>Ga0302141_1000687_pt1 | contig 9594 bp, 7 predicted proteins | sample I_Bog_E1_2_FD_198556 | JGI IMG/M metagenome (GOLD analysis project Ga0302141, IMG submission 198556) | Peat permafrost microbial communities from Stordalen Mire near Abisko, Sweden - I_Bog_E1_2 | ecosystem: Environmental > Terrestrial > Soil > Wetlands > Peat | place: Sweden: Abisko, Stordalen... | reverse complement strand
GCCATCGAAATGGCGCAGCGTGCCGAAGTGCTCATCTACGCCATCTCAACCGACGACAGCGGCCTGATTCTGCGCGGCGACAAAGTGCTGGAAGACCTGGCGTCGGCCACCGGCGGGCGCGCTTTCTTCCCTTACAAGATGAAAGACATCACGCACTCGTTCGCCGCCATTGAGGACGAACTGCGCAGCCAGTACGCCGTTTCCTACAAGCCCAGCGACTTCGACGCCGATGGACGCTACCGCTCGATTGAGATCACGGCGCTGAAGAAAGACCTCCAAGTCCGTGCCCGTCGCGGGTATTACGCGCCCAGGCAATAATTCGATAGCAGGTCCTTGCCATCCTGACCCCGAACATAACTAGATCGAGCCCGCTTCCTCCAGTCGGCATTCCTTCGCCGTCTTGTCGCTTCTCAATCCCATAAACACAGGTGCGCGCAGCTTCATGCCGCCCTCCGCCGTTTCGTGAGTCCACTCGGCGAATTTGATTTCAGCTACGACTTCCGGGCGCACAAAATGCACTTTCCGCAATCCGCCGATCTCGCCAAAGAACGGATTCTTTTTAGTCGCGAGCGGCTGCAAGCGAGCGAAGATTTCCTTAAGAGCCCTCTGATCGAATCCTGTGCCAACCTGCCCGACGTGAATCAGCCGCCCCTTCTGGTCATACAAGCCAAGCACGAGCGCGCCGAAATAATCGCGGCTGCCCTCGGGATCGGTGTAGCCTCCGATGACACACTCCTGCCGCTGCGTGATTTTGATCTTCAGCCAATCGCGCGAACGCTTCTCTTCATAAATGCTGCTGCGTTTCTTGGCGACAATCCCTTCCAGTTCGCGCTGCTTCGCCGCCTCGAAAAGATCGAGACCTTTCTCGAAGTAGTGGTCGGAAAAGTGCGCAACGTCGCCGGCGACGATCCGCTCCTGCAACAACTGCTTGCGCTGCTCCAGGGTAACACGCCGCAAGTCGAAACCGTCGAGATAGAGAAGATCGAACGCGTAGTAGACGACCGACGCGCCTCGACCCGGCAAATAGCCCAGCCGTGGCAGGCGGCGCTTTCCCGGCTGGAATCCCGTGCGCTGCTGCATCAGGCTGAATGAAGGAAGCCCCTTGTCGTCGAGCGCGACAATTTCTCCGTCGAGGATGGCGCGCTGCGCTTTCACGAATTGCGGCAGGCGGCCAAGCTCGACAAACTGCGCGGTAAGATCATTCTGAGTGCGCGACACCAGACGCACGTGCCCTTCCTCGATGAAGGCCACGGCGCGGTAGCCGTCCCATTTAATCTCGAAGAGCCAGTCGGGATTGTCGAAGGCCATGGGCGTAGAGGTGGCCAGCATCGGATGGATCACCGTGGGCATGGGCTTCTGCTCGGCGCCCGCAAGAACCTTCATCGCGGAGGGCGCAGAGTTCGCCGAGGATTTCTTGGCTCTTGATTTGGATGCGGCACCGCTCGATGCGCCGTCCCCGGACGCTTCATGCAAGATCGCAGGGCTCTTCGCTTGAGTGACACTTCGAGCAGCCCGTTTTGCGCTTTTACCGCTATTTTTCTCCGCATTCTCTGCGGTTAAAGCTTTTCGCTTCGACTCGGCGCGCGCAATGGCGCCCGCCAGCCACGCGGCCTTCACTTTGCCGCGCGCGGCTTGGCGGCTGCTCTTCCATTCCGCGGAGCCTGCATCGCCGCCGATTTCCGCCATGGTGCGGTCGGTAAGGACGGAAGTGTCATACGCGTCGATGTAGAAATTCGCAACGACATCACCGTCTTTTTTCTTGATCAGCAGCCATTCGTTCCCTTTGCTTCCACTGCGGCCCTTGATGTGCACGAGGGCGAAATCGCCGTTCAGCCGTTTCCCCGTCAGCCGAAATTTCAGGTCGCCTTTTGCAAGCATGGCGGCCGCTTCCTTGTCGGTCCCCGGCAAGTACTCGCCGTTGACCGGCACCGGCGACAGTGGCACCCACGTACCCACGTCCCAAACCATCACCGTGCCGCCGCCATAGTTGCCTTCGGGAATGGTGCCCTCAAAATCGAAGTACGATACCGGATGATCCTCAACCATCATGGCCAGACGCTTGTCGGCGGGATCAAGCGACGGGCCTTTGGGAACGGCCCACGACTTGAGCACGCCTTCCATCTCCAGCCGGAAATCGTAGTGCAGGCGCGAGGCATGATGGCGCTGCACCACAAAGCGGTGCCGCGACTGTTTTTCAAGCTTCGGTGGAGGCTCGGGCGTTTCCTCGAAACGCCGTTTCCGTTTGTACTCGTCGAGCGACATGCTCGCTATTGTAATGCGTGTGGTGACGGGGCTCCGCACCGTCCAAGGCCGTATACTGATCAGCCGATGAAACGTGAATACCCTGAATCGCCGCTGGTGGGCGTAGGCGCTGTGATCGTTGCCCGTCATAGCGGCGAGAACCGCGTCCTTTTGATTCGCCGCGGAACCCCGCCGCTGCTGGGCGAGTGGTCATTGCCGGGCGGCGTGCTCGAGTGCGGTGAAACATTGCGCGAGGCCGTGATGCGCGAAGCTCACGAAGAAACAGGGTTGACGGTCGAACCGGGTGAGATGCTGGGCGTGTATGAACGCGTCATCCGGGACGAGGAGCGGCGGGTACGGTATCACTTTGTCTTGATCGATTTTTTGTGTCGTCCGCTCGGCGGCGATCTTAAGGCGGGGAGCGATGCGGCGGATGTTCGCTGGTTCTCACGCGACGAATTGCCTGCGCTCAACCTAACCTACGACGCGGATGACGTCGTGCACAAAGGCCTGGAGCGGACATGACCGCGTCTGCGCCGACGCATCCCAGTCGGGCATGCCTTCGTTCGACATCTGGTTCGACATCTCGAACGCGCCATCCCCGGCACGCCCAAGTGAGAGCGCGCCGGGGACTCAATCGCGATTCTTCCAGGAGTGATCTTCACAGCTCGTTGATAAAAGAACGTACGATTTGTTCTTCCTTGCATCTTAAAAATTGCTAGCATCATGTAGAGCCTGCCCGCGTAGCGTGCCAAAGCCATCCCAATCCGGCCACGAAGCGAACATCGCTGCGGCTCTGTACGAGCGCAGCGGGGCATCCGCCTATGGCTTGAGTGCCGGGCAGTTCGCGGCCATCCTCGATGAAATTCTGCGCAAGCAAGTCTCTTCCCCTTCGCCAGGACAAAGAGCTGATTTTTGCGCGGCGCTGCGTCTGGAAGAACTGGCGCTGGCGCGCGCCTGTGCCGCCGGAAACGATCTCGCGTGGCAGGACTTCATCAGCCGCTATCGCCAGAAAATGCACAGCATGGCGCTGCACATTACGCGCGACGCGGCGCATGCCGCGGAATTGGCCGACTCGCTTTTTGCGGATCTCTACGGCGTCAGCACGCGCGATGACGCGCGCCGTTCGAAGCTGGTGTTCTATACCGGGCGCGGTTCACTCGAAGGCTGGCTGCGCACCGTGATGGCGCAGGAGTTCATCAATCGCTACCGCAAGCAGAAACGCACGGTCAGTCTGGAAGAACAAACGGAAGAGGGCGTACAGTTCGCGGCGGCAGTTCCCGATCCGGCGGACACTCCCGGCCGCGAATCGACCGAGCGGCTGGAAGCCGCCACCGACGAGGCACTCGCGGAACTTTCGGCCGAGGACCGTTTTACTTTGGCGTCCTATTACTTGGATGAACGGACATTGGCCGAGATTGCACGCACTCTAGGACTGCACGAGTCCAGCGTCAGCCGGCGGCTGGACCGGCTCGCCGCGGGCCTCCGGAAGCGGATTCTGGCGGGTCTGCGGACGCGCGGATTGAGCCACGCCCAGGCTGCCGAAGCCCTGGAAACCGACGTGCGGGACCTACAGTTGAATTTACGGTCCCGTTTCGTGCAAGATTCCGGGCCAAGATCGTTCCCTAAAGGAAGCGGGTGAATGCCCGCGCAGGACGCGGCGAAAAGATGACGGAAGTTCCCAAAATCGTATATGACCGCCTGGGGGCTGCAGAGCGGGATTTGCAGGGGCGAGACGCGCTCGATCCAGCGCACCCCAATGCCGACCTGCTGACGGCTTTTGCCGAGCAGGCGCTTTCGCCAACCGAGCGCGACGGCGTGTTCGGGCACCTGGCGCTCTGCGGAGGCTGCCGCGAACTGGTCGCATTGGCGCTGCCGGCAGAGGAGGTTGCGGCCGAGACAGCTCCGGGACGACCCGCACTGATTCCGGCTAAGGCCGCGAGAAGCTGGCGAGCCGTTTTTGCGGTGCCGAGCCTGCGCTGGGCCGCGCTGGCCGCGGGTATTGCGATCGGCTGCGCCTTGCTCCTGGTGCGCCCGGGAACCCTGAATCAGGCGAAGCTGCCTGCGGCAAATCCGCAGATCGCGACAGCAGCACTTCCAGCTTCCGCACAACAGATCGCGTCGTCGCCATCGGACCAATCCGGTCCGGCTGACGGGGAAATCCCGAAGTCAGAACGTCCTTCGTCCAAGAAAATCAAAGCTGGACGGATCGCTTCCCACACGCCGCAAGCGCCAATCGGTGTCGCAGCTGAAACCGCCGCGAGTGCCGGAAACAACACCGCAGTTAGGCGCTCGCTTCCCGCCGAAGACACTCTGATGGCGAAGAACGATGCACCGCCGATCGAAAGAGCGAAACCGGCGCTCCAAGGATCCGAATCGGCGCAGCCCAATGTAAATTTGGACGTAACCTGGGAGGTTGCCGGCGGCGTCCTTCAAAGGTCGCTGGACGGCGGCCAGACCTGGCAAACCGCGGTGCGTGCGGACCATCCACTGCTGTGCATGGCAAGCCGCAAAGAAGACATATGGACCGGCGGACGCGCGGGTACTCTGTTCCACTCCGCTGATGGCGGCGTAACCTGGGTGCAGGTGCACCCTTCCATCAGCGCTCAACCCCTTACTCTCGACGTCGTTCACATTGAACTGCGCGACGCATTGGAAATTGCAGTTTCCACCAGCGATCTCGAAGTCTGGAGCAGCCCGGACGGTGGCAAGACTTGGGACAAGAAGTGACCCAAAGCCTATGATTTTTTTCGAGCCCGTTCGCGGTTAGAAATGTGTCAATCCGGCGTCAACTACTACTACACCGAATACGAGACATCGTCATTGGAGGCGCCGATCGGCCTAATTTCCGCGGGTGATTCAACGCTGGCAGTCTTGCTGCCCCGTCGCATGGCGACGATGCCGGTGCGCACCATCTCCAGCACGCCGTAGGGACGCAGCAATTCGAGCAGTCCATCAATTTTTTCTTCCCCGCCGGTGATTTCGAGGGTCAGCGATTCGGGAGCGACGTCGACAACTCGCGCCCGAAACACGTTGGCGAGTTCGAAGACATGGGACCGCGCTTCGTGCTTGGCCGCCACTCGGATCATCGCCAGATCCCGAACTATGGCCGATTGGTTGGTGATGTTTTCGACGAGCAGCACGTTCACCAACTTATAGAGATTCGCCTCAATTCGGCGGGCCTGGTCGAGATCGGCGTCGACCGTGATGGTCATGCGCGACACCTCCGGTTTCTCGGTCCGTCCCACCGTGAGCGAATCGATGTTGAAGGCGCGCCGGCGAAACAACGACGCGACGCGGGTGAGCACACCCGGTTTATTTTCGACGTACACCATGAAAGTATTCAGCATAGTTTCGTGACCGTCTCGGCTCTTAGCTACTAGCTCGTAGCTAGTAGCCAGCGGCTAGTGGCGCGCTTATTCGTCTTCCGCCGTCTCCACAATCGGACTCGGCCGCCGGATCATGTCGTGCAGAGCGGCGCCGGCGGCGACCATCGGATAAACGGTGTCTTCTTGCTCCACCTTAAAGTTGATCAGCACCGGCCCCTCGTGTTGGCGTGCCGACTCAACGGCTGGCACTACTTCGGAACGCTTCGAGATGGTCATGCTGCGAATGCCATAAGCCTCCGCCAGTTTCGCAAAATCCGGATTGAGCAGCGGCGTGGCCGCGTAGTTGCGGTCGTAGAAAAACTCCTGCCACTGCCGCACCATGCCGAGAAAGCCATTGTTGATGATGGCGATATTGATCTTCAGATTTTCCTGCACCATCGTCGCCAGTTCGCACATGGTCATCTGGAATCCGCCATCGCCCACGATCACCCAAACCTCGGCTTCGGGGCAAGCGACTTTCGCGCCGATGGCGGCGGGCAAAGCGAAACCCATCGTGCCCAATCCGCCTGAAGTGATGAGCGTGCGGGGATGCTCGTGCTTGTAGTATTGCGCCTCCCACATCTGGTGCTGGCCGACGTCGGTGACAACGATGGTGTTGCCGTCGCGCGTCTGATGCCAGAGATCGTTGATCACATGCGCCGCGTAAAGATGCCCGCTGTCGGGCAAATTCTGGATGTCGCGCACAGCGGAATCGCCCTTCAACTTGTCGATGGAGTCCAGCCATTCACTGCGATCGATGGATTCAACCTTCGGCATCAATTCCAGTAACACTTCGCGCAAATCGCCCACCAGCGGCACATCGACCTTGACGTTTTTGTTGATCTCCGCCGGATCAATCTCGATGTGAATCTTCTTGGCGTTGGGCGCGTAGGTTTTCAGGTTTCCCGTGACGCGGTCGTCAAAGCGCATGCCGAAGGCGAGCAGCAGGTCGGCCTCCTGGATGGTATGGTTCACCCACGCTTCTCCGTGCATGCCCATCATGCCGAGGTTGAGCGGATGCGACGCCGGAAACGCGCCCAGGCCCAGCAGCGTCATCGCCACAGGGATGCCGGCACGCTCGGCAAAATCGCGCACCTCGCGCATCGCCCCGGAAACAATGATGCCGTGCCCGGCGAGAATCACGGGCCGCTTCGAGTTATGGATTAACTCGAGCGCCTGCGCATATTCCGCGGGAGCGGGCGATAGATCGGGCCGGTAGCCCGGCAATTGCGGCTTGGCCGCTTCCCAGTCGAATTCGCACGTGCTTTGCTGCGCGTCCTTAGTGATGTCGACCAGCACCGGCCCCGGACGCCCCGACTTGGCCACGTAGAAAGCCTCACGGATCGTGCGCGCCACTTCGTTCGCATGCGTCACCAGGTAGTTGTGCTTGGTGATCGGAAGGGTCACGCCCGTGATGTCGGTCTCTTGAAACGCATCCGACCCAATCAGCTTGCTGCCCACCTGCCCGGTGATGCAGACAATGGGGATCGAATCCAGCATGGCGGTGGCGATGCCGGTGACCATGTTGGTCGCTCCCGGCCCTGAAGTGGCAATCGCAACTCCGACCTCGCCGCTGGCGCGCGCGTAGCCGTCGGCCATGTGGGTAGCGCCTTGCTCGTGCCGCACCAGCACATGGTGGATTTTGCTGTGCTTCAGCGCGTCATACGCGGGCAGAATTGCGCCGCCGGGGTAGCCAAAAACGACCCGTACGCCTTCGCGCTCCAGGCATTCCCAAAGAATGCTCGCCCCACTCATCGTCGACTTGTTCTTGCCCATATTCTTGCCTCGAGTTGGCGCAGCGTTCTGATCGGACACAGTTCCCCTCTCTACATCCCGCTACCGAAAAGACAAGACCCACAACGCCAGCATTCCTGGCGGGTGGGTCTCGGGAGCGTATACGATTTCGAGTTCCTCAGTCCACGCCGTCCCCGCCTTCTTACGGGCCTCACCAGGAGTTGACGGCATGATAACAAACCGACCGGTCGGTTACAAGCGGAAAACATGCCTTCGTGGTCATGCCACCGCCGTCTACTTTTCTTGCAACAGAACCACGTCGGACGTGTTGTGGGTGCGCGCGACGGCGAGAGCGTTCCCGTCGGGAGACCAGTGAAATTGTGCGATATGTTCCGACGTGAAGTTCGTGATCTGCCTTCCGGGCGAGCCATCGATGGGCTGTTCAAAGATGTTGTCCACGCCCTGATCGCGAATGATGTACGCCAGCGATTTTCCATCGGGAGTAAAGCTCAGGTTGTTGGTGAAGTCGGCGCCTGCAATGCGGGGATCAGGATCGATCAAGCGAGCAGCGGACTGCGAACCTGCGTCGAGGTTGACCAGCGCCAACTTGCTCACGGCTGACCCGGGGACGGATAGCTCCGCGTTAAGAGCCAGCAATTTTCCGTCGGGCGAAACGGCTTCGCCTGCCCCAATTCCGTACATGCCATGAACATCGCTTGAGGGGACCGCTTCCGGCGCTCCACCTTCAAGCCGAACCCTCATCAACGGGTGCGCCCCTTCCGATTCATCATAGTAAACCCAAGCTCCATCCGACGAGCACGCCGGGAAATAATCGAAAACTCCCTTGGTAAGTTGCGTCGGGTTCGAGCCGTCGCTGTTGGCTCGCCAGATCTCGGTCCGGTTCGTACCTCCATGGAAAGCCCAGGAGAAAACCAGATAGCGATCTCCGCAGCGCGCCATGTCCACGATCCAGGAGTTTGAATCGTTGAGCATGGTCGTTTGCTGTCCGCCATCGACGTTCATCCGCCGGACGGCTTGTCCGTCGGAAACGAGCAGTTTGCCATCGGCTGTCCAGGCGACAGAATTGACATCCCCGGCCTGTGCCAGAGATTCGGCGGGAGCATTCCCCTGGCTTCCGGAACCGGGGAGCAGACTGAGGCTGCGCGTGATTCTCACCTGGACCGTTGCAGCCGTCTTGCCGTCGGCGGAAAGAGTCAAAGTCTCATAGCTATTCGTATCCCGGGTGACGGGCTGGATTGGTCCCCCAGTCCGAGCAATCAAGCCGATTTGCGGGCGCAGGTAACTCGGACCTTTTACCTCGTACCGGCCAAGAAGCCATTGCCCACCCGGCAACCACACGATTTGGCTCACCAATTCACTCTTGAAGGAAGTGAGAGGTTCGACCTGCTTGCTGGCAACATCGAACGTTTTGACCGTGCTGAGGGCATCGCCGAGAGTGTAGACGCTGTATGTGATCCGCTTCCCGTCCGGCGACCAGGCCACAAATTTAGGGAACTCAGTCGTAGCGTAAGTCGCGATTTGCAGGATGGTTTCTTCGCTGCCGTCCAGATTCGCGGTCAGCAAACGATACTTGCCGACATCGGGATCATTGGCGCGAGCGTAGGCCATGTGATGGCCGTCGGGTGAGAAGGTGATGCCGGCATCGACGTCGCGGACAATCACCTGCGGCGTGCCTCCCAGCACCGGAGTGCGGTAGAGATCCCACTCACTCTGCGTGCCGATGCCGGCTTTTCGGAAGTAAACGTAATTCCCATCCGGCGAAAAGGCCAAGGATCTGTACACAGCCGCCGCCGGTGGAACGATCTGCGTGTCGCTGCCCGTCGGCACGTTGCGCAGCCACAGGCTCTGCATGCCATTGTCGTTCTGCACGTTCAAAACGTATTTGCCGTCTGGCGAAATCGCAGCTTCTTGCGCCTTGCCCGTGTTCGTCACCTGCGTGATGGTGAAATTCTGAAACGGAGTCGGCCCGCTGCGACTGAGCAGCGAGTACACGCCAAATCCGCCAGCGGCAAGCAAGGCCAAAGCGACCGCAACGATTGCCGCCAATCCAAACTTGTGCTCCCGCGCTACCGCTCTCACGCTCGAACTGCTGCCCGCCGATTGGGGATACTGTGACGGAGCCGAGGAATACTGAGGAGCCGAACTGCTTGCGCTCGCCGGCGACGGCAAAGAAGCAGAGACAGACTGCGATGAGAATGCAGACGATGCTGGGCCTTCTCTCGATTCCTGC
>Ga0302141_1000683_pt1 | contig 9626 bp, 5 predicted proteins | sample I_Bog_E1_2_FD_198556 | JGI IMG/M metagenome (GOLD analysis project Ga0302141, IMG submission 198556) | Peat permafrost microbial communities from Stordalen Mire near Abisko, Sweden - I_Bog_E1_2 | ecosystem: Environmental > Terrestrial > Soil > Wetlands > Peat | place: Sweden: Abisko, Stordalen... | reverse complement strand
TCTTGAAACCGGTCAAGGCGCTTGTTGCGCTTATAAAACACAAATAGAAAAGGCGCGGAGCCCATCAGCAGACCGATCGGCAAAGCCATGAGAACGGAACCCATGCGCAGGTAAGCCAGATATGCCGGGATAGCAAAGCACAATCCGCATCCCGCCAGCAGGCTTCCCGTGCTCCATTTGAGATCAGCCTGATAGAGCAACGCTTGGAGCCGCGGCGCCAGCTCGATTTGATCCAGCTTCTTGTTGAGCCAGGGGATGGCGCTGAATTGTTCGTTCTTGCGAAAATTGGTGAGCGCTATGCGATCTTCCTGCCTGTCCGTCGCCAGGGCCGAGTCGAGCGTGGCGTGAACCTGCTTGGACCGCTCAGAGGCACCGCTGCTAACGGCAACCAACACCAGGGCGATGACCGAGAACACGCCCAGGAATGTCAAACTGATGATCAACACCATAATTATTGCCCTCCTTCCCGCTTAATTGACCTGGGTTTCGCGTTCGAACAGGACCGGCGGGAGGACGATACCAGAAATGCGAAGCCGTTCAAGGAACCGGGGACGGATGCGCGTCGGCGTGAATACACCAATGACCTTGCCGTCAGGACCAATGCCCTTCCTCTCGAAAGTAAATATCTCCTGCATGCTGATGACGCTCTCTTCCATGCCGGTGATCTCGGCTACGCTTGTCACCTTGCGCGTTCCATCGCTCATGCGCGTGGCCTGCACGACGATCGTGATGGCGGACGCAATCTGCTGACGGACGGATTTCTCGGGCAGATTCATATTGCTCATGGCGACCATCGATTCGAGCCTGGAAATGGCATCGCGCGGCGTGTTGGCGTGAATCGTGGTCATCGAGCCTTCGTGCCCGGTATTCATGGCCTGCAGCATGTCAAAGGCTTCTTCTCCGCGGACCTCGCCCATGATGATGCGGTCGGGGCGCATACGCAGGCAGTTGATCAGCAGTTGGCGCTGGCGAATCGCACCCTGCCCTTCAATGTTCGGCGGACGGGTTTCCAGGCGCACGATGTCTTCCTGGGCCAGGCGCAGTTCGGCGGCGTCTTCGATAGTGACAATGCGCTCGTTGCGCGGAATGTACTGCGACAGAATATTCAAAAAAGTGGTTTTGCCGGCGCCCGTGCCGCCCGCTATGAGGATGCTGATTCTGGCTTTCACCGCGGAGGAAAGCACTTCCATCATCTCCGCCGAAACGCTCTTCAACTGAACGAGCTGATTGGCCGCCAGCGGGCCTGTCCCGAAGCGGCGGATAGACAGGGAAGGCCCATCCAGCGCCAGCGGCGGAATGATGGCGTTAACGCGGGAGCCATCGGGCAATCGCGCATCGACCATCGGAGAGGACTCATCCACGCGACGGCCCACGCGCGACACGATGCGGTCGATGATCTGCATAAGGTGCTGGTCATCGCGAAAGGTCGTATCCACCCTTTGCAGCAGCCCGCCCTTCTCAATGAACACATGATCCTTGTTATTGACCAGGATGTCCGAGATCTTCGCGTCTCTCAACAGGGGCTCAAGCGGGCCAAGGCCGAAAACCTCATCGAGCAGATCCGCCTGTATTTTCTCCTGCTCGTCGAAGTTCAGTGGAACCCGCTGGTCGGCAATAATCTCCTTGACAATGCCGGCCACCGCCTGTCGGGCCTGACTCGAGTTGACGCGCGACAGTTTCTCCAGATCCAGCTTGGAGATCAGGGTCCTATGTATTTCCGCCTTGTACTTTTCCAGGTTCAGAAGTTCCACGTTCCGCCTCCCAATGTGACAGAATGCTCGTCCGCTCGGTCACCAGTGCACACCGATGCTCAAGACCAAAAGACACGAAGGAGCCAGAAGGCTCGTTACCCGCCCAAAGTGAAGGTCACGCTCACCGTGGTTTCGACTTCCACTGGCTCTCCATCGAGCAAGTAGGGCCTGTATCGCCATGTCCTCACGGCATCCATCGCCGGTTGGCGCAGCATGGTCGGCCCGTTGACAACGCGAAGATTCTCAACCTGTCCGCCCTTGGAAATCGTGGCTTGAATCACCACCGTGCCTGATACCCGGGCTTCCTTGGCAATCTGCGGATAAACCGGCGCAGTCTTCTGGATCAGCAAACCGCCTGCAACGCCCGCCGAAATACTCATCACCCTGGGAGCTGCAACTTTTACGTTGGGTGCGTTCTTGCCACCGAAGACGTTGCCCCCTGCGCTGCCAAGGCCTTCCATGCCACCCCCAAAACCCGCGGATGGCGGTTCCTTGCCGGCAAGCATCTTGAGGTCGTTCGGAATCCGCGAAGGCGCATTGAGCTGGCTGTTGATCACATCCGACCGCGAGCGCAGCTTTTGGTCTGGCGTGGGGGTGGTTGCGGTGGTGGCTGTTGGCGCCGCGACCGGCATGGACGCTGGCAGATTCGAGGCCGCCGGCACCACCACATTCGTCGTCGTCTGTTGGGCGGCAACTGGAGGCTTCGGCGTAACAGGCCCCGGCCGCGAGCGCATATAGCCCACCGTGCCGAGAATAAGCAGAACCGCGACAGAGCCAATGGCGGCAAATGCCACCATCCCCTTGCGCTTGCCCTTGCCCTCGGGCTCGTCCTCGAGCTCGGCCTCGCGCTCGGCCTTCGGCGGCGCTACTGCCGCCTTCACGCCATTGCGCTTGCGTGGCTGAAAGAGCTTCTCAACATCCTCTCGTGCCGGCGCCGGCCTGCTCGCGCCGGCGCTATGCTGTCGATCCACCACGGGCGATGCGGCGGCTCGCGCCGTCGCTTGCCTGGCGGGCTGAGCTACGGGTGCTTCGGGGGCTTCCCCGTTATCCCATTCGCTGAAATCCGCGGGAAGAGTATCGGGTTTTTCCTTCTCTATTTCTTCTGGAGGTACCATTGTCCATCGGCTCCCTTCACATAGGTAGCGCCTTTGTAAGAACGCGTTTGACCTTCGCCCTGCCCGTTGGGTATGTCGCCGAGTTGCGCCCCCGGCAGGTCAGAGCTGTCTTCGTTTGAATCAGCCATTGCAGGCATCAGCGATGCGATGTTAGGCAGACCTTCCACCACCAGCGAAACAGAACCTTGCGCCGTGGTATAGTCCGCAGCGTCCGTTGGAGTGAAGGTTACTGAAAGTATATGCGTTCCCCCGGCAATTACGGTACCCGCCGCGGGAGTATATGCGAATGTCCCTGGAATCAATGATGTGGCATTCAGTTGAGTGGCTCCGAGCGGCGTGCCGTAGGAAATGGGCTCCGGTGTCTGCCAGGTGACGATCGGCGTGGCTTTGTTGACCGTGAGCGATACGGTGGCCTGCGCCGTGGTGTTGTCCGCGCTGTCTTTGGGCGTGAAAACCACCGAAAGAGTATGGTTTCCAGCCGAGAGCATCTCTCCCAGGACGGGGGTATAGGCGAAGCTCCCCGTCACCGATGCCGTGGCATTCAGTTGGGCGGCGCTGAGCGCGGTGCCGTAGGAGATTGCCGCGGGCGCTACCCAGGTGATAGCAGGGGTTGCCTTGGTGACTGTGAGCGACACGGAAGCCTGCGCCACGGGGAAATTGGCGTCTGATGGAGTAAAGGTTACCGAAAGCGTATGCGTCCCTGTTGCCAGCACTTCGCCTGCGGCGGGAGCGTAAACGAATTTTCCCGGGATTGAAGCCGTCGCATTGAGCTGGGCCGCACCGAGCGCCACGCCGTGGGCGATGGGGGCTGGCGCCGCCCACGTGATCGCTGTCGGCTTCGCCTTGGCGACCGTGAGAGAGACCGTAGCCTGCACTGCGGCATAGTCTGTGGCATCGGTTGGAGTGAAGGTGGCCGAGAGCGTGTGCGTACCCGCCGCCAGCACCTCGCCCGCCCCGGGCGCATACGAAAATTTTCCCGGAACTGAAGCAGTGGCATTGAGCTGCGTCGCACTGAGCGGGGAACCATAGGCGATAGGAGCAGGGGCCGGCCATGTCACTGCAGGCGTCGCTTTGGCCACTGTAAGCGACACAGCGGCTTGCGCCACGGTGTAGTTCACGGCGTCCGCCGGGGTGAAGGTTACCGAAGGCGTATGCGTCCCGGCCGCGAGCACGGCGCCTGCGCCGGGAATATAAACGAACTTTCCCGCAGCATTTGACGTGGCATTCAGCTGACTGGTCCCCAGCGGGGTGCCGTAAACAATCGGAGCAGGAGACGGCCACGTGATGGCTGGCGTCACTTTGCTGACAGTCAGCGATACTTCTGCCTGGGCCGAGGCGTAGTTCGTTGCATCCGTCGGAGTGAAGGTTGCCGAAAGCGTATGCGTTCCCGTTGCCAGCACCGTGGCTGCGGCGGGAGTGTAGACGAACCTGCCAGGAACCGATGCCGTGGCATTCAGTTGACTCGTGCCCAGCGGAGTGCCGTATGCCGCTGGAGCTGGCGCTGACCACGTGATAGTTGTCTTTGCCTTTTCGACGGTAAACGGCACCGCAGCCTGCGCCGTGGTGTAGCCCGAACCATCTGTAGGAGTGAAGATGGCCGTCAACGTATGAACTCCAGCCGCCAGCATCTCGCCTTCCGCCGGGGTGTAATCGAACTTTCCCGGTACGGATGCAACGGCATTCAGCTGGATCGAGCTGATCGCGGCGCCGTAAGTGACCGGAGCTGGCGTCGGCCACGAAACGGCTGGCGTTGCCTTGGTCACTCTAAGCGTCACCGATGCCTGCACCGTGGTGTACGCTACCGAATCCGTGGGCGTGAAGTTTACTGAAAGCGTATGCTCTCCAGCGGCGAGCATCTCGCCAGCCCCAGGGGTGTAATCAAATCTTCCCGGAACCGATGACAGGGCGTTGAGCACATTCGTGCCAAGCGCGCTGCCATAGGCAATGGGAGCAGGCGTCGACCATGCAATGCCGGGCGTGCTTTGAATCACTCTTACTTCAGGCGCCACCGCTGGCGCCATCTCTATTGGCGCCCTCTCTATTGGCACCCTCTCTATTGGCACACTCTCTATTGGCGCCCTCTCTGCTGGCGCACTCTCTGCCGGCGCTTTCTCGGCCGCCGCTTTCTCCAGCCGCCATTCCCCATCCGCGCCCTTTACATAAGTGGCGCCTTTGTAGACGCGTGTTTCCGGCCCAACCTGCGGCTTGGCGGCGCTGACCGTCGGAGTTTCTTTCAGGTGCCATTCACCGTCCGTGCCCTTCACGTAGGTGGCGCCCTTGTAAGTACGTGTTTCAAGCTCTGCCGACTGACTCGGGGAGCTGACGATCTGCCGCGTTTCCTGCTTCGTCTCCGCATGAACCATGCGATCCGGTTTGTCGATTGGAGTGACGTGCTTCTGCGTTCCCGTCGTCAGAACGCGGACCGCCGGAGCAGCCGGTGCGGCCCTCTCGGGAATCTTCGGCGTGGCCTCGGGCTCGGACTCGGGCTCGGCATCGTCATCCGGGCCGGAGCCCAGCCCGAGCCGTGTCAGTGATCCCTCATCCCTCGGGTCAATCGTCTTCGATGAAAAGCCTCTGCTGAAGCTCTTCAAACTGAAGCCCTTCCTCTTCTCCTGGACCGGAGGCAGGCCGCAAGCGGTGCGGGCCATCTGTCGAATCAGCCGGGATATGGGCGAGTCTTCCAGCGCCAGAGGAATCGCAGAGGTCTGCATGCGCCGCACTGCATCGGAGTCGTCGGGGATTTTCCATTGCGCCGGACGAGTGAGCGCCTTGGTGATCTGGTCTTCGCCAACGCCCATGGAGCGAGGCTCATACCGATTCAGTATGATCTCGAGCTTGGGGATCCCGGTCGAGAAGAACTGCGAGATCAGGCGATTCGAGTTGCGCAGTCCGGCGATGCCGGCCTGAATGACCAGATAGACCGTCGAGCCGTCCTTGAACAGGCTCGTCCCCATCAAATCCAGCCTGGAACCCATATCGACGATTACGTTTTCGAAGTCCTGCCGCGCCACTGATATCAGCCTGTCGAAGGCCTCGGCGGGGGCATCAAAGCTGGGAAACTTGCCCGGCGCTGCCAGCACGGAGACTCCCGAACTATGCTTGACCAGCAGCTTCGAGAGAAAACTCGAGTCCAGCCGCGCGGAATTCTGCAGAGCGTTGATCGTCGAATATTCCGCCACCACCCCCAGGTTGAGTCCCGCGTCTCCCAGCGGCAGATCGAGATCGATCAGCAAAGTGCTTTGGCCCGATTCCTTGGCAATGGCTACCGCAAAATTGCAAGCCAGCGTGGTGGCGCCGTCGCCGCCCTTGGCGCCGAGGAACGCCAGCAGCCTCCCGCTCGCCTTCTTGGAAGCCCGCGTGGCCGGACGCCGCGCAGAAGCCCTGACCAGAGCCTCCGCCATCGTGCTCTGAGAGAAGGGCAGCGTCAGAAACTCCCTGGCGCCCGCACGCATGCAGTGGACCAGCAACTCTGAATCGGCCTTCGTCGAATAGACCATCACCGTCGCCGCGCCCCTGGCGCATATGCTTTCCACCAGCTCCAGGGCGTACTCCGGGTTGCTGTCCAGATCGATGATGATGACGTCGTAATGCTGCTCCAGCAGCTTCGGCACATCGTCCAGGCTGGGAGGATACGACGAGAACTCGCGGATTTCGCCGCCTTGGCAATTGGCCAGCGCGCTGGCCGCCGCCCTGCGGCGATCCTCATCCGGACCGATCAGCGCAATCGACAGCACATCGCTGCCCAGAGAGTCCGGGTACTGATCATCGAGATAGTGGGAAGAGTCTGAATTCACGGGATTATTACCCTCCTCCGCTTGTGTCTTTCCTCGCGGGTTTGACGAAAGTTGGTAAGACGACTGCCAGTTGGACATGTTACCCAGCTCCAAATCTTCAACGCGCAAAAAACGACAAAAGCGTTCCGATTGCGATCGCCGGAGCGTATGGCATCCTGCGCTTCAGCGGATTGGCCAGAGTCAGCTCCGGATCGCGCTTCATTCCGCGCTGCTTCAAGCCAAAAACAAGATCGCCTGCGCCGGTGAACAATTCCTTGAAAAAACCGCCAAACACCGCCCAGCACAGCACCATGAATCCTCCTGCGATGCCGGCGTACACCATTGCAAAAAACAATTGCATCGGGCCTATCCAGGCCCCCACCGCGGCACAGAGCTTTACATCCCCTCCGCCCATGCCGCCCAGCCAGAACAACAAACCGAAAACCAGAAGGCCAAGGCCCATACCCGCAAAGCTCTGACCAAGACCGGCGAAACTTTGCCCAAAACCTTGCCAGCCGATGCCGTGGCCGCTCCCCTGCCAGTCGGAACGCAAAGGGGAAATCACAATCCCCGCCAGCAGAAATGGGAGCACCAGCCAGTTGGGGATGCGACCGCTGCGCAGGTCCGTGCAACTAGCCACACAGAGCACGAACACCGTTGGCCACCATGCAAAGAAGTGCATTTCCCCATATTCCTTCTTCCCAAACCCCGGGAGACCGCAATCTAGCAATTCCATAACCATTCATTGCAATTGTCGCGCCAAACTAGAAAGGCTCAGAAACCGCCCGGAATCATAGAGTTCTCAGCATCTGTCCAAATGGGTGTACACGGATGTTTACTGAGATGCGCCGCAGGGTGAAGCGGGTCGTTTACACCCGCCAAAAGCTCACGTCTGAAACCGCCTGCCCCACATTTCGGATCCCAATGCAAGTCCACAGAACGAAAAAGGATGCCGTTCGAGGGCCTTTCCAAGGAATGCCTGAACATTAGTAACCACAATTCGCATTACTAATGTTATTTCCATGATACGCTAAAGTCAGGTGAGAGTGACTCTACTAACTGATCACCATTAGCACAGGCTTCGTTCCGTTCCAGCTGCAAACCAGCTAAAGCGGTTCTAACTAATTGAAAATGAATAACATATTTCCTGCCCCAAATCCGGTTCACTTTTAAAGCCGGACAGAAGGATTCTCCAGCCGCTGGTGGGCATTTAACCTCCCCGCTGCTAGAGGTACCTTAAATGGTCCGCCTTGGACAGGAGAGTAACAAAATGCTCTCGACACGGACATCATCGGACGATAAGATTGGGAGCAAAGTCGGTAATTGTCAATTTAGGGCTGTTTGGAATTATCGTCGGCTGGGTAGTTTTCATGGTGGCTTGATCCCAGCGTCAGGCGTTTTTCTGCGGCATTGCCGGCGATTGAAAGGATCGATCGCAACTCCTCCGCTTCCCCCCTGGAGCCGATTAAGAAACCGGCGGTTCGCAGCCGGCGATTTAGCAACTGACGGTTGGTCCGTTGGTGATTTGACAGCTAGTTATTGAGAACGGGTCCAGTAATGATCAAGATCGGATTGTATTCGGAAGACCGCACGCTTCATACGCTGCTTTCCTCAGCCCTTGGCAAGGAATTCGAGGTTCTGCTCGAAGCGGATGAGGATGGGATGAATCTGCTGCGCGCCGCCGGCGATTGCGATGTCATGATTCTGGATCTGCATTCGAACCATGACTCGCTGCAAGACCGGATTGGCTGCACCCAGCGCCTGATTGCTACCAAGGTTCCCGCCGTGGTCATGGCGGACGATGGTCTTCGTTCGACCGCGTTTGAACTGGTTCGGACTGGAGCTTTCGGTTACTGCCGCAGGCCGCCCTCGATTCGCGATCTCAAGACCATGCTCAGCCGGGCGTACGAGAACTCCACGCTCAGGCACCAACTGCAGACCGTACAGCAGCAGTTGGAGGTGCCCGGCACATGCGACCAGCTCATTGGATCGAGCCCGCAGATGCAGCGGGTTTATCAACTGATCCATCGCGTTACCAACCTCAACGCCTCCGTGCTGGTCACCGGCGAAAGCGGAACCGGCAAGGAACTGATTGCTCGCGCCATCCACAATCTGGGCTCCCGCGCCAACCGGCCGTTCGTGGCAGTTTCCTGCGGCGCCATCCCTGAGACCCTGATCGAAGCCGAGTTGTTCGGTCATGAAAAGGGCGCGTTCACCGGGACGGTGGGCGCACGCGAAGGCTACTTCGAGCAGGCCGCCGATGGCACGCTGTTCCTGGACGAGATCGGCGATCTGAGCATGTTCACGCAGGTCAAGCTGCTCCGCGTCCTGCAGCAGATGGAGTTCAACCGCCTCGGCAGCAACAAGCTCATCCCCCTGCGGGCGCGCCTGATCTTCGCCACGCACCAGGACCTGGGAAAATTGGTGGGCGAGGGAAAATTCCGCCAGGATCTTTTTTACCGCATTAACGTCATGCAGATTGAATCGCCCCCCCTCCAGGAGCATCCCGAGGACATCCCGCGGATTGCGCGGCATTTCCTGCGCCAGTATGGGCAACTGTTCCAGAAGCCGATGGAGGATATCGATCGCGAAGCATTGCTGATGCTCCAGACCTACACGTGGCCCGGCAATGTGCGTGAACTGGAAAACGTGATGCAGAGGGCCATCATCCTCGCTCCCGGAAAGAATGTTCGCGCGGAAGATTTGAGTTTGAGCACCGAGGATCCAGAAGTTGACTCCGGTGACAATGGCGACATCGTCGATATCGCCGATTATCATCCCGCCGGTTCCTTCGAGCGGCAGCTGCGCGACTATAAAGTCAAACTGGCCGAAACCGCTGTTCGTGAAAACAATGGGAATAATACGCTGGCGGCTCGCAGCTTATGCATCTCCAGAGCTTATTTGCATCGTTTTATCAGGCTGAGTGAACCCGACGCACCCTTCGAGCAGAACCTTCGGGATGTGGAGTCTGCTTGAGCGCGACATCT
>Ga0302141_1000666_pt1 | contig 9784 bp, 4 predicted proteins | sample I_Bog_E1_2_FD_198556 | JGI IMG/M metagenome (GOLD analysis project Ga0302141, IMG submission 198556) | Peat permafrost microbial communities from Stordalen Mire near Abisko, Sweden - I_Bog_E1_2 | ecosystem: Environmental > Terrestrial > Soil > Wetlands > Peat | place: Sweden: Abisko, Stordalen... | reverse complement strand
CGGCTGACGGCTGGCGGTGCGGGCTTCGACGGCTGGGACTCGTACATCCACGAGCTCGCCCTCAATGTGGCCGCCGGACTCCAGAATGACGCTGGCCACCAGGGCCGAGGCCAGCGGAGCAGCGTTGAAGTCCGCGCCACGCTCAAAGCGGTGGCTTGCATCGGTGTGCAGGCCGTGGCGGCGGGCGGTGCGGCGGACGGCGATAGGGTCAAACCAGGCGGCCTCGATGAGCACGTTGCGCGTCTCGGGGGTAATCATGGTGTCCCAGCCGCCCATGACTCCGGCCAGGGCAAGGGGCTTGGCGTGGTCGGCGACGATAAGGTCTTCAGGGTCGAGCGTGCGCTCCACTCCGTCCAGGGTCTTCAGGCGTTCGCCCTTCCGCGCGCGACGGACGACGATGCCGCCCTCGATCTTGTCCAGGTCGAAGGTGTGCGTAGGCTGTCCCATGGCCAGCCATGCAAAGTTGGAGGCATCGACGGCGTTGGAGATCTGCTTCTGCTCCAGCAGGCGGAAATATGCAGCCATTTGCGTGGGAAGCGGGTCGTTTCCGGCGGGGCCGATGGTGACGCCGCGCATCACGCGCGCGGTGAAGCGCCCGCAGGCGTCGGCAGCCTCAATGGCCACCGGATAAGCCGCGCCCGGCTGAGCCGCCGGCAGCGGAAAGCTGAGTGGCGCCAGCGTGAGGCCGTAAATCGCAGCCGCCTCGCGGGCCACGCCGAAGTGGTTCATGGCATCGACGCGATTGGTGGTGATGTCCATCTCAAAGAGAGAACCGTTCCCAGCGCCAAGGTCGAAGATGCCCTCGACGGCAATGCCGCGCAGGGTGAGGTCTTCGGCGAGCTGGGAGTCGGCGACGGGGATTTGGGGCACATATTGACGAAGCCATTTGGTGAGGATTTTCATGCAAACTGCTCCAGGAAGCGCATATCGCCTGAGTAGAACTGGCCGATGTCGCTGATGCCGTATTTCATCATGGCGATGCGCTCGACGCCCATGCCGAAGGCGAAGCCGGAGATTTTCTTCGGGTCGTAGGCGGGCTGCTTTTCCGCCGCAAAGGCGAAGACGGCGGGGTCTACCATGCCGCAGCCCAGCAGCTCGATCCAGCCGGATTGTTTGCACTTGCGGCAGCCCTTGCCGGCGCAGAAGATGCAACTGATCTGCACATCTGCCGAGGGCTCGGTGAAGGGAAAGAACGAGGGGAAGAAACGCGTCTTGACGCTCGACCCGAACAGGGCCTTCATCGCGTGGTCAAGCGTCCCCTTCAGGTCCGAGAAGGTGATGTTGGTGTCCACGCACAGCCCCTCGACCTGGTGGAAGACCGGCGAATGTGTGGCGTCGGCCGCGTCGTTGCGGTGCACCTTGCCGGGGATGACGATGCGGATGGGCGGGGCAATCTGCTCCATGGTGCGCATCTGCACCGGGCTGGTGTGGGTGCGCAGCAACAGGCGGTCGCGCAGCCCGCGGCGCTCCTGGTTGGCGATCACCAGGGTGTCCTGGGTGTCGCGCGCCGGGTGGCCGGGGGGGAAGTTCATGCTCTCGAAGTTGTAGTAGTCCGTCTCGACTTCCGGTCCAACGCCCACCGAGTAGCCAAGCCCGGCGAAGATGCCGATCAGCTCGTTCATGGTGCGGGTGATTGGGTGCTCGGCGCCGGTCAGGCGGCGCGTGCCGGGCAGGGTAATGTCCAGGCGGTCGGCTGCGAGAAGCGCGTCACTGGGCCCGGCTCCAGCGGCGGCATCGAGGAGGGACTCGACCAGTGTCTTGAGGGCGTTGAAGCGCTGGCCGAGGCCCTTTTTGGCCTCCACCGGGGCGGTTTTCAGCCAGGCGTCGGAGAGCTGCTTGAGGCGGCCCTGTTTGCGGCCGAGCCACTCGAGGCGGAAGTTCTCCACGGCCTCCGGTGTTGCCAGCCCTGCAGCGGCGCGACGCGCCTCCTCTTCCAGAGCGGCAAAGGATGCATCCAGATTCTGTTCTTCGTTGTTCATCATGCGCACTTGTCAGGATAAACCAACGATGCAGGGAACCCAGCAAATCAGGGCTATTTGGGCAACTGCGAGGAGTCCCAGCCGCCCCCCAGGGCGCGGATCAGCTCCACCGAGGCGGCAAACTGCCGGGTCTTCAGCGTCGATTCGGTCACCTGGTTCTGGATCAGCGTGTTCTCCGCCGTCAGCACTTCCAGGTAGCTGGTGACGCCGCCCGCGTAGCGGGTCTTCGAGATATCCAGCGAGTGCTGGGCGCTGAGGACGGCCTCGTGCTGGGTCGTCTCCTCAGCCTCCAGAATGCGCAGGGTCGAAAGTTTGTCCTCGGTCTCATTGAAGGCCAGGAAGACGACTCCCTTGTAGAACGAAGCGGAGGCCTCGAAGAGGTCGCGGGTCTGGGCGGAGACGGACTTGCGTCGGCCGGCGTCAAACAGCAACTGCGCAGCCTGCGCGCCCAGCGACCACAGCGCGCTGGGCCCCTGCAGCCAGGTTCCGGCGTGGGTGCTCTCAAAGCCGCCCGTAGACCCCAGCGTGATGTTGGGGTAAAAGGCTGCCGCGGCCACGCCGATCTGTGCGTTGGCCTGGGCGGCGCGCCGTTCGGCGGCGGCAATGTCCGGGCGGCGTTCCAGCAGTTGCGAGGGAACTCCGAGGGGGATCTCAGGCAGCTTCAGGTCCAGCGGCGACGGGGGAATGCTGAAATTGGGCAGCTTGATGTCGGCAATGGAGCCGACAGCATGCTCAAACTGGGCGCGGGCCACGCCCACCTCAATCTCCTGGGCCTGCACCTGCTGCAGCTGGGTCTGCGCCTGAGCCACGTCCACCTCCGTGGCCACCCCTCCGGCCAGGCGGCGACGGGTGAGGTCCAACTGCCTGGTCAGCTCGGCGATGTCGTTGTCGAGAAGCTGCTTTTGCTGGTCGAGCCCGCGCAACTCCAGATAATCCTCCGCCATGGTGGCCTGCAGGCTGAGCCGGACGTTGGCCATGTCGGCTGCAGATGCCTGCGCGCCGGCGTTGGCAGCCTCCGCGGTGCGGCGGATCTGGCCCCAGAAGTCGGGTTCCCAACTGGCCTGTCCGGTCAAAGAGAGGTCGTTGTAGTTCCCGCCATGGCTTCCGTTTGTATTCTGCGGGCGGTTCACGGAGAGTTTGTTGTAGGAGATCGAGGGGCCGGCAGACAGCGTCGGATACAGGCTGGCGCGGGCCTGGCGCACCTGTTCCTCGGCTGCCATCCAGGTCTCCAGAGCCTGGTGCACGCTCTGGTTATAGGTGTCGATGCGGTCTTCCAGTTCGTTCAGTTTGGGGTCGCCGTAAATCTCCCACCACTTCCCGCGGAGCATGCCGTCGGAGGGCGATGCGGGCTTCCATGCGCCGTTGTCCGGGCTGGGCGGGGGCGTTAGCACGGCGGTTGCGCCTGCCTCCTTGTACACCTGAGGAGCCGTGTAAGCTGGGCGCTGGTAGTTTGGGCCCACGGGCTTGCAACCGACCGCCAGCAGGCACACGGTGGCAAGGGCGAAAGCGCTGGAATGGAGCCGGCGGTCCATGGCTAGTTGCCTCCCTGGGAGGCGGTGCGAACCTCGTCCGGGGTAAGGACGTGGACCTGTTCGCCGTCAATCAGCGAGTCGGGCGGGTCCTGGATGACGAGATCGTCCTTGGTGAGGCCGGTGTTGATCTGCACCGTGCGGCCGTCGTCTTCGCCAATGGTGACCGGGGCCATGTGTGCGATGCTGCCCTTGACGGTGGCGACGCGCAGGCCTTCGGCGCGGAAGATGAGCGCGGAGACGGGCACGATGAAGGCGGTGCCGACCGGGGCGACCTTGAAGTGAACCTGAGCCAGCGAGCCGGCCAGCAGTTTGCCGCCGCGGTTGTCCACGTCGATTTCGACCAGCAGCGTGCGGCTGACGGGGTCAATGGAGTCTGAGGTGCGGACCAGCTTGCCGTGGGTCAGCTGGCCGGGATTCTCAGGGAAGCTGACGTCCACGCTCGCGCCGACTTTGGCCGACCCGCTGAAGATCGCCGGCAGGCTGGTGTAGATGCGCAGGGTCTGGACGGCCTGCATATGGAAGAGTTCCTTGCCCGCGCCTGCGGCTGAACCGGCGTCGATCAGCTGGCCGGTGTCAATGTTGCGCGCGGTGATGACGCCGTCAAAAGGCGCGTAGATTTTCTCAAACGACTTGAGGTCGCGCAGGCGCTGGACATTGGCCAGTGCGGAGCGGACCTGCGCAGCGGTGGAGGTGGCCAGATTGGTGTAGGTGTCCGTGTCCTGCTGCGAAACGGAGTTGGAGGCGACAAGGCCCTTGTAGCGGTCGGCCTGGATGCGGGCGTTGTTGGCGTTGGCCTCGGCAGTGCCCAGGTCGGCTTCCGCCTGGGTCAATTGCGAGTCGACCTCCGGCGTGGCGATTTCGGCTAGCAGCGCGCCTCTTTTGACACGCGCGCCAATGTCAAAGTACCAGCGGCTCAGGTAGCCGGGGGTGCGCGCATAGATGGGCGCGTCGGTGTAGGCGGTTACGTTGCCGGGCAGGTTCAGCTCTTCCACAGGCGCGCCGGGCTTGGCCGTAGCCACAATGACCGAGGGCGCGGCCAACTGCCGGGTGCTCGCGTCCAGAGCGGCCAGGGCGTGCTGCCGGGGTAGAATGCCCAGGACCGCCAGCACGGCCAGCACCACCACTGCGATAACGACAACAGCGATGCCGCGGCTGGTGCGGATGGGCTTCTGCTCAGGCGCGGACTCGTGCTCCGACGTGCCGTGCGTGGGGGCCGCGTTGGGTTGGTTCGGGCTGGTTGCGGTCGGGTTGGAATGCTCCGTGCTCATGACTACTCCGAAAACTGCTCATCCGCGATGGGATTGCTGTGTGCGGCGGCGTGCTGATGGCGGCGGCGTTCGATCCGCCCATGCAGTGCCGAGAAGAATGTGGGTACGAAGAAGAGAGTTGCCACGGTGGCCAGCAGAAGACCGCCGATGACCGCGCGGCCCAGCGGCGCGTTCTGCTCGCCGCCGTCTCCCAGGCCCAGCGCCATGGGAATCATGCCGATGATCATGGCCAGGGCGGTCATCAGAACCGGGCGGAAGCGGACAAAGCCGGCGTTGAGGGCAGCGCGTCGTGCGTCGCCGACCAGGATTTCAAGTTGCTCGCGGGCAAAGCTGACCACCAGGATGGAGTTGGCCGTGGCCACGCCCATGCACATGATGGCGCCGGTGAGCGCCGGCACGCTGAGCCGGGTGCCGGTGAGGAAGAGAAACCATACGATACCGGCCAGGGCCGCGGGCAAAGCGGAGATGATGAGAAACGGATCAAGCCAGGACTGGAAGTTCACCACAATCAACAGGTAGACCAGCAAGATGGAGAAGACCAGTCCACCCAACAGCCCGACATAGGAGGATTTCATGGTTTCGCTCTGCCCGCGCAGGATGAATTGCGAACCTTTCGGCAGTTCGGATTGATGCTTATCGATGATCTTTTCAATCTTGCGCGTTACACTGCCCAGATCGGCACCATCCACATTGGCATAGATATCGATAACCGGCTGGACGTTGTAGTGACTGACCGTGCCCAACTCAGCGCCGGGGGTGATGGTAGCCAGGTTGCCCAGAACCTGCTCGGTGCGCTGAGCGCCCTGCGCTCCGGTGGAGCTTTTGTCGGGTTGCGCCATGCCGGGACCATTGACGGGCAGGCTCTGCAGCGCGGCCATCGAGTCAATCTTGTACTGCGGAGCCTGAATGGCGACGTTGTAGGTAACTCCGCTTTTTGGGTCGAGATAGAAGCTGGGCGTGGTCTGGAAGCTGCCGCTGAGAGCCACCAGCAGGCTTGTGGCCACATCTTTCTGCGTCAGGCCGATCTGCTGGGCGCGGGTGCGGTCCACGTTCACCTTCATCATGGGATAGTTGAAGGGCTGCTGGATACGCGCGTCGGCGGCGCCGGGAACATAACGGACCTCGTTGATCATGCGCTCGGCGAGGGCGCGATTGCCATAGAGGTCGGGACCGACAATCTGGATGTCGATGGGCGCTGAAAGGCCGAAGTTGAGAATCTGGGTGACAATATCCACCGGCAGCACATAGAAGGTGACGCCGGGATACTGGCTGGCCAGCTTGGCGCGCAGGCGCTCGACATAGGCCGCGGTAGGATGATGATCCTCGGTCAATTGCACCTGGATGTCGGCGTCTGCCGGGCCGATGGGCGCCGAGGTCGAGTAGGAGAGATTCAGTCCCGAGTAGGGCAGGCCGATGTTATCGACGATGGAGACAACCTCTTTGGCCGGAATCTGCTCGCGGATGGTCGAATCGACACGATCGCAAAGCGCGGCCGTCTCCTCGATGCGCGTGCCGGTGGCGGCGCGGACGTGAATCTTGAACTGGCCGGAGTCCACCGAGGGAAAGAAGTCCTGGCCAAGATAAGGCGCCAGTCCCAACGATCCGACGGCAAAGAGCAGGAAGAGGAGAAGGAAGACCGGGGCATGGTCCACGCACAAAGTCAGCAGGCGCAGATAGGCGTGGCGAAAGTTCTCAAAGCCGGACTCGAAGCCCTGTTGAAAGCGGATGAAGGGGTTGCGGCTGGAGCGCTTCCTTTGGCTCTCGGCGTCGTCATGCTCCCGGAGCAGGTACTTGGCCATGGTGGGGACCAGCGTTCGCGAGAGGAAATAGCTGGCCAGCATGGCGAAGACTACCGCCTCGGCCATGGGGACGAACAGGTAGCGCGCCACACCGCCGAGAAAGAACATGGGCACGAAGACGATGCAGATGGCCAGTGTGGAGACCAGGGCGGGGACGGCGATCTGCGCCGAGCCGTCGAGGATGGATTGCTCCAGCTCCTTGCCTTCTTCCAGATAGCGGTTGATGTTTTCGATGGCCACGGTAGCGTCGTCCACCAGGATGCCGACGGCCAGCGCCATGCCTCCCAGGGTCATGATGTTGATGGTCTCGTGCAGCATGGAGAGCACGCTGAGCGAACATAAAATCGAGAGCGGAATGGAGACCGCGATGATGATGGTGGAGCGCCAACTTCCCAGAAAGATCAGGATCATGATGGCCGTGAGGCAGGCGGCGATGATGGCTTCGCGCACCACGCCGTTGATGGCGCCGCGGACGAAGATCGACTGGTCGGAGAGCGACTTGATCTGCATCTGCGGTGGAATGCTTCCTCGCAGCGCGGTGCTATCCAGCTTTTCGTGCACGCTCTTGATGATGTCCAGCGTGGAGGCCGAGCCGGTCTTCATGATGGCCATCATGATGGAACGCTGCCCATCCACGCGCAAGATGTTGGTCTGCGGCGGATTGCCGTCGCGCACATGGGCCACGTCGCGGATGTAGATGACCGCGCCGTTGACCGCCTTGATGGGCAGGTTGTTTAGTTCATTGATGACCTGCGGCGAGGAGTTGGTTTCGACAGCGTACTCGAAGCGGTCGATCTTCATCGTTCCCGACGGCGCAATCAGGTTCTGCGCGGAGACGGCGTTGACCACATCGACAGGAGAAAGCCCCTTGGCCTGCAATGCGTGCAGGTCCAGGTCCACCTGAATCTGTCTCTGCTTGCCGCCGTAGGGAAATGGCGTCTGCGCTCCCTCGATGGTGGCTAATTGGGTGCGAATGGTGTTGGTGCCGAGGTCAGAGAGCCGCTGTTCGTTGAGTCCCTGCCCGGAGAGGCCTAGCATCAGGATGGGCACGCTGGAGGCGTTGTATTGGATGATGAAGGGCGGCAGGGAGCCGGGCGGCAAACTGCGCAATTGCACCTGGCTGATGGCCGTAATCTCGGCTACGGCGCTTGCTATGTTGACGTGCGGCTGAAAGAAGATCTTGATGAGAGCCAAGCCGTTGAGCGATTGCGACTCGATGTGCTCGATGTCGTTGACCGTGGTGGTCATGCCCCGCTCGCTGTTGGTCACGATGCGGTTGGCCATCTCCTGCGCCGAGAGGCCGTTGAAGTTCCACACCACCGTGACCACCGGGATGTCGATGTTGGGAAAGATGTCCGTGGGCATCGTCTCGATGCTGAAGACGCCGAGAATCAGGATTAAAAGCGCAAATACGACGAAGGTATAAGGTCGCCGCAGCGCAAGCCGGACAATCCACATAAGGCAGTTACTCGTTCCTGAGCCGGGCCGACTGCGACCAGAACCGCCCCAGAATGGGTCGATTCGAGGTCATCGTCGGCTCGCCGGATTCCGGGACTGGATGTCGCACACCCCGGCCCGTTCCAACAAACACTTGAAATTACATGGTAGACGAAGCGGCGCAGTAAGGACGCATGAGTTGCAAAAGGGGAACGCTCCTATGCCTGTATGGACGGTCCCGCGAACTGAAAAGACGCTATGAGAGGCCGGTAACATTCCAAAGCCGCTCGATTCGCTTACAATAGTTCCGTCTTGCTTCCATGGAGGATGCTTTACTCTGCCGGGGAAACCCGCGCTCCCGCAATGGATGCGCCTGGGCGGGCGAAACCTTTGGTGAAACTCAAGCGTCCGTAGAAACGAACGCGTGCGGATGATCTTCCGCCCGAAACGGCAGTATTTGTGCCCATTTAGCAGGCATTCATTCAAGAGAAACGACGGGAATCGACACTATGTCCATTGAAGACACTTCGGAGACCTCTCTGGCCGCAAACGGTACCGAACAACAACCCTCCGCACCCGGAGGGTTCCCGGTGCGCATTGTCGTGTACCTGGTGCTGACTATAGCTGTGGTTTTGGCCGCCTGGAAGTTTTATCAGAACCAGCAAGCGACCAAGACGCAGAACGCCAGTCAGGCCGCGGCGCTGATGAACCGGCCGGTTCCAGTGCAGGTGGCAGCCTCGGAGCAGAAGCCGATGCCGATCTTCCTGGTCGCACTGGGCACGGTGACGCCCTACATGAGCGTGACGGTGAAGGCGCGGGTCAGCGGCGAACTGGAACCGGTCAAGTTCACCGAGGGCCAGCAGGTCAAGCAGGGCCAGACCATTTTGGTGATCGACCCCAGGCCTTACCGGGCAGCGCTGGACCAGGCCAAGGGTACCCTGGCGCACGATCAGGCGCTACTGATGAACGCGCAGGCGGAGTTTGCCCGCTACAAGGCGCTCTATGACGCGGGCGTGACCTCCAAGGAGGTCATGCAAGCCGATGAGGCTGCGCAGGGCCAGTACATGGGCGCCATCGAGGCCGACAAGGCAGTCATTGAGACCGCCCAGTTGCAGCTCGAATGGTGCACCATCAAATCTCCCATCAGCGGTAAAATCGGCCTGCGCCTGGTGGACCCCGGCAACATTATCACCGCCAACACAACTAACCTGGTTATTATCAATCAGTTTCAGCCAATCGCGGTTTACTTTACTCTGCCCGAGGATGAGCTTCCCCAGGTGCTGCACAAGCTGGCGGCGGAAAAGCGCCTGTCTGTGGATGCCTACGACCAGAACGACGTGCAGAAGTTGGCCACCGGCTACCTGCTCACCGCCGATAACCAGATCGACACCACCACCGGAACCGGCAAGCTCAAGGCCGTCTTCGACAACAAGGACCAGGCGCTCTTCCCCAACCAGTTCGTCAACATTCATCTGGTGATGGAAGAGCGGCCCAACGCGCTGGTGGTGCCCTCGGCGGCTCTCCAGACCGGCAATCAGGGTTCGTTTGTGTGGGTGGTCGATCATGCGGATGCGCAGGGCAATGGAACCGCCAGAATCCAACTGGTGAAGGTGGCTTTGGCGGAAGGACAGATCACCATTCTGGACAATGGCCTGCAACCCGGCCAGAGCGTGGTGGTGGACGGCGCCGATCGGCTGAAGCCCGGACAGAATGTGACCGCCAGCGTGGCCGGGCAGCGCGGTGGGCAGAAAGCTGCGCAAGGTGCGGCA
>Ga0302141_1000641_pt1 | contig 9968 bp, 10 predicted proteins | sample I_Bog_E1_2_FD_198556 | JGI IMG/M metagenome (GOLD analysis project Ga0302141, IMG submission 198556) | Peat permafrost microbial communities from Stordalen Mire near Abisko, Sweden - I_Bog_E1_2 | ecosystem: Environmental > Terrestrial > Soil > Wetlands > Peat | place: Sweden: Abisko, Stordalen... | reverse complement strand
AGACATGGCAATTGTTCCCGAATGGAGAGGCTTCCAGCAATGCCGCAACTTTTTCCTGCCAAGCCTGGCCGCCGTTGGTGGAGAGAATATGCACCGGTTCCGCTCCCAGTTCAAGCAAGAATCCCGTCAGACCGAGCGTCAGATCGGGATCTCCATAGAGAGCGAATTTCTTTCCGTGGATGTGGGCGCTCGAATCGGCGATGGCATCGACAAGCCGGCCACGCTCTTTCCGGATTGAATCTGGAATCGTTTTTCCCGATAGCCGCGCGACCTCCATCAAGAATCGATCTGTCGCCTCCACGCCGATGGGATAATTAAAGGCAACCGTTTCCTGTCCCGATGATGCGATCACATCCAGCGTCTTCTCGGTGCAAAACTCCTGCATCGATATGGTGGCGCTGGCATGAACTGCATTGGCCGCATCTTCCAAGGTGGTTCCGCCATCGTACATACGGAATTCACCATCGCTCGGTGTGTCCCACACGTCGCTATTGTCGCCAAGGATCGTGTACTCTACGCCCATCAGATCGAAAAGGCGCTTGATCTCGCGCATGTTGCCGACAGTGTAGCCGTCGAAGCCGCCAATGAAATTGAGCTTGCCATTGGCCTTGCGCTCAAGCTTTGGAATCGTACCCGCCTTGCCATTCCAGAAGTGCTCGATGATTCCCTTGAGCGCATTGTCATAGCCGGTCACATGACTGCCAACGAAGGCCGGCGTATGCGCAAAGGGAACATCGAATTCCATCGGCACTGAACCCTTCTCTTTAGCATTCTTGATGAAGCCGTTCAGATCGTCGCCGATGACCTCTGCCATGCAAGTTGTCGATACGGCGATCATCTTTGGCTTGTACAAGCTGTATGCGTTCGCCAGGCCATCGATCATGTTGGAAAGGCCGCCGAGAACAGCGGCATCTTCGGTCATGGACGAAGAAACAGCCGCTGTTGGCTCCTTGAAGTGACGCGAAAAATGACTGCGATAGTACGCGACACAGCCTTGCGAGCCGTGAACGAATGGAAGCGTTCCCTCGAATCCAAGTGCGGCAAAGACAGCGCCCAGCGGTTGGCAGGCCTTGGCGGGATTGATGGTCAGCGATTCGCGCGCAAAGTTCTTCTCGCGATATTCTGTGCTTTTGGTCCACTCGCTTACTCGTGCAAGTTCTTCGGCCGGGACTGGATCCTCGAACATACATTTCTTGTTGGCGAGCATCTCGGTATATTCTGGACCGCGGAACAACTCAAAGTGGTCGATCACCTTCTCTGCATTTTGACTCATGATGGCTTTTCTCCTCTCTGGATTCCGCGTTAATTAAAAGGGCGATTTGGTCATCTTCCATACCGGCGCGTTAATGGCCATATCCATATCGCGGGCGAAGATGGCGAATCCATCGTAGCCATGGTATGGACCCGAATAGTCCCAGGAGTGCATCTGGCGGAAGGGAACACCCATCTTCTGGAAAATGTACTTTTCCTTGATGCCGGAGCCGACCAAGTCAGGCTTCACGCGCTCGACAAACTTCTCAAACTCGAAGCTGGTCACATCGTCGTAGATCAGCGTGCCATCTTTCACATAATTTGTGGTGCGCTGATAGTCGTCGTTGTGGCCGAATTCATAGCCTGTTCCGACAATCTCCATTCCCAGATCTTCATAGGCGCCGATAACGTGGCGCGGGCGCAGGCCGCCGACAAAAAGCATCACCTTTTTGCCCTCCAGGCGCGGACGGAATTTGGCGGTAATGGCATCCGTCAACGCCTTGTACTTGGCGATAACGCGCTCGGCGCCTTCTTTAATCTTGTCGTCAAAATGCTCTGCGATGGCTCGCAATGACGATTCAATCTTGGTTGGTCCAAAGAAGTTGTATTCAAACCACGGTATTCCGTACTTTTCTTCCATGTGGCGCGAGATGTAGTTCATCGAGCGATAACAGTGAATCAGATTTAGCTTGGCGTGTGGCGTTGATTCAAGCTCAGCGAGCGTTCCATCGCCCGACCACTGGGCAATCACGCGCAGGCCCATCTCTTCCAGTAAAATGCGCGAGGACCAGGCATCGCCGCCGATGTTGTAGTCGCCAATGATCGTCACGTCGTAGGGTGTGCTTTCAAAGCGCGCCGGCTTGTCGCCCAGCTTGTCAAAGACAAAGTCTCGAATCGAATCGTTGGCAATGTGATGTCCTAACGATTGCGAGATGCCGCGGAAGCCCTCGCAGCGAACCGGAACAATGGTCTTTGCATACTGCTTGGCCTTGGCTTTGGAGACGCCTTCAATGTCGTCGCCGATCAGACCCACCGGGCATTCGGACTGAATGGAGATGCCCTTGTTCAGCGGAAACAGAATTTGAATCTCATCGATTACCCTGGCCAGTTTTTTATCGCCACCAAAAACGATGTCGTTCTCCTGAAAGTCTGAGGTGAACTGCATCGTGCCGAAGGCATCGACGCCCGTGGAGCCGATGAAGTAGTTGCGCCGCGAGGCCCATGAGTATTGGCCGCAACCAACTGGACCATGGCTGATGTGAACCATGTCCTTGATTGGCCCCCACACCACGCCCTTCGAGCCGGCGTAAGCGCAACCGCGAATGGTCATTACGCCAGGAATCGTCTTGAGGTTGGACTTCACGCCGCAGTCGCTTTTGCCCTCTTCAAATGTTCCCAGGTGCTTGGCGCGCCTTTTCGCTGTCTTCTCCGGGTAAGCCGTGAGAACCTCGCTGATCATTTGCTTGTTGCGTTCTTTGATCTCTTCAACGCCTACGCTATCGCTCATAAAAAGCCTCCTTGAATGAATTAGTAAGAACGGGCGCCATGCGCATAGCAATCATGGCGCCCCTGGAGGGATGAAAACTTACGCCGCGACTTCGGTGGCTTTCTTGCCGATCAGCGACTCGTCGATGTTCTTGATGATGCCGTGTTCCATCAACATCTCTTCCAGCTCGTCCATGGTGATTGGCGTGGGAATCACACCCTTGCCGGCGTTCTCGTGAATGCTCTTGGCAAGATTGCGATAATGCTGAGCCTGCTCGGAGTCGGGCGCATACTCGATCACCGTCATGCGGCGAAGTTCGGCGTGCTGCACGACATTGTCGCGGGGCACAAAGTAGATCAGCTTGCTGCCAAGCTTCTTGGCCATATTCTCTGCCAATTCCAGCTCCTTGTCGGTCTGACGTTCATTGCAGATCAGGCCGCCCAGGCGGACACCGCCAGAGTTGGCGTATTTCAAAATACCCTTGGAGATGTTGTTGGCCGCGTACATGGCCATCATCTCGCCGGACATCACAATATAAATCTCCTGGGCCTTGTTCTCACGAATGGGCATGGCAAAGCCGCCGCAGACAACGTCGCCAAGCACATCGTACGAAACGTAGTCCAGGTTCTCGTAGGCACCGTTCTCTTCGAGAAAGTTGATGGCCGTGATGACGCCTCGACCAGCACAACCTACACCCGGCTCTGGGCCGCCGGATTCAACGCAGCGAATGCGCTGATAGCCGTACTTCATCACCTCTTCCAGTTCGATATCTTCGATGGTGCCCTTCTCCGCGGCCAGACTGAGAATGCTGTTCTGAGCCTTGGCATGCAGGATCAGGCGCGTCGAGTCCGCCTTCGGATCGCAGCCGACGATGAGGATCTTCTGCCCCATTTCCGCCAGCGCCGCCAACGTGTTTTGCGATGTGGTTGACTTTCCGATTCCACCTTTGCCGTAGAATGCAATCTGCCGCAGTTTAGCCATCGTTTCCTCCTCGGTGCTGTGATTCGTTTCTGATCTTGTAGATCTCTCGACTGGCCTTCATCCGCTTCATGCAATGCGGCGACCAGAGGACTAACGGACCGGGATGCCGATTGTCGGTTTGCATCCCCGCGTTCAGGTGTACGCTTATCTATAAGCAATCCACATGCCAAACAAAACCATCGCGTAAGATATAGATATTCTGCGTGTTAACTGCTTTTCGCGTCTGTTTCGTATGCGACATTCATTTTTTCTTTGTAGTGAACACGACGGAATTGGCGCTCATTCAGTCCTTCAGGCAGATTGAAGCATTTCGCGCAGTTTGGCGACAAACTCATCCAGATGTAAAGAGAGGCGCTCGATCTTGTGATCTTCGAGAAAACGCGCTTCGTTGTGCGTCGGTTCTTCCGGCAGGATTGCCCAGTGCATATCAGTGGAGCGCTTAATTATTTGGTGGGCAAAGAGTCGCTCCTGCTGCGTCGAAAAACGGCAGCCCAGAAAAAGAAAACTTCTTTCCTTGCGTATCTTCTGCACCGGCTCAGGAATAGGCGTTTGAATATCAATCTCTGTGAGTACCTCAACAAAATCCGAATCGGAAACGAGATAATTGCGTGCAGGCCATACCGAGCCGAAGGGCTGATAAAGCAGAGTCTTCCAAGCCGTGACACATCCCTCTGCACTCACTCCGGCGTAAGCGCCGTCAGAGTCGTAATAGTAGATCCAGTCGCCGAAGTGTTCCGACTGGCTGACTCCCTGCGCCATGCCCCAACTGACGCGCGGACGCAGTGCCTTCTGCGGAAGATCGTCGTACCAGGCGTGAACAACAAGCGGCAACTTGGGCAAACTCATTATAAGCGTGTGCAGTGCATTGGGCTGCGCTTCCACGCTGAATGCTTCTGTGATCGCGCCGGTTACAGTGCTGCGGTGCTTGAAGTTTTCAATAAACTGCGCGGCAGCGCCTAAGTTGTTTCTTACTTTATGAGGAACGCTGCTCTTCGCTGTCAACTGCGCGACCAATGTTTTTTGCGAATCGGGCAACGAGCAAGCCGCGCCGCCGAAGGACAAGACTCCTGGACCAAGATAAGGAATCGCACGGCCGCTTGCGAATGCTGAGGCTATCGAATCCAGAGCTGTAGCATTCAAACTGGCACCTCATCTTCCATCAGCTTGCGCGCTTCAACCGTGATCGGTAAAGTCGTTGACGCGTCCATCACCGGCAACTCCAGCCGCCAGCCATTGGCGAGTGTGACCAGGCCGCCCCATAATTCAGGCTTTTCCACTTCCACGATCGGTTCTTCCAAATCTTTTTTAGCGACATAGGCTGAAAGAACTCCCGCCTGATTTCTACGGATCATGACCTTCATTGCGCTCCTCCATTTTCTTGCCATGGCGATAGTTCTTTCTCAACGCATCCCACGACCTTGTTGAACGAGAACTCAACCATATATACAGCCGTTCCAGAATCGGTATGCTGACCCACTTGCACAATTTCTCCCGTATCGCCGAGGCGAACCAGCAAAGCATCGGCGGGCTGCTTAGGATAAGATCCGTCGTTGTACAAGTCCACAGCCGCTTGTACGCGCTGCCCCCGTTGATAGCGTGGCGCCTTCGCTTCCATCATTCACAACCTCCTGCGACCAGCGCATCCATTGACTCCAGTTCTTTGCGCTTCATGCCCACGCGAAAGCCGCTTTCTAAAAACTCAACGCCGTAGATGTAGTACTGCTGAAGAAAGCTGCCAATCGAGATGACATACCCTTCCTCGCCCTTGTTGACAAGCACATCGCCAATATCCTTGCCGGGAAATGTGCCGTCGTTGCGCACCATGAATTTGGCCCGGACTTTCTGCCCATACTCAAAATGAGGCGGCCCATCCAACTCCACAACCCAGCCATCGCGCACGATCTTTGACATATCAGCGCCTCCCATCTTCACTGTTTGAAGACCTCATCTGGAGAACTTCATGACCGCTCTCACGAGAACTCTGAACTTCAAGCAATCTCTCCTTAACCCGCTCGCGCACCAACGGATCCTCATCCTTGCGCATGGCTTCCAATGCACTGATGGGAACGCGTCCCGCCGCCTCGTAGCGAACGCGGATGTCGCTGTGAAAGAGCAGTGGCAATAACTGTGTTGGAGTCAGACGCTCAGCAACCGCAAGACAAACGGAAGCCTCGGGGTCGTCCATCAGCTCCGGCAGCCATTCGGCTGAGATTCGCTTGGCTACTACACGCCGCACCTCGGGATCGGGATCGTCGATCATGTGTTTCAGTTGCGGCGCTCCGATGCGCTGCGCGACAATTTGACGCACAAAATAATCCGGATCCGACATCATCGGCGCTAACTCCTCGCCCTCCAGATGCGAAGCGACACGAATGCGCACCTCGCGATGGGGATCATTGCGCAGCCGCAACAGAAAACGGCGGGGAAGCCGCATCGCCGCATTCCAGCGCACAGATTCATCTTCGTCGCTCAGCAAAGCCGTCAAATAAAATACATCGGCATATTTTGCCGCCGCGGCACGCACTTCAAAGTACGGATGGGAGAGAAACTCATTGGCAAGCCCTGGATTGCTTCTAAAAAACTGCTCGATGCGCTGCGGAGAACGATCATGAACACAGATATGCTTTTGCCGGCAGCGTTGCTCACGAATCAACTCGTGATGTACGCAGTCCGTGCAGCACACTTTGCGTCCCTGCCAATCCATCGCCTTTTCGGCTCTGCGCATCAGCATACGTTCGTCCTCCCTCGTACATTCAGCGTCTGACGAGCATTTCAGTCGATATCAGCGTCGAAGCCGGTGAGCAGGATTGCGCGGTTCCTCCCGGAGTTGTCACCACAAATCCAGTAAGTGAACGGCTATCGATGAAGTCGACAGTCGCTCCATTCAGTAATAGACAGCTTGCATTATCTAAAAAGATGCGCAGCCCAGAGTGCGTCCAGACGATTTGGTTTTTCTCAGGTTCATCCGCCAGATCGAACTCCACGGCGAGGCCGGAGCACCCGCCTGGCCGGACCTTGAGCCTGAATCCAGAAGTTGAATTGCTGGCGCAGCGCATCATGCGGCGAATGAACTTCTCCGCAGCCGGCATCAACTCCATCTTTATTTGTTCTTTTTCGTTCATTTACACCGCCGCCGCAAATCTTGGCACATCCGGGTTAATGATGCATGTCTTCGGCATTGGACAGATCTCAGCGCACTGCGGCTTGTCGAAGAAGCCGATGCACTCGGTGCACTTCGCCGGATCGATGAAAAAGGCAAAGTTTTTTTCGAAGATCGCATTGTTGGGACATTCATTTTGACAAGCAGAGCATCCCGTACAATTTGACTCCTTGATCATGTAGGCCATTGTGTCCTCCATTTCCGTTTGCTTAAATTGTGACCAGTGCTCCCTGCCGTATGTCCGCATCCCCGCGCTGGATATGTTGGATTTCGCCGCTTTGCATACGCTCCAGATATTCGCGGAAATATGCAAGAGCCGATTGTTCAATGTACTCGAGCGCAAAGCGATCCACTGGCTCGATGCCGGCTCTCAGCAGGCCTTCGCGCGGGCAGTTGCCGATTCTTGAAATGAAAACTGCAACGCAGTCGTTGATGGCGCGAAGTACGGTCTCCAGGCTCTCCTCTTCACCGAAGCCTCCCTGGCAGTAGTTGTCCACGCGGCGATGTCCGACAAACTTGGCTCCCGCAGTGCTGACCTCATACACTTGAAACTCTTTTGCATGGCCAAAGTGCTGATTGATGCGCCCGTTCCCTTTGGTCGCCACGGCAATCAGAATCGAGATGCCGCTGTCCCTGCCGACAAGCGTTTTCAACTCTTCGTTTCTTGCCGCAACCACTGCCGTGCGTCGCTTTTCAACATCATCTTGATAGGCCTGACGCAGTTGCAAGTCGTAGTTAACTTCCATCTCCATGACCTTTTCCGTTGTGAATTCATTGCTGCGATCCTCGCCCAGAAGACCCACGGCATCGGCGCGGCATTGGCGGCAATGGCGCATCATGTTCATCTCGCCCTCGCACGAATCCTGCAATGCTTTCAACTCCTGCGCAGTTGGGCCGCGCATTCCAGCAAGTCCAAAGACGGTTCCATGCTCGGGCGCGGATATCAAGGGCATGATGTTATGCAGAAACGCACCGCGCGACTTGACGGCCCTGTTTACGTCCGCAAGATGATGATCGTTGATGCCAGGAATCATCACTGAATTCACCTTGCAGAGAATGCCGCGCGCAGTCAGCATCTCCAGACCAAGCAGTTGACGCTCGCTCAGTATTCTGGCCGCTTCCACGCCTTCGTAGCGCTTCTTGTTGTAATAGATCCAGGGATATATCTTTGCTCCAGTCTCCGGGTCGATCATGTTGATGGTGATGGTCACATGATCGATATTGAGCGCCTGAATTCTGTCTACGTAATCCGGAAGCATCAGACCGTTGGTCGAAAGGCAAAGCTTGATGTCGGGAGCCGCCTTGGTCACTAGTTCAAATGTTTTGAAGGTTTTGCCGGGATTCGCCAACGGATCGCCGGGACCGGCAATTCCGAGCACGGTCATCTGCGGAATGTTCGATGCAACAGCGAGCACTTTTTTAGCGGCCTGTTCAGGCGTCAGCCGTTCACTCACAACGCCGGGCCGCGATTCATTCGAGCAATCGTACTTTCGGTTGCAATAGTTGCATTGAATGTTGCAAGCCGGCGCCACAGCCACATGCATGCGCGCATAATGGTGGTGCGCTTCTTCGCTATAGCAGGGATGGTTCTTCACCTTTTCCCAAATCTCTGACGAGAGATCGCCTTGTCCCGCTGCCGAGCCGCAACTGGACTTTCCGCTGCTACTCTTTGAAGCACATCCCATTTTTCCGCTGCCGGGAACAGATGGCTGCATCACGTACAACTCTGCGACAGCTTTTCGAGTCCCGAACTCCATTGCATCCCCCTGGTGTTGGAGTGCCCCGACTGCGGGTGATACAAGGATCTATTGCAACTCAAACGCCAAAGTGGATCTCGCAGGTATGACGTGATTTATAGGATTTACGCCACTGTCGCAATCGCGACATTTACGGCCAAGTCACGATGAATTGTCGCAAAGCGGCCATCCAGGACCACAGTTGCGCGATTCACAATCTTAGTAGAATTGTTTGATGACGGTGCAGTATGATGCAATCAATCTGCGGATCAGAAGCGCTTGATCTCCACGCCGTGCTTGCGCAGTGCGTAGCCCATCTGCCGCGCAGTGAGGCCAAGTATCCGCGCTGCCTTGGCTTGAACCCAGCCGGACCTTTCCATGGCATCAATCAGGCGTTGGCGTTCGCCGGCGTCCACTGCTTCATTCGAATGCTCAGTCGGATTGACGCGTGCGGGAGCGTCATCGACAGCAACGTTGGCAGGTTCAGCAATTTTTCTCACGGCCCAGGAACGTTCTTGCTTAGGTGATATCACAGGAAGAGGCATATAACCAGCTTGATTCTGCTGCATCTTGTTCATCGATTTTCCCATCACGAGCGAGAGGCAGCTCTCATGACTACAGGCAAAGTCCTCCACGACAATGACAGAGTCTTTTGCCAGAGCAGCCGTGCGCTTTACACAGCTTTCCAACTCACGAACATTGCCGGGAAAGTCGCAGGCCGTCAACACATCCAGAGCGCGTTTGGAAAGTGTAAGTGAGACTCCATGCTCTTCGTTGAAACGTCGCAGGAATTCCTTGGCAAGCATTCCAACATCTTCGCGTCGCTCCCGCAATGGCGGGAGAAAGATGGGCACAACGCTGATGCGATAGTAGAGGTCGGAGCGAAATTGGCCCGCCAGAACGGCTGCTTCCAGATTGCGATTGGTCGCAGCGACAAGCCGCACATCGACCTTGATGGTACGGCTTCCGCCCACGCGCTCAAACTCACCCTCTTGCAGAACGCGCAGCAGTTTGGCTTGAAACGCTCCTGAAATCTCACCAATTTCATCGAGGAAAAGTGTGCCTCCATCCGCCATTTCAAATCGGCCTTTGCGCAATCCGACCGCGCCTGTAAAGGCTCCCCGCTCATGGCCGAACAACTCCGACTCCAACACGGTTTCAGAAAGCGCGGCGCAGTTCAAGCGAATATACGGCTTCTGGCTGCGAGGAGAATACTCATGAATGGCGCGTGCAAACAACTCTTTTCCAGTGCCGGATTCTCCGCAGAGCAGGACAGGGAGATTACATCGCGCGACCTGCTGGATCTTCTCCACTACATCGCGAATAGCAGCGCTTTCGCCGATGATCCAATCAA
>Ga0302141_1000630_pt1 | contig 10057 bp, 9 predicted proteins | sample I_Bog_E1_2_FD_198556 | JGI IMG/M metagenome (GOLD analysis project Ga0302141, IMG submission 198556) | Peat permafrost microbial communities from Stordalen Mire near Abisko, Sweden - I_Bog_E1_2 | ecosystem: Environmental > Terrestrial > Soil > Wetlands > Peat | place: Sweden: Abisko, Stordalen... | reverse complement strand
ATAAAATGCAAATTAATGATTGTTTATATTTAAAACGAAGATTTCTTGTGCTAATATAATTTGCTATGGAGACCTCTGTTGGAGCTGGCTTGAACGAATATTTGACCACACCGGTTTTCCTCGATTGGTGTCACGGCAAAATGATTGGCGAACCCGTCCAGGAAAGCTTTAAGACGCTTCATGATCTGAAGCGGGTCTTTCGCGATTCTTCCGCACTCAGCAACCTCGGGCCAAGTCGCGAAGTCTACCGTGTTCGCTGGTGGTCGCCCGTGAATCCCGGAACCGAAGGCGGCCTCTTTTGGGGGCTGACATTGTTGCAGCCCGGCAAAGTGGGCGACGAGTACTTTATGACACATGGCCACTTCCATGCGAAGCGCACGTGTGCCGAGTTCTACGGCACCGTTTCCGGCAACGGAATGCTCATCCAGATGAATGCGGAACGTAGAACCTGGGGCGGGATCATGGAACCGGGAAGTTTACATTATGTTCGTGGAGAGAACGCACATCGTATCGCGAATATCGGTAGCATTCCTTTGGTTGTCTGGGCGTGTTGGCCTACCGATGCAGGCTATAACTACGAACCGATCGCGGACCAGGGCTTTAGCGCCTGTCTGGTCGAGCGCGATGGAAAGCCGGTCTTCATTGCTGTCGAGTGACGAGCGGGTCAATACAGAATTCAACTCAGGGTTGGAAATTCGTCTGCGCGCCGATAGCCTTGCCTTTGATTTTTGGGAAGGTGTCTTCGGCCCGCCAACGGAGATGCGCAAACTAGACCACATTCGCCAAAGCCTGCGCGATCCGAATTGCACGGGCCCCGATCCCGTGTATGGAATCGCAATGGATGTGGGCAAGGCGAAAGATGCCGCAGAACTTCGCAAACGATTTCTGCTGTTTGGGGCGGTCGCGTACGCCAGTGGACGGCTGGGTGAGGAGCCGGTGCGCAGCCAGGGACACGTTCACGGTGTGGCGCCGCACTGCGGCTGGTCGACACCAGAGTTGTTTGAGATCTGGGAAGGTCATGCAATTATCTACGCGCAGGAGTCTGTAGATGATGATCCGGGTCGCTGTATAGCCGTCGAAGCTGGTCCGGGAGATCAGGTGGTGGTTCCACCCAACTGGGCTCACTTCGTAGTGAATGCGAGGGCTACGGAGCGCATGGTTTTTGGCGCTCTCTGCGATCGCCAATACTCATTCGTGTACGAAGGCGTGCGCGCACACGGCGGCCTGGCCTGGTTCCCTATGTTGCGCGATAGTCGCATCGAGTGGAAAGCTAATCCGCGATATCTTACTTCCAATTTGCAGTTACACGGGCCGCGTCCATATCCAGAGTTAGGGCTGGATTCCTCAATCTCAATTTACAGGCAATTTCAGACCAATCCAGAGCGTGTGCAGTGGGTTTCTGAACCTGCTCAGGCAGCTGCGGTCTGGCCAACTTTCGAACCATAGTAACTCAGGAGAATGGCACAATGAAGCCGATCGATCGACGCACCTTCATAGCCGCAGGGGCGGCGGCCGCACTTCTCACAGGTGCGGATATGCCTGCGGCCCATGCCGGTGAAATGCCGGAGCTAGAGCCGGAACGAAAAAACGAATCGCAGACCGCCTTCAACGCCATTCTCGATTTTCGATTTGCGCCCGAGGATTTTCAGTCGACGATCTGCTTTCCCGACGATCCTGCGAAAACAGTGGTGGGCAATCACGGCGATTTTCGCTATGACTTTCCCGACGACCGGTTTGCCGCTATCAACCAATTCGGCACCATCGTGGAATTCTCTCTCGCAGGCATGCATCGCGATACCTGGGTGGAACAAAAAGCGGAAGCGCCGGGGATTCCTATCTTGCACACTGTGATCGACAGGCCTACGGCCAGGTTGGAACTGATCGCATTTGCAAGCCGGCGGCAAAATGAGGGCCGCGTTGACAACGTCCTGATGGAGATTCGTGCCCGAAATGAAGATGTGGTCGTCACTCCTCTGGTGCGGATTCGAAGTGGCCGCAAGTACGACCTGAGACCGAAGAATGGCATTGTGACGGAAGTGACTCGGGAATCGGCGGAACACCCATGGATGTTTTGCATTCCCCAGAACAATCAGGCTCACGATATTACCTGGCTTCCGGAGGAAGGCGGCTACCGACTCACCCTCGAGCATGGAACAGCAACGCGCACCCGCCCGCTGCGCTACTTAATCCGGATGCCGCAGTCGGGCAGCACCGACGCCGTCGATACATCGGTCGATCCGGATTCGCTTCTGGCTGAGGTGCGCGCATGGTGGCAGAAATGGCGCCCCTTCTCGGGTTCCGTTCAGTGGTCGGTGCCAGCAACTAAGGGCGATTTTCTCACCGCCTGCGCGCGGAACATCCAACAGGCGCGCGAGGTGAAGGACGGAAAGCTCGTCTTCGAGGTAGGCCCTACAGTCTATCGCGGACTTTGGATCGTCGACGGTAATTTTCTTCTCGAGGCCGCGCGCTACCTCGGTTACGACGAAGAGGCGGATCAGGGATTGCTTTCAGAGTGGAGACGCCAGGTGGCCTCAGGCCAGATCATCGCGTCTGGTGGGATGGAGCACTGGAAGGACACGGCGATTGCCATGTTCACGCTGGTGCGCGCCTGCGAACTAAAGCAGAATTGGGATTTGATGCGGCAGCTCGCGCCCAGTGTTGGTCATGCGATCGAATTCCTAATTGGGCTTCGCGACAAGGCACGCAAAGGTGACTCGCCTAACGGACGCTACGGGCTTATCGCCCCAGGCTTTCCCGACGGAGGAATTGCCGGCGTGCGTTACGACTTCACAAACACTGTCTGGGCATTGGCGGGATTGAGAGCTGTAGTAAAGGCCAATGAGAAACTCCGATTATCCGATCTGGATAGGGCTGCCACGTTCTACAAAGAGCTTCGATCGGCCTTCGACGCTGCGGCTCGGGAACAGATGATACAGGACCCTCGCGGATTCGCCTATCTGCCCATGCTCATGCGCGAAGATCCGGAGATGCGTCAGGATGCCTGGGACAGGCCGCGGCCGCAGAGCGCGCAGTGGGCGCTTTCGCATGCCATTTTTCCCGGCGAGGTTTTCGCCAAAGACGATCCCGTTGTGCGTGGCCATATCGCGCTGATGCAGGCATGCACACAGGAAGACATTCCTGCCGAGACGGGATGGCTTCGCCACGAAGCTGTATGGAACTACAACGCGGCTTTTGTCGCTGAGGTATATCTATGGGCGGGCTTGCGCGACTGGGCGCACCGCACCATTACTGGATATCTGAATCATGCGTCGCCGCTTCATGCCTGGCGCGAAGAGCAGCCGTTGCAGAATGCATTACTCGGCGATAATTGGGGCGATATGCCCCACAACTGGGCCAGCGCCGAATGCATCCGCTATTTGCGGCATATGCTCGTGCTCGAGGACGACCGGAAGATTCGTCTGTTGGCTGGGCTCATGCCGTCGGACCTGAAAGATCGCGCAGCGTTTGCGCTTCAGGGATCGCCCACGCGCTTTGGCCGTGTTTCACTGAATGCGGAGCCATGGGGCACACGCGGATGGAAGATGCACTTTTCGCGAGAAAACAGCGCGGAGTCGCCGGAAGCCATCGAGATCCCCGGCAAGCTCGATGCTGGCGCAGTGTTGGTTCGCATCGAGGGAGCGGCAAAGCGCGGCGCAGCGGCAGGCATCGTCAACGTGGATCCGACTGTGGCCGCCTGGACGGCTTATTGGGGATCGTAAATCTACTTACGCGCGCACGCTTGCCTGGATGGTTCCATACTCGCGGCCACCGGTTGAGCCGTTTGGCCGGATCGTGTAAGGACCAACCGCCGCCGGTACGATAAAGGTTTCAGCGTAGTGCACAATGAACGGAGCGAACGCTCCGCTTGGGCTTTCCACCACGACCTCTTCGCCTTCCACGAGGTTCAGCACGTGAACGGTTCCCTTGGTGTCGTGAGGGACGGTTCCTGTGAACCAATGCCTGTGGGTCTCGATGAACTCTAGCTCGTGAAGTCCGGTTCTCTCTTCGCGCCAGCTTTCACCGGCGGCAACGGGTTCCACGCGATTAATGAGGGAATGGCGCACCCATTCCGTGTTCCGATTCCACTGGATGTTCGCTGCGCCCTGATCAAGATGGATGGGCCGCGGCCGGCCATCCAGTCCCAGCCTGCCCCAGTCCCATAGCTTGAACGTAAAGATATAAGGTGTGGCGCTGATCTCGAGCACCATACTGTTATTTCCGGAACAATGAACAGTTCCAGCAGGAATGAGAAAATGGTCATGCTTGCGTGCAGGAAAGCGATTGACGTAAGTCTCCGCTGGAAACTCGAAATCTTCGTTTTGCGCGCGGTGCAGATCGGACAGCATAGCGACGGGATCGATTCCCTCTTTCAGACCTAAGTAAACGCACGCGCCTTGTTCCGCGTCGAGCATGTAATAGCTTTCGTCCTGGGTGTAATCCATTCCGAAATGTTTGCGAATATACGATGTGAGTGGATGCACCTGAAGCGAAAGATTGCCGCCACCCACCGTGTCGAGGAAGTCGAAGCGGATGGGAAACTCCGCTCCGAATCGTGCGACCACGGATTCGCCGAGCAATTCTTTGGGATGAGCGAGCACGAGATCGATCGCGGGAATCTCCACACGCTCCTCGCCGAAGCCCAGCAACAGACTGTTTTCTTCCGGTACGCAGTCGAAGCACCAGGCATGGTTGGGAGCATTATTTACCGGCACTCCGCAGACGCGCTCCATCCAGTGGCCTCCCCACGGGCCCGGATCGAAGAAAGGAACAACGCGAAAGGGACGTTCGATTGATTTCTTCAGGCTGCGCCGGAACACATTTCCGCTGATCGCCTTCGGTTTCCCCGGTGTGTTTGTATCCAAAAGAAGATCGATGCGATCGAATAGACGACTCTTAAGCCGATCGGCCGAACGCCAGTCAACAAAGAAAGCTCGCTTGTATTTCTGCGATGGCGGGTCGTAACGGTTCTGCACTCCAAGGTTGCCAACTTCGTTGCGGCGCTGGCGCGTCTGGATCTCCCATCGGGCGAGATCCGCATACACGAGCAGTGTCGGTGAGGGACAAATCAAGGAAGCTCCGGTCCCAATGACGATGACTACTTCATCGCGTCCCGCAGCGCAACTCTGCCGCGCATCCGCAAGCTTCTGCGGATCGAAGAAATCCGCGATCTCGATTGAATTCATCCGTCCGAATACCGGGTCGTCGCCGAGGGCTGGTCCAACCATTTCGTTAATCTCTGCTGTCGGTCGCAGAAAATTCTCAGTGCGAACGAATCTGGCGCTCTGAAAGAATGGCTGCAAAGCATTCTGAATCTCATCGAGATTTACGGCTGGATAGGACTCGATCGCAATTACCCCTCCGGAGCCGACTCGACGGCTTAAATGCTCACCAACCACATTCCATCCGGTCAGGCATTCGTCGGCGTCGCCCGACGCGATGCTGGGAAACCTATCGTACACGGCCATTCTCCTGTCGAAACGATCATATCACAAATGTTCTTTTTATGAAGAAAGAAACAAATACATGACCGAAATATCATGTATCGACAACAGTAGGGGTTATAATTTAACGAATCGGGCATTCGGCGAAGCTACTCTGCCAATGACGGTGCGAGTGGAACGCCGGGGGCCGAATGGAGTTCAAGGCCGCTGAGTGGTGAATTTCAGGAGACGTAAAATGGCCAACCATCTACACAAAATTAACGAAACCGCTGCCCAGTGCGACGGCATCCGCCGCAACGATGGGTCTTCGCGAAAACTCAGAGGATGTGCCGGCGACTATCTTCCACCGGATTTGGGAAGCGACTTTAACAAAATCAAACGGCGTCTTCTCGGTCTTATCGTGGTGCTGTTGGCTGCCGTGGCTCCGTTGAGCGTGGGCCACGCTCAGGAAACCCTGACAAACTGGGCAGCAGGCGTGAGCGACCATTATCTCGTTTATCCTGACCAATCCTACGGCTACTTCTCAGGTGTATCCGTGAAGCTTGATGTCTGGAAAGCACAGACGAGAGATCCGGTACCAACTGTCATCTACTATCACGGAGGTGGATGGTTCTTCGGAGATCGTACGGGCGCTCTCCCGTATTTGATGCCATGGCTTGCTCGCGGCTGGAACGTCATAAACGTCGACTATCGAATGTCCGGAACGGCGCTCGCTCCGGCAGCCGTCGAAGATGCACGCTGTGCGCTCCGCTGGGTATATCGAAATGCCGAACATTTCCATCTCGACACCAATCGCATCATCGTAACCGGGCATTCAGCCGGAGGTCACCTCGCCCTCATGGCCGGGATGCTGCGAGAGTCCGATGGCCTCGATAACAATTGCCCCTCTGATGCTGCTACGGGCGATCAACCACTCAAAGTTGCTGCTGTAGTGGACTGGTACGGGCCGACGGACATTTCCGACCTGATCGCCGGAACCAATCGTAAGACATACGCTGTTGCGTGGCTAGGCAGTCTGCCGGACCGGGGCGCCGAAGCGAGACGCGTGTCCCCATTGACCTACACGCACGCCGGACTTCCACCCGTCCTCATCATTCACGGTGATAGCGATCCCGTGGTTCCGTATTCACAGTCGCAGCGGCTTCACGGGGAGCTCGACAGAGTCCATGTGCCCAACGAGCTGTACACAGTGGCACATGGCAGCCATGGCAGGTTCGGAGCGGAAGCTGATGTCGAGGCATATAGGCATGTATGGGAATTTCTTGAACGATTTGTACCTGCAATCCACGTACAACCGTGAGTTCGCTAGTCCGGCGTGGCCCACTTTGACCATTTGATTTGGCTCACCTGGATCGAACCCTCGAAATCGCGTTTCTATCGCCAATAAACCTCAGAGTGGGGTGAGGTGGTCCCGTTTGTTCGGACAGTTTTTTCGGGTTTTTAAGTGGAATAATTGTTCGTCGTAATCGAGGCGGTGGAAATGTGAAAATCAGTTTCATCGATTTTCAAGGTCTGTGGGAAGGGCGGGAAACAGTTTTATCGTTTTCCGTCCTTTCCACAGACCGGCATTTCCACGGCCGGCTGCGTTGCGCGTTATGCCGCCCGTGCTAGCGGCGGAAGGTTGAAGTATACCTGGTCGGGCGTGTGCGCCTCCAAGCTTGAGTGCGGCCGCCGGGAGTTATAGAACTCGAAGTAACTTCCGATCTTACGCCTGGCTTCGCCGACCGACTCGTAGGCATGCAAGCAGACGTGTTCGTATTTCAGCGAGCGCCACAGCCGCTCCACGAAGACATTGTCGGCCCAGCGGCCCTTGCCATCCATGCTGATTTGAATCCCTTCTTCTTTTAGCCGCCCGGTAAAGGCTTGGCTGGTGAACTGCGCGCCTTGATCGGTGTTGAAGATCTCCGGGCGGCCGTGCTTTTCGATGGCCTCTTCCAGCGCTTCGATGCAGAAGCTCACATCCATAGTGATCGAAAGCCGCCACGAGAGCACGCGGCGGCTGAACCAGTCGACCACCGCGGCCAGATAGACGAAGCCGCGCGCCATGGGGATATACGTGATATCTGTCGACCAGACTTGATTGGGCCGCGTGATGGCAAGACCGCGTAACAGGTAGGGATAAATCTTGTGTCCTTCAGCGGGTTTCGATGTGTTCGGTTTGCGATAGAGCGTCTCGATCCCCATGCGCCGCATCAAGCTGCGCACGTGGCGGCGGCCCACCTCAAGACCTTGCAGGCTGAGCATGTCGCGCAACATGCGGCTGCCGGCGAACGGATAGTTCAGGTGCAGTTCGTCGATGCGCCGCATCAGAAACAGATCGGCGTCGGAGACCGGACGCGGCCGGTAGTAGACCGTGGAACGGCTGATCTCCAGCTCCTCGACCTGCAGGGAAATCGACAATGCGTGCTCGGGATCGATCATCGCTTTGCGCTCAGCAAACCCGCCTTGACGAGCGCACTTTCTAAAAAATCGTTGGCCAGCGCCAACTCGCCGATCTTGGCCTGCATCCGCGTCACATCGACTTTCGCCTGCTCCTCGGCTTTGTCTTCGCCAAAGACTCCAGCCGCGCCCTCGGCCAGCCGTGTCTTCCAGTCTGTGATCTGGTTGGGGTGAACATCGAACTGCTGGGCCAGTTCGGCCAGGGTCTTGTCTCCCTTAAGGGCGGCCAAAGCCACCTTCGCCTTGAAAGCCGCTGTGTGATTTCTGCGTGGACGTCGTGCCATCGTTGCTCCTCTTTTCTGCCATCTTAATGGCTGGCTGAGGAACAATCCTTCCACTCATCCCGCTGTCCGAATTCCCGAAACCGGCTTAGGGCACGAACCAACGCATATCGACTATTTCGCGCATTGCGAATACTTCGAGTATGTGCCAACTTAAGAACATTATGACCATTGCAGCGAAGAAACCGATCACACTCCCTGATACTGAGCAGCAACAGGTGCAGGCCCTGGAGCGGGTATTGCATCGCGGTGTGCCTGCATTCGTCACGTCCACTGGGGAACGGGTCGAACTTCCCGGTACCGTTTTAGAGGTTCTCAGGACGGCCATTGGTTTCATGTCTCACGGCCAAGCTATTACGCTTGTTCCGGACAACCAGGTGATTACGACACAGCGCGCGGCTGACATTCTTGCAATGTCGCGTCCATTCTTCATCAAGCAGCTGGAGGCCGGTTTAATGGCCCACCACCGAGTTGGCAATCAGCATCGCGTCTATCTTCGCGACGTTTTGGAATTTGCAAAGAAGCGCGATGAGGAACGTCTTGCAGCACTGGACCGGCTATCGCGCGATGCATTCGAAGCCGGCTTGTTTGACCGGAATGTACTCCCTTAAGGCGGCAAAGACGAGTGAAGCGTGACTTCGCAGTTTTGCTTGATACTTATGCCCTAATCCCCATGCCGCTGGCAGATACGTGGCGGGGGCATCCTGGCTAATAGACCTCTCCCATTTCGAGAAGAGGACGACCGAAACAATCTCACAACAAGATTGATACCAGCGCATCATCCGGTACCTTCTTAGCTCACTTCCGGCAAAAAGGAATGTCCTAGCGCAGAACTTATCGCTTATTTCGCGAGGACTCGTGGAGGACAGTCTCCGTCTCACAGATTAAGGAGGTAAGCCATGCAGCAGGGGAGTGTCATTCAAACGAGCAGAAGGAAGGGTCCGAACGTATGGCAGTTTCGGTGGTCGGAAAGGGATCTTAACGGCCGCCGTGTATACCGTAAACGAGTCATCGGAACGGTCGAACAATACACTGATGCGGCTGCAGTGCGCCATGCGGCGTCAGCTCTCTTGTCTGATGTGTATTTGCGATCCCGTCAAGATCGGATCGGCTCCATCACGGTTGATCAGCTGTGTGAGCATTTTGAGCAGAGTGAAATGCGTTCCGGCGCCAACTTGTGGAGCATCGCAACCCAGAGGACCTATCGCGGTTACATTCGTCGATGGATCAGACCACGCTGGGGCTCTCGCTCGCTGGACGAGATTAAGGCGGTGGAAGTGGAAGCTTGGCTGCATGGGATCAATCTTGCTCGCGCCTCAAGAGCCAAGATTCGAAACGTCCTTTGTGTCCTGTTCAATCATGCTTGTCGGCATGAATTGTTCGATCGCAACCCAATACGTTTCGTTCGCCAAAGTGCTAAGCGCCGAAGAGCTCCGGACGTGCTAACAGGCGCTGAAATCAAGGTGTTGGTTGAGAGTCTGCCACTGCGTGAGCGCACCCTTGTTCTGCTGGCTGCATCAACCGGGTTGAGACAGGGCGAACTCTTCGGCCTGAAGTGGAGGGACATTGATTTCGAGCATGGGGAGCTCAATGTCATTCGATCGATTGTCTGCGGCGTGGAAGGTCGTTGTAAGACAGAATCCTCTCAGAAGCCGGTTCCGATGCATTCGCAGCTCGCCGGGGCATTGATTGCGTGGAGACAACAGTGCAGACTCAAGACCGGTGACGATTGGGTGTTCGCCAGTCGATTACACAACGGGCGAAAGCCGTATTGGGGAGCAGCAATTATGCGCCATTACATCCAGCCGGTTGCCGAAAAGCTGGGTATTCAAAAGCGCATTGGGTGGCATACGTTTCGCCATACCTACTGCACGTTGCTCAGAAGCCTTGGAGTCG
>Ga0302141_1000618_pt1 | contig 10129 bp, 9 predicted proteins | sample I_Bog_E1_2_FD_198556 | JGI IMG/M metagenome (GOLD analysis project Ga0302141, IMG submission 198556) | Peat permafrost microbial communities from Stordalen Mire near Abisko, Sweden - I_Bog_E1_2 | ecosystem: Environmental > Terrestrial > Soil > Wetlands > Peat | place: Sweden: Abisko, Stordalen... | reverse complement strand
TTCGCAGCGGGCGCGACCACGGGCAACACGTCCGCGCTCACGGTTACGCCAGCCAACGGATTTACCGGCACGATCTATTTTGCGTGCACGATCGCGTATTATCCGCCGGGAGCAAAGGATCTGCCCACTTGCTCGGTTCCGGCCTCGGTGAATGTGGCGAGCGCAAGTGCGGTGACTGCCGCAATGACCATTGGCTCGACGGGACCGACCACATTGTCGCGTGCCGAACCAATCGAGGGTCCGCGCTGGCTTGCGACGCAGTGCCTTACCTTCCTGGCGGGAATTTTCGCGGTTGGCTTGCCTTTGCGGAGACGCGTTCGCCCCTGCGGTACGGCTCTGCTCTTGCTGATTGTACTCGTGGCAAGTATGGCGTCGGTGAGTTGTGGTGGCGGCGGGAGCAATGGCGGAGGCGGCAAAACCGTTCCCGGGACCACTCCCGGCAACTACAAATTCATGGTCTACGGCTCCTATACGCCAAACGTCGGTACAACTCAGCCGTTCTATTATTCTGCGCCCCAGGTATTCGTCGTGAATGTCACCATTCAGTGAGGGAGTCTTTCGGTTCGGGGTAGCTTCGGATAGGGCGTTCCCAGCCAAACGAGGAAGAGCTGCATCTGCCCTTCGGAGAAAAGGCCGGCGAAACTTGCCAATAGGAATGTAGCGCGACACTTTCTCAGGTCCGATTCAAGAGCAAAACTTGCGGAATTGGGCAATTGCTCGGGGTTTGCAGAGAAATCGTGTGGTGGAAGGATTCTGTCAGTAGCGATCACGCCTGTTCGATGACGAAAGCGGCGCGATCCTCGGTCAACTCATTTGCCCACCAGCGAGCGCGCCCCGGCCCCAAAGGTCCAAACCCAGTGGTGGGAGTGTAGCCGAATTTTTCCCGAAGGATAGTACCCCGTCAATGAAAGCGATGGGGTTCGCGGTGCCTCAAGAGGATGTTTGGAGTGAGTACGGGAATTCACCGGATTGCTTTTGATCTCGCCGCCTGGCTGGTAAATGATCGCCAATTTCGAGGCGCTGGTTTTCATAAAATCCCTTTCAAACCAAAATCAGAGACTTGTGCTCTCGGCCGGGAGGACCATGAATCTTGGGAATTGCGCGCCTGCCTTGCGTCATTTCTCTCGCCGCCGCAGTCGAACAGCAGTACAATTTGGCTTCGTAGTTGTTCTCGCCTCCCGAAAGAACAGTTCCCGCTCGTTGCGCCGGTCATCCCCTCTCGGGACATTCCAATCAAGGCGCATGGAGCGAGACTTGTTCGTGTAGGACCTCGGCCCCAGAAGCGAGCTTGCTTTATTTAGTATTAACTAGCAAGGATTGAAAGATGGAAGCGTCTGAATCTCCTCAATTCACAATTTCTCCAACCGCTCGACGGTACGCTTTAGCCGGGCTGGCCGCAGTTGGCGCTCTGTTGCTGCGAAAGATGCTTTCACCGTGGTTTGGCACAACCAACGTTTATCACACCGTGGGGGCGGCAGTCCTTTTCTCCGCTTGGTACTGCGGTGTCGGCCCCGCCATTGTCGCAACGCTGATAAGTGTGGTGGGTTCCTGGTATTTTATTCTTCTGCCCCTTCATTCCTTCCGGTTTGAAGACCACCGAAACCAAATTGCCGGACTGGTTGAGTTTGGAATACTCTCCGGTTTCGTCATCGCTCTTGGGGAAGTCAATCGCAGGTCTCAAGCAGCGCTAAGCCTGAGTGAGGAGCGGCTCCGTCTCGCGGCCGAGAGTTCCAATACCGGCTTGTGGGAGTGGGAGCCTGCTGGAGCAGCCTATTTTTCTCCGGCGTGGAAACGTCTGCTGGGCTATGCCGACCATGAGATTCCAAACCGGTTTGAGGAGTGGTCAAGCCGAGTCCATCCTGGTGACCTGCCACGGTTGATGGCGGAAGTGGACGCCTACCTGAAACTACCTCCGCAGCGATGGGAGAGCGAGTTCCGCATCCGTCACAGAGACGGGTCCTATCGCTGGTTTCTGGCAAGGGCGGCGCCGGAGTGCGATGAGCAAGGCCGGGTGAAGCGCGTGCTCGGAGCACACATTGACATCACGGACAGCAAGCAGACAGAAGAACGACTCCGCCTGAGCGAAGAGCGTTATCGTTCGCTGGCCGAAGCGACCTCAGACATTGTTTGGGCAGGCACGATGGTTGACGATGAGATTGAGGTTCCTGTCTGGTTGGAGCTAACCGGACAAACGCCGGAAGAAGCGCGCGAGAAATGGGCCGAGGCTGTCCACCCGGACGAGCGCGGCAGAGTCATAGAGGCCTGGTCTCGATTCCTTAAAGAAGGGGACCGCTATGAACAAGAGTTCCGGCTGCGTGGCCCCGACGGACAGTACCGCTGGTTTTCGTCCCGCGCAGTCCCAGTCAGAGAAAAAGACGGCAGTATGCGGGAGCGGATCGGCACTTTCACCGACATCACCGAGCGTAAGCAGGTGGAGGCGGCCCTTCGCAACAACGAGGAACTGTTGTCGCTTTTCATCGAACACGCACCCGCGGCGCTGGCGATGTTTGATCGCGAAATGCGCTACATCCGCGTGAGCCGGCGCTGGCGAACCAATTATGTTCCAGGCGATCGCAGCCTGATCGGCGAGTTGCACGACGACGTCCATCCGGTGATCCCCGAGATTTGGAAAGATGCGCATCGGCGCGGACTGCGCGGCGAGGTCGTGCAGGGGGATGGCAGCTTGGAACGTGCCGACGGCTCCATCCGTTGGGTGCGCTGGGAAATACGGCCCTGGCGGAACAGAGCAGGTGAAATCGGCGGGATCGTAATTTTCTCCGAAGATATCACCGATCGCAAAGGGGCCGAGGCAGCATTGAGCGATAGTGAGGCCCGTCTGCGGACTGCGCTCGAGGCCGCCAGTATGGGTACCTTCGAACGCGATCTGCGAACCGGTGAGGCTCATTGGATGCCGACCACGGAGGTGATGTTCGGGCTTGAGCCGGGGACCGGCCCGGTTTCCATTGAGGACTTCGTTGCCCTGATCTACCCGGAGGACCGCGACCACTTTAGCCGCCTCATGGCGGAGTCCACGGAGGCAGGCGTCGCGGGCGGAGAGTGGCGGGTGATCTGGCCCGACGGTTCGATTCACTGGATCTACGGCCGGTGGATGGTTTTCAAAGACGACCAGGGCCAGCCAACGCGCATCATAGGCGTGGATTATGACATCACTGCGCGCAAGCAGGCTGAAGAGTCGCTGCGCATAAAGAGCGACCAATTGCGGGCTCTCACAATCCGCGTGCAGCAGGTGCGCGAAGAAGAACGTACCATGGTTGCTCGCGACCTGCATGATCAGATTGGGCAGATTCTGACGGCAGTGAAGATGGATGTCGACTGGGTGGCCAGATGTCTCTCGCCGCAGGACGACGCCCAGCTATCTGACCGGTTGGCGGCAACGCTCAATCGGCTGAAAGATGCTACGCAATCGCTGCGCAGTATCTGCACCCGGTTGCGACCGGGTGTGCTCGACGATCTTGGACTGGCGGCGGCGATCGAGTGGCAAGTGAAGGAATTTGCCTCAATTACGGGAATCCACTGCGACGTTTCGGTTCCGCAAGAGGACTTCCCGTTGGACGCGGATCGGAGCACGGCAATTTTCCGAATTTTGCAGGAAGCGCTTACCAACGTGACCCGCCACGCAGAGGCAAAAATGGTTCGCGCATCCCTTGCGCAGCAAGACGGCAATGTATTGCTGGTAGTGCAGGACGATGGAAAAGGCATTCGCGAAAGCGACATTGAGTCCTCATCACGGACATCGCTGGGATTGCTCGGCATGAAAGAACGTGCGGAGGCCTGCGGCGGAGAACTGCAGATTTGGGGAGATCCAGGTACGGGGACGACTGTGGCACTACAAATTCCGCTCGCCGAATCAAGACATCAAGGGGGCAACGATGCTGATCCTGCTGGCAGATGATCACGTGGTAGTTCGCCGCGGTTTACGGGACATGCTAGCGAATGCATTCGCTGGCGCGCAGTTCGTGGAGGCAGGTACCGGAGACGAGGTTGTTGGCCACATTCGAAGACAAGTTTGCGATCTGCTCATATTAGACGTCAACATGCCGGGGCGAAGCGGCGTGGATGTCCTGAGAGAGGTCAAGGGTCTCACTCCGGACATCCCCGTACTTATGCTGAGTGTGCAACCCGAGGATCAGTATGCTGTCCGCTGCCTGAAGGCTGGGGCCTCTGGATATTTATGCAAGGATAGTGCGGAGGAAGAACTTGTAAAGGCCGCCCGGAAAGTGATTGAGGGGGGACGATACGTCAGCGCGCAACTCAGTGAGAAGCTAGCCCGCGAGATCCAGTTGCCTTCGATCAAGGAGCCACATCAACTGCTCTCCGACCGGGAGTTTGAGGTGATGCGGATGATTGCTTCCGGCAAGTCGCTTACCGATATTGCTGAAGTTCTGCATGTGAGCGTAAAGACCGTTAGTACTTACCGCAGCCGATGCCTGCTGAAGATGCAGATGCAAAGCAACGCGGATCTTGTTCGCTATGTACTGGAACGCAAGCTTTTGGCGTGAGAAGCCAAACCGCCGGCCATCAGCATAATCTGACACGCTTAATGCATTAATTCCTTCAAGTACAATCAGAATTCTCCGCCGCATCGTCTGAGTTTCCATCTGCAACCCTTTATTTACCAGTACATTGCGCAAATACCGTGGATCGCAAATTGTGATGTATTCGCTTGACAGCGTTTTCCTACAGCGAGACAATCACAAATCGGCTTTGCGATCACCTCCACGAACTGTGCTTTGTGAGCCGAACCAGCGAAAGGGACAGGGACAAAATGCAGGTCGAAACTCCCAAAGGCTCGGTCAAGTGGTCCAATAGCGCGAAAGGGTACGGCCCCGTGGGGCGCCATTATGGACCGGATATCTTCATCCAAGCAGGCGACCAAGTTGAATTCGAGATCGTCCGTGGTCCGAAAGCGCCGCAAGCGGCCAACCCTATCTCGTCTTCGGAACTGATCAGAGCGTGCGCCAGTTCGAACAACGAGATACCGTGGACGGAGTTCATCCGCCGGTTCCACGGCGTCATTGCCGGCGCGGTGCTAAGAACCGCCCGGCAATGGGGAGAACCATCCCGGGCGCAGGTGGAGGACCTGATCCAGGATACCTACCTGAAACTCTGCGAAGACAATAGCCGGCTGCTGGCCTCGTTCCGGCCGCGGCACGAGGATGCCATTTACGGATTCCTGAAGGTGGTTACGGCCAATGTCGTCCGCGATCATTTCAAGTCTGCGCTGGCCGCGAAGCGCGGCGCCAGTCAAACAGAAGCGATTGTGGAAACGGTCCAAATCGACAAGCAAACGGGCACGAATCACGCTCTTGATGTAGCGACCCAGCGTCTTCAACTGGAGCAGATTGACAAAGTCCTGCGACAGGTTACGGCAGGAAACGACCAGGAAAGAAAACGGACGATCTTTTGGCTTCGCCACCGGCAGGGATTTACTGCTCGCGAGATCGCGTCCATCCCTTCGCTCGGGTTGACCACGGAAGGCGTGGAAAGCGTGCTCATGCGGCTCTCACACATGATTAAAATCAATGGTGTGCGGAAATAGCTGTTGCAAATGTGTGGTCTACCGCCCGAATGCAGAATCGATCCCGTAGCATTGTTTCAGACAGAGGACACCAAATAGTGATTCGCGAAGCATTGAAAAATGGCTAATGAATCGGTCCAAGAATCGCTTCGATGGATTTCTCTAGCTCCTGAATGCTTGGGAAATCAGTGCATGAGGCATCATCTTTGGAGCTACTACGCAGATCGGAGAATAGCGCGTGTACATCGGGAGCGCGCTTTTCAAGAGATTCGGTTAGAGCCTTGTTGTCGCGAGAGAGTTCAAATAGACGATTCCGAAGGCTGCCGGTTATCTTCGTCAGACTCAGAAGCAGAGACACGAGCTTCCGCTGATCCGCTTCGAGCGATGCGATCTGGCTCTTGTCCTTCTCAAGGCTCTGCCCGGATTCTTTGGCTAAATCGATCAGCTGTTCTTTGTTCATGTGTTGTACGTCCATAAAGTCGCACCAGCCTTCGAATAGAATTTCTGCAGGATGATGCTACCAACCCAGGGTGCGACCGGTCTGGTCAAGAATGCACATTGAGGCACGCTTCGTGCTCGGCCCGGTTTGGGAGGACAGCTTCCGAGGTCAAAACGTGTGACGGCGTGCTAACGACATTTATCTATCCTGTGAGCGCAGAATGATAAAGTGTTCGGATGCGATCAAACCGATCCGTGCCACCCTGTGTCGTAATTCCTGTGCTCATTTACCCCGACCCCGGCGCGGCGGCCGATTGGCTGTCAATGGCTTTTGGCTTCACCATCCGTCTCCGCATCGCCAATCACCGCGTCCAGATGAAAGCCGGCGATGGCTGCTTCACCATTGCCGAAGGCAATGTGATACCCAACAACTCGCACATCGTTCAGGTTCGCATCGAAGATGCTAAGGGTCACTGCGAGCGAGCGCGCCAGAACGGTGCCATCATCCTGACGGAACCCCAAGACCAACCCTATGGCGAGCGCCAATACAACGCGCAGGACTTTTACGGCCACCGCTGGGACTTTACGGAGACCATCACCGATGTCGCTCCCGAAGAATGGAGCGGCGGTGCATTTCATCTTGAGTGACTCGATTCTGAGCCTTCTTCGAAATTCCGAACTTGGTCTGTATCAACGGACCCCTCTATAAGCGGTTTGAGCCGTTGGCGAAACATCTCCATTTCACTCATTGTCCGGCTTTTTTCCATTACTCGCTTTTGGACGTTGTTTGACTGGGCGGCGAGCCGGTCAGCGTTGCGGGGAGGATTCCCTGGGGCGTGACGGCGTGGGATAAGGGAGTAGGGATCCCTTCGGCTTCGCTCAGGGCACGCTCTTCGACTCCGCATGGGCTTCACTTCGTGAGCCCATGCTCCGCTCAGGATGGCAACCGGGGTGTGGCGAGCTCGCTTAGCGACTCTTTGTACGGGGCGCGAGCGATGCCGCGTTCGGTGATGATGGCGGCTATGTATTTTGCGGGGGTCACGTCGAAGGCTGGATTTTCTATCTCGACTCCGTCGGGCGTCATTTGCCTTCCGCCTATATGGGTTACCTCTCTGGCGTTGCGCTGCTCGATGGGAATTTTGCTGCCGTCGGGCGTGGCTAGATCGACCGTAGAAATCGGCGCGGCGACGTAGAACGGGATGCCGTGCTCTTTGGCAAGAATGGCTACGGTGTAGGTGCCGATTTTGTTGGCGACGTCTCCGTTGGCGGCGATGCGGTCGGCGCCGACTACGATGGCTCCGATTTTGCCTTGCTGCATCATGACTCCGGCCATGTTATCGGAGATGACGGTGGTGGGGATGCCGTCTTTCATCAGCTCCCATGCGGTGAGGCGCGAGCCTTGCAGAAAAGGGCGCGTCTCGTCGGCATAGACGTGAATCTTTTTGCCTGCTTCGACGGCGGCGCGGATGACTCCCAGGGCGGTGCCGTAGCCGGCGGTGGCTAGGGCTCCGGCATTGCAGTGGGTGAGGACGCCGCCGGTTGACGGCATTAGCGTGGCGCCGTGGCGGCCCATGGCCTGGTTGGCGGCGATATCTTCGGCGTGCATGCGCTGGGACTCTTCGATCATTACTTGCTGGGCTTGCCGGATTTCGGCGATGGTGCGCGGGCGGAGGGATTCAAACTTCTCTGTCATGCGGCGGATCGCCCAGAATAGGTTGACGGCGGTGGGGCGCGTTTGGCGGATCGCTTCGCAAATCTGGTCAAAATCTTTCTTGAGATCGGCGGCATTCGTGGCTTTGGAATTCTTCACGCCGAGTGCTATGCCCATGGCTGCAGCAACACCAATGGCGGGGGCTCCGCGGACGACCATGTTGCGGATCACATCGGCGACCTGCTGGTGGGTGGTGCAGGTTACGTACACTTCTTCGGTGGGCAGCTTCGTCTGGTCGATGAAGACTACGCCGGATTCGGTCCATTCCAGGGTTTGGATCATGAGTCAGTCGTCAGTCGTCAGTCGTTGGTCGTTGGTCGTTCGTCGTTGGTCGTTGGTGTTAGCCTTCGTCGCCGGGGTTCACGCGGCTTACTCGGCCACGCATAGCTGCTTTTCCAGATTATCGGATAATCGGGACCTGCGGGGCGGCGTCTTCAGGCAGAATGCCTCGAAGGCGCGGATCGTCGGCCACTTCGATCGCCCGCTTGTAGGGACGGAAGCCGCACTTCCTGTAGAAGCTCAGCGCTGTCGGACCGTCCAGCGTGCAGGTGTGCAACCAGACCCGCTTCGTTGCGTCGGTCCATGCCCGATCAAGCAACTCGGTCATGAACGACCGTGCGAGCCCTTTTCCAATCGCCTCCGACAATAACGCAAAGCTGACAAGCTCTACGTTTGGCGGCTGCGAACGATCCAGTTCGGCCATCCCGATCTCGCTTCCCTCGCGCTCGGCCACAAAGATTTCGGTGGTGGAGCAATCCAACACCGCCGCCAGTTGTTCGTCGGTCATCTTCAACCGGCTGAACCAAAGCCATTGCCCACCGGCGCGCCGGAACAACGCCCGATACCAGTCGAGGCCGGGATTCCGTACCCGCCGCAACCGCACTTCACTCGATAGAATCCTGCTCGATGAAACGTCACCCGGCGTGGGCCGTTCGAGCATCTCAAGGTACGTCACGACCGACGCGATCTTTCGCGCGGCTACGTCTGTGTAACCGTCGGGAATCATCTCGCAGCGCTGGCCTCAAGTTGCCGGATGTGCTCGCCGCGCACATCGTTGGCGGTGAAAACTGAGATGAACGGAGCAGGGGCGGCGGCTTTTTCCACGCTGGGGCGGCCGCCTGCATCCTCGCGCTCGACCAGGCACATCGCGCCGACGACTTTGAAGCCAAACTCGCGGGCGGCTTCGATGGCCTGCACGGTAGAGGCGCCGGTGGTGCAAACGTCGTCCACAATGACAACGCGCGCGCCGTTTTGACGGAAGCCTTCGATGCGCTGGCCGGTACCGTGTTTCTTCTCGGCTTTGCGGACGAGGAAGCCGTGGAGCGTTCCGCTGGTGACGGCGACGGCGACCACGATGGGGTCGGCGCCCATGGTGAGTCCTCCGATGGCGTCGGCGTGCCAGGCTTGGGCGCGCATTTCATCGAGAAAGACCTGGCCGACCAGTTGCGCGCCGCGGGCATCGAGCGTGGTGGTGCGGCAATCGATGTAATAGTCGCTGGTGCCGCCGGAGGACAACTGGAATTCGCCGAGGCGAAACGATTTCCGCGCCAGCAGTTGCAACAGCTCCTGTCGTGCAGTGGACATGCATTTCTACGATAGCACGGCCTCAACCGCGCGGAGGCGACTCAACGGGCGCTGCGCCGAATTGCGGGTGGCTCAGACGCGCGGGGGCGATGCAATACGCGGATGGTATAATCCAAGTTTGTCCCCACACCGCCGTGGGCAGTGGGCGCGTAGCTCAATTGGCAGAGCAACTGACTCTTAATCAGTAGGTTGTAGGTTCGATTCCTACCGCGCTCACCATCTTTTCAAGCACTTGCCGGAGTTGATGTTTCGGGTGTGCCGTAAAGTGTGCCGTAACTCAATCCGGCTACGCCCGTTTCTCTACTGCTGTGTCTTGATCGAGCGCAGCGCGCACGATCTCTAGTTCGGGATGTTGATACTGCATCGCAGTCTTCACATCCCTGTGGCCCATGGTTCTCATGACTGCCGCCAGATTTCCGGTTCTCTTCAGAAGCCGGGTGCCGTAATCATGCCGCCCACAATAGAGGACAAGATCTTCGGGTAGCCCAGCCTTGACTCTGGCTTCGCGAAATCTCTTCGCCATTGTGGTGAGGTGAGCCGACTCGGAGCGCTTCGATGGGAAAACCCATCCTTCACGCTTTTCTCCACACCGCTGTTTAAGAACGTCAAAGACGCGATTGCTCATCGGTACGCGCCTCCTTCCTTCTTCGGTCTTACTGTCCGGCACGAAGATCACGCGGGTTTCCCAATCCAGGTTCTCGATGCGCATCCGGTAAAGCTCTCTCGTTCCGCATGCCCGTATCGCGCATCAAGATGATGATGTCCTGGAAAAGTTGAAGGCTGCGTTTCCGCCAATTGCAGGCAGCGGCGCCCATCAACAATTTCTTTTCCGCTTCATCGTCAAGCCTGAGTGAACG
>Ga0302141_1000572_pt1 | contig 10513 bp, 8 predicted proteins | sample I_Bog_E1_2_FD_198556 | JGI IMG/M metagenome (GOLD analysis project Ga0302141, IMG submission 198556) | Peat permafrost microbial communities from Stordalen Mire near Abisko, Sweden - I_Bog_E1_2 | ecosystem: Environmental > Terrestrial > Soil > Wetlands > Peat | place: Sweden: Abisko, Stordalen... | reverse complement strand
AACGGTCCGGCGTGGACATGAATGCCGCGAGCGCCTCCCTTGAATCGTGAAATGCGGTCACGCTGTAGCCGAAGAGCCTCAGCCGCTTCGAGGCAAAATCCATCACCGTGGGCTCGTCATCCACCAGAAGGATCTCCTCGCCGGAGCCCCGGCGCGCGGTCGCCGTCGAGGCCGTATTTGCGACGGCCTCCCCGCTCACGGGGAAGTAGAGGTCAAAGGTCGTCCCCTCGCCTGGCGTGCTGCGCACGCGGATGACCCCTTCATGCCCCGCCATGATCCCCTGCACGATCGCGAGCCCGAGGCCGGTTCCCTCGCCCGGCTTCTTTGTCGTGAAGAAGGGGTCGAATATCCTCCGGAGCATGCCCGGCTCCATCCCATGGCCGTTGTCCGAAACCGTGAGCCTCATCCATGTTCCGACATGCAACTCCGGGACCTCCTCCAAGAGGGCAGAGTCGACCGCGATGCGGGACGTTGAAACCTCGAGCCTCCCGGGCTTGCCCTGCATCGCGTGCACCGCATTGGTGCAGAGGTTGAGCACGACCTGCTGGATCTGGGTGGAGTCGGCGCGGACGACGCCGCTCTCAAGACGGCGAACAATCTCGACCGTGGAGGGTGTCGAGGCCTGCACGAGCCGCATGGCCTCGGCAACCGGCGCCGCGATGTCCAAGGGCAGCAGGCTGACCGTGCTCCGCCGGGAGAAGGTGAGAATCTGCGCGACCAGGTCGCGCGCGCGCAGCCCGGCGGAATGGATCCGCTCCAAGTCCGATACAAGCTCCGGGTTGGCGCCCGCCCCAAGGCGCGCCAGCTCGCAGTAGCCCATGATCCCGGTCAGGATGTTGTTGAAGTCGTGCGCGATGCCGCCGGCCAGCGTGCCCAGGCTCTCGAGCTTTTGGGACTGGAAGAGCTGGTCCTCGAGTCGTTTGCGCCTTTCCTGGTCGCCCAGCCACTCGGTGATGTCCTCCTCCAGCATGATGTGCAGGGGGATGCCGCCTCCGGGGGCCCGGATCGGCGCGACTGTGGTTCGCACGTGGTAGGCGCTGCCATCCGCCCTTCGGTTGGTGAGCTGCCCGTGCCACGACTGCCCGCCCTGCACGGTGGCCGCGATCTCGGCGATCAATTCCGGCGAAACCAGCTCCGAGCGAAGGAGGCTGCAATTGGCCCCCTCCAGGTCCTGGAGCTTGTACCCCGTGGTCGTGCAGAGATGCGGATTTGCAAAGACGATGCTCCCGTCGGGCCGCGTTATCAGGATCGAGATCGGACTCTGCTCGACGACCTGGGAAAGCATCCTGATGTCCTCAACCTGGGAGGCCAGGCGGGCGTTGCTCTCGTTCAGCTCCTTGGTTCTCAGCGTGACAAGCCTCTCCAGGCCGGCGTTTTTGCGCCGCTGGAGCTCGGTCATTAGCCAGATCGACAGGATGACGGCCAGGGTGCCCGAGAGGACATATCCCGCGTAGGCATAACCGGTCCGATACCACGGCGGAAGCACCGAGAACGCGAGCGTCGCCTCCGTTCCCTTCCTGCCCGCCGCCTCGGGGCGCACGTGCAGCACGTAGTGCCCCTCCTTCAGGCGGTTGAAAAGGGCCGAACCCGAGCTGCCGACCGACACCCAATCCGAATCGGCGCCCTCGAGTTTCACGTCGAAGGACACCGGGGCCGTGTAGAGGTTGCCCGGCGCCACAAAGTAGGCCGCGAGCGAGTTGTCCGAGGAGTCAAGGGGCGCAAGCTCGTCCTTCAGGCCGAAGAGCGTCCGGTTGCTCGCCGCCAGCGTGACGTGGGTGATGAGGGCCCTCAGGGGAACCGCCTCGACCTCGGGGATGTGGGGGTCGTAGCGCAGGAGCAGCCGATTGCCGTGCATCCAGACGACCCCCCCGGATTCGAAGGTGAAGTACTGCGCGTTAAACCCCGCGGGAGTCCGCTCCTCGACCTCGTGCCACTCCGTCCCACGCTTTTCGAGCACGTTCACTCTTCCGTTGGCGGAAATCCAGAGGCGCCCCTGCGAGTCGATGCCGGGCCGTCCCACAACCTCGTGCAGCTGGGGAAATTCCCTTGCGAATCCCTCATCCTCGACAAAACGCCCCCGCGCCTCGTCGAACTTCAGTATCTTGTCCGCGATGTTGAAACCCGCTTTGCCGTTGAGCACAAATACCTGCGCCCATCCCTCGGGGACGCCATCCTTGTGGGTGAAAATCTCGACTGAGGGAACACCGTCCTTCAGGCGAAGGCGCCCGAGGCGCCCCGTCCCCAGTTCCATCCAGATGTGGCCCTCGCCGTCAACCGAGCAGTTGTAGAGGTTGCCAAGTCCTGGGACCGGAATCCGCTCAACCTCTACCCCCTTGGGACCGAGGCGCAGCCAGCCGATCTCGCCGCGGGCCCCGTAGAGCCACCGTCCGTCAACGGGCTTGGAATCGAGGATGCGAAGGTCTGCAATCCCGGGGGCAAATGGCAGCCAGCCCCGTCCGGTCCGGTAGTAAACGTTGCTCGCAGTGCCAACCATGGGCACCCCCGTGTCGAAGAAGAGGCTAAATACGAATTCGTCGTTCGGCTGGTCCCTGACGAGCTGAGTCAGCCGCCCGTCCGCGTCGTACACCCCGCGAAAGGCCTTCCCGTCGGTCTGGACCCAAAGGCCCCCCTCGTAGCGGTAGGGATGCCCTGAGACCATGGGCGTCCCGATGAGCGCCTCGAAGGAGGAGACGCGCGAAGGAAACTCGACGCGCGCCACCGCATTCTCGAGAAGCGCCCAAACCACGCCCCCAGGCGCAGCTATCAGCTTGTTGACGCGCGAGAGTCGGCTGTCCAGGGCACCGCCAACCACCTGGAGGAGCCGGCCCGCACTATTGAAAAAGATGATTCCGCGGTTCTCCACGGCGGCGGCATAGTTACCGCTGCCCGCATCGCAGATGTCGTTAACCCGAGTCCCGCCGACGTCCGCGGCCTTGCGCAGGAACGGTCTCATCGAGTTCCCGTCGAACAAAAGGACCCCGCGTCCGGCTGTTCCCAGGAGGATCTCGTTCTCGCTGTACGCGACCGAGCACGAGACCGAATCCGCGGGCGAGGCGTTCGAGAGGGGAAATACGGCTTCCGCGATGCCGTTCACAATCCGGTAGAGGCCCCCGGAATTCCTGTCGCTGAAGTAGACCGAGCCTCGGAACTCGAAGACGTGCTGTACGTCCTCAGCATGGCCCATGATCCTAGCGTCCTGGCCCGGGCGCCAGGAAATGAGGACGCCGCTGCCGCTATGCCAGATCCACTGGTCCCCGACCTCCAAAACCACCCTCGGCACGGGGTAGTCGGAGGTCAGGCTGCCGGACTTCGAAGCAGGCACCGGCTCCCAGAGCCCGCTCTCGGTCAGCTTGACCACATCGAAGGTATTCCTGGTGGCCACGTAGATCGAGCCGTCCTTGTCGACCGCGACGCCGGTCCCCGCACCCGCCGACGTGTGGGGCTTCTGCCGGAACATCTGCCACCGCACGCCGTCGCCAAAGACCAGCTGGTGCGGCGCGTAGACCAGGACGCGACCGTCCGGAAGCAGGTGCATGTCTGCGGGAGGCGACTCAAGGCCAAGCGATTCGGCACCGATCACGCTGAAAGGCGGCGAACCCACCTCAAGCGTCCCGACGGGAGCCGAGTCGATATGCTCAGCCTGGGGCCGCGCCTGCCGGGGCGCCACCAGCAGCAGCAAGGCAAGCGCCCGTATCAGCGCACAGCAAAAAAGCGCTCGCGCCGGCTGGGGTACGAGCGGCGAGCAATCGACAGGGATTGTGGGGTTGCTCTTCAAATGCGGTGCAGGCAGATCCACGCTATTGAAAAAGCGCGCGCCAGGAACAGGCCGCAAGCATAGAAGCCGGCGCCGTCACCTAGATATCGGCACAAAACGCGCGCAACCTCCCCAAAATCCGCGGGAGCAGGGCGCGAGGACGGCCCCAGATAAACCCAAGGAGCACAATCATTTTGAATAATCTTCGCGAAGCATGCCAAAGACTTTCGTGCTGCAACCGGGCTTCCGGCGCACGTAAGGTGGATCGGAGGAACGGATGCCACACGGCCGTCCGAACGCAAAAACCCAGGATACCCGGAAATACCATGAGCCTTAGAGCCACCCGTTTTCTTGCGTTCGCGCTCCTATCCGCCGCCTCCGGTCGCCTTGCATGGGGGGAGCAGGTGGTACCCCGCCCGAGAATCATCGGCCTCTCGCACGTGGCCCTTTGGGTCAAGGACCTCGCGAAGTCGCGCGAATTCTACAAGGGCTATCTGGGATTTGACGAACCGTACTCCCTTGGGAACGCCGACGGGAAAACCTCCCTTGCCTGGATCAAGATCAACGACCGGCAAAGCGTGGAGCTTTTCCCCCTATCGGGTAAACCACCCGAGGGCGGCGACAGTCTCTACCACCTCGCCCTGGAGACCGACGACGCCAGGGCGATGCTAGCCTACCTCATCTCCAAGGGGGTTCACGGGCCCGGAGGCAAGCCCCTCGCCCCCACCGTCGCCCGCGGCAGGATCGGCAACCTGAATTTTTTTGCCGAGGATCCCGATCGTCACACGGTGGAATTCGTCCAGTACGAGCCCAGCGGATGGACCCTGCAGAACGCCGGCCGATTTCTCCCCAAGAGCCGCATCTCGGCGCGCATGAGCCATGTCGGGATCACGGTGAAGGACCTGGGGAAATCACTCGCCTTTTACCGGGACATCCTGGGCCTCGCTGAAACATGGAGGGGCAGCAGCGACGGGATCACCCTGAGCTGGGTGACCGAGCGCCTTCCGGAGAGCAACGACTACATCGAGCTCATGCTCCTGAGGGCAACACCCTCCACGGACCAGCTGCACGTCCTCCACCACTTCTGCCTTGAGGTGGGAGACGCCGGGGCGGCCGCTGAAGCGCTCGGGAAGCGTACGCTCCCCGCGGGCTGCAGGCCCTCCGACCCGATCCGCACCGGAAGGAACCGCAAGCGCCAGGTCAACTGCTACGACCCCGACGGCACCCGCGTAGAGATCATGGATGCGACGACCGTGGACGGGCAGCCCGCGCCCCCGTCGGGGGCTCCCGCGCCCGCCGCCTGGAACTGAGGCTCCGTTACCTCGATAGGTGCTCGTCCATCCACGCCAAGGTTCGCGCCCACATCTGGGGAGTGTAGACGTGCCCTAGCCCCGGGTACACGACGCTCTGGAAGTCGCCCCCCTTGCCGTAGAGCGCGTACACCGGCCGCACCGCTGCCTCGATCGCATGGATCCCGTCGACCGGCGAACCCGCGTCGCGGTCACCCGTCTGGAACAGGACCGGGCGGGGCGCGAGGAGCGAGATCACGGCCTCGCTGTCGAAATGGTTCAGCATGCCGGGGACAAAGTATCCGATGGAGTGCTCGTGGATCGACTCGTGCCCGATCAGGTTCTCGTAGCGGGTCATGCAGGCGATCGCCACGCCCGTCCTGAGGCGCTCGTCGAGCGCCATCAGCCACCAGGTTCGCGTGGCCCCCATGCTCATGCCCGTCACGCCGATCCTTCCCGGGTCAACCTCAGGTCGCGACGCGAGGTAATCGAGCGCCATCAGATCGTCCCGCAGCAGCATCCCCCAGAAGGTCCGCCCGACCCAGAGGTTGAACTTTGCAGCGGTTTCCTCCGCGGGGTTGCCCCTTTGGCCGAGGCCGTCCGGTCCCGTGCCGTTGCGCTCCCCGAAGCCGCTCGCGTCGATTCCGAGAACGACATAGCCCCGCCGCGCGAACGCCGGCCCGGGCGCGACAGGCGTGTGCCTGGACTCAAAGAGCTCCGCCTTCCCGAGGTCGTACTCCCCCGCGTGCCAATGGCAGTAGAGGATCGCGGGCGAGCGGGCCGCAGCCTTTTTTGGCAGCAGGAGATAGCCGGGCACAGTCGAGCCCGCCAGGTTGTCGAACTGGAATTTCTCCAGCACATAGTCGCCCCGGTCCTCGCGCGAGAGGGTGGTCACCTTCGGGACGGCGGGGCGCGGGGGAAGCCTCCCCAGGAGCTTAAGGAGCTCCGCCCTGACCTCGAGCCTTTGTGCTTCCCATTCAGCCCTCGACGCGGGCGCTGCAAAGGCAGGCGCGATCTCGGCCTTTGCCATCCAGCGCCCGGAAGCGGCCCGGTCAGTCTGGGCCATGAGCGGGGCCAACCACGTCAGGCAAAGGAGGAGGGGGAGGAATGCGGGGATTTTCAAGGGGCGCCTGCGTTTACGGGTCACGTGGGGGGAACCAGGGCGGCTGCAATACTTCCGCGCAGCCTATACCCCGCGGCGTCCCGGAGGAAGGATTCTTTAATTCCCAAAAGCGTGAGGTACCCAGGTCAACCGTCCATTTCCGAGTTCGACCTGCGCGGACGGAGCCCACACGCTCCGGCTCATGAAAACCCCCGGCGAGCTGCTCGTGGATGAGATTGAAAGGCTCCTTCCCGCATTCCTTGCGGACCCGATCGATGGGCCGCAGTCAAAGGGCAACGCGGCCTTCCTCGTGATAGATCCCTCGGGCCGAACGTTCGGCCGGATCTTCGGCCCGGACCCGGACCGAGGGCGCTGGTGCTTTGGCATTGCGGGGCGCAAGGTGATCCAGGTCTGGCGCACCGGATATGCGACCGGCGAATTCGAGCGGCTTGTCTATGCCGGAAAGCTCGACGAGGGACCGACCGGAGTGAACCGGCCGGACTTCATCGGATGGCAGGGCGGCGTCCCGCTTGAGAACACCTCGGGCGCACTCTACGCGGCCGCGTTCTCAGGGTTCCGCGGCATCAAGGATATCGAGATTATCGAGAAGGCATCCGCCGCGGTTCCCGGGCTAAGGGTAAGGACCCACACCCTCTAGGGAAACGGCCCGCCCCGCCTCACGCCATCGCGCGGCAGAGGCGATCGAACGCGATGAAGGCCCGGTCCACGTGGCGCTGCGTGTCCCTCGGGTCAACGCCGGCCTTGCGCCAGCTCTCCTCGGAATCGACCCAGTAGGCGGATTCGCAGGGAAGGCCGTAGCCCAACTTGTCGGCCATCCGGGCGGCAATGTGGAGCAGGTGGATGAAGGGCAGGTGCCGCCCTACCGGGCATCGGTGGTCCCGGATCGCCCTCGGGATCTCACCCGGAAAGTGCCACGCCTCGAGGATCATCGCGGTGGCTTGCGGGCTGGTAATGCCAAACGCGTTGGTTTCCCACAAGCCCAAGTCGGGATGCACCGCGGGATCGAGCTTCTCCGATCCGCCGGCGTCGGCGATCAGCTGGTCGAGCGCGAGCAGCCCGAGCGGGCGCAGGAGCCCGATGGCATAGGCCGTCGGGGGGTCCTCATCGGCCGACGTGGCAAATTCCTCCATCAGAAGCGCCACGAGGATTGAGTTCATGCGCAGCTGTTTTCGTGTGAGGCCGTAGGCAGGGAGGGACTCCGGCCCGGCCTGGTCGATCGCCATCACGCCCACGATGCGATGGATCTCCTGGAGACCGATCAGGTGGCACGCGGCCTCGACGGAGGAGACCGGCTCGCTCTGGGCCATGGCGGCGCTGTTCGCGATTCGGATGATCCGGGCCGCAATCGGGGCGTCCCGTTTCAAGAGGACCGCCGCATCGGCCATGCCCATCCGGTGGTCGCGCAGGAGCTGGGTGAGCTGAGAGAGAATCCGCGGAGTGCCCGAGAACCCCTGGGCTAGCCTCAAGAGGTCATCCTTCGTATACAGGACGGTACTCATCCTACTTATTTCGGATGAATCCGGCCTACCTTAAGCGCTATCGGAACCAATCGTGCTCGCTCTCCACCGCGAAGGCTCGGGTGTTTGGTCCCATAAGGATCGACCGCACAGCAGTTTCAGGGGATAAGGACAGACGCCCTCGGGGAAACAAACATTCCGAAGGCGAGGCAACTCAACGAAAGAGATTCCATCATGGGCGACAGATCCCCGAAATCCGTGCAGAAAAACGCATCGCAGAAGCAGGCTAGGAACAACGAGGCGGCAAAGAACAAGCAGTCCCTGGTCACCTCGCAGCAGGCCACCAAGGCCAAGGCTGCGGCAAAGAAATAGGAACCTAAGGAGTCCACCTCAGGGTGGACGCGTGCGCCGGCTCCTGGGCCGTCCAAATCGGGAAACCCATTTGAACGACAGGGGCCGGGCCCGAAACACAGTCTTCCGGAAGAAAACGAATCCTCGGTTCCAGCGCTCGCTCCCCTGAAGCTTTCCTGAGGGGGCATCTGTCCCGATATGGGTGCGCGAACCGGAAGCCAGGTCCGCGGTCTATCGCGGGCATGACCAAAAACTACCTCGAGTCCGCGACTTCCATCCTGCCGCGATCCGACGCGCTTTGTCCAGCGGGCCACCCTTCGCGCCGCGGGGCGGCACGCGGCCTCCGCGCGGCCTGCTTGCTCGCCTGCTCCGTTGCCCTTCTGGCGACCATGCCGGGCTGCATCGCCATCGTTGCAGGCGCGGGCGCAGGGACTGCGGTGGCGTATTCGGCAGGAAAGCTCAGCACGGAAGTGCCGGCCAACCTGGAAAAAACGGAGAAGGCCACCCGGACGTCGATCCGGCAGCTCGGATTTGCCCCGATCAACGAGAACCTGGACGCCCTGGGGGCCGTGTTTGTCTGCCGGACCTCGACGGACAAGAGGGTCAGGATAGAACTGGGGAGGGAGGGCGATGGAATCACGAAGGTTGAAATCCGCGTGGGCTTCCTGGGCGACGCCGCGGTCTCGCTGGGCGCCCTCGAAAAGATACGGGCGAACCTTGACCTCTAGCCGGGGCGGCGCCCGCGTAACCTTCTTGCGCCTTTGCGCCGCGCGCCCAACCGTGGGGCCCAGGACTTTCGGGCAGGTGGGCTCCGCCCGCCGCGGAGGCCCTCGGCGGGGCCCTCGAACCGCCGGGACCCGATTCCCCACCCCAAAACCCCACCCGTGAAAACGCGCGCATGCCTTGGACTCTTTGCCGGAACATTCCTTGCCGCCTTCCAGGCCGCCGCTGGAGACCCCGTGAACACCCCCAGACGATTCTTCTCTGACGAAAGCTTCTGGAACCAGCCCATCGCGGCAGACGCGAAGACCGACCCGCGCACGGAGCGCTGGGTCAAGCTGCTCGAGACCGAGCCCGGCAAGGAGAACTTCCTGATCAACTGCGAGCAGTGGACCATACCACTCTACGAGATAGATGCGTCCACACCACCCGTGAAAGTGGGGCTCCACACCCTGACGCCGGACGAGCACAAGATCTGGCACTCCGGGCGCGCGACCTTCGGGCACGGCCAGGGATTTGACCTCATCCCCATACCCAAGGAGGCCGCTCCCGATCCCAAGGGGGACGCCCACCTCGCGGTCGTGGACTGGAGCCGCAAGCTCGTCTGGGACATGTGGGCCCTGCGCAAGAACCCCGATGGCAGCTGGCAGTCCAACACGGGCATGGTCTATGCGTCGGACGGGCCTGGCGTCTTCCGCACCGAGGACTTGGGGATCGTCGACGGTGAAAGCGTCCACTTCCACGGCCCGAGCAGGGCGGCCGGCGTGCCCGCCGTGGCCGGCCTCATCCTCTACGATGAGGTCATGGCCGGTGAAATCCGGCACAAGATCGCGGCTGCGTCACGCTTCTGCGCGTACAAGGAGTTCGTGTTTCCCGCCGCCTGGACCGACGGCTTTGTCGAGGGGGGCCTCCCCGAGGGAACCGTCATCCAGCTCGACCCCAAGCTGGATCTCTCGCAATTCCCGCTCACTCCGGAGGAGCGCATCGTGTGCGTTGCCCTCCAGCGCTACGGCATGGTCCTGGTCGACATCGCCCAGGGCCAGCCCGTCTATGCCGAGGGGCTCTGGGGCCACCCCGGCAAGTCCTGGAAGGGCAAGCTGCGCTCGACCGGGGGCCTCTCCACAATCCCCTACAAGTATTACCGCATGCTGCAGGCGGGGCCCGCGACCCACATGGGTGACGGGCGCTCCAAGTTCTGGTCGGTCTGGGACGACCCGCAAACAAAGTAATCGGGACGCCGCGAGAGGCCCTTGGGGGCCACGCGGTCTTCCCAAGCCGCAGGATAGCGGCAGGGGGGCCGCCCCCGACTGCCGCCCGAGTCGCCGAGCCCGGCGCGCTGCTCGCGCCCGCAGCTCGGTCGCATTCCCATGCCGCCTCGACATTCCCCACGTCATCGAACTTAGCTAGGGCACGGGGAACTCCAATCCCCCGCCCTGCCCGGAACGAAAACACACACCCATGACTGAAGCGCCTCCCGCCACCAAATCCACAACGGACATTCCGTCGCCCATTCCGGGCACGAGATACTTCGACCTCGTGGCAATGGCCTTCGTCGCGGTGTACCTCATCTCGCAGGTGTCGAGTTCCAAGCTGTTCGTGATCGGCCGGCTCCAATTGCCCGGGGCCGCCGTCGTCTTCCCCTTGTCCTATATCTTCGGGGATATCCTGACAGAGGTCTACGGTTACGCCCGGACGCGCAGGGTGATATGGACGGGGTTCGCCCTAGCCATCGTCATGGCGCTTGTCCTTTGGATCGTGCAGATTCTGCCGCCGGCACCCGGTTGGACCGACCAGGCGGCCTACGAGGAGATCCTCGGCG
>Ga0302141_1000512_pt1 | contig 11081 bp, 6 predicted proteins | sample I_Bog_E1_2_FD_198556 | JGI IMG/M metagenome (GOLD analysis project Ga0302141, IMG submission 198556) | Peat permafrost microbial communities from Stordalen Mire near Abisko, Sweden - I_Bog_E1_2 | ecosystem: Environmental > Terrestrial > Soil > Wetlands > Peat | place: Sweden: Abisko, Stordalen... | reverse complement strand
ATCGTCACCAGATCCGGTTCCAGTCCCAGTCGCTCGCAGGCAAACATCGCGCCCGTGCGAGCAAACCCGGTCTGCACTTCATCGGCAATCAGCAGAATGCCGTGCTTTCGGCAGATCGCGCTCAGCGTGGGATAGAACTCCGCCGGAGGAGTGACGAAGCCGCCTTCGCCCAGGATTGGCTCTACCACCACAGCCGCCACCGACTCGGCCGCCACAACTCGCTTAAATGTATCTTCGAGATGCCGCGCGCAATGCACGTCGCACGACGGATACTTCATCGAATACGCGCAGCGGTAACAGTAAGCGTAAGGAATGCGGTACACCTCGCTCGGAAACGGCTCGAACCCCGCTTTGTAAGGATGCGTCTTACTGGTCGCCGCCATCGCCATGTAAGTGCGTCCATGAAACGCATCTTCGAAACAGAGAATCGCCTGTCGCTTGGTGTACGAGCGCGCAATCTTGATGGCGTTCTCGACCGCCTCCGCCCCCGTATTCACCAGCACGGTTTTCTTCGGGCCCTTGCCCGGCGCGATCGCATTCAGCTTCTCGCAGACGGCGATGTAGCTTTCGTAGGGCAAGACGTTGAAGCTGGTGTGCAGGAAACGATCCAATTGTCGGCGGATGGCGTCAATCACCGCCGGCGCCCGGTGCCCCGTATTCAGGCAGCCGATGCCGCCCGCAAAATCGATGAGGCGGTTGCCGTCAACATCTTCGACGACTGCTCCTTCCGCCTTGGCCACGAAGACCGGAGTAGCGTGATACGCCGCCTGGACAACCGCGGCATTGCGCCGCTTCATCAGAGCCTGCGAGCGGGGACCGGGTATAGAAGTGCGCAGATGAATTGTCGCCATGACTTTATCCTATCGTGCGTGATAGTGGATAGTGCATAGTCAATAGAGTGACTGAAAGCCAAGTCTATCCGGTAATAACTATTTACTATCCACTCTCTTTCAGTACCACCCAATCGGAGCTTCGTTCAAGTTGATATACACCTGCTTGGTTTCAAGATACTCTTCGATCCCCCAAGGCCCAAGTTCGCGCCCAAATCCCGACTGCTTATAACCGCCCCATGGAGCTTCGACATATGTCGGCTGCATATGATTCACCCACACAATGCCTGCGCGCAACGCTTTCACCGCTCTCATGGCCTTGAAGATATCGCGCGTCCATACGGCAGCTGCCAGCCCGTAGGGCGTGTCGTTCGCAATCTTGAGCGCGTCTTTTTCGTCGTCAAAAGGAATCACCGCCGCGACCGGCCCAAAGATCTCTTCGCGCGCAATCCGCGCGTTGTTATCGACGTTATAAAAGATAGTCGGCTGCACATAGTAACCCTTGGCAAACTGATCGGCGCGACCGCCGCCCGCCGCCACCTTGGCTTCTTTCTTGCCGATCTCAAGATACGAACAGACGCGGTCGTATTGCTCTTTTGACACCAGGGAACCCATCTTTGTCTCGCGCTCCAGCGGCGGACCGATCTTGATCTTCTTCGCCTTCTCCGCCATCGCTTCTACAAACTTTTTATAAATCGATTTCTGCACCAGGATGCGGCTGCCCGCGGAACAAACTTCTCCCTGATTGATGAACACTCCAAACAGCGCGCCATCGATTGCCGCCTCGAAGTCGGCATCGGCAAAGAAGATGTTCGGCGACTTACCGCCAAGCTCGAGCGTCACGCGCTTCACCGTATCGGCGGCCTCCTTCACGATGATTTTGCCGACCGAAGCCGAACCCGTAAACGCAATCTTGTTCACATCTGGATGTTTGACCAGGGGCGACCCGCAGCTTTCGCCAAAACCGGTAACCACGTTCACTACGCCCTTCGGCAAGCCGACCTCGTCGAACCACCGAGCCAGTTCAAGCGCAGTGAGCGGCGTTTGCTCGGCTGGCTTGAGTACACAAGTACAGCCCGCGGCCAACGCCGGCGCCAACTTCCACGCCGCCATCATCAACGGATAATTCCACGGAATAATCTGCCCCGCGACCCCCATCGGCTCTTTCAGCGAGAGGCTCATCGCGTTATCCGGGACCGGATTTACATAGCCAACAACCTTGGTTGCCAGGCCGCCGTAATATTCGAAACACGTTGCCACGTCGGTGATGTCATACTCCGCCTCAACAATTGGCTTGCCCGTGTTGCGGCATTCGAGTTCGGCAAGCATGGGCAAATTCTGCCTCACCTTTTCGGCGAGGCGAAACAGCACGCGCCCGCGTTCTTGTGCCGTCGTCGTCGCCCACGGCCCTTCTTCAAAAGCCGTCTTGGCAGCCGCAACCGCGCGGTTCACGTCGTCGGCATTCGCGTCGGGAACCTGCGCGATCACCTCTTCGGCGGATGGATCGTACACGGCAAAAGTCTTCGTCGATTTACTCGCAACCCACTCGCCGTTAATCAACATTGAATACGTTTTCACGTTGGCCTTCACTCCACGCGCCATAAAACCTCCTGCAGCCCTCTGTCGCGCAACCACACAAACTCCGTTTGCGCCCCGATTACACTTGGGCGCTCCGGGGCTCTTTCAAACGTCCGTATACGAAAAAGAAAAACACTGCTAAACCGATAAAGAACAACGTGCCGCCAACCATCCACAATTCATAGGACCATAGCGACGTGATCTGTTGGGCCGGGAAAAACACCAGCGCGATGCCGAGAATTGTCGTGAGCAGGCCACTCGTGCCCGCCAAGAACATCGTAAGTCGGCTGTAGTGGCCGCGCGGCACCCGCTCAACGATGGCAAATCTCACCAGCGCTCCGAACATATAGACGAATGGAACGAGTTGCAACACGACCGCCAGCGAAAGCAATTTCTGAAACGTCTCCTGAACCCCGGCTCCAAAGAAATTCATGATTATAAGAAAAGCCGAAACAATGGCCTGCACGATCAGTGCGGCATAGGGCGTGGCGTAGCGCGGGTGAATCTTGCCCAGCCACGAGGGCATGTACGAATCAAGGCCAGCGACAAACGGAATGCGCGCCGAACCTCCCATCCACGCCGAACCAATGCCCGCGATGGACAAACTGAGCATGAGCGCGAAAGGCACGGTAATCCACGTAACTCCGACGCGCTCGGCCATGTGACTGACAGCCTGGACGATCCCCTGCAGGACGTTCACGTTCTTCCCAACAGCAATCAGAAGAGTGAGGGTCGCGCCGAGATATAGAGCGCCGGAGAGCACTCCGCCCCAGGCGACAGCGCCCGGAAGTGTACGGATGGGATCCTGGATTTCATCTCCCATGACCGAGGCAAGTTCGAGGCCCACCAGACCGAAACAGATCACGCCAAACGAATTCAGCACAAAGCGCGGGTTCGCAGGAATCCGGAAATCGGCCGCCGTGATGGTCGTGCCGAAGCGCAACCAGATCACCGCACCAAGGCCAATAAGAACCGCGGCCGCGACGAAAGTGCCGATTGCGCCAACGTTATTGATCCACTTTCCAATCCCAAGACCGACAATATTTAGGACAGTGAGTAATGCCAGCAGTGCCAGCGACGCGGTAAGCGCAAAAGATTTATTGTCCGCGAGTGCCGCGTGGCTCGGACCAAGCACAAACACCGAGACGCCCACAAAATACAGCATTACTGTCGGCACATACAGCATGTTATTCGTCCAGTAACACCATCCCGAAAGAAAGCCGTGAAAGTCGCCGAACACTTCCTTCGCCCACAAATACACGCCGCCTTCGCCCGGATAGCGATGCGCTAGTTCGATCACCGCAATCCCCTGCGGCCAGAAGAACAGAAGCAGCGAGATGATCCACAACCAGACGGTTACTCCGCCGTTCGCCGCGATGCTGGGGACCACGTTGAGATTGAAGACGGCCACGACAAACAGCAGCACCAAGTCCCGCCGTCCGAGAACGCGCTTTAAGTGCGGCCGGTTGGGATCAGAAGTCATTGGGTAATCGGATCATCGGGTGATCGGGACATCTGACCCATCCGGATCGCGGGTTTTCAATGACCCGGTGACCGGATGGTCCGATGGCTCGATCCCGTTAGTGTGCTGCCATCGCTCCCAATCGCTCATGCTGCGCCGCAGCCAGCGACGGAGCGACTTCGGCAAATACCGCCAGATGCTTGTCGATGTCCGCCTCGGTGTGCTGCACCGATATCGTCCACTGCTCATCCCACCAGTACGGCTGCGCCATCACGCCGCGATTTACCATGCCGAACCAGTAGTGCCGCCACAAATCCACATCGACCGGCAGCCAGTCGCGATAATTATGGATTTCTTTCGGATACAGCATCAGCGCCCCATTCGCTCCCGCGCTGGCGATGTATCCCTGCAAGTCTACTTTCGCGATCGTCTTCTTATATCCCTCGACTAGCTTGTTGCTGAGTTTTTCGATGAGCGTATAGTTGGCACGAGTAAGTACTTCGCGGAACGTCGCAATGCCGGCTGCCATCGAAATCGGGTTAGTATTGTAAGTGCCGCCGTGAAACACCTTGTGGTCGGAGATCAAACTCATCACGCGCTTGCTCGTCCCGAAAGCCGCCAGCGGGAATCCGCCACCAATCGACTTCGCGATGCAGATCATGTCGGGCGTCACGCCAAAGTATTCCGAAGCCCCGCCCCAGCACAGCTTCGCGCCCGTCTTGACTTCGTCGAAAATCAGTAGCGCGCCGTGCTTGTCGCAAAGCGTCCGCAGACCCTCCAGAAATCCCTTCTGCGGCATGCAGAGGCCGACGTTCATCATGATCGGCTCAAGTATGATCGCCGCGATCTCATTCGGATTCTCCCGGAAGCGCCGCTCCACCGTCTCCAGATCGTTAAACGTCGCAATCGGAACATTGGCAATACTCGCCTTCGGCACGCCCGCTCCGCCCGAAACCGGCTTCGGATTCTTGATATCGCCGAAATCGTCGTCCGGCGGATGCGGCTTTACGCTGACCAGCGCTGCGTCGTGCAACCCGTGGTATCCGCCTTCAAACTTGATGATCTTGTCGCGCCCGGTCGCGGCGCGAGCCAGACGAATTGTGTGCATCGTGGCTTCCGTGCCGCTGTTGCCGAAGCGGCACATCTCGACGGGAAACCGCGTGCAGATCTCTTCCGCCAGCTCCCACTCCATGTTATGAGGCATGCCGTAGGCCGTGCCCTTGTGCAGCCGCCCTTCGACGGCCTTAATCACCGCGGGATGTGAATGGCCCGCCATCAGCGTTCCAAAACACAAGTTGTGATCGATATATTCGTTGCCGTCAAGATCGCGGAACTTACTCCCCGAGGCTTCCGATACAAAGATCGGATACGGTTCGTAAGCGCGATAGTTACTGGCCACGCCCAGCGGCAGGCGTTTCAGATTCTTCTTATGCGCTTCGGCGGACTTCGGAGTGCGGCGCTCGAAGGTCTCGAGCTCTTGTTTCAGTGCGGGATACATCGTGATCTCCAATAAGGCTCAGGCCGCGAAGGCCATTAGATTAGGTCCCGGGCGGCCGAAACCGCCCGGGATTAGAACGTGCTCGATTGCTAACGTTGATGTCAGCTCGTGCTGACTAAAAATAAAACTTCAAAGCAAACTGCGCCAGACGCGGGTCTTTGACCTCTGTGACCTGGCCAAACTGTTGACCATCGGTGCTGTTACCGTCCGGGTTATAGAACTGCGTATGGTTGAAGACATTGAACAGCTCACCGCGAAATTCGAAGTGGGTATGCTCGGTAACCGGAATGAGCTTCTCGACCGCAACATCGGTCTCGCTGATTCCCGGTCCGCAGCAGATCGTGCGCGGTGCACTGCCGACGTAACCGAAGACCCCGCTCTCGGTGAAAATGGAACTCTGATTCGACGGGGTATTAAAATAGTAGCCGCCGTTACCTTGTGGCCTTTGCCACGAAAATGGCGCGATCTGATCGGGTTCGCCCGGGTATTCAAAATCGGCGCTGTTCATGAGTTCGTTGTCGGAGGATGACGTAATGCGGATCGGAAATCCTGTCTGGTACGTCGTGATCCCGGAGAGCTGCCAGCCATCGACCACCTTCCCCCTAAATCCGTCGTATTTTCTCGCCGGAACATCCCATGTGTAACTGACCACGAAGCGATGCTTGGCGTCGAACAGTGACAGCGCCGGGTTATGGGCATTCGGTAGCGGATTCAATATCCCCTCGAAGCTGGACGCTTCGTCAATCGACTTGCTGAACGTATAAGCCGCGGTAAATTGGAGCCCGCGGGCAAACCGTTTGTCCAACGAAATCTGCAGCGAGTTATACGCTGAGCTGGCAATCGTGTCCTGAGCAAAGATGCCGGTAAACACCGGCGTAGAGTTGATCGGACAACCGATTCCGGTCAGCGGATCGCACTGGGGTGACGAGTATGGGCGCAACCCCACTAAAGTGATGCCGTTTGGCCCAATGGTCGTGCCCGCGGGGATCACACTGTTGTTCTGCGCGTAGGGCAAATGTAAAGCTACCGGCAGCACGGTCCCTCCGGGAATATAAAAGGGAGCGTCCTCGGCGAATTGGCCACAAGTCGTCGGCCCCCCTCCAAGCCCCGCCGTGACGTAAGCGGCATTGGCTGCCGCGATGTTAGAGATGTCGACGCAGGTCTGCGGGTTTGAGTAATTGATGTCATGCGTTGCCAGCAGCCGGTGCCCTTGCGATCCCACGTAGCCAACTTCCAGCTTCATGTCTTTGGTTAACTCGCGCTGAATGGTGAGGTTGTACTGCGCCGAATACTGGGTGCGCATGTGCGGCTGGAAATCGCCGAACAGATCGATCGGCTCTAATGCGGCCCAATCTTCAGACGTGCCTCGCTTGGGATTGAGGACGCCATTAAACGGATTCAGGTAACCGAAGGTCCCGCTCTGGTCAAGAAAGGGCTGGTTAAACTGCGTCTCACTGAGCGTGGTGCTCCCTCCAAACGGCGGCTCCGCGCCGAATTGTGCCAGCACTAGTTGTTCGATTGGGTTATAGAAAAGTCCCCAGCCTGCCCGAATGCTGGTCTTGGCGGAGTTGCCCGGACTCCAGGAAATACCGATGCGGGGAGCAAACGCCTTGTAGTAAGTCTGCGTCATGCCCGCGGGAACGCCGGGGTCGCCTGGAACCACCAATCCGATCGCATCCTGCGACGTGCAATCGGTATTGGGGCCTCCGCAAGGGAAGATCGTCGACATTTGCCCGGGCCGAAACGTCTCGACGTGCTGCGCCTTATCCGCCAGCGGGGTGTTTAACTCCCATCGAAACCCGTAGTTCAGCGTGAGATTCGGCTTGATCTTCCAGCTGTCTTGCGCGAACAGGTAGAGGCCCGTGTTGCGGACGTTCTCCACTTGAGCGGAACCTTGCCCATAGGAATCGGGAAGGCCCAGAAGATAGTCGGGATAGAGATTCTCACTGTTGCATTGCTGCGCAACGGGGTCGTAATTGCTACAAGCTACAGGATCGTTCGGGCCCCCTCCGTAATAGGCAAAGCTTCCATTGACGTTGTAGTAATAGAATTGATTGAACTGTTGGCGACGGAAATCGACGCCAAACTTGAGCGTATGGTTGCCGGAAACCTTGGTGAGGTTATCCGACCACTGGAAAGAATTCCCCACCTGAGGAAGTTCCCCTTCCGCATCGTTGCCCAGGGAAAATCCTCCCGAAACGGAGATGGAGGGAAGGCCCTCGCGCCCCGCGCCAAGAAATGGATGGATGCCGTAGGTGTTGCCCGCAACGTCACCATAAAAACAAGGGGGCGCCCCGGTAACGTTGCTCAGCCACGCAGGAGCCGTAGGGCAGGACTCCTGCACCAGTTCGGTATTCTGCGGATGCTGAAATGTCCCCTGGCCTTCGCGGTTGTAATTGAAACGGAATTCGTTCACCGTGCTGCTAGTGAGTGTCCATGTGTGGGTAATGTTCCACTGCTGGAAGCGCTCCGCCAAAATGCTCCCGAAGCCGGGGACATCGGCGCCCGCAAGCTCGAAGTTGGAGAACGGTTGCAGCGTACGATCATCATCAAAATAGTAATAGATGCTCAGGTTCTGCTTGTCGTTGATCCGGTGGTCGACTTTCACTGTGAACTGGTCGCCGCGGATGGCCTTGGTGGGGACCGTGCTGATCAGATTACTGTCGCCGGGCGCGCTGGGAACAAACTGCAGCAGATCAACCGCCGTGGCGTCCATGCAAGCGAGGGGAATCAGGCCGGCCGGGAACATACTCGCGTATGTGTTGCCATCCGCTATAGGTCCGCCGCCAATCGCAGCGTTGGCCGCCTGGCACCCAGGACGGTTTGTCAAAATCGAGGAGTTGGTAATCGACCCAAAAAATGGCCCCGTGGGGGAAGTCGGGTTCACATCGGTGAAGTTGGCGACAATCTGCCCGTTCACGACGTTGGTGGGAGACGGCGTTTCCTCGGACGTCGGCACAGTGACCGCCGGCGAAGGGATGCCCTGGCGGATACGGCGCCCTTCGTAAGAAGCAAAGAAGAAGGTTCGATCTTTCTTGATCGGTCCGCCGAAAGTGCCGCCAAACTGGTTCTGGTTGAACTGAGGCTTGTCGCAAGGCAGACCTTCGGTCGCAGTAAGGCAGTATTCGTTGGAGTTGAGCACTTTGTTGCGGAAGAACTCGTACAGATTCCCGTGCCAGTTGTTGGTCCCCGACTTGGTCACCACATTGACCACCGATCCCGAGTTACGGCCGTATTCCGCATCGAAAGTATTCGTGATCACGCGGAACTCCTCAATGCTGTCGGGCGAGGGTTGAACCGTCGGCAGGTTGGCGAACAGATCGTTGGCGTCGCCTCCATTCACGCTGAAGTTGTTGGAGCGCCCACGGCCGCCATTCACCGAAACCGCACCCGCGTCGTCGCTTCCGTAAACGATATTGTTGCTCGATCCCACCGTCGACATCACGCCCGGCTGCAACTGCAGAAGCTGATACGTGTCGCGCGTGTTGAGCGGCAAATTTGCCACCTGCCGCGCATCCATGATCGCGCCCAGTTGCGTGCTCGTCGTATCCACCAGCGGCGCTTCCGAGGTCACCTCGACCGTCTCTTTCGTTGCGCCCACCTGCAGCACCGAGTTCGCGGTCACCACCTGGTTGAGATCGACGTTCACACCGCGCTGCACGCTCTTCTTGAATCCCGCCAGGTCGAATTCCAGTCGATACGTGCCCACCGGAACCTGCGGGAAGCCATAGTCGCCGCCGGCATTCGTGGTGGCCACCGAGCTCACGCCCGTGGATTCGTGCGTGAGCGTCACTTGCACGCCCGCCAGCACCGCGCCGCTGGAATCCGAAACGCGGCCGAGGATGCGTCCGCCCGTGCCCTGGGCATACGCGAGCGTTGAGCAAACCAGGCAGAGGCTCAGGACGATGAGCCCAGAGAACCGGGACGATTTCGAAGTCGGCATAGAACAGATCCTCCAGATCTTCAGGGGGCAAATTTGTTAGATCCGAACCCGCTTGCGTGAAACCCAAACCTTGCTATAATCGCGCAAGGTTAGTGACTCTGCCGCTTTCTGTCAAGCGGAAAAGTGCAGCCCCGCGGCGCGATCAGCACGCACATTCGGAAATCATGTCAGGCGACCGACAAGTTTATCTCAAAATCGGCGACGTGGCCCGCCTCGTCGGAATTTCTCCGTCGGCCATTCGCGGATGGGAAGCGCTCGGCCTGACCCGCCCACATCGCACCGAGAGCCGCTACCGTATTTACACCACTGACGACGTGAACTTGCTGAAGAAAGCGCGCTACCTGCGCAAGGTTCGCGGACTTAACGCCGCCGCGATTGTTCAGATATTGAAGCCGCAGATCCTGAGGTCGCAGATCCCGAAGTCGCAAGCGCTGACGCCCGAGGGCGCCGTCAATCGCGTCCCCGGCAACGCCGCCGCGATCGGTCTCCGGTTGCGACGCTTGCGCACCAAGCGCGGAAAAAGCCTCGCCGAAGTCGCCGCCGCCGCCGAAATTTCCGTCGGCTTTCTCAGCGCCCTCGAACGTTCGCAGATGAGCGCCTCGGTCGGCACTCTGCGCCGGCTGGCGCGCTACTACCGCACCAACATCCTCGATTTTTTCGACGCCACGGAAGTGAATACCCGCCTGGTGCGCCCGCCCAAGCGCAAGGTGCTCGAAGCCGGACCCGGCGTCCGTATGGAACTGCTCGCCTGGGGCAACAAGGTCATGGAGCCGCACTTGTTTCGCATCGCGCCCAAGGCCGGCAGCGGAGGTTCCTACGCCCACGAGGGCGAAGAGTTCCTGTTCGTTCTGCGCGGCGAGCTGAAGATCTCTCTGGCCAGTGAGGAGTACCACCTGAAGCGCGGCGACAGTTTTTACTTTGAAAGCGCCACGCCGCATCACTGGAACAACCCCGGCCGCAGTGAAACCTGGCTGTTGTGGGTCAACACGCCGCCAACATTCTAAGCGCCTTAGTCGACGCTGCTCTCCGCAGGGGCTTTGCCTAATAATGCCGTCTTGCCCATAAAGTCTACCTCTTGCCCAATAAGTCAGCGCCGTCACATTTCTGGGCATCTGCCTTGATTTCAGCCGTCATTGAAAATCCAGCCGGAAACGATCCTTGCGACCCAATCAGCCCGCGCAGCTTGTTAAGACTGCTTAGAAACTCCGCGATAGCCAATTCGCATGTCGAACCGCCAACACTGGCCCACGGATTACGGCACACTGGATAGGTACTCAATTTGCCCTGCTCGTCACGGTTGCTGATATCACGAAGCGAAGAAATCAGCAGTTCGCTGCCACACTTCTTACACTCGAACCTCAGCGCTAGAATGTCCGACAGTTCTATGAATTTCTTCGTTTGCGTGGTCATAATTTAATTTCAAACGAGCGATCTCAAGATCGCAAACAGAATTGCCAACATCACAGGTAGCAGCACAAAGATAATCCACAGATGCTTGACGATCTTGCCTGCAATGAATTGCGCGTCTGCGGAGATACCGGGATGAGCATCTCTCTTGATTCCGCGCTGCACCTGTTCCATTCGCTCAACAAAGCCCTCCGCAGGCACCGGCCTGCCCAGGTGGGCAAGGTGAGCGTCGCCCTCCGGCGCCTCGATCCGATCATAGGGCCGGAACAGCAGCGCGTAGATCAACCCGCTCGCAACCACTGCCACCGCGCCGACAATCATTCCGTAGTTGCGATACCACGGATCCTGTGGCGTGCGCGGCCA
>Ga0302141_1000487_pt1 | contig 11269 bp, 24 predicted proteins | sample I_Bog_E1_2_FD_198556 | JGI IMG/M metagenome (GOLD analysis project Ga0302141, IMG submission 198556) | Peat permafrost microbial communities from Stordalen Mire near Abisko, Sweden - I_Bog_E1_2 | ecosystem: Environmental > Terrestrial > Soil > Wetlands > Peat | place: Sweden: Abisko, Stordalen... | reverse complement strand
TAAGGACGCTAATGTTACGCTCAACATTAGCGGCCGCGCTCCAGCCGCTTGGCGCAGATCCATAGTCCCGAACCGTCCCAGGTGAGCAGCTTGATCCGAGTCTGGGTCATGTTGCAGAAGGCGAAGACATGTCCGGAAAGCGGATCCTGGTCCAACTTGGTGCGGACCAATTGGTAGAGTCCCTCGAAGCCCAGGCGCAGATCCGTGGGGCCGGCGCGAAGGAAGACCCGGGTAGTAGGTCCGATGCTTAACATTGGTTAATCTCGCGGAGCAGCGCCGCGGCCCATGATGGCGAGGCCGCGGGCGAAAGCCTGACGGGGCCCGCCTTGCTCGCAATCTCCGCCGCCCACTCGGAGGCCGACAGCGACGACACCCGCGGCAACTCCACCAGCTTGGGCACCCCAAGACGCTGCCGACGCCACCGGCGCAGACTGCTCACGCAGATCCCCGACCGCTCGGCAAACCTGTCGGCACTCAGGCCCGACGCATCCCAGGCCGCGATCGCCCTCATCCTCTCCTCTGGCTTGCTGTGCTGGCCTCGTACCACCAGCCCCATTTCCCTCGATTGCTTTTGCGGATCATCCATCCGCGCAGTCTACCAGCGACCTCGACGCTGCGCTATGCTGTGCCCGGGTTACCGTTTACGGTTGATTTAGATCAATTGTTGACGAAATCGCCGAACCAACCGTCGGAACCGACTCTCGCGTCAGGCATGTCTCCTGCGGGGCAGGAGCCACGCCTTCCTTAGAGCGGTTCACCTCAACGTTATGCTGCACGAGGCGTTGACAAACGTACGGAAAAGCGTACGGTAGCGGCATGACCTCAATTCCTATCACGCAGGCGCGTTCGATGCTTTATCAGCTTGTTGACGATGCTTCGTCGACACACGTCCCAGTCCAGATTACCGGCAAACGAAACAATGCGGTTCTCGTTTCGGAGGAGGATTGGCGAAGCATTCAGGAGACACTCTATCTCGTGTCTATCCCTGGCATGCGGGAGTCGATACGTAAGGGATTGAAGGAGCCGCTCAGCAAGTCCTCAAAGACCCTTAACTGGTGAGTTGGGAACTCTATTTTACGAAGCAGGCGCAGAAGGACGCCAAGAAGATTGCTTCGACCAATCTCCGTCCGCAGATCGAGAGGTTGCTCGAGATATTGAAAAACGATCCATTTCAAAATCCGCCCCCTTTCGAAAAGTTGGTAGGTGATCTCGACGGCGCTTATTCCCGTCGGATCAACATACAGCACCGTCTCGTCTACCAAGTTCTAAAGGCGCAACGCGCCGCTAAAATTATTCGTATGTGGACGCATTATGAATAGAAAGCAGCATAACCAAACGTCGGAACCGACCCCTGCCTCGGTCACGTCTCCTGCGGGGCAGGAGTCGCGCCCTCGTTAGGAGAGCGGTTTACCTCAACGTTGGGTCTCAACTCTCCATGAAAGGGAACAAAGTGCTTTTGGGGCTCGCCTGGTATACGAAGGCGCAATGGCCCGAATATTGTCGTGTCATGGAAGACAAGGGCGACGAAACCTTCGAAGGTTGGCTTGCCCACGCCACCGACTTGGAGGCCGAATGGAAAAAGGAAGGGGTCGATGTGGCGCGATGCCCTCTAGACATTGGGGAATTCGAGTTATGGTGTCTTCAGACAAATCGACGGAAGGATTCGACAGCCCGAGCTGCATACGTGATCGAGATTATGAAAAAGGACCGACCGAACAATCGTCGGAACCGGCTCTTGCGTCAGGCACATCTCCTGCGGGGCAGGAGCTGCGCCTTCCTTTGAGCGGTTCACCTCAACGTTGACAGGCCGGATGTTGACGGGACCTCGATTCTGGATTGGATAGTCGTATGAAACTCACTGCCGTTTTAACTCCTGCACCCGAGGGCGGTTTTGTAGCGTTCAATCCTGAGACCGGCACGTCTTCGCAAGGCGAGACCGAGACGGAGGCTGTTTCTAATCTGCGTGAGGCAACAGAGCTCTATCTGGAGGAATTTCCTAAGGCATTGCAGGGGAGCCTAATCACCAAGACGTTTGATGTTTTGGTAGACGCCTAAGCTTCCTCACGTATCTGGGCGAGAGGCGGTTCGGGCGTTCGAGCGATTGGGCTTCGTTCAACTTCGGCAAAAGGGCAGTCATCTGATTATGCGACGCGGAGCTGTTGGCTGCGTTATTCCCATGCTGTCACGGATCTGTGAATCTTGACCAAGCGTTCAATGGTGGGCAGTTTCATAGGCGTGTTCGAGTCTCACATAGCACCCATTCGGAACCGTTTGATCGCTGCTGGCGTCGAGCGACTGGGTTTGTTCGGTTCATTTTCACGCGGTGAGGCAAGGCCTGACAGTGATGTCGATGTGCTTGTGGGATTCCGGGCCGATGCCCGGACCTACGACAATTTGTTTGAGGTTGGGGAAGCGCTAGAAGAGGTATTTAAAAGGAAAATCGACTTGGTGACAGAAGGTGGCTTAAGCCCATATATCGGCCCAAAAATACTTCGTGAGGTCAAATATGTCGACCTCACCAAGTGACCTTCTAAGGCACATCCGGGATGAGGCAGAGTTCTTGCGTAAATCTATTGCGGGAGTTTCAGCTGATGAGTTCGCGAGAAATGATGTTCTTAAGCGAGCATGTGTTCGTTCAATTGAAGTGATCGGAGAGGCCTCAAAACGAGTACCGGAAGCATTTAGGGCAAAGTACCCTGATGTTGAGTGGCGAAAGATGGCGGGTATGAGAGATAAATTGATTCACGAATATTTCGGCGTGGATTATTCCGTAGTCTACGACGTAGCTCGAAATAAGGCAGTTGTTCTGAGTCGGGAGATCGAACGAGTTATTGATCGAGAAGGCCGCAGCAAAGCGGATGAGCTTGAATTGTAAGCTAAGCCACCGATCTAACCAGTCGCCGGATCCGACGTCTGCGTCTGTCACGTCGGTTGCGTGGCAACCGACGTGACAGCCTTAGCCGCGGATCATCTCAACGTTAGCCTTCCCTAAACTACATAGGGAATGCGCACCCCGGGTTCCGAAGGGGGGAAGTCCTTCGAGTTACGTGTCACGAGTAGAGATCCCTCGCTTCGAGCAGTTGCCCACACGATCGCGTCTGGCAACCGGACCCGAAAAGCCTTACGAATCCTCACCGCTTCGCTGGCGATATTGACCGAAAGTTGATGGACGATGAAGGTGGATAAGAATTCAAGGCACGCCTTTTCGTCTTCTGGAGAATCTGCGCCCGCTAGGATCTCCATCCAGGATATGATGCTGATCTCTCGCTTCGAATAGCGCTCCAATTCCTTCTTGGCTTTCTCGGACCCTTGTAGGTAGTCGATTAGGACGTCGCTATCGAAAATTGCTCTCATCGATCACGCCATTCTCCACGGAGCTTTTCGGTATATTTCCGGCCATCTAGACGTTTATGTTTCCAGATGCCAAAACCTACATCCTTCCGCTTGATCGTGGATTCCTTGATCAATTGGTCGACGGCACGTCTAACTGCTTCAGCCCGGGAGATCTTTTGCTCCTCGCATAAACGCGCAAGCGCCCCAAGTTGTTCATCGGGCAAATCGACTATGGTCCTCATGAATGATAACGGTGTATGTCATCATGCTATCGTCAAGTCGGATCAGGCTAACCAATCGTCGGAACCGACTCTTGCGTCAGTCACGTCTCCTGCGGGGCTGGGGCCGCGCCGTCGTCGGTGCGGATAAACTCAACGTTCGGCAAGGCAGGCTTTCCGTTTTTCTTGACCAGGTCGGGAGTATCACTTAAGTAGCACTTATGAAAACGGAACTCGTTACGACTTTGAAAAGGCGAGCTACCGAGATCATCGCAGACTTACAGATCGACGGAGACCCTATCCTCATCACGCAACATGGTAAGCCAGCAGCATACCTAGTAGACGTTGCCTCTTACGATGAACTCAATCGCCGCCTCTCTGTTGTCGAGGGGATCGCGCTGGGCGAGCAGGCTGTCCGGGACGGGCGGGTTCACACTCAATTGGAAGCGAAGCGGCGCCTCTCGAAATGGCTCAAGTAGTATGGTCGGCACCTGCGTTGTTGCAGCTTGAGGTAATAATCGAGTTCATAGCCCTCGATAAACCTGAGGCCGCCAAGGCTGTCGCTTTGCGCATTATCGATACGACCGACCATCCAGAGCGTTTTCTGCGCTTGGGTAGGCCGATTAAGGAATTTCCACGCAAGGAGTATCGCCAGGTGTGGATTAAACCATGTTGGCTATATTATCGTATCGGGGGCGCTCACGTGTATATTCTTCACGTACGTAGAGCTGAGAAACCCCTGCGCATTGCTGATTTAATTGCTGACGACAGATGATCTCGCCGAACCAATCATCGAAACCGACCCCTGCCTCGGTCGCGCTTCCTACGGGGCAGGAGTCGCGCCCTCGTTAGAGGGCGGTTCACCTCAACATTCGCAGACGCGATCAAACAGAAGCGACCGTTCATCATTGTGCATAGAGTGATCCGCACACTCGCTTGCCTTGTCCTTGGACAATTTGCCTTGGCTGGTACGGCCGCAGATACGCCATCGGCAACGCCAAAGTCTATCGAGATTGGATTCTCGGACATGTCGAGGGCTCTAACAATTGGAAGTACACCCTGGGGCGAAATGCCCATTTGGTGGCCGTTGGTCCCAGTCTCAAAGGTTGCACCTGCCTATCCAGCGGAATTGAAGGCCGCAGGTAAGAAGGCTCAAGTGACCCTGGATGCGTTGATCGACATTGCTGGTATTCCGATCGATGTCAGGGTGCTCAAATCCAGCGGCGATGACGCCTTCGATAAGGGCGCCGTTATCTGTCTTCGGCGGTGGCGCTTCCCGGTGATGCGTGAAGATAGGGGGTGGACCAAAGGTCCCGCGTGTAGGGTAGTCGTCTTGCAAACAATCATATTTGATCCAAATGATCAGGAGTATAGACCGAGAAACCCACCGGATTTGGCGGCGACCATGGATATGATCGCGACGTTGCGCAGACAAAGCGAAGCAGCGATGGCGGCCGACCGCTCGCGCTCAATATGAGCGGCAAACAGAACCGACGGCCGAATTTGACGTCTCCGTCTGTCACACCTCCTGCTTGTGCAAAAGGTGCGCCATCCGTAGCCGCAGACCATTAGGATGCTAGGCTTCTTTCTTATGAGGAAATCCACATTAGCATTTGCGATCGCCATCGCCACTGTCTTGTCGGCGCACGCAAGCGATTCGGTGCGTTCCAAGGAATATAAATCAGCTATCGAGGATTACGTGACTCTCCACGTGGGATTCAAGCACCCGGAATACGCTAGGCTCTTTTTCAGCTTTTCGGAACCAGCTCGCGTTTTCTTCGGCAATAAGAGGCAGCAACGGCTCGCGGTTCGATGCGACTATGGTGCAGCCCTCAAGAATGGGGACATCCTGCTCATGATAGTTAGCAGAGCGTACTTGATTGATGAGGGCTTCGTCTACGAGGTCTCCCCAACCGACAGAATTGAGTGGGTCGACGGCGTTCCAAAGGAAGACAAGGGACAGCCTAACCAGCTGTCGGATCCGACATCTCCGTTTGTTACGCCCCCTGCTTTTTCAGAGGGCGCGCTCTCCGTCGCCGCAGATCATTAGGACGTTCGACAAAAAAGATGAAACCGTCGCGATTGCTTGAGCTCGCTTCCGATCTTCGAACGTCTCCGCCGCGCAGCCCCCGCGAGACGCTTGCGGGTTTCGTGGTTGCGGCGCGGGCCCTCGACATCTGCCGCGCACACCTCATAGGCCAAGCCGGCGAATATCTCTGGCCCAATACGATTGTAAGTATGTGGCTGGAGTTTTCAGGAATCTCGGCCAAGGAGTTTGAGGTCTACGTCGATTCTGGTGTAACCGACCCAGAAGTTGAGGCCTGGATCAAACAGAAAACCAGGGTGACTCGGCGGGAGGATGTCGTGGTTTGGAATAATAGTCTTCGATATCTGCGGATATCGGAGCGGCCCGTTGAAAGTCAGGTCTTCTTCGAAGATTATATCCCGAAACATGTTCCCAAGGATCTACAGCATAGAATTGTCTACTATTTCGATGTTTACGATGCGGAAGAAGGGCGTCTGAAATGAAAGGAATCCCGAACCTATCGTCGCAACCGACGCCAGCATCAGGCTCGCCTTGTGCAGGGCACAAGTCGCTCCATTGTTGGCACGGCTGACCTCAACGTTAACTGCAAAAGCGCTCGCCCAATGAAATATGTAATGATTTACGAAACGAACCCGGAAAAGCTTTCGCTCGCGCAGGCGCATTTCAAAGCCCACCGCGCACGTCTCGATGAATTCCACGCCAAGGGCACTTTATTGATGGCTGGTCCGTATCAAAATCCGATGGAGGGAGCGCTTGGAGTATTTACCTCCAGAGAGGCGGCCGTGGAGTTTATCCAGGGCGACCCTTTCGTGATGAACGGGGTTGTTAAGGAACCGATTGTTCGCGCCTGGAATGAGGTGCTATCGTGAAACGCACGGCAGCCCAGCAATCGTTATATCCGACGGCCGCCTCAGGCACGTCTGTTAGAGGGCAGGAGTCGCGCCCTCGTCAGGGCGGTTCACCTCAACGCTAGGCAAAGTTCCGCATTAAGCCATGAAGCCAGTCCTCAAGGTAGCGATAGTTGCAGGCGGATATCTTTTTGCGTTCCTCATGGCCTCCGCGGCGGTAGCTCTCCACGCGGCACTGACAGGCGAGTCGGGCGCCCAGGCTTCAGGTGGCATGTCTGCGTTCGGCGATTTGGTGCTTTTCGTTGCCGTCTTCGGTACGGTTGCCCTGGTGCCGACGAGCGCGGGATGTTTCTTTCTCTTATCGAAAAAGAAAAAGCCTAACCAACCTTCGGACTCGACCCCTGCCTCGCTCATGCAACCAGCGGGGAAAGAATCGCGCCCTCGTTAGGGTGCTTCATCTCAACGCTATGCATTTGGTATTCAAACGCGCGCCTTCTGAGCTTCCCGAGATTGACAACATTCGTGTGCCTCGTTGGTTGCAAATCCTGTCGGGAGCCTTTGTTGGCGTCTTTGCCATCTTATGTGGTGCGGCTGCGCTGGTGATATTGGTAGTACTGTTCTGGCATAAGGAGACGAAAATCGGTCCATTTTTGGCGCTTTCCGCCATTTGCGCGCTGCTCACTGGCGCCAGTATTTACCTGTTCAGGGCCAGCGATCAGCTTCTCACTGGGCGAGGGAAGCAAGGTGGCTATTCTTCACCTCGCGCCTTGAGGATGACCTCATATTCTTTGGTGGTCCTGGCGCTTCTTGTTCTCGTTCTTTCGCTCCAATCACCCCGCAAACTGAGCGAATTGATTGCGGCGCTTATCTATCTATGGGTCGCTCGATGCCTCTGGAAATTTGCCTCTCAGCGCGAGATTCTGGAGCATAACCAACCATCAGATTCGACGCCGATGCCTGACACGCATCCCGCGAGGAATGAGCCGCGTATTCGTTAGAGCGGTTTACCCTAACGTTCGGCTTGGTTTATGGACCATTGGGCAGCGATTCGGGGGGCCACGGGAGCTCATGGTGAATCCGGGAATCCAGAATGCGGAGCTCTTCGTATAATATACTTCAAACCGGCTCGAGCTTACCTGCGCAAAGAGAATCAGCAGCGGCTGGCGCCTCCGTTTGCTAATCTTTTTTTGCGCAGAAATCTCTTCCGTGCCCGGGTGGGCCGCCTCAACCTTAGGCCGAAATGGAACAGCATATCCGGAGCGCGCTAAGAGGGGATACCGATACCGTGATCGGAATTCTCGAAGAAGCAGTGCTCTGGCTGGAGAATCAGGGGATGCCGATGTGGCGGACGGAAGAGCGCGACCCTGGCCAGATTGCGTTGGATATCGAGGCGGGCCTGTTCCAACTTGTGGAATATGAGGGGCAACCGGCCGCGATTTTCAAGTTTCAGCTTGAGGATGCCTTGTTTTGGCCGGACATCCCGCAGGGCCAGTCTGCGTTTGTGCATCGTCTCGCCGTTCGGCGACGGTATGCTGGCAAGGGTATCTCGTCGGCTATACTACTATGGGCAGCATCAAAGGCGCGTGCGATGGGAAGGCCGTATCTTCGGCTTGATTGTGATGCTGCGAGGCCCCGACTCAGGGCTGTTTATGAACGTTTCGGTTTTAAATACCATAGCGATAGGCAGGTTGGCCCGATATATGTGGCGCGGTATGAGTTTGATGTGACGAAACTTGCGACCTAGTGTCCCGGCCTGTCCGACGCCCTCCTCTGAAACGGCTGAGAAATCGAATCCCCTGCCGGCTCGGAGGCGATCGGCGTGGGGCAAGAACCCTATGTCTCCGCGGAACTCCCAGATCCTTTCGTTGCTCGTCCCGCTGATGATTGCATGGATCGCAGTGGAAGAGGTCCGCGGTATCGCCCTTGCGGCAATTCGTGGCGCCCGGGAAAAGAAAGAGCCCGACCAACACCCGACGCCAATGGGGTCACGCCTCCTGCGGGTTAGGAAGGCTCGCCCTCCGGGGGCACCGATGGTTTCAACATAAGGCCGAGCGGAATCCAGGACCCTGAATCGATGAAGACTCTAAGCGTGCTCGTGCTGGTGGTGTTGGCGGTCGGCGCGGGACACGCGTCTTTTGCCGAAGGGCCCGAAGAGGATTGGCGCCTAAGGGCATTTGACGAAGCCAATGGGTGCCTCGCAAAGGAGCAGGCTAACGAACAGGCCTTTATTATAAGCAAGGAACCCAAGCTGGCGGAGTTCTATGGGAATGTGTTGGTCCCGTGGCAAGATGCCATGCAGCGACTAAGGCGTGTGGTTTTCATCAAGAAGCTGAAGGGGAGGCCTGAAATGGTGAAAATGGACGAGAGCCCCTGGCGGTGGGCTCTCCAGACTCCTGCCAGGCCGGACGAGATCGAAATATGGTTGCGCGATGACAAAGACGGCGCGGTCCAGAAGGCTTACGATGAGGTGAAAAGGACACTGGAAGCGTTTCGCCGCGCCAGTGTTTCGCTAAGTCTGCGCAACGAGGTCATCGATCGATTCAAGCCCGAATTCCAAGCGATCGAGGGGGTTGTGGTCACGGATTTGAATTCCTTGGAGGATCGCGTTCGCGCGCATTTGGCGGCTGCGAATTAGGTCAACGGATGGGGATACCCTACCTACGCCTGACCTGACTCGGTCGCCCGTTATGCTTTCCGTGGACGAGGAGTTGCACCCCCGTCAGAACGGCGCACCCTTAGGAATACATGAGAATAGGAAACGCCCTGGTCCTGGTGCTCGTTTTGGCCATAACATTTCTTCCGCCGGCGGGAGCCGCGGCCGTTTTCGCTCTTCGGTGGGGCAAGTCCAGCGCTGGCACAACGCGGCGCGCGGGCGTCGCTCTTTTTCGGGATGTTAGGTTTGTGTGTGCGACAGCACTCGGGATTATTGGAACCGTTGCCTTGCCAAGGCTAGCGGGACTGGAGCTGTTTACGGTATGGGCATTGATGCACGGATCGTTCATTTTTATCTGGCCGTTATTGTTTGTGCTCATTTCCGGAATATATTGCCTCCTCAGGCTATAGCATGAGCGGGCTCATCCCATTTTTGTTCCAGCGGCTGGCCTGCGGCACGCCTCGAGCCGCGCCATCACCTTGTCTAAAGCCATAACGGGTTGGGCTCTTCTACTTGGCGGCCTTCTGCTCATGGTGGGCTGCGGGTGGGAATGGAGCATCCACAAGGCTCCGGAGGGTTTCGGGGTAGTGCGCGAGCACATTGTTTTTGCGCCCCGCAACATTCCGCCGGTCCGCAGCGAGCTCGATTTCACGATTTTTGAGATCGACGGCGCGCCGGTCGCACGCGAGGTGCCTCCGCCTTTCGTCGACATCCAACCCGGTGCGCTTGTCCCCATAGGGAACCACCATTTTAGGGCGAGGGTGGCTCCGCACCGGCTTCCGCCCGGCTATCCAGGCCGCGAGGTGTCATTCGATGCTTCTGTCGAGAGCGGAAAGGTCTATTTCCTGGTCGATAAGAATGGCATGCCCGCATTGGTTGAGGAACATGTGGAGTCCAAATGACTCAAAGAGTGGCTAAACCGACGCTGCTCCCCGGGGTCTGGGATCTCTCCTGAAAGTAAACGCCCGGCCGCGTAATCTCCCCTATGAAAATGCACCGCCTCCTTTTTGCAGCCCTGGCTGTCCTGGTGTCTGCCTGCTCCTCCATGCGGGAGGAAAAGCCGGTCGCCCGAATTATCGTCGTCAATGAACAGGGATTGCCGCTCCAAGGGGCGGTCATTATGCCCGAGACCGAGGAACATCATAGCGCCGAGGTGCGAAAGCTCACCGTCGAGGAGGTGCAGGCCCGGACCTCCGATGCGCAGGGACTGGTCTACGCCGATTTGGAGCTGTACTTCTGGGACAGCGATGGCTGCTACCATGTGAGGGTGCACCGGAGCGGGTTCAGGGACGAGACGATGGCTGTCTCGAAGGACCTTTTTCCCCCGCTCCTCAGGATAACGATGGAGGCCAATGCCAAGAATCCGGATGGGGCGCCTGGTCGGCCCTAGGGCTGGCCGCGGAGATGGGCGGGGAAAAATGCATCGTGCCCGTCCCCGGGGCCTTTGCCCCCTTCTGGGGCGCCTTCATGGCGGGCCGCGGGGAAGAGGTGTCACAGCGCTTCTATGAGGCGACGTATTTTGGGGATGCGGAGGCGACGGCGGACCACCTGGCCGCCTTGGTGCTCGAGGGGACAAAGCGGGCCACGGCAACCCTGGTCTGGGGGCTCGAGCATGAGGGCAAGCGTCTCCCGCGGCCCGGTGACCTGAGCATCGTGACCAACTGGGCGCGCGAGCCGCTCTGTGTCATCGAGACCCAGAGTGTGCGAGTGGTGCCCTTCGACCACGTGACGGAGGCGTTTGCGGCGGCGGAAGGCGAGGAGGACGCCTCGCTGAGCTATTGGCGTGACGCCCACTGGGCGTATTACGGGAGAGAGTGCCTCAGGATAGGCCGGGAGCCCGCCCCGTGGATGCCCGTGGTGTGCGAGCAATTTGCTGTAATATACCGCAGCAAGGGTTAATACAGGCGGTCACACGCGGGCCTCTCGCTGCTCTTTCCCGCACCGGCGGGCCGCGCCTGCAATCCCCAACCCGATCAGCCTATGGACCCAATCCCACCGCAGCTCACGGTCACGAGACGAATCAAGCGGATCACCCCGCTCCAATTCGGCAAGATGATGGCCCTCACCTACGGAATCATGGGCCTGCTCTTCTGTCCGGTCTTCCTGGTAATCTCCCTGGTTGCGCCCCATCTCCAGGATCAGCAGCGCGTCGGCATCATGGCTTTGGGCA
>Ga0302141_1000349_pt1 | contig 13428 bp, 9 predicted proteins | sample I_Bog_E1_2_FD_198556 | JGI IMG/M metagenome (GOLD analysis project Ga0302141, IMG submission 198556) | Peat permafrost microbial communities from Stordalen Mire near Abisko, Sweden - I_Bog_E1_2 | ecosystem: Environmental > Terrestrial > Soil > Wetlands > Peat | place: Sweden: Abisko, Stordalen... | reverse complement strand
CACAGAGGCATCCAATGCAGGGCTGCTCACCGAGCGCGGCAAGGCCGGCCAGTTTCAGGGCGCCTATGCGGGCATCGTCACCGGCGTCAACGACATGCTCGACGCGATCCTGCTACCGATCGGCGAAGGCAACCGCGTTCTCAGTTTGATCCGCGGCGGCAACCTGCGCGAGAGGGTTGAGATTGTCTGCAAAGGTGACCACGAGAAGATGAAGAACGCCATCAACGGCGTGCACACCTGGCTGACGGAACTGGTCGCGTTTGTCTCCAAGATTGCGAATGGGGACTTGACTGCCACGGTAGCCAAAGCTTCTGACCAGGATCAGATTCATGAGTGGCTGACACTCCTCAAGACGAACATCAACAAGCTGATCGACGACACCGACATGCTTGCGAAAGCAGCGTCGGAGGGACGCGTCGGTACGCGCATTGACGCGAACAAGCACCTGGGAGACTATCGCAAGATCGTCCAGGGCGTGAACCAGACTCTCGAAGCGATCGTCGAGCCCCTCAAGGCCACGGCCGAGAACGCCAGCACGCTGGCCTCTTCTTCTGAAGAACTGACGGCAGTCAGCCAGCAGATGGCGGGCAATGCGGAAGAGACCGCAGTGCAGGCTAACGTTGTCTCCGCAGCCAGCGAGCAGGTTTCGCGGAATGTCGCTTCAGTGGCTACGGCCTCGGAAGAGATGCAGGCCTCGATTCGAGAAATCGCCAAGAACGCCAACGATTCGGCGCGGGTCGCCAAGAATGCGGTAACCGTCGCCCACTCGACCAACGAAACCATGAAGAAACTGGGCCAATCCAGCCAGGAGATCGGCAACGTGATCAAGGTCATCACCTCGATCGCGCAACAGACCAACCTTCTGGCGCTCAATGCAACCATCGAAGCGGCTCGCGCAGGAGAAGCGGGCAAAGGCTTTGCGGTTGTAGCCAACGAAGTGAAGGAACTCGCCAAGCAGACTGCCAAAGCCACCGAGGAGATCAGCCAAAAGATCGAAGCGATCCAAGGCGTCACCAAGGGAGCCGTCACGGCCATCGAGGAAATCGGCACCATCATCAACCAGATTAACGACATCTCCAACAGCATCGCCTCGGCGGTGGAAGAGCAGACTGTGACCACGAACGAGATTGGCCGCAGCGTAACCGAAGCTGCACAGGGCGTCAGCGACATCGCTAAGAACATCAGCGGCGTGGCTACTGCGGCGAGAAACACAACGCAGGGAGCGAACGACACCAAGACCGCCTCCCAGGAGTTGAGCGAAATGGCAGCCCGGCTTCAGGCCTCCGTCGCGAAGTTCACCTTCTAACGCTAACCACTCAACATCAGAACCCGGCGGTTGGGAAACCAGCCGCCGGCGCACTACTCAAAAGTATGAAGGAAATTCAATCATGAGCAAGGCTCTCGTCGTCGATGACTCCAGGACAATTCGCATTATTATCCGCAGGATACTGCTGGAACTTGGATACGAGGTCTGCGACGCGTCCAACGGCAAGGAAGCTCTGGATGTCCTTGAAGCGGAAAAGCCTGATGTTTCATTGGTATTGGCAGACTGGAACATGCCAATAATGAACGGTCTCGAACTTCTTAAGGCGTTGCGCCAGGACTCAGCGTTCTCTGCACTGAAAGTCCTCATGGTCACCACTGAAACAGAGATGGAACATATGCAATCCGCCATGGATGCCGGTGCGGACGAATACGTGATGAAGCCCTTTACGCGCGACATCCTCCTCGAAAAGCTTGAACTCATTGGCATCGTTGCTCCGGCAAGGGGATAGCCATGGCCCTGGTAAACCAGCGTCTGCTTCAGCCGGGGGAGCGAATTCGCGTCATGATTGTGGATGACTCTGTCGTCATACGGCGCTTGGTTACCCATGCGCTGGAACAGGATCCACTCATCGAACTCGTGGGAAGCGCATCGAATGGATCGATCGGACTCCAGAGAATCCCGCAGTTGAATCCTGACGTCCTTACTTTGGATATCGAGATGCCGGATATGGATGGCTTGGAAATGTTGCGGCGCATTCGAGTTGAATATCCAAAACTGAGAGTCATCATGTTCAGCACGCTCACTGAGCGTGGCGCAGCAAAGACTCTGGAAGCCCTGACACTCGGCGCCGACGACTATGTCGCCAAGGCTTCCAACGAAGGGTCGCTTAGCCTCTCCATGACCCGCTTGCGGGAAGCGATGCTGCCCAAAATCAAGCAGTTCTTCCGCCAGTCGGCTCCCACCCTCAGCCCGACGTTACGCGAAGCCGCCATTCCTCCTGCAGGACCAATGACCGTCCGCCCGCAGTCGCTCCCGCTCAGGACGAAGCTTCGCCCCAAAGTGCTGGTAATTGGTGTCTCCACGGGTGGGCCAACCGCGCTCGGCGCAATCCTGCCGCTCTTGCCAGCGGATTTCCCTTTGCCTGTCCTCGTGGTTCAGCACATGCCCGCTCTCTTTACTCGCCTGCTTGCCGAGCGCCTTCACTCAACCTGCCGTTTGCCCGTCGCAGAGGGCGCACACGGCGACCTGGTCGAGCCAGGAAGAATCCTCATCGCGCCTGGGGATTTCCATATGAAAATAGTGGCCGATGGTGCCCAGGTTCGCATTGCCCTGGACCAGACAATGCGCATGAACTCCTGCCGGCCCGCAGTAGATGCGCTCTTCGCCTCCACCGGCGAAGTGTATGGCGGATCGGCGCTGGCTGTCATTCTCACCGGCATGGGCCAGGATGGACTGCGCGGTGCGGAGATTCTCAAAGCACAGGGTGCAAGCATCCTTGCGCAGGATGAAGCCACCAGCGTGGTCTGGGGCATGCCTGGCGCAGTGGTCAACGCGGGCCTGGCCGACCGCGTTCTGCCGTTGGATCAGGTAATTCCTGAGATCCTTCGCTTGACGAACATGGGCCAGGAGGGATCGGGATGGCGACTCTAGCTATAAATTCGGAGATTTTCCCTGAGAACTACAGGTTCCTTCAAAACTACGTCTACAACCATGTCGGTATCGTTCTTGAAGACAACAAACACTATCTTTTCGAAAGCCGGCTCCGCCCCTTTGTCAAGCAACTCAACCTCGCCTCCCTGAATGATTTGTGCTCCCTCCTCCAGAATGGATGCAGCGCCGAACTCAATCAACAGGTGGCGGAGGCCATGACTACCAATGAAACCTACTTCTTTCGGGACCCCGCCCAATATGATGCCTTGCGCACGATTCTATTGCCAAAGCTGAGAGAGGAGCGGCGGGACACCAAAACCCTGCGCTTCTGGTCAGCCGCCTCATCCACCGGCCAGGAAGCATACAGTCTCGCGATGTTGCTCCTCGAAGAGGGATTCAAGGATTGGACCCTGCAGATTCTCGGTACAGATTTCTCCCCCAAGGTTCTGGAGCGCGCTCGCTCTGCAATGTACCAGCAGATTGAGATTAACCGTGGACTTTCCACGAACCTGCTCCTGAAATACTTTCGCCGTTCTGGCCTTGACTGGAAATTGAATGACGAAGTGCGGCGCATGGTTCGTTTTGAATCCATTGATTTGCGCAAGAGCATGCGCACAATCGGTCCCTTCGACCTCGTGTTCTGCCGTAACGTCATGATCTATTTTGATAACCAAACAAAGCGCAGCATCATGAAAGAACTCCACAGCACATTGTTTCGAGGCGGATGGCTGCTGCTGGGCGGCTCCGAAACTGCCTTTGGCCTCGATGAACTCTTTGAACGAAAGACGATCGGAAACATGACCGTCTATGTTGCCCGATGAAAGGAATACCATGCGAACTCAAGTGACGGCAGGATCTCTGACGCGAATTGTCGAGTCAGTCTTTATCACCATGATGGACATTGAAGTATCCCCCAGTGAGATGCTTTGGCTTGCCGCCCCTGATCGCCTGGCATCCTTTGTACTTCTTTCCGGCGATTGGAATGGGGCGGTAATGCTGGAGTGCAGCAAAATGCAGGCCTGCCAGTTCGCCGGCCGGATCCTTTGCATGGACCCGCCCAATGCCGTGGATGACGACGTGCGCGACGTACTGGGTGAACTTGCGAACATGATCGGTGGAAACATGAAGAGCGGATTGCCGATGGGCGTTCTCCTCTCCATGCCGACCGTCATGGACGGCAGCGACTTTGGCCTTCGGATGTGCGGCTCCCATATTAGTGAAAGGCTCGGCTTTGATTGCCCTCACGGCCACTTCTGGGTCACTGTCCTGACCACTGAGAGGGAGTGACAAATGGTGAGATCTCTCGCTCACGACTCTCACTCACTGCGCCAGGTTGCTCCGAGCAGTCGTCCCTTCGCGACGAACCATCGATTCATCGGCATGCTATGAGATCACCGTCGGGAGTTCTCCCCCTTCCCCTTCTTTGAAAGCGCCAGCCACACGCATCTCCTTCAGGCACTGAAGGCCAGAGGTTCTATGAACCAGGCAACCTCGATTCCCTGGGCGCATCTGAGGATTCCGCCCTTTCCTCAAGTCGCGCTTCGTATGCTCGAGTTAGTCAACGACGAAGCCGCATCGATGCGCCTTCTCACCGACCTGATCTCCTCCGACCCTGCCTTCGCAAGCGAAGTTCTCACCATTGCAAACTCCGCCATCATTCCCCATCGCTTTGCGGTCACAAGCATCCTTCAGGCAATTGCACTGCTCGGCACTCATGCCCTCAAGGGACTGTCTCTGACCGTCGCAGTACGAGCCTATCTGGGACGATCGATGAACTATCCTTCGCTGCGCGCCATCTGGCGCCACAACTTGGCAACTGCGCTACTCGCAGAGAAACTGGCTTCGGCAGCCTGGATGGATCAAAACAAGGCCTACACTGCGGGCATCATGCACGATATCGGTCGGTTCGCTCTCGCTGTCCTCAGCCCGCGGGAATACGGATCACTCTTGGAAACCCACTGCGGGCAGGCTGACAGCATCCTCGTCCCGGAACGGGATTTGTTCGGATTCGATCACCGGCAGGTTGGATTGCATCTGATCGAGGAATGGAAGCTACCCATTGAATTCCGAACCTCACTCCGTGAAGCAGGTTCTCCAGGCAAGCAGAGTGACCCATTCGAGTTGCTTGAGTTGGTGAACATGAGTTGCAGAATGGCAGATGCGATCGGCTTTCCCGCGTTTGCAGGATGTGAGGCCTCACCCTTTAGTGACTTGCTCGAAGAATGCCCGGTCCGTTTCCGTAGCCTCTTCGGCTCCGATTTCGTGGATATCGCAATTGACATCGGCAGAAAGATCAATGCCATTGAGTCATTCTGATGCTCGACATGTCCATCCAACCGGCTGGCTACGCCTGTCGCAACATGCCGATGAAAACAACGCCGGAAAATGCCGATAGATACGTGTGAAGTTTCGGCTTCGCTGAGGTGAGCTTTGGGCGTTCCGCTGGACATGATCGGTCAAGACGGCCTCGTTGCTGCCGTTGAGCAATCTGCCGACGCCATCGTGGTCACCGATGTGCGCGGCGTCATTCAATACGTCAATCCTGCCTTCACAAGGATGACTGGCTATACCAGCGAAGAAGTCCTGGGCAAGAACCCGAGTATCCTCAAGTCCGGACTCGAAGCCACTGCGCTCTACGAAGAGCTCTGGAGCAGGGTGCACGCGGGCCGCGTATGGAATGGCCAGATTACCAACCGGCGCAAGGATGGTACGTTCTACACCGAAGCGATGCGGATCAGTCCCGTACTGAATTCTCAAGGCCAGATCGTCAACTACATCGCCATTAAACACGACGTGACCGCGCAGCGAGCGTCCGAGGATGCCCAGCGATTTCTTGCTGCAATCGTGGAAAGCTCCGAAGATGCGATTATCGGCACGCGCCTCGATGGAACAATCCTAAGTTGGAACCGGAGCGCTGAAGCATTGTTTGGCTATTCCAGCCAGGAGATTGCCGGCAAGCACATGGAAATCCTTGCCCCTCCCGAAAACCGCGGTGAATTACTGGCGATGATCGCGGACGTCCTGGATGGCCGCATCTGCGAACCTTGGGAAACAGTCCGCCAGACTCGCGTCGGCCGCCTGTTCCATGTACTCGAACGCCACTCTCCCATCCGGAATCCAGCGGGAGAAGTGACAGGCCTCGCAGTGGTCCTCCGTGACATTGGCCGACGTCTTAAGATCGAGCGCAAGGTCAGGGAAGGGGCAGAAAGATTCCGCGAGGTATTTGATCAGTCTCCCTTTGCGATCGCAATCTCTGGAGCGGACGGCCGATTCATGCAGGTAAATGGCGCGCTCAGCAAAATGCTGGGGTATTCCGAGCGGGAGCTTCTTGCAACTGGCTGGGCAGACCTGACGCACCCGGACGATCTCGCGCCATCGCGAGACATCATCAGGCAGTTCAATCTGGATCCGGACCAGACTCTTACGTTGGAAAAGCGCTATCTCCACAGGAATGGAACCACGGTCTGGACACACATGGGAGTCTCCAGGATCCACGATTCTGCCGGCAACCGGTCCTGTCACATGGCTCACATGGAAGACATCACCGAGAAGCGGCGCGCAGATCAGGCACTTCGCGAGACTCAACAGCGTTTTCACATTATGGCGGACGGGTGCCCTTCGCCCATGTGGGTCACCAACGCAGTGGGCGGAGTTGAGTTCATCAACCGGGCTTACAGGGAGTTCTGCGGCACCACCTATGAGAAGGTGGAAGGAAACCAATGGCAGTTGCTTGTGCACCCGGACGATCAGGAATCGTTCGCCGGTGCTTTTGCAAAGGCTGTGCTCCAACACACAGTCTTCTGTGCTGAAACGCGCATTCGGGGGGCCAACGGAGACTGGCGCTGGGTTGCGTCAAACGCGGAGCCCCGCTTCTCATCGGATGGAGAGTACCTCGGGCACGTCGGACTCAGCACGGATGTCACGGAACGCAGACAAGCTGAGCAAACCGTACGCGATGCCCAGGAGTTTGCCCAGGCGACAATCGATGCGCTCTCCTCGCACATCTGCGTGTTGGATGAGACCGGGAAAATCATCTCGGTCAATCGTGCTTGGAAAGAGTTTGCGCTTGCAAACGATCGAGCCGAGTCGGGCACGAAAAGGCACTATCCTCCGGCGAGCGGCTGTTTTGGCGATGACGTCAACTACCTGGATGTCTGCGACAGGGTGGCCGGCCCTGAGAAGCAAGAGGCCACGGAGTTCGCCGCCGGGATTCGCACCGTGTTGAACTGCGAAGAGGAGTCCTACTCGACTGAGTATTCTTGCCATTCTCCAACCGAACAGCGATGGTTCATGAGCCGCGTCACCCGCTTTTCGAGCGATCGCGTTCGCCGCGTTGTCGTTGAGCACATCAATATCACTGAGCGAAAGCAGGCGGAAGAAACCGTACGCTTGGCAAAGCTGGCGGCGGAGGCCGAAACGCGCCGTCTCGAATTTCAGCACTCTCTCATTCAAACTATCCAGGAGGGCTCGCTCGACGGAATCCTCGTGGTCAACCACGAAGAAGTGATTGTGTCGCACAACAGACGCCTCCTCGACGTATGGCAGATCCCGATGCACGCGATCCAGGAGGGCCTGACCGACCAGGCTCACGGAGTCGAACTTGGCCTTGTGTTGCAACTGGCGCTGGAGCGTGTGAAGCATCCCGACAATTTTCTGAAGCGGGTCAGAGATCTCTATGACGATCCGGAGGCGATCGACAATTCTGAAATCGAACTCAACGATGGCCGCGTGCTTGAGCGCTACTCCGCAGGATTGCGCAGCAACAGCGGACAATACCTGGGGCGCGTTTGGTTCTTCCGCGACATCACAACTCGCAAGCTGGCCGATCAGGCCCTGCAGTGCAGTGAAGAGAAGTTCCTCCAATTGACGGACAACATCCGGGAAGCTTTCTGGATGATGGACGCGTCTGGCGACGAGTTTCTGTACGTCAGTCCTGCATACGCCCAGATTTGGGGCCAGACCTGCGAGAGCCTCTATGAGAACCCGCTGCAGTGGGGAGATTCAATACACCTCGATGACCGTGAGCAGGCTCGGGAAGGATTCGAGAAATACCTTGGCGGAGACTGCGGGGCAAGGGAGTACAGGATTACGACACCGGATGGACTGGTGAAATGGATTCGCGACAGGGCCTTCCCCGTTCGCGATCAAGCGGGTGCCATCATCCGGTTGGCTGGAATTGCAGAAGACATTACAGAGAGTAAAAAAGCCGCGGATCGGTTGAAGGAATCGGCGGAGCGGTTGGCTTTGGCGACCCGCGCGGCCTCAGTCGGCATCTGGGACTGCGACCTGGTCCTGAATCGAACCGTCTGGGACGACCAGATGTATCGGCTTTACGGTGTCGCAAAGAACCAGACTTCCAACGTCGACGAAGCCTGGTTGGCTGCGCTACATCCTGAGGATGCCCCGCGTTGCCTCGAAGAGATCCTGATGGCGCGGCGCGGTGAAAAAGACTTCAATACTGAATTCCGCGTTATCTGGCCGGATGAAAGCATCCATACGATTCGCGCGCTTGCCCTCGTGCAGCGCGATGCATCCGGCAAACCACGACAAATGATCGGCACCAATTGGGACATCACCGACCAGAAGGAAGCTGCCGATAAGCTGCTGCAAAGCAACAGGCACCTCGAGAAAACAACAATCCGCGCAAATGAACTTGCCACCAAGGCCGATGCCGCCAACCGGGCCAAGAGCGAATTCCTCGCAAACATGAGCCATGAGATTCGCACCCCGATGAATGGGATCATCGGGATGACCGAACTGCTGCTTGAAACAAACCTGACCGCGGAGCAACGGCAATTTGCAGAGATTCAACGCGGAAGCGGCGAGGCCCTCCTCAAACTGCTCAACGACATTCTCGACATCTCAAAGATCGAGGCCGGCCGAGTGGAAATGGAGAAGCTGGACTTCGATTTGATCGCCTTCCTCACCGACACGATGGCTCCCTTGAAGCTGCGTGCCAATGATAAAGGATTGAAGCTGCTTTGGGCCGCCGATTCCGATGTTCCCCGGCTTGTTCGGGGCGACCCGGGACGCCTGCGCCAGATTCTTGCCAACCTCACCGGCAACGCAACAAAGTTCACCTCCGCCGGCGAAGTCAGAATTGGCGTTTCCATGCTAAATGAGACCAGGGACCAGGTTCTGCTGCGCTTTTCGGTCAAGGACACCGGCATCGGAATTCCAAACGACAAGTTAGGCATCCTTTTCAATAAATTCAGCCAGGTTGATGCGTCCACAACCCGGAAGTTCGGCGGCACGGGGCTCGGCCTTGCCATTTCTAAACAGCTTGCTGAGTTGATGGGCGGCAAAGTCGGGATCACTAGCCAGGAAGGTGCAGGGTCGGAATTCTGGTTTACTGTCCGTCTGGGGCTTCAAGATGAGCACGCGGTGACAGGCACGTCTGTGCCGTTACACGGCACTTCGGATTCAAGCAAGACTGCTCACTCAAGCAAGGCGGCTCAAGTGCGCAACCCCCCACTCGAACAATCACTCGCGCCGTCAAATCTGGCCACCTTGCGGATTCTGCTTGCGGAGGACAATCTCGTCAACCAGAAAGTAGCTGTTGGCATCCTCAGGAATCTCGGGTTCGACGCGGACGTCGTCGACAACGGAGAGCAGGCAGTCAACGCGGTCGCGTCCGGTCAATATGACCTCGTTTTGATGGACGTGCAGATGCCGATCATGGACGGATTCGAAGCAACTCATCAGATCCGTCTCCTCGAGGGCGCAATGCCCGCTCGCTCCATTCCCACCGTTGCCATGACAGCTCACGCACTCAAGGGCGACCGGGAGCGGTGCATCGAAGCTGGCATGAACGATCATCTCGCCAAGCCGGTCTCTCGAAAGGCTCTGGACGATGTTCTGCGGAGGTGGATGCCGGTTGAGGTCAACCCACAGAGTGCGGGCAAGAATAGTGCTGGATTCTCACATCACCGGTTACCCCTTCCAAAGGTCTTTGACAGGGCCGGATTGCTCGACCGCCTGATGAACGACCTAAGCTTGGCCCAGCTTGTCACCGAAACCTTCCTGGAAGACATTCCGCACCAGATCCGGGCGCTCCACCTCTGTGTTGAAGCCTCGGACACGCTCGGTGCTGGGCGCCTGGCCCATCTTCTCCGGGGAGCGGCGGGAAATGTGGGCGGTGAGAGCCTAAGCACGATTGCCTTTGAGATGGAGGAGGCCGCGAACGCGGGAAATCTCAGCGCGCTTTCCGCAAAAATCGACGAACTGGATCTCTGCTTCGAACAACTCAGGCAAGCGATGACCGCAAGTGCATGAACCTGATCGAGGAGAGGAAGAGGAAATGACACCTGGGCTGATTCCCAAAATCCGATTCCACCGGTCGCACAATTCGGCTGAACCATCAAGGGAAGCCCCGCCTTTCGCCCAGAGGAATAAGCGTAGCGGATTCACGGATCTCATGGAAGTTGGAGTGACATGCGCATCCTGATTGCAGACGACGATCTCACCTCCCGCACCGTGCTGGCGGCTGTGCTGAGGCGCGAGGGACATGAGGTCGTAGTTGCCGTCAATGGGTTGGAGGCATGGCAGGCGTTGCAGCAGCCGGGAGCCCCTGAACTGGTGATTCTCGACTGGATCATGCCCGGAATGGATGGCCCGGAAGTCACGCGCCGGGTGCGTTTGCTGGGAAACGAACGCCCGCCATACATCCTGATGCTTACCAGCCGCAACAGGAAATCCGACATTATCGCGGGGCTTGATGCCGGGGCGAACGACTACCTGATCAAGCCTTTTGACCTCGGCGAACTCCGCGCCCGATTCGCCGTTGGCCGCCGCATGGTTGAAATGCAGACTGCGCTCTTCGAAAGCAGGGAGGCATTTGCCCACCTGGCTACCTATGATCCGCTGACGGGCACCCTGAACCGCGGGGCCATTTTGAAAAAGCTGGAAGATGAATTGGCTCGGACGACTCGTCAGGCGGACGGCTTGGCCATCGGCATGCTCGACATTGACCATTTCAAGCAAATCAATGACACCTACGGCCACCAGACCGGCGACGATGTCCTCTGTGAAATCGTCAAAGTCCTCAATGAAGGCCTCCGGCCCTACGACTCCCTCGGGCGAATCGGAGGTGAGGAGTTCCTGCTGATTCTCCCCATCGAAGCAGGCGCGGATCCCGCCGCCCCGTTTGAAAGACTTTGCACAGGAATCGCCGACCACCAATTTGTGACCCGTTCCGGTATCTTGTCCCTAACCGCAAGCATCGGCGTCGAATTCTCCAGCTGCGAGACGTCCGCAGATCACATGCTGGCCTCAGCCGATGCAGCACTTTATCAGGCAAAGCGAGGGGGCAGAAACCGGACAGTTTGCAGGCAATCGACCCTCCACCTGAAGTCACTGGCCAGCTGACTCCGGACACACCGGCTCCAGGCCTCCGTCGATCCCGTCATCCAGCCGGAAGTCGAAACCACGCCGAGTCCGCTCTCATTCGGTGCTGCCTGTTCGCTCCGCTTCCAGGTTCCCCACTTAAAAGTGATGAGGGACTGGAATTTCTCGGCAATTTGCCGATTTATAAGCGAGGCTCCTCTCCATGGATATGCGAAGCGAAGTACTTACGGTTAATCGGGAACATTCCTCGCCGGCTGGGGGCCGGCTCAGGTATGTAACACGCCAGGCCATTCTGGATGTTCGCGGAAAAATTCATGGCTATGACCTTCTCTTCCGGCGAGAAGTAGAGGCGATCCTTCCGCTTGATCAGGAAGAAGCGACCCGGGTAATGCTGGATCAGACCGTCCTGTATGGACTGGAGAGGTTGACCGGCGGCCTGCTCGGCTTTGTGGCCTGTACTGAGCAAACATTGACCCATCACCTCGTCGAGGTCCTGCAGCCGAGCATGACTGTACTGGACCTGAAGCTCACCACGCCACCCACCCGGGAACTGATTTCAGTTGTCCGCGTACTCAAAGCCGCGGGGTTTCGGCTGGCATTGAGCGGACTCTGGTGGGATAACGGCTCGAAAGAGCTGGTCGAGTTGGCAGATTTTCTCAAGGTGGACTTTGCTATCCTCGTCGCGATGAAAGGCGACTTCTTCCGCGAGTGCCACAAACTGGTCACGGCAACCCTCGTTGCCGTCAATGTCGAAACGCTGGAAGACTTCCGCCGGGCGTTGTCCCAGGGGTTCACCCTCTTCCAGGGCTATTACTTCTGCCATCCGGAGTTGCTCAAGAATCGCGCTATCCCAGCCAACCGGTTGACTCAGATCCGCCTCCTCCATGCCCTGCAGTCCACCACGATCGACATACGCGAGTTGAGCACGTTGGTGAAGTGCGACACTTCCATCTGCTTCCGCCTCCTTCACCTCGTGAACTCACCTTTGTTTGCGATCCGCCATGAGGTGTGCTCAGTAGAATCGGCGCTGATGTTGGTTGGTCAGGATACCTTTCAACGCATTGTCTACCTCGCCCTGGCCAGTGAGTTCAACACCGGCGGTTCGCCGATTGTCCTTCTCTTAACGCTGGTGCGGGCCCGGTTCTGCGAACAGGCAGCGAGACTCAACCGCCTTCAGCCTGCGGAGCAGTACATGCTGGGAATGCTCAGCCTGTTGCCGGTTATGTTGCACGTGGCAATGAGCGATTTGAGTGCTGAGCTTCCGGTTCGCAAGGCCATTCGCGAAGCGTTGCTGGGCAGCGAGAACGATGACCGGGTCCTGCTTAGCTGGCTCGAGAGCTACGAGAGAGGAAATTGGGAAGAATGCGACTCCAAGGCCGCGGCGCATCACCTCAGCGGCCTGGAGCTCTCAGACATCTATACAAACGCAGTGTACTGGGCTGAGACGGTTGCAAACTCTGCGGCTTCGTAATCGGTCTCTACCGTTCGTGTTCCCGCTCAACGGCAGAACCGCCTTCACAGCCCGGGCATTCTGAAACCTCCAGGCCATTCCTCAAGTCAACATCGGCCTCATGAAGACCGTCGACAACTTCGAGGACCGCCGCGCCTACAAGTTCTCCACCCGCGCCACCTGGTGGATTCGCCAGGCCATCACCCGCGCCATCGCCGATCAGGCCCGCACCATCCGCATCCCCGTGCACATGATCGAGACCATCAACAAGCTCATCCGCACCAGCCGTCAGCTCGTGCAGGAACTCGGCCGCGAGCCCTCCAGCGAGGAAATCGCGCGCCGCATGGACATCCCCGTCGCCAAGGTCCGCAAGGTCCTCAAAATCGCGCAGGAACCCATCTCGCTGGAAACCCCCATCGGCGAGGAAGAAGACTCCCACCTCGGCGACTTCATTGAAGATCGCCAGGCCGTCTCCCCCTCGGAAGCCGTCATCAGCGTCAACCTCAAGGAGTACACCTCCCAGGTCCTGCGCACCCTCACCCCCCGCGAAGAACGCGTCATCAAGATGCGCTTCGGCCTCGAAGACGGCTCCGAACACACCCTGGAAGAAGTAGGCCAAAGCTTCCAGGTAACCCGCGAGCGCATCCGCCAAATCGAAGCCAAAGCCCTCCGCAAACTCCGCCACCCCTCCCGAAGCCGCAAACTCCGCGCCTTC
>Ga0302141_1000348_pt1 | contig 13440 bp, 13 predicted proteins | sample I_Bog_E1_2_FD_198556 | JGI IMG/M metagenome (GOLD analysis project Ga0302141, IMG submission 198556) | Peat permafrost microbial communities from Stordalen Mire near Abisko, Sweden - I_Bog_E1_2 | ecosystem: Environmental > Terrestrial > Soil > Wetlands > Peat | place: Sweden: Abisko, Stordalen... | reverse complement strand
ACGTAGCCAATACCGAGTCGCACGATGCGGTGCGTCACCATTGTCCGCGTGTCCGTGCCCAGGACGTGTACGTCACCAGTATGGTTCACGAGGCCCAATACCGCTCGCAAGGTCGTCGTCTTACCAACGCCGTTGCGACCGAGCAAGGCCGTCACGCCACCCTCGGGCACTTCGAATGTGATTCCTTTCAAGATGTGGGATCCTGCGATGCTGACGTGCAGGTCGCGTATCTCCAGTGCGTTCGTCACAGTGGCTGTCCTAGGTATGCGCGCTGCACCTCATCATTCGCGACGATCTCGTCGGGAGAGCCTTGGGCGAGCAGTCGCCCAGAATCCAATACCGCAATTGTCTCGACGAGGCCAACCACCACCGCCATGTGGTGTTCAACCATCAGTACAGTGCGTCCGTCGCTGTGTAGCTGACGGATCAGATCAGTCAAACCCGGGACATCTTCGGTGTTCACGCCGGCCATGGGCTCGTCAAGGAGCAAGAGTCGTGCGTCTTGCGCGACGAGGATGGCGAGTTCCAGTTTTCGTTTGTCGCCGTGCGACAGCGACGCGCTCGGCCATTGGGCCAAGTGAGTGAGTCCGACAACTTCGAGCGCGTCTCGAGCAACCGTACTCGCCTCGTCGTCCAGTGAAGGCCGGTGCCAGAATCGTTTGGCTCCGCCCAGTCGAGCTTCGGCGGAAAGTCGGGCATTCTCAAAGACGCTCAAGGTGGCAAACAGGCTGGAGGTTTGAAACGTGCGGCCGACGCCCAATTGAGCTCGACGAAAGGGACCGAGGCCGTTGATCTGCCGACCTTCGAGTTCAATTGTTCCCGCCGTGGGGTGCAGCAGCCCACTCAGGAGATTGAGCAGTGTTGACTTGCCGGCGCCGTTAGGGCCGATGATGCCAAGGAAATGCCCCGAAGGAACCTCAAGGTCGATGTCCTCGAGGATCTCGACACCGCCTACCTGAAAACCCAGACCCCGAACCCGAAGGTCCGGGATCTGGGTTCCAGCTGTAGACGTCACGGGGAGATTATGACGGGTTGCGGGACTAGCTGCCGAAGTGCGCGCTGACGGGTGGCGCCGTGTCCTGGGCTGACAGCGTGGCTAAGGTCACTGGCTGATAGGAACCGGTCACCGTTTGGACCATTTGGACCTGGAACATCGGCTGGAGCATCGCGTGGTCCGCGGCGCGGATGGTCTGGGTTCCCTTAGGCGCCTGGAAGGTCCAACCTTCGAGCCCCTTTATCATCTTGCTCACGTTGGTCCCGCCACCCGTTTGTATGGCCCGTACTACCATCTCGGCCCAGACGAATCCGTCCGCCGAGAAGAGGTCGGGTACCGTGTTGTACTTCTTCTGGGTCTGCTCGATCAAGAAGTTGTTTGCCGAGTTGTGTGGTGACTGGTAGGTGTAGAGCGAGATGTAATTGAACTTCAGACCGGCCGTGCCGTAGAAAGGGTACGTCGCGATGTTGGCGAGTCCCGTGATCACGTGCGACGAGGCGAACACGCCAGCCTGGTCGAGCGCCTGTGCCAACGGTGCACCAGTAAGACCGGCCCACGCGAGAAAGACGATGTCCGGCTTGTCCTGGGCTACCTGCAAGGCGACCGGAGTGAAGTCCGTCGTGGTGAGAGGCACGAGGTCGCTCGTGACGGTGTCACCCAACGCGGTGAATGCCTGGTTTGCGTCAGTGGCGTACGACTGTCCAAAGGCGTAGTCCTGTCCGAGCACCAGAATCGACTTGCCCGTACCCAACGCCTTGACGTAGGACGTCGCCGCTTGGACGTCCTGATAGGCCTGGCGTCCCGATCGGAACGTGTAGCGGTTGATGCCCGTGAGTTCGTCGTCGGCCGCTGCGCCTGAGATGTAAATGACTTTGTTCTGTGCCGCCAATGGCGCCAGCTCGTCGGCGATACCGGAGTCACCGGTGCCACCGATGATTTTGTAGCCGGCTCCCACGAGGCTCTTGAAGTCCGAGGCTGCGGTCGTCGGATTGTCTTGGTCGTCTTGAATGTTCAGTTTGATCTGGTGACCGTTGACCTTGTTGGTGCCTTTGGTAGCCCAGTCCAAACCAATGTTCATTCCCTGGAGCCACTCCGCGATGTAGGCCGAGTAGATTCCTGTTTTTTCGGTCACGATGCCGATCTTGACTGGTGCCGCTGGCTTCGTCGTCGCCGACGAGGCCTGACCAACGCCAAACGTCAAACCGAGCAGCGCAGTGGCAAGAGCCAGCGGCCCCACCACTAAACGCGTCCTCTTCTTCATTGTTTACCCCCTTCAAGCACCGTGCCGCCACGGCGCGCGCTGGGCGAAGTTAAGCAGAATGGAACGAACATGTCAAGTGATTCACCTCTCACTTTTGTAATAGTCTCGAGAGACGCTCGCCGAGGGCGCGTCAGAAGGGGGCACCGTGGAACTGAAATTGGAGGGTGAGCTTGACGAAGTCGGCCTTGATGCCTCACGGATCGGACGTATCCCCGCCTTCTTTGACGATCTGGTGGCGGCGGGACGACTGAGCGGTTGGCTGACGACGATCAATCGCGGTGGCAAACTCGTCTGGGTCGGCCGTGGTGGTCATCGAGACCGCGAACGAGCCCTCAACGTAACCGATGACACCATCTGGCGACTCTTTTCCATGACCAAACCCATCACGGCCGTGGCTGCACTCATGCTTTATGAAGAGGGCAAGTTCGATCTCAACGACGAGGTGGGCCGGTGGATCAGTGAGTTCAAGGAGCCTCGCGTGTACGTGGAGGGTCCCGCAATAGCGATGACGACTCGACCCGCGAGCGAACCCGTTCGGGTACATCACTTGTTCACTCACACGGCGGGCCTCACCTATGGTTTTCAAAGCGTGTCGCCGGTCGACGCGTATTACCGATCAATGGGCTACGACGAACTCTCGTGGAAGTTCCCCGAAGGTGCGGACCTCGCGAGCGCTGTGCATGATTGGTGCTCGGCTCCACTTCTCTTCGATCCGGGTAGCGCGTGGAACTACTCAATCGGCCTAGAGATTCTGGGGAGGTTGATCGAGATCTGGAGCGGACAACGGCTGGATCACTTCATCACCGAGCGCATCCTCAAACCACTCGGCATGACTGACACTGACTGGTACTGCCCTCCCGAAAAGGAAGATCGTCTCGCGATGTTGTACGTGAACTTCAACGGGAGCGCCCTGCCCGTCGAAGAGATCGGCCGCGAGTTCTTGAAAGAACCGACGCTCTTTCTGGGCGGTGGTGGTCTAGTTTCGACTGCCGGCGACTTCCAGAAGTTCATGTCGATGATGCTGGGTCGTGGCTCGTTGAACGGCGCATCATTGCTTGCACCCCGCACGATCGAGATGATGACTCGGAACCATCTGCCAGCCAACGCGACAATCGGCGACCTCGGGCGAGGAGTGTTCAGCAACGACGGACAGGTGGGAAATGGCTACGGATTGGGCGTCGCGGTCACGGTTGACCAGGTTCGCAATAGGAGTCTAATGACCGAAGGGTCCTACTTCTGGGGAGGGGCTGCCTCCACGACGTTTTGGGTCGATCCGAAAGAAGAGCTCAGTGTCGCTTTTTACGCCCAGTTGCTGCCCAGCACCAGCCACACCTGGCGGCGCACCTTGCACCAACTTGTGTATTCGTCGATGCTGTGAGAATTGAGGACTGGACGGGAGATTCACTTCAGGCGCGGCGACCACGCGACTCGTAATGTTGCTGCTATGAAGGCAATCGATCAGCAGCGTCAAAAGGCAGCGCACCCGTGAGCGCGGACCGTGCACTTCGGCCGGGAGCCCTCGAAACGCAGAATCTTGAGTCAGCGGCGATGGACGGTCAGCCCGTCGGCACCCGGCAGAGCAAGGGCGAACGCACGCGTCGCAAGTTGCTCGAAGCGGCCGAAGAAGTCTTCGGCGCCCTTGGTTATCACGACGCATCCATCGTCAAGATCACTGAAGCCGCCGACGTCGCTCAGGGAACGTTCTACCTCTACTTCGAGAGCAAGCGGCAGGTCTTTGATGAAGTCGTGCTTGATCTCAATCAACGGATCCGTCGCGCGATGTCCGAGGCTGCGCGCAAAGCGACCACACGCCTCGAGGCGGAGCGATTGGGCTTCGCCGGCTTCTTTCGCTTCACCGCCGAACACCCCGCCCTCTATCGCGTAATCCGTCAGGCGGAGTTCGTGTCGCCGTGGGTGATGCATCATCATTATGAAACGATCACTGGTAACTACGCGCCGTTCCTGGAAGAGGCGATGAAGACTGGTGAGGTTTCGTCCGGCGACCCGTTGGTGCTCGCCTGGGCGCTCGCCGCAGTCGGCGAGATCATCGGACTTCGGTGGATCCTCTGGAACGAGGAAGGCGAAATGCCACAGGAGGTATTCGAAGAGATGATGGCCATCATCGAACGCATGCTCGGTGGCAAGAACTTCGAGGCGGGCACGTCTAGGATCGGGCTCGAGACCGTCGCCGACAAGTCGAACGGGGAATCGTGACCGCGCCGACGATGACCGGGACTCGCACGGCGTTGAACGACCCGCACACCGTCGGGCAATGGGTCACCGATCGTGCACGACGCCATCCGCACAAGGCGGCAATCATTTTTGACGGGCGTGAGGTCACCTACGGCGAACTCGACGACGCTTCGAATCGTCTGGCGTGTCGACTCCTTGGCGAAGGGCTCGTACCCGGTGATCGCGTCGGCTCACTTTCGCAAAACCAACCTGAACAGGTCGCTCTACTCTTCGCCTGCGCAAAGACTGGACTGATCTTCTTTCCCATGAACTGGCGACTCACCAATGTCGAACTGGCGGGACAGTTGGGACTGATTGCCCCTTCCAGGTGGTTCGTCTCGCGCGCTCAGCGCTCGCGTGTGGACGACGTTCTGACTTCGGTGGTTGGTCCGCCGCTCGACTTGGAGGCGTCCTACGAGGACGAGCAGACGGGCCGCGAGTTCGAACTACCCGACGTCAGCGCCGACAGCGCTCTGGCGATTATCGCAACATCAGGTACGACGGGCGGACCCAAAGGCGTGCTCCTTACCCACGCGAACTTCTTCTGGACCAACCTCAGCCTCGATCTCGTGGTACCAATCACGCAGGACGACGTTGTCTTGCAAGTCCTACCTCAGTTCCACATCGGGGGTTGGAATGTTCAGCCGATGCTCGCCTGGTGGAAGGGCGCGACGGTCGTGTTGGAGTCCACGTTCGAACCTGAACGAGTGCTCGCACTCATAGCGGAGCATCACGTAACCACAATGGCCGGCGTTCCCACGAACTACCAAATGATCGGTCAGCATCCTGACTTTGATCTGGCCGACCTTTCGAGTCTGCGTTCGGCGGTGGTCGGAGGAGCGGCGATGCCCTACACGCTGGTCGAACAATGGCACGCACGAGGAGTCGCGCTCTTCCAGGGTTACGGACTCACCGAAGCGGCTCCGAACGTCTTCTGTCTGGACGACGCCGACGCGCTTAGCCATCCGTGCTCGGTTGGTCGTCCTTACCCCTACGTCGACGTAGCCCTGGCCGAAATAGAGACCAGTGAACTCCTCGAAGGATCGGTTCAAGGGGAACTCTTGGTACGCGGGCCGAGCCTCTTCGCTAGTTACTGGAGCGACCTCGCAGCGACCGCGGCCGCAATGGACGACGGATGGCTGCGAACTGGCGACGTGGCGGCCCGCGACGCCGACGGCTATTACCGCATCGTGGGACGCGTGAAGGAGATGTTCGTCACCGGAGGTGAGAACGTCTACCCCGTCGAGATCGAGAACGTCATCGCGTCCTTCGACGCCGTGCTAAGCGCCGCGGTAGTGAGCGTGCCGGACCCGACGTGGGGTGAATCGGGCGTCGCATTCGTCGAGTGCGCCCATGGTGAGAACGTCGACCTCGTCGCGCTCACCGAGCACTGCCGCGCCCGACTCGCCCACTTCAAAGTCCCAGTGCGTTTTGAAGTTGTTGCCGAGCTGCCGCGCAATACGGTCGGAAAGATTGACAAGGTCGCCTTGCGAACTAGAGCGTTCAGTCGAGTCGGCGCGAAGCCCTAAAGGGAGACCGTCAGTGGTGCTTCGGTGGCGGCTCGTACGTCCTCCACGCTGATTCCCGGCGCCAACTCCACGAGCACCAGACCTTCGGGCTCGACGTCGATGACCGCCAAATCCGTAATGATTCGTTGCACACAGGCCCTACCGGTGAGCGGCAAGCTGCACTGGTTGACAATCTTGGCATCGCCCTCTTTGGACACGTGCTCCATCATGACAATGACTCGTTTGGCGCCGTGGACCAGGTCCATGGCGCCGCCCATTCCTTTGACCATCTTTTCGGGGATCATCCAATTCGCCAGGTCACCGTCGGCAGAGACTTGCATTGCCCCTAAGACGGCAACGTCGACGTGCCCCCCTCTGATCATGGCGAACGAAGTCGCGGAGTCAAAGAAGGACGCTCCTGGAAGCACGGTGACGGTCTCCTTGCCAGCGTTGATGAGGTCGGGGTTGACGTCGTCTTCGCTCGGATACGGCCCGACACCGAGGATTCCGTTCTCTGAGTGGAGCACGACGTGCAGGCCTTCTGGTACGTAGTTCGGCACGAGGGTCGGCAGACCGATGCCGAGGTTGACGTACTGACCATCTCTTAGCTCTTGGGCCACTCTCGCGGCCAATCCGTCACGAGTCAACTTACTCACGATTTCACGGTCCTTCGCTCGATTCGTTTTACGACGTCGGGCGTGTGTACCACGCGCTGGACGAAGATGCCAGGAGTGTGCACGTGCATGGGGTCGATCTCCCCGGGTTCGAGCAGTTCCTCGACTTCGGCAATGGTCACCCGACCAGCCGCCGCACAGAGCGGATTGAAATTCTGCGCACTCATCTCGTAGGTCAGATTGCCGTCACGGTCGCCGTACTTGGCGTGCACCAGGGCGAAGTCGGTACGAATTCCGCGTTCAAGGACGAACGGAGCACCATCAAACTCTCGGGTCTCCTTGGCCGGCGAAAGCAGGGCGATGCCGCCCCGACCGTCGTAGCGCCACGGCAGCCCACCCTCTGCTACCTGCGTACCGACACCAGCAGGGGTATAAAAACCAGGTATTCCCGCCCCGCCGGCGCGTAGACGTTCCGCGAGCGTTCCTTGGGGCACCAACTCGACCTCCAACTCGCCTGAAAGAAACTGTCGTTCAAATTCCTTGTTCTCTCCCACGTACGAACCGGTCGTACGACGGATGCGTTTGGCTGCCAAGAGGATCCCGAGACCCCAGTCATCGACGCCGCAGTTATTGCTCACTGTCTCGAGGTTGGTGGATCCACGCTCGTACAGCGCGTGGATCAACACGTTCGGAATGCCGCACAGTCCGAAGCCGCCGACGGTGACTGACGAACCGTCGACGATGTCCGACACAGCTTCTTCCGCGTTTCCTACCACCTTGCTCATAGATTCCTCTCACACTTCAACCGAACTTTGATCCTGTCTTCGCCCACGCCTCATGCGATTTCGAGTTGACGATGCCAAGCGCTGCATTGCGACACCGTCTCAATGTTCGACACCACTTATAGCATGAGTAACTCGCAGCGCAACACGTGCGCTGGACTGCGCGTGAGTTCGCGACAAGGCACGAGCTCGATGACTACTACCTCACGACACCCATGACGCCGCCTTGACGTCCACATCATGATGGTAGAGAACTTGGAATCAGTCGGCATTGGCTCGGGAGAGGAACTTCACGGGACTTATCTTCAACGAAGTTGTGGTGGTCCGGTTCACGTGTGCGACATTGATGTTTGCGACCTTGCCTGGGTATTCTTCGGCAAGATCGGCCCGAATGCATTGAAAGGTGCGACCATATTTCGAAATACTGCGACGCCACGGTCTTCAAGGTTCCCCTCCGTCGTTCGTGGCGGCACTCGGCATTCACTTTTACGCACAAGGGACTGCTCGCGAGCAGAGAGTTTGATCTGGATTTCTTGCGCAGTCTCGACGTGATTCAAACCTGCACTTTCGCGTCAAAGAGCCAGCAGCTGAGTTGCGGAGGGCTAGGTATCAACCCTGATCAAAGCGAATATCTTATGTAGGCCCCTTCATTCACTAACGCTTTTAATGCACCGCGGGCGTTGACGAGTTCGGGGCGATCTTCTACCACGCACTTCACTCGCTCAGTAGGTGTCGACTCGAGCGACGAGGTACTGGTGCTTCAAGTCAACTCGTGCGTCCGCACTGCATCGCGGGCACGCTGTGGTCGACGACGGAGACGGTCTTGAGCGAGCGCGGCACCGGTGAGGATGAGCATTGCGCCCACAGGTTCGTTCCAACTCAAGGATTCGCCGAGAAATGCAATGCCGACCACGACGGCAAAGACGGGTGTGAGATACGTGACGCTGCTAGCAATCGTCGCTGGCGCGTGACGAACGATGTGAAAATTGAGAATGTAGGCGATGCCGGTGCCGAGGACGCCAAGCGCGCCGAGCGCCAACAATGATGCCAGTGGGCGATGGTCCTTCACGTGGCCGAACGCGAGGGAGAAGGGTAGTAGCTGCAGGGTCCCGCACAAGACTTGGCCCGCCGCGAGGGCAACCGGTTTGTCGGGGAGTCTGCTGAGGTGAGACCGGGCGTACGAGTAACCAAAGCCGTAACAGATGACCGCAACGAGGCAGGCGCCGATACCCAGGAGTTGATTCTTACCAAAACTATTCCAGACTCCGATAACGACCAATACGCCGACGAAACCAATGGCCAGACCACCGACGATCTTGGCGTTGAAAGCTTCCTGGCGGAGTATGAACAGTGTGACGATCACCGTCGCGAGCGGGGTGATGGCATTGATAAGTCCCGCCAACACTGCCGAGATGTGCGTTTCGCCATAGGAGAAGAGGGTGAAAGGGACGCTGTTGATGAGCACCGAGAGAACGAACAGGTGGCCCCACGTTGCCAGTTTGCGAGGTAGAGGCGTGCGGGTGAACATCGCGATCACCAGCAGCGTGGCTGAACCGGCGACGAGTCGCGTGAAGGCGACGTCCACGGGCGACATCGAACGCAACCCGAGTTTGATCCACCAGAACGAGCAACCCCAGATTGCTCCAAGTAATACGAACCACACCTGCCACGCTACGACCACGCGCCCGCGGCCAATACTGACACTTTGCGTGTCGGCCACCTCACTCATGGGCATTGACGGGCGCCTTCGACCTCGAGGAGCGCCTCCTTTACCCCTAACCCCCATCGGTAACCACCAAGTGATCCGTCGAGGCGGACTATTCGGTGACAAGGCACCGCGAGCGCAACGGGGTTCGCCGCGCACGCCGAACCGACGGCCCGAACCGATCTGGGCGCTCCGATTTTTGACGCCAGCTGCGAATACGTGAGCGTCGTGCCGGAGGGGACTGTGCGTAGGGCGTCCCATACGCGCATTTGGAACGCGGTGCCCTTCAGGTCTACGGGCAACAATGCCGCTTCGACTTCACCTCGCACAGCACACTGGAGTACTCGCGCTAACTCGGCGAGTCCGTCGTCGTCGCGCTCGAGGTTCGCGTGAGGAAATTCGGCGGCGAGCTCGTCCTCGAGTGCATCCTCGTAGGTACCGATCCGCACCGCGCAGACGCCCCGGTTGGTGCTTGCCGCGAGAACAAGGCCAATCGACGTTGCGATCAAGGTGAAGGCAATCCTTTCTCCACGTCCGCCGGCCTTGTACTTTCCAGGTGCCATGCCTAGTCGAGGAGCAGCGTGCTCGTAGAAGGCTCGGCTCGACCCGTACCCGGCCCCGTAAATCGCCTCGGTCACGGGTACTCCCGAGTGAAGCGCTCGACGGGCCTGCTCGGCCCGCTGGGATCTGGCGTAACTCGCGACCGGCACTCCCACCACTTCGGTGAACCGCCGACGAAGATGGCGCTCGCTGTAGCCACACTGAGCGGCAAACGCTTTTACGTCAACGACAGTGCCCGACTCCTCGAGCCGACGACAGAGCGAGATCACTGAGGCCAAGGACGGATCAATGACGTGACTCTCGTCCGGTCGGCACCGTCGGCAGGCTCGAAAGCCAGCCATGGCGGCGTCTGACGGTGTGGCGAAGTACTCCACGTTGCGCCGTAGTGGCCTACGCGAGCTGCACCCCGGCTTGCAAAAGACGCCAGTCGAAGTCACGGCGTAGACGAAGACGTCGGCGACGTCGGCGTTACCGCTCTCCACGGCGCGCCACCTGCTTTCGTCGAGATTATTCATAACGCGTAATCTACGAGAGGCATTTCCCTGGCGCTTTCCGTTTTTGGACATGTAATTCCAAGGAAAGTCAGTTCCCGGCAGATTGTGAAGGGGCCGTCATTTCTGGTCATTCCACGTGGAATTGGCAAGATTCACTCATCGATCGCTCCGCACCTTTCGGTGCGTAACGGCCTGGAATCCTGGATCGTGCAGCAACCACCCTGATGAGTTGGCCGCTGTTCTCAAGCGAAGAAGTCATCGAACCTGGTCAAGACTTGCTTTGATAAGTCATGCATTGAAAGATCTCGAACTTTAGCATCCATGGGCAAAATCGAGTCGACGTGAGTTCATGGAACGTCCATCAAATCGAGTCGACATCGCACCTGGGGCTTGATGTTCCCTCACGCATTAGTTCTTTGATTCGCCGAGAATCTGCGCGCACTCTTGAGAGCCGACTTTCCTTGTTACTGAGGAGATACTTGAATTGTTTTGGCGAAATTGGTTAGAAGTTCTGGCTTATTCCGATTAGAGCGGGCCAGCATTTCGTCGAGAGTTTGCTGAATCGTGAAATGCGCGAGTGCGTCGTCCACCGCCTTCTCGGCTGTCGCATAGACGTCGGAGAGGACGGGCCTGATGCTTAAGCCGATGGGACAGTTCTCCGACGGCGTAGAACTATGTAGGGCGAACATTGGACTCTCCTCGAGCGCACTCTTGACGTCCAGAAGCGAGATCGCAGTGGCTGGTCGCGATAATGTCCATCCCGCCGGCGTACCTCGGTGTGACTCGACGAGACCCACTTTACGTAGCCTGCCAAGCAAGCGGCGAATGACGACTGGGTTAGTTCGAACACTCGCGGCGATGCTCTCAGAAGTAGCTGGACCACCGCCAAGTTCTGAGTGGAGTTGAACCCACGCCAGTGCGTGCACCGCGATCGTCAACCTGCTATTTGCGCTCAATCGATCACTTCCTAGGCAATGTAATGGGAGAACCTTTGATCTTCTTCGCTGCACCCCACAAGGAGCCTGGATTGGCCCGGCGAGGGTGACGCCGCAGAACTGCTTCATACAACTCGAGCGCCGTCATGGTGGTGCGTTCCGCTTCAATGAAGTCCGTCAGATACTGAATGGAGTCGTCAACCGTTGCCGGGTCATCCGTACGCCCTGGATATTTGTGCCCGGCGACAACGTTGATCGGATCAAGTGACTTGACCAACTCAAGAGAGGCTATCCATTCCATACGCGACTCGGGAGTCGATTCGGCCATGTACATATGGGTCTCGTTGTAGACAACGTCACCAGCGACGACGAGGCGAATGTCGGGCACCCAAAGAATGGTCGTGCCCTCAGTATCCGTGTGTCCAGTCTGCACAATCTGGAGTTCGTGGCCTTCGAGCATGAAGTGGTCATCCTCGAATACTTCGGGCAGTACGGGTACTGGAATCTGTCCGGGAAATAGTCGCCCCCAAAACCCGTCACGGTATTCTTCGCGAGCTTGAAGACGCGACTCGGCGACGGTCCCCGAGGTTCCAATTGCTCGTGCCGTGGGAAACGCCTCAACCAGTTGGCCGATTCCGTAGACGTGGTCACCGTGACCATGGGTGAGGTACACGTGAGTGAGTCGGCGGTTGTGGTCCTTAACCCATTTAATGAGTTCTTCGTTCTGGGCAACCGTAGTGAAGGTATCGACGAGGACAGCTTCGTGGTCGCCGAAGATCAGTGTGGCTGAGTTGGTCACCCAGCGCAGGTCCTCGTTGTCGCCCTCGGGCAAGTCCCTTGTAAGCCCTTCGCGTCGTATGAGGAGTGATTCGTAGTGAAGATCTGACATTGGTTCCCTTTCGTGATTTTAATGTAACCATAGTAGTTACATCAAGGCATTGCAAGTGAATTTAGCGGAGGCGAGATCCTTAAGGTCACTGGTCGAACGGTCCTGCCTTAGCGAGTTAGTAAATGGAACAGTCGCGACTTAGTGTCAATGACTCGAAGAAGGGCACTGAGGTTCCCCAGAAATAGTGGACACAGTTTATGCAGCTTGGTTGAGACGAGCCAACGATAACTCGTAACGGATGGGACTGACGCCGCCGGCCTTCTGGCAGCGTCGTTGGTGGTTGTAGAAATTGACGTAGTCGGCGACGCCGGCCTTGAGTTGCTCCACGCTCACGAAGACGTGACGGTAGAAGTACTCATGCTTGAAGATCGACCAGAAGCTCTCGGCGCTGGCGTGGTCGTAACACGAACCCGTCTCACCCATCGAGCGCAGGACGTCGAACTGCTCACAGAGCGCAACGACCTTGGCGTCATTGAACTGACTGCCTCGGTCCGCGTGAAAGATCACGCCACCCACGTTGTTGTGTCGTCTCCTCACGGCCATCGCCAAGGCGTCAGTCACGATCTCGGTGTGCATGGAGGTCGCCAGTTGCCACCCCAGGATCCTCGAGGAGCACTCGTCACGCACGCAGCACAGGTAGACGTCACTCACGCCGATCTTCAAGTACGTGATATCGCTCGTCCAGAGCATGTCGAGCTCGTCGGCGTCGAAGTGACGTTGCACCAGGTCCGCGGGGTAGATGCTTCCCGGTGCCGACACGGTCGTGACCTTGAAGGCCCGCGGGCTGACCCCGGCGATGCCTAAGTCCGCCATGCGTTTCGCGACGGTGTTCTTGGTGACCCGTTCGCCGCCTTCGAGGAGATCGAGCGTGATGCGCGGGGCGCCGTAGGTGCCGTGGCTCGCTCGGTGGAAGCTGAGGATCTTCGCCTCCAAGTTGGCGCGGCGCTCTTCACTGGGCAGTGGTGCCCTGGTCTGGGTCTCTCGCCAGCGGTAGTAGCCCGAGGTGGACACCTCGAGCAGACGCGCCATGCGCGTCACTTCAAAGTTCGCGCACTCCGCGGCCATCAACGCGAATCTTTCGCATTTGGTGGCTTCGAGGCGAAGTACGCGGCAGCTTTTCCCAAGAAGGCGAGGTCCTTCTCCTGCTCAGCGACCTGGCGACGTAGGCGAAGCAGCTCGGCTCGCTCGGCCGGTGTCAAAGGTTCCTCACTGGTCCCCGCAACCGCGTCCAGGCGACGGCGTTCGTCACGCACCCACTTGCTCAGTGAGCTCTCGAGCACCGAGAGTTCGCTCGCCACCTCGCGCACCGACCTTCCAGTGTCGATGACGCGATGCGCCGCCTCGATTCGAAATTCCAACGTGAACTTTCTTCTGGTGGCTCCCATGGAGACATCCTTTCACCGACCCTTCAGTCGGCTTATCGGGTGTCCACTATTTCTGGGGAACCTCAGGGTTTGCGGGAGAG
>Ga0302141_1000233_pt1 | contig 15698 bp, 9 predicted proteins | sample I_Bog_E1_2_FD_198556 | JGI IMG/M metagenome (GOLD analysis project Ga0302141, IMG submission 198556) | Peat permafrost microbial communities from Stordalen Mire near Abisko, Sweden - I_Bog_E1_2 | ecosystem: Environmental > Terrestrial > Soil > Wetlands > Peat | place: Sweden: Abisko, Stordalen... | reverse complement strand
ATTCTACCGCTGGAACATGGGCTCGCCGCCGTCGGAGTAGTCGGCGTCGTAGTAGCAACGCAATCCGAGCTGCTCCCAGGCAGGAGCGTAGGTGGGATCGACTTCGACCACATGCTCCAGGACTGCGATGGCGTCCTTGTTCGGCCCGGCATCATGGGGCAAGGCCAGGCTGTGAAGGTAAAGATCGTACGCTTCCGCGTTCTTCGGGCGAGTGCCCGTATCGAGGAAGCCGCCGGCGATGCCGAGCGCCGGCAACAACTCCTGGCGTATCTTCGCCGCCATTTGCGTTTGCAATGCGATCAGGTCCTGCGCGGGCGCGGTCACGTTGCTCTGCCACAAAAGCTTGTTCCCTTCCACCTGAATTGCCTCGAGCGTAATCATCAGGCGGTCGCCCTGCTTGAGGAAGTGTCCGGTAAGTACGTTGGCGACGTGGACATCCTTGCCAGCCTGCTGCGGATCGACGTCGTTGCCGACAAACTTCCGCGTGATCGCTGAGGGGCGAACATCGAGCGTGCGGGTGTAGGTGAGCGTATTGGCAATTTCGTCGGCCAGCGCGAAGCGAAGGAACTCCACGCTGATGTCGTTATTCATGTTCTGCAGCGGCAACACCGCAATCGTATTCTTCGCCGCAGCCGCACCCGCCATTTGCCGCTGTTTGAACCACCAGGCGCCGATCGCGACCAAAACCGTGAGCAGCAGCGCGCTCACTCCCAATAGCAGATACGTGGATAACTTGCTCGAGGTTTGAAACGTGCTCGTGGCCAGGCGATACGGCAAAGTGGGCCGGCCCGTCCTCGGCGCGCCGGATTCTGTCACCTTCCGGAGCGACTGCAGATCGCCTTTCAGCGCCCGCGCATTCGGGTAACGGTGGCCGCGATCCTTTTCCATGGCCCGGCCAATAATGCCTTCCAGATCGCGAGGAAGCGTCGGATTCAGACTGAGCGGAGAGACCGGCTTCTGGTTCAGGACCGCGTCCAGCGTGGTAATCACGTTGCCGGTGGCAAACGGCTTCTTGCCGGTGGCCATTTCGTAGAGCACGACGCCCAGCGAAAACAGGTCGCTGCGCTGGTCCAGTTCCTCGCCCCGCGCCTGCTCCGGCGACATGTAAACCGCCGTTCCCGGAATCACGCCCATCGCGGTCAGCGAATCTTCCAGCGCCTTCTCTTCCGATCCCTTGTCGCGCGCCGATTTGGCCAGACCAAAATCGAGGATTTTGGTCTGCCCGCTTTGCGACACAAAGATATTGGCGGGCTTGATGTCGCGGTGAATGATGCCTTTGGCGTGCGAAGCCGCCAAAGCGTCGGCCACCTGAATGCCGATGTCGAGAACCTCATCGATTTCCATCGGCTTCCCGCGGAGGCGCTCTTTCAGGCTTATGCCCTCGAGCTTCTCCATGACAATGAAGGGATGTCCGGCGTTGTCGTCGATGTCGTGGATGGTGCAAATGCCGGGATGGTTCAACTGGGAAGCGGCGCGAGCTTCGCGCAGGAAGCGTTCGAGCGACTTGGGGTCGTGCACCATCTCCTCGGGAATGAACTTGAGGGCGACGTGACGTGCGAGGCGGGTGTCTTCCGCCTCATACACCACACCCATGCCGCCACCACCGAGCTTTCCCACGATGTGGTAGTGGGAGACTGTCTCGCCGATCATTCCGAGGGCCTCAGTGCCTTCGGCGGTAATGGTAGGCCGCTGGCGAAGTCCAGGTCAACCCTGACACGCAACAAAATCCGAGCGGTTCTTCGGGATTGCGGTTGGCGCCGCTTCCGGATTTTCTTCGGCGCCCCTCGGCCTGACTGGGTACCGCAATGGTGGTAGCCTTTGCTGGAGTACGTCAGGCCAACCCATCGGCCAAGTTGCCGCGAGCCCCAGACCACTTTGCTTCCCGACCTTTCAACCCGCATCCAGCAATGCGCCCGCGACGCCGGATTCGATCTCTGCGGCATTGCACCAGTCCGCGACTTCGCCGAATTGCGCGTCTTTCCCCAGTGGATCGCCGACGGCAAGCACGGGGAGATGAAATACATGGCAGCGCGCGACGACGCCGGAGAACTCAAGCGCGCAGCGCTCAGTCGTGTCGCTCCCTGGGCGCGCAGCGTGATCGTCTGCGCCATCAACTACAACACCGCTCATCCCTACTCGACCAAGGCACAGCCCGAAAACGCCAGCCAGGGCTGGATTTCGCGGTACGCCTGGGCGAAAGAGGATTACCACGACGCCGTGCTGCGCCGCCTGAAGCAAATAGAAGATGAGTTGCGCGGATTCTCCGACACAGGCAACTGGCCGCTGGCAACCGGCGACTGGCAGTTTCGGTCTTACGTCGACACCGGGCCGCTCGTGGAGCGCGTCTACGCCAAATACGCGGGCGTCGGATGGATCGGCAAGAACACGTGCATCATCAACCAGCAGATGGGATCGTGGCTGTTTCTCGGCGTGATCCTCACCTCGCTCAATCTCACGGAGGACCAACTCACCGCGAACCTGCCCGCTCCCGATCGCTGCGGAACCTGCACCCGCTGCATCGTTGCGTGTCCCACGCAGGCGATCGTTGCGCCAGGAGAATTGGACTCTCGGCTGTGCATCTCCTATCTCACCATCGAGAAGCGCGGCGAGATTCCAAACGAGTTGCGCGCAGGCATGGGTCGTCACGTCTTCGGGTGCGACATCTGTCAGGACGTTTGCCCTTGGAACCGCAGGGCTCCAGTGACTTCCGTGGCGGAGTTCGAAGCGCGCGAAGGGCTGGTGAATCCGGCGCTCGACTGGCTGGCCGAAATGCAGCCGGAGGAATTCCGCGAAGTGTTTCGTGGATCGCCGGTTCGCCGCGCCAAGCTTTCCGGCTTGCGGCGGAACGCGGTGATCGCGATGGGCAACAGCGGCGATAAGAAGTTTCTCCCGACGCTCAAGGAACTCTGCGAAGATGCGGACCCGATGGTCGCCGAACATGCGCGCTGGGCGTTGGGACGGCTCGAACTGGTGCTATCGTCGGCGAGGATCGCTCGTTGACTGACATCGGGGACTGATGTCGCGGCTCAGCTTGGACCCCTCTGAGAGTGGTCTTTAAGAATCAAAGACTTAGCGAGCAAGAGACGCGAAGTCTTTGAGGAATAATGACTTATCGGTAAAGTATTTATAAGTCAATGAGTTAGCGTGAATTTTCGGCCTGTTTTTGGGCTGATTTCCCGCTAGGTCTTTGAGAAATAAATACTTTAGCGGTCATCGACGGGTCGGTGCGACTCAGCTTTGGTTTCTCCGTGAGGCTGCCACCCTGAACTGCCGAGCGTTCGCTTGTCCCGAAGGTGCGCGAGCTTCCAAGAACGCCTTATCACGCATTCACCTCTGAAGGGTTCTGAGCGCTAATCCTGATTTCGTCGACTGACTGCGGCGGGCCGGGCTCGATTTGGATGACTGTGGTAATCGAGCTAGCCGCGCGATTTGTCATCGAAGGGCGCTCCCCGGTCGATCCATTGAGTGCGGGTCCTACCATGTCCCTGAGCCAGCTACTAAAACCCTCCCTCGACGACTCGAAGGTTGAACTCCAGCTCCTCCTGAATGTCATTACCGAAATCTTTTGCGGATTGGACGCAGCAGGAAACGTGACGTTTTGCAACCACGCCTTCCTGAAGCTGACCCAGTATGGGACAGAAGAGATAATCGGAAAAAATCTCGACGAGTTGCTCCGGCACAAATCGTCGAATGAAACGCCGGATGCTTCGAAGGAGTGCACATTCGGCAAAGTGCTCAGCACCCATCAGGAGATTCACATCGCGGGCGAAGTGTTTTGGCGGAAGGATGGAACCACGTTCTCGGCCGAATACTGGTGCCGGCCATTGCAGTTGCGCTCGAGCCGAACCGAATATGTGCTCACCATACACGACATCACGGAGCGCAGCCGCAGGGAGGAGGAATTGCGGCGCAGCCAGGATTGCCTGGCGGAGTCGCAGAGGCTAAGCCACATCGGAAGTTGGTCCTGGAAGACGGACCAGCGGGAATTCGTTTTCTGGTCGGAAGAGCACTATCGGATTTTTGGCATGGAGCCGAGGAGTGGGCGCATGGGGTTCGAGGAGTCGATGGAACGACTCCATCCCGAAGACGCGGCGATTTTCCGTAACCTTGTCAAGGAATCGATCGCGACCAAGAAGGGCTTCGAAGCCGATCATCGAATACTCCTGCCGGATGGATCGATGAGAAACATTCACAGCATCGGGCGGCCGCTGATGGACGAAGCCGGCAAGGTTGTTGAATTTGTCGGAACGACAACCGACATAACCGATCGCAAGCGGGCGGAAAAGGAACTGCGACTGGCGCAGTTCTCACTGGAGCATACTTCGGGTGCTGTCAGTTGGGTGGACCCAAACGGCCGTTTCGTTTATGTCAACCAGGAAGTCTGCGATTCCTTGGGATATTCCCGCGAAGAATTGCTCTCCCTGTCCGTCTCGGAGATTGCCCCGCTGCTCAACATGGAAAAATGGAAGCAATTGTGGCAGGACCTCAAGGTTCGAGGCTCGAAGTGTCTCGAAACCACGAATCGATCAAAGCAGGGCCGATTTTTTCCAGTAGAAGTAAATGCTACCTACCTGCAGTTCGACGGGGAGGAATTCGTCTTCGCCTTTGTGCGCGACATCACTGAGCGCAAGAAGGCGGAGGACCGTCTTCGGAAGCTGTCACGCGCGGTTGAGCAAAGCCCTGCCATCGTGGTCATCACCGATACACAGGGCACGATCGAATACGTCAATAGCAAATTTACCCAAGTGACGGGCTATACGGCGGAGGAGGCGATCGGCCGAAACCCGCGCATTCTGAATTCGGGGATACAGTCGGCGGCGGTGTACCGGGAGCTCTGGGGGACCGTGCTCGGTGGAGGTGAATGGCGCGGGGAGTTTGGCAACAAGAAGAAGAATGGAGAGATCTATTGGGAATCCGCCTGCATTGTGCCCATCAGTGACTCCAGCGGAGCCATCACCCATTTTCTCGCGCTCAAGGAAGACATCACCGAGCGCAAAAAGGCAGAAGAGAAACTGCGACTGATGCAGTTCTCACTGCAACATTGCTCCGACGCAGTGCTTTGGATCAATGCGAAAGCCGGAATCGACTACGTCAACGAGGCCGCCTGCCGCGCTTTGGAACGTTCTCATGAAGAACTACTCTCATTGTCGATCCCGGACATAGATCCACTTTTCCCAACAGATCGTTGGCCATGGTTCTGGCATGAGCTCACGACGCACGACACCATGATCTTTGAAACCCAGCATCGCACCAAACAAGGGCGGATCTTCCCGGTGGAGGTGAACGCGAGCTATCTGAAGCTCGATGGGAGGGAGTACGGCTGTTGTTTCGTGCGCGATATCAGCGAGCGCAAGAGAGGGGAAGAAAAGGTTCGAGAAAGCAACGAACTGGTCAGGCTGGTGCTGGATTCAGTGCCCGAGGCAGTCTACGGTATCGACATGGAAGGCAATTGCACATTCTGCAATCCCGCCTGCCTCCGGCTATTAGGTTATGACGAGCCTGCGCAACTGTACGGAAAGAATATGCACGACGTGATGCACCATACCAGAAAGGATGGAACGCATTACCCCGTGGAGGAGTGCCACATTTACGAAGCTTTTCGGCGCGGACTTGGCACCCACATCGATGACGAAGTCATATGGCGCCGCGACGGCACCAACTTTGCAGCCGAATACTGGTCCCACCCCATAGTGCAGGAAGGAAAGAAAATCGGTGCGGTTGTGACTTTCGTGAATATCACAGAGCGGAAGCAAGTCGAGGAAGCGGTTCGCGAGTCGGAAAGGCGTTACCGGCTGCTGTTTGAGCGCAACCTGGCGGGCGTCTTTCGTACCACGATGGAGGGGCTCATTCTGGAGTGCAATCAGGCCGCGGCTCGGATGTTCGGCTGTGCCTCGTCTGAGGAAGTCCTAGGCACGTCGATTGTAGATGTTTATCAGACGATTTCGGATCGGGAAGCGTTCCTGAAACAACTCAAGAATGAGAAATACGTTACAAACTATGAGGTGAACTATCGGCGCACGAACGGAGATTCTGCCTGGGCGATGTTAAATGCAACGGTGGTCGCCGATGATTCGGGTAAAAACAGTTTTATTGAGGGGACGTTCGTTGACATCACAGAGCGCAAGGTCGCCGAACAACAGATTCAATCGCTGGCGTATTTCGATGCTCTGACCGGATTACCCAACCGGACTCTTCTGCGGGACCGATTATCGCAGGCGCTCGCCCATGCTCGCCGCAACAACTGCAAAGTTGCTCTTTTTTTTCTCGACCTCGACCGGTTCAAGAACATCAACGACTCGCTCGGGCACTCGGTGGGTGATCTCCTTCTGAAAAGTGTCGCAGAACGACTGAAAGCATGGGGGCGAGCGCAGGACACGATTGCCCGACTCGGAGGCGACGAATTCCTGGTGGTGGTGAACAACATAAAGCACATCACCGATGCCGCGGTCGCGGCACAGCGACTGATGGATGGACTGACGGCTGAAATGGTGATCCAAGGTCATTCTCTCAGCGTTAGTTGCAGCCTCGGCATCAGCATCTATCCGGAGCACGGTGCGGACAGCGAAGCCCTCATCAAGCATGCCGATGCCGCCATGTATACCGCCAAGGACAGCGGACGGAACAACTTTCAATTCTTTACGGCTGACATGAATGCTCAAGCGGTTGAGCGGTTGAACCTGGAAAACAACTTGCGGACGGCGCTCGACAAGAAAGAACTCTTTCTCATGTACCAACCGCAGATGGATATAAAGTCTCGAAAGATCGTCGGCGTGGAAGCGCTCCTTCGATGGCAACACCCGGAAATGGGCCTTGTGCCACCCGATGAATTCATCCGAATTGCGGAAAGCAGCGGGCTGATCGTCTCCATCGGTGAATGGGTGCTCAGGGCGGCGTGCTCGCAGGCCCGAAAATGGCAAGATGAGGGGCTGGCCGCAGTGTCCGTGGCAGTCAATGTGTCGGCGGTCCAATTTCGTCGAGAGGGCTTCTCTGAACTGGTTCGGCAGGTGCTACTCGATACTGGCCTCGCCCCGCAACACCTCGAACTGGAAGTAACGGAAAGTCTCTTGCTATCGAGCGCCGACGTGACCTTCGCGGTCCTTCAGGAATTGAAGGACATGGGATTGTCGTTGGCGATTGACGATTTCGGGACGGGCTATTCCAGCCTCAGCTATCTGAAGCGGTTTCCGGTTAGCAAGTTGAAGGTGGACCGTTCGTTTGTGCGGGATGTCGCGCTGAATCCGGATGATGCGGCCATTACCGCTGCCATCATCAGCATGGCAAGAAGTCTGAATCTCAAAGTGATTGCCGAAGGCGTGGAGGACGAAGCGCAAATGTCATTCCTCCAGGCCCATCATTGCGACGAGATCCAAGGCTATTACTTCAGCAAGCCTTTAGGGGCTGACGCGGTTGCGGAGAAACTGCGAGCCGAACACTCCCAAGCGCTGGTCAAGTCGCAAGCGGGTGGGAACCAATCGTGACAAAAGATTCTGCAATGTAAATCGTTCGCGGTGCAGTTCTCGCAGCACTGAAAGCGCTGCGACAAATCAAGCGCCACAGCGACGCTCCGCGAGTGGTGAAGCCGTGCCCTTTCAAAAACCCCATGAACCAATTCCTCGACTTGCGGGACGTAACAGTAGAACGTTCGCAAGCGAGCCTGTCCGGTACAATCGTCGGTTCATTGCGCGGAGGAAATTCATCATGTTCCAGAAAGACCTGCTGCAAGCCAAGCGCATCCTAATCACCGGCGGAGGCACCGGTCTGGGCAAGGCCGCCGCACAGCGCTTTCTCGAACTCGGCGCGGAGGTCTACCTCTGCGGCCGCCGCCAGGATGTCCTAGCCGCAACCGAGCAGGAGTTACACGAGCGGACCGGCGGCAGCAGGGACCACAAGAAGATCCACACCCTACCCTGCGACGTCCGCGACGCTGCGGCCGTCGAAGAGCTGATCGGCGCGATTTGGGCCGAAGGGCCGCTCGATGTGCTCATGAACAACGCGGCGGGAAATTTCCTCTCGCGCACCGAAGACCTTTCGCTGGGAGCATTTCAATCGGTCATCGGAATCGTCCTGCTGGGCACGCTGCACACGACGATGGCGTGCGGACGGCGCTGGCTGGCCGAAAGCCGGGGAGGTGTTGTGCTCAACATCACGACCACCTACACGACGACGGGCTCGGCCTACGTTGTGCCGTCGGCGGTGGCGAAGGCGGGCGTGCATGCCCTTACGCGCAGTTTGGCCGTCGAATGGGGGAATCGCGGGATTCGGATGAACGCGATCGCGCCTGGGCCGATTCCCACCGAGGGTGCATTCTCGCGCCTGCTGCCCCGGCCCGAACTGGCCGAAGCCGCCAAGAAGCGCATTCCTCTGGGACGATTCGGCACCACCGAGGAATTCGCCAATCTGGCCGCATTCCTGGTTAGCGACGGCTCTGGCTACATCAATGGGGACGTCGTGACCATGGACGGCGGCGAGTGGCTGCAAGGCGCAGGCGAGTTTACGGCCCTTGGGCGCGAGCTGACCGAAGAGGAATGGCAGAGGATGAGACCGAAAAAGAGCGCTCCGAAGGCGTAAACCAGGGGCGATAGATGGGCTGGGCCTTGGACCGGCGCTTTCAGATTAAGCACTGGATTATGCCGCAAAAAACGAAAGCGCCTTGGACTCAGTTAGAGTCGCGAGGCGCCCGTTTGAACAGCCCTCCCCCGAAGTCTGCTCACCAACAACACTACGTTTGAATCGCGAAACGGGGAATGGCACGAACGGGGGATGGGCATAGGACATTCTGGTAGGCCCGGCAGGAATCGAACCTGCAACCCTCGGATTAGAAATCCGATGCTCTATCCGCTTGAGCTACGGGCCCTCTGAGAAGAGCAGTATAAACCAACCCATTCACAAGAAAGCTAGTTAGGCAGAACGGCATTTACAAGCTGCATCTGCGCATCTGCCGCAGTTTTGGTGCAATTGGCCGCAATCGTGCCCAAAGGTCTGAGTAAGTTCCACTGCCGCAGCGTTTTGCTTAGTGTCGAGTCTGCTGGCAGCGTCGGCGAGGTCGGCTTCGTCAACGATGTTGTAGCGCTCGAAGACGGAGCGCGTCTTGTGTCCGCTGATCCGCATGACCACGCTCTCCTGAACGCCAAGTCTGCGAAGGTTGCGGACGCCGCTCCGTCGCAGATCGTGAAACAGTAGATCGGGAACGCCCGCGCGGGTGCAAACCGCCTTCCAGATTTTGCGGAAGGCTTCGACTGGTTTGCCTTTTACCAATGTCCCGTCCTTGCGTTTCTTGTCCGACCGGGTGAAAACGAAATCATCCGGCTGCTTGCCGATTATGCAAGCGGTCAGCAGGGTTGCGACTTCGCGCGTCATCTTGACCGCGCGACCTTCCCCGTTCTTTGTCGTTCCAGCTTCCAGCCGGATCGTGCCAGTCGGCAAGTCGATTTGCTTGACTCGCATCGAGAGCAACTCGCCCTTGCGGAAGGCGAAGCTATAGGCCGTGGTCAGCAGAGCGCTAAGGATCTCCAGCGTGGTAACCCCGCAGATAGGAGGCCGGGCCAGGCTCTGTCCACTTGGCTTGGTCCCGTGATCCTGGAGAAATGAACAGTATTTTGTGCTTTTGAGTTCCATCAGGATGGCCGCGAAGGTAACCGCATCTCGCTTCACTAACTTCCTTTTTTTCTTCGTTTTGACCTTTTTGGATGTTAAGCCCCCGAGTCTGGCCAGAATAGTTGCAAGGGTCCCCTCCACCCTCGCCACTGCCGCAACTTGCGATTAAATTAAAGAGGCGGGTCCAATGTTGCTATCGTGGTCCATGTTTCCATGCACGCCTTCACCAGCGAATCGCTGTTGTCTCAGGCGTTCTTGCCCAATCGCGAGCGCCAATAGCGACGTGCTGTCGAGAGTTCCATCCACGAGTTTTGCGGCGTTCTCAATGACCTTCCGTTGCAATACTCGGGTCACCCCTTCTCCATGCCGTTTGTGCATCGAAATGATTTCTTGAGCGGTCTCGCTACGCTTCGGTTCGTATCGCACAGCACGGCTGAGTTCGGCATTGAAGCGTGCCGCCAATTCTGACTCTGACCACCGGTCTAACTCAATCCCGTGACGGGCATAATCCACGGCCATGCTCCTTTCCGGTCCGTCTTTGCGTGGTCCCACAAAAACATCGGAGACGTAGTCCGAATCCAAATCGTATTCCAGAAGGCCCGAAGCCGTGATAGCGAATCTTCGATCAATGCATTGGCTGCAACTCCCACAATGCCATTGAGTCTTAGACTTGAACATCAAATGGGCACAAGAACAGGTGTAGGGAATCAAGTGTGCGGCTTGATTGGTTGACAAGCTCGTGACAACGTCTGCCTTCGTCTTGAAAATGTACGGATTATCAATCTTGAAATTGCACTCCGTGACTGCGGTGCACAGGGACTGCAAGAGTTGAAGGGCCACAGAATGGACCTTCGAGCAGCTCTGACGAAGGGATTACTTGCTTCGGATACCAGTACCGAGAAGCTCAGAGTATTGTTGAAAACGCAATATGAACGCTGGTGGAACCTCTACGTTGATCCCATCAGATCGAAATGGCATTTCCTGCGATATGTGGCGCGGTACGTTCGACGCCCACCGATTGCTCAGCATCGATTCACAAAGATCACGGATGGGGAAGTCGAGTTCTTGACGAAAGATCTAAAACAAAAGCGGGTCGTGACAACCCGCTATTTGATTGAGGACTTCGTTGACGCTCTGGCCGAGCACGTGCCAGACCACTACCGACACGCAATGCGCCGTTTCGGGCTGTTGGCACACCGCACACAACACATGACCTCGGCTACACTTTTTTTGCTGCTGGGCCAGAAAAAGCGCCCTCGTCCGCAACGGCTTAGTTGGAGGAACTCAGTACGTAAGCATTTTGGGGTCGATCCGCTGGCCGACATCCGTGGTCAGTCCATGCATTGGGTGCGTCGCATTAAACCATTGGCGCTGTGACGCGCTCGCCCAGTTCCCTTGCTGTGCAATTTCTCTACCCCTCCGCAACAGACTCCCCCCACTTTTGAGTCGCAACAACCTCACTATCGACAACCCTCCAATCTTAGTGGGACCTTCAGTACTGAGGACAAGGTTACTCGTTTACCGGATTTATTCTCCGCAATTGACTTTTGTTTTTCCTATAGATAGATCAAGTGGGCGTCGGCTATTAACCTTGAAGGCGGATTCGCGCCTTCCGTAGCGGCTTGCGGCACTCAGATCATCGGAGTACATCAGGCGACGGCGTCGAACCCCGCCGCCCTTTTCTTTAAATCCGGTCAATTCAATTCGGATGGCACGATAACCTTTGTGGGTGCTGCCCAATACGACAATGGGTTTGCTCCTGCGGTGGCGCTGGCTGGGGCTACGGTTATCGAGGTGCATCAGGGGTCTAGTCCAACTCTGTTTTACCGTCTCGGCACCGATGGGACGATTTCGTGGGGCACGGACGTCGACTACCAGACTGGCGCCGCTCCTTCGATTGCCATCGCTGGACCCGATCTCGTGGAAGTGCATGAAGGCGATACCGGAACCTTGTTCAGCTTGGCGGGGCAGTTTTAGGAACGCGTGGTCGACCCCAATTGTGAAGGATGCCCCGTCCAAGTTCGGCGCTGTGGGGCAGCAACACGCAAGCCGATGCCATGCTCATTTCAGTCAATGGAGATCGCTTAAGCCCTTCTCAATGGTCCATGGCCAGAGACAAATCACTCCGCAAGACCTTCACGAAAGTGAAGGTCTTGCACAAAGTGAAGGTCTTGCACATTATGAAGCAAGAGCTACCGGGTTATTACAAATGGATTCGGTGACGAGGCTAAGAGTTCGCTGGTGTTCTCGGTGCCGGAAACAACAACCCGGACCGCGACGTATGGGTAACGCCGACTACAGTGCGAGCCCGGCTTCGGTCTCGTTCCCGCTGACGGTGAACTAGGAACTTCCCGACGATCGCGGCCTAGGGCGACCTGGGCCTCTCGTCTGTGTCGCTCTCATACTCAAGGACACGCCTACTGAGCTCCAGGACAATGCCCAGTGCAGAGAAACTCGGCTTGGGTTCCTCCGAACATAGCGAGAAATGGACGTAATTTCGCGATACTCGCGCTGAAACCGGACCGGAGAAAATTTCCTTCTCATTGCTCCGGGCAGCCTTTCGCGCACCGTGTTGCACCAGGGGCTCTAGCGCGCCGACCCGCATCGATACTTCCGTTCTTGTCAGCGTAAGTGGGGGCGACAGAAACAAAATCGGCGACAACTCAATGCAGCTTAGCGTGCTCTGCTTTGGCTTTTCTTAAGATTGGGATATCGGGATCCGCGTCCTTCCAGAGCTGGAAGAATTCCTGGTAGGCCAGGCGCGCCTTCTGAATGTCTCCGGTGCGCGAATAAGCGCGCGCAAGCCCCAGTCGAGCCAAGGCTCCCAAGGGATAGTTCGCCACCAGGCCACTATGGCCGCTGAACTTCTGAAATTCTGTCAGCGCCTTTCTCGCGTTGCCCGCCGCCAAGTATGCCTGACCTCGGACGTATGCCGGATAAAGCGTCGCAACTGGCATTGCCGGAGGGATCGCAAACTCAATGGGAGTAGTTGCCAGATTCAGATCATCGACCGCTTTTGACGATCGGCCCTGTCCAAGGTCGATCTCCGCGCGAATCAAGGGCAGCCAGTATTTCTGGACATAGGTGCCCACCGGCCACTCTTTGTCCAATTCCTGGCTCAGCGCTTCCGCCCGCTTGAAGCGTCCCATCCGAGCCATACTGAGCGCTGCCAGTGTTCTCACATCTTGCCCGCGCGATAACTTTAGCGCCTCGGAAATAAACTGGCTGGCTCGTGCGGAATCGCCAACTTCGGCTTCACGGACCGCCGCCTGGGCCAAGCAATTGGCGGCCGATTCGGTGTCTCCGTTGTGTTCCATCAGCCGCGCAGCTACTCGCGACGACTCGCGAGCTTTGCCGTAACGGCCGTGATAGGCCTCGGTATTCGACTGATCGGACAACAGAAGCGACTGACCTCCCGGTACATCCAACGATTGCTGGACCAAATGCTGCATTTCCCCACTGTCGCCGCGAAGGAAAGCTATCCGATAGCCCGCTTGCATCAGAGAATCGGTCTGCAATTGCCGCTTGCCGGCTTCCGTCACAACTGCGGACGCGTCTTCCACCCGATTCAAAGCCAGCAGCATGCCCGCGAGATTTGAGTAAGTGGCAGCTCTCGTCGGATCAAGCCGCAGGGCTTTGCGAAGGCCTTCGACTGACTCTTCGTAGCGTCCGAGTTTGCCATCGTCAATGGCCAAATGGTTATAGGCGCCGGGTGACTCAGGATAATTCTGAACTTCGAGAGCGTGCACTCGGGCTGATTTTTCCAGCTCGCCGGTTACATAGGAGTAGTAGCGCGCATCGATCGTCGCCCGTTCGGACTCTGTTACCCGAGATCTAAGTTCGTAGGCCTTGGCAGCATTCTCACGGGCCAAGTCGGACTCGCCCAGGTTGTGATAGACAGTCGCCTGTCCGCCATACGCCATGGCGAAGTTTGGATCCAGTTTGATGGCTTGGTGAAAAATCGGCAGCGACTCCCGATCCCCTTTCTTGTCCCAAGTGGAAAGGGCCAGACCGTATGCGTTAAGAGCATCGAGCGAGACGGTCGTAGCCTGTTCCAGAGGTGCGTTGTATCTCTCAATCGAAGGGAGTGACTCGCCCAGGCGCGCGCGCAAACGTGTGGTGACCCGGCCCAGGGCATCGACTACATCCTCTTTACGCTTGGCTTGTACTTGTTCATTGGCGACCGGCTCACCACTGTCGCACCGGATCGCCGCCAATCCAATGAGATAGTTTGTACCCAAACTCGCGATCGACCCTTGCACCGTCACCTTGCCACTCGCTCGCTGGCATACTTCGATTGCCGTTCGGCCCGTCATGCGTTCATCCGATGAACGACCCATCTGCTTCAGGATTCGCTCCGCCTTGCGGTCAGGAAGCACTTTGACAAATGGAGACTGCTCCAATCCCACTTCGAGTCCCTGCCGAAGCGCATCGTCGAAAACTGCCTCGCCCGTGGTATTGACGAAATCGGCTAGCATGATCGTGTCTTGGGGAGAGATCTGGAAACCTGGACGGTGCCGATACCAGTAAATTCCGAAGGCTGTGACCATTAACAATACAATGGCGCCGATCACGGTTGCTGGCCGTCGGTGAACTTTTTCTGACGCGAAACCAGGTGCCATCACTCCAATTTGGCCAATTTCCGAATCTGAGGAGGCAGAAATCTCTGGAGTCGCGGCTTGAACCGGAACTAAATTAGCCGGTCGCGGGGGTGGGAAAGTGACCGGAGCTATAAAGCGGTAACCCCGCCGCGGAACCGTTTCCAGAAAGCGAGGATTGTCGGCCGAATCGCTGAGCGCCGCGCGGAGCTTGCCCACTGCCGTATTCAGCGCTTTGTCAAACTCAACAAACGTGTCCGTTGACCAGAGTTCCTGACGAAGCTGCTCCCGGCTGACGACCTGACCGGCACTTTCTAGCAACAGAGCCAGTATCCGGAACGGCTGCTCCTGCAGGCGAATCCGTATCCCAGACTTGGTAAGCTTGCCTTCATCGATGTCTGCCTCGAAGGACCCAAAACGAACGATCCTGCCTCCTGTACCCGGGCGCATGGCAATTATTCCAACCCCGTAAAAAGTTCGGAGGAGTATAGCATGGCAAGTTACAAGTTAAACGAACCCAGCGTTGTTTCAATGAGTTAGCTGGTGATCTCAAGATGGTTGACGGTTGTGTTGCGTTCCGCTCCGAACTCCGGCAAATTGCCTTTCTGAGAACTCGCCGATATCGCACACAGCTCGAGCGAGATCATGCAACTTGCACCTTCGAGGAGGAAATTCGTGACCCTGAACACCCTTAGCTTCCGATCGGTTCTGCGTTGCTTGGTTCTAGTCATGGCACTGCTTACGATTGCAGCCAAAGCGCAGATCTCACCCAGCGCCGACGCCTCCACCCACAGCGCCGATTCTCCGCAGCCAACGCTAAGCCCGTTGGCGACCATTAACGTTGGCGCCAGCCCGGGCCCGATTGCCGTCAACTCGGCCGCAGGTTTTGCCTATGTGTTGAATACCGGTGCCGACAGCGTGTCGGCGATCTCGGCCAAGACGTTGAAAGTATCGAAGGTGATTGCGGTCGGCGCAGCTCCAGTCGCTATCGCCACTGATCTAGGTTTGGGCATGGTCTATGTCGCGAACTCAGGCGACGGGACCGTCAGCGCCATTAAGGGCACTGCCGCCGCCTTGACCTGGCACGTCGGCGGAACCCCTGGACCGATCGTTGCCGATGCGATCCTCGGCCATCTCTACGTCGCCGATACCACCGGTAACCAGGTCGTCGTGCTGAATTCCAAAACCGGAGCTGTGCTGGCTACCCTTGCCACCACTCTCACCCCGAAGGCCATGACCCTCAATCCCGCGACGCATGCCGTCTTCGTAGCCAACACGGGTACGTCGGGTTCGGTCGTCGTGATCGACGGTGTTCACGACCAGATCGCCACCACCATCGGCTCGCTCCCCGTCGGGGCCACGTCGATTTCCGTCGCCCCGCAGACCAACGTCGCCCTCGTAACCTTCGAGCCCTCCAACGCCCTTTCGGTCATCGATGCGGCAAGTAACTATGCCGCGACTACAACGATGCCCGTCGGCGGAGTGGGCATCCAACTTGGTTGCCCG
>Ga0302141_1000228_pt1 | contig 15832 bp, 16 predicted proteins | sample I_Bog_E1_2_FD_198556 | JGI IMG/M metagenome (GOLD analysis project Ga0302141, IMG submission 198556) | Peat permafrost microbial communities from Stordalen Mire near Abisko, Sweden - I_Bog_E1_2 | ecosystem: Environmental > Terrestrial > Soil > Wetlands > Peat | place: Sweden: Abisko, Stordalen... | reverse complement strand
CTCATTTGGATTGATGGCATTGGGGCTAGCCGAGCAACCGATCGTCGGCGGTTCAAATGCTTTTACGGTAAAGCGGGCTGAGCAATTCGCAACTTCGCCTGGTTTAAGGCCGATCTTTTCGCCCTTACCTTCACTTACCTTGCCGTTTACCGTATGAATGCCGGGCGCAAGCGTCGTGGTTGCCACCGTTGCCGTTGCTCCGTCACCCGTCACGCCCTCTCCTGCCCAGGAGTAAACCGCATGTAGCTTAGGGTCGAGGTTGCCGGCGGTTGCTGCTACCGTGACCGGGTCGCCTGGAAAGATCGACTCAGGGCTGATGGAGCAGGCCAGGGACACTGGCACGGGCGGTGCAAAGGAACCGATGCGGAACACAACGCCGGCGCTCAAGCGAAGCATATTGAAATCGGCAATATCGTCCTGGCGGTTGAACTGGTAATCTGCCTGGAACAGGCGAAGCGCCAAATGATGATTGAACAATGGCGTGTTGTAGTCCAGGCCGCCACCGCCTGTAACCACCCAACCCCACTGATTTTGATAGTAATAGCTGCCAGCACTTTCTCCACCAATCAGAGCATGGACAAATGGAGTGAAGTGGGTGGTCGGGTACCGCAGGATCAGACCTCCCGATCCTCCCTCGAAGTCGGTGCTCGTCGGGTGGTCTTCGTTATTGTCGTTGTGGTAGTCGCCCTCGAACTGCACACCCGCGTACTTGTTGAAGTAACGCGAAACACTGCCGATGGCGCCGTACCGGATGCCAGTGCTGTCAAAGTTGTCAAACCCGTCCGATGCGACTTTTGGAGACAGATAACTGAAACCGGCAAAAATGTCCCACTTGGAAGCGGCATTGTCGGACGCCGTTTTACTTGCGTATATTTTTACATCCGGCTTGGTCGCATCCTGAGCTGCCATGGCCATGGAAGCCATCCCGATAAGTGCCAAGGCAAAGATGTGATTTATTGTTTTCGAATAACTGAAATGCATGCGTTTATCCTCCATACGGAATCAATCTCAATAACAAATACACAAAGGTTGCTTGCCGGCATGAAACTAACTCAGACTGCCTCGACTCTTCAGCGATTGAAGAATAGTAAGACGCCTCGCCGCTCTAGCTAATATGTTCAACCTGCGCTTCATGAATAGAGAGACGAATCTACAACCGTCCCGCCAGTAACAATTTGAGCCAATTGCAGATAGTAAGACAGAAAAACAAAACTCACTTCACGACTCTCCGCGCGGGAGAGTAATGGCCTACCTGAAATGTACGACTCGTCCTCTAGTTGATCTGGTCTATTTTGAACAGTAGACAGGCCAATATAGAATTCGTATTGACAGCAGCCTTGATTGATCGGCGGCCGATTACGCATTTGCTTGACTTGCTGTGTGAAGCTCAATTCCACGCCTACGTGAAATCGAAGGGGGAAGATCCACATTCAACGCCATGCGCTCAATGAACTCCATCAAGTTTGGAGCTTGGGCACGCACCCCACACCCTATCAGCAGTAGCGTACAGCGCCTTACGCAACAGTCCCGACCAGCCAGCCTATGCCGGAAGTCATCGCCATCGCCAGACCACCCCAGAACGTCACGCGAACTGCACCCATGATCACCTTTGCACCACCCGCGTGCGCAGCTAGTCCGCCCATCAGTGCGAGAACCGCGAGTGACGATAGCGAGACGAATGGGATCAATCGCGCCTGTGGTGCGATCGCTGTAATTATGAGTGGCATCGAGGCTCCGAGAGCGAAGCTGCAGGCAGCAGCCAGAGATGCCTGAAGAGGACGGGCACGGAACTTTTCGGAGATGCCGAGTTCGTCGCGAGCATACGCGCCCAATTCATCATAGGCAATTAGCTGTTGCGCGACCTGATTCGCCAGTAGCGGTTCAAGTCCGCGGGCCACATAAATTGCAGTCAGTGCCTGGTGCTCACCCTTGTTGTTTTGCTTGAGTTTTGTACGCTCGATGGCCAGTTCAGCTTCTTCAGTATCTGCCTGCGAATGCACGGAAACGTACTCGCTCGCGGCCATGGACATCCCTCCAGAGACCAGGCCGGCGATCCCTGCGACCAGGATGCTTCGGTGAGTTCCATGCGCCGCCGCAACTCCGAGCAGGAGACTTGATGTCGACAGGATGCCGTCGTTTGCTCCCAACACTGCTGCACGGAGAAGCCCGATGCCGCCGGCGCGATGTAGCCTTCTGCTTTGCACTGACATCTTGAAGCGCTTCCGGACGAGGAAATTCTGGAAACGTCGAAAGGCGTTCATTTTGATCGGCCGCCCCTGGGATGCCATGGAACTGCCTAAAGGCGTGTTTGACTTGCTCCGTCCTAGATCCATTTCATCCTCAGCAGCCAAACCTTGATGCTTTGCGCAATGCCTGTGTAGGCAAGGAGCGTCAGCGAATATCAGGTGGCTGTTGCCCTGATTCCTAATCTGCAAGCCGTTGCTACCACAGCTCTTGAAGCGCTTGCATGTCTACCGCTCAATCCGGCGAACTGAGGTGCTGAGCAATCGCTCACAGCTGCTAAAGGTAGTTAGACGCATACATCAGACTGTGAGTCCAGAGCAGACACGCGAGAAATTGCTGGATCCTGCGAAAAATAATTGATCGCGCTTGCATGGTCTGGCATCCGTTACCACTTCTATCACACGAAATCCGAACAGCTTCAAGGTCTCCGGCGTGGATGTTGGGGACGATGCTAGCACAGGAGGGCATGGCAACAGCACATCTCTAATTCTCATTTGTCGGATCGGTCACGCGGCCGATGAACAGGATGCAGCCGGAGCGATTGTCGCGAATCAGGAAGAGGAACGGGTGGTCCGCGCGAAAAACAGGCGGCTGCAATCGCCTCGACCGAACTGCCATCGCTCGACTTATCACTACAGCCGTTGCCGCTGCTGCTTCGGTTCCTTCTTCGTTGACATCGATATAAGCCTTATGGATCACTGCCGACATCACAAAGTCGCGCCTTCCATCCATCCCCGAGAAATTCGCCGAGTCCTTTTCAAACGCTTGCGGCATCCCCATAGCACTCAGCGCCCCGTTGAGTCCGAATTGTTGAGTCATCTTGAACTTCGGCATCGACAGAATGACTTTGGGTATTGGCGCTAACTCACGCAGCCATAGCTGTGTGTTCGATGCGGTGAGCGATTGTTCCAGGGTGGACAGACCGCTCACATCGTTGGGCAGAAAGACGATCATCGAAAGCTCGTCGCTCTTGTATGGAAGCTCCAGAGCCTGAAATGCGGCGCCCTTGAAGTATTTGAAAGAACCCTCGCGATGCATCAGAGGCGCCTTAATGGTGTTCGCCTGGGATAAATGGAAATCTTCATCCTTTGTTCGTGCCTTGTCGAATTGCGTCTGCCAGGTCCCCTTGAAATAAATGGCATTCGTCAGCACCAATCTTGTCTGGGGAGAGAGCACGCCGGGTTGAAGCATATTCATGATTTTGTCGTCGGTTTTCTCTTCGACCCATTTGTTGATCGTCAGTCGCGCCGCTTCGGCCGCGTCCTTGAAATCCACGCGATTAAATCCAGCACCATAATCGTTCTTCATCAACTGGAGAAAATCATCGAGAAATGGATTGCCCTGTTGCGCCCAGAGGGCATCGGCCACGCGAAGCTGGTATCCATCGTGAGAGGCATTGAGGCCGCTCAGTAGCGCACCCATTGCTGAATGCAGGCGGTCCGGGGGGAGAGTGAAGTGCAGTGTTTGTGCCATTTCGGAGGCGGTGTTGCCGCGTGCTCCTGCATACGTCATGGCAAGCGCGGTGGATATGCTCTCAGGCGAGAAGAAAAGATTGCCGTTATGCTTGCGTAACTGCCCATACAAATCCACGGCAAATGCATTGTTGCCATCGACGACCGCTGCTCGGTCAACCGCGGCTGGATGAGTCGTCACCGCTCCCCTTGCGGCTCCAGGCAATGCAAGGCACGCGATGAGGAATGAAAGTGTGAGTTTCATGTAAGCCTCCACTCAGCGATGGCCGAGTGCTGTGGCATGTTTATATCCGGTCCTCATGCACGAACCTTCCTTCATGAGAGATTTCATGTGATTTCTGCCAAGCGGTACACTGCAGCCTTCGGTGCTAAGCCAGCAAACACAACCTTAGCCTCCTGAATCGAATGCCTGGATAGAACACTTTCCCGGCAGATCAGGAGAACTCAAGGCAATTGCTTGTCCCAGATCGGTCGATACAACTCTACCGGAGAGAAATCGATCTTCTTAGTCTTGCGGCTGACCCACAGAAAGACCGGCGTTTCGCCGCCGTTGATATCCACTCCAATAATCACGCCGTTGCCCCAGGACCGGGAAAGGGCGAACTTATAACTACGGATCTGCCCGTATTTGCTGCCGGGCCCCCAGTCCTGCTGGAATCGGTCAAAGGAGTAAGCCTTGTAACGTTCCGGATGTTGCTGCCACTCCGGATCCTGGGTCCACAAACCGTAGGCTTTTACCTGGTCACCGGACTGGACTGTTGACAGAAAGGTGCTCACCCGGTGCTCTTCCGGCCAGTTCCAGAACCACCAGGTTCCAAAGGCGCCCAATACCACTACCACAAACAACGCAATCACCATGTTCCGCGACCGACGCGCACGGGCTGCATCGTACTGTGGTGCATCCAACAATGTCATGATATGAAGTTATCTCCTTCCAGCATTTCAGGCGCACTATAGTCTTGCTGCCACAAATTGTTACTTATCAAAACCGCATCGCCGAGCGGTGATCCTCGCCACCGGCCATCACGGCTAAAAAGCGCCTACTCGACACTCGCACGCAACAAAAGTATCGCAACTGGAGGAATAACGATCTGTTCAGTCTTGCTCATGATGGGAAGACACCTGAAGGCCAGCCCTCATGGTCAGTTTCGGTGCATTCGCGTCCCCGCCCCGGTTCGCGTTGGAACGGCGCTCAGGCATTTGTGAATTGGCTGTTTTTCCGTGTGTGCAAGTCCATCTTGCGCCGCCGTATCCAGCTTGAAACGTCTGGTAGAATCGGTCTGCGCGCTAGACGCGTCGCTAAAGGGATCGAGGCTCGGTTATCCGCCTTGCGGGGAAGCTAGCGTAACGATCACGCCCGCATCAGCCAAAACATCGTAGTGCGCTGTGCTCTTTTGGACATGCGATATGGAGTCAACAAAGAGGCAGAGTGGTCTTGCGAAACTGCTCATGAGTGGACTAAGGTTGGAAGCTCGGAGTTGAAAAGGGATTTCTGTTCAGGAGGATTATCATGTCCACGAAGCGCATTGGCATTCTCACCGGCGGCGGCGATGTCCCGGGCCTGAATTCGGTCATCAAATCGGTTGTCTACCGAGGAACGGAAATCGGATACGAGGTTCTTGGCATTCACCGCGGCTGGGAAGGATTGACCCACGTCGATCTGAAAGACCCTGTCAGCCGGTCGCGCTATATCGAGCCGCTCAATCGCGAAAACACCCGCACCATTGATCGCTCCGGCGGTACCTATCTGCACAGTTCGCGCACCAATCCTAGCAAGATGCAAGAGTTGCCACCGGCACTCAGCGGACAACAGTTTCCGAACAAGCAATCCACCAAGAATGGAGTGACCAGCACACTCTTCAACGTGACGTCGGCGGTGCTGAAGAATATCGAAACGCTGGGGCTTGATTACGTAATGGCGATCGGCGGCGATGACACGCTTAGCTATGCCGCCGAACTTAGCCGGCAGGGCGTACGTGTGATCGCGGTGCCCAAGACCATGGATAACGATGTTAGCAACACCGAGTATTGCATCGGGTTTTCAACCGCCATCACGCGCGCCGTGGATGCCATAGAGCGGCAGCGGACGACGGTCGGTTCGCACGAGCGCATCGGCATCTTTCGGGTCTTCGGACGCGACGCCGGCTACACCGCACTTTACACTGCCTACGTGACATCCATGCGCTGCTGCCTTCCCGAGTACAAGGTGAATTTGAAGCACCTGATCGAAATATTGGTCGCTGACAAGCACAATAATCCCAGCAACTATTCGCTCGTGATTCTTTCCGAGGGGGCAGAATGGGAGGGCTACACGGTAAAAGAATATGGCCCAGCCGATGCCTTTGGCCACCGCAAGAAGATGAGCGTTGCAGAGGATCTGAGCAACGAGATCACAGCTGCCACCGGCGAAGAGACCCTGGTCAGTGACCTGACATACGATCTGCGCTCGGGGAGTCCAGACTTCATTGATCGCATGGTAGCCTTCACCTTCGCGGGAATGGCGATGGATGCCGTGAAAGACGGAGAAACCGGCTTGATGACAGCGATCAGGAATGGCTGCTACACGATGGCGCCGATCCCCGATGCGAAACTCGGTCCGCGCAAAGTGGACGTCGCTACCATGTATGATACAGAACACTACCGGCCGTCTTATGACCGAAAGTTGGGGCTGCCAATGTTTCTGATGCGGGAGTAAAGCATTTTCCGTATCGCTGTTGCCCGGCATAGACAAATCGGCTTTGAATTGAGAACCTTCATCCAGAAGGCCTAAATTAAGTAGGCCATTGTGAGCCATATTGCACAGTACGGAAATCTGGCACTCCCGTATTCTCCGACCAAAGAGGCATCCTCAAACAATTCCGCGTAGTCACTAGTTCTTCGTATCCCTCCCAAGCCGCCGCACAGACCCTCACACCTCTGCACTCTTGCCCATCCGTAATGCCTCTACTGAAGCGGGTTCGCCGGAAGGCGGACCCATCTCTCTGTGTGGCTTCCACCGTTTCCAGCCAAGAACGAGCCCGCATGAGATCTCAGCGATCAAGAATGACCATTCATCCTAAGTTGACTGGAGTAAGGTGAGGCCACGATGACCTCATTTGTCAACCACATTCGCGCTTACAGATCAGTCGTGTGGGATATGTTTCTTTCCGCTGTCGGGGTTTCATATTTAGGCGGTGCTTTCGCTTGGTCGCAACAGGACGCTACGGCCTAGAGACCAGGGCGTCCGTTAGCGCATTTGATCAGCCTCGCGATCCACTCCCTCATGTGGGTGCGGCACTCGCCTCTTGGCCCTTGTTGCGAACGAGCCACCGGAACCGGTGCATGCGCAGCGCGTCTAAACACTACTCTTGATCGGAAGCTGGGTTCGCTTGGCGCTCACTGGTCAGTCTCATGAGTGCCCTGCTTTCATTGGAGCGACCGGGGAACCAGCCGCTGGGGCAATGAAAGGGTATCTTTGCCTAGCCGGCGGATAGAACGCGTGCCTACGAAACTAGAAAGGGCAAGCAGGAATGGCGGGCATGAAAATCATCACCGGCTTCTTCTCGCTGATTGGAAACCTGAGTTGTTTTGGCTTGAGAGCGCTGGCAGCCGTGTTTGTTCCCCCCTATGAATGGCAGTACTTTGTCCTCCAAATTGAGGCAATCGGTTGGCAGTCGTTGCCGCTTATCTCGGCAGCCGGTCTAGCTTTAGGAGTGGTGATGACATTGCACACCAGGAGCAGCCTGGTCAGTTTCGGCGCTGGAGCGTGGGCGCCAAATCTGCAATCGCAATCGTTCTTCAATGAATTGGGCCCGCTCGTCAGTGGGCTGCTGGTAGCGGGGCGAGCTGGCGCGGGCATTGGCGCAGAACTAGCGAACATGCGGGTCACCGAACAGATCGACGCTCTCGAAGTCCTGTCGTTCGATTCTTTCAGGCTTCTATGCGTCACGCGGATACTTGCCTGCATTATCGTACTTCCACTGTTGACCGTCTTTATGGACTTTGCAGGACTGCTGGGTGGATTCTTTTCCGAGTACATGATTTCTCGCATGTCGTTCCAGCATTATGTGGCCAGCGCTTTCAGCAGCTTGGGATGGGCCAATTTTATTCCGCCAACGCTCAAGACCTGCGTTTTCGGGTTCATCATCGGCACTGTCTCCTGCTATTTCGGATACACCACGAATGAGGGATCTGACGGTGTGCGCCGCGCAGCTACCAACAGTGTGGTCCTATCTTCACTCCTCATCATCCTTTCCGATGTGGTTCTAGTGAAGCTAATTTTCTTCTTCTTTCCAGGGGATGCCATGTGATCGCTCAATTCGCAGTTGAATTCAAGCACATCACAAAGAGCTTTTCCGATAGAAAAGTGCTGATCGACGTGTCCTTTGGAGTCGCTGAAGGCGAGGCACTCTGCATCATGGGTCGAAGCGGCATCGGCAAGAGCGTGACTCTCAAGCTAATGATTGGATTGCTCAAGCCGGATAGCGGCCAGGTTTGCATCGATTCAGAAGATATTACTCCGCTTCCTGAGAAGGAACTGTCGAGAGTGCGTCGCAACATAGGTTTTCTATTTCAAAGCGCGGCCCTCTTCGATTCGTTCACCGTTGGAGACAATCTTGCGATGCCGCTCAAGCGGTTCGATAAATCCAAGTCACCGTCTGAGATCGAACAGGCAGTGAACGAGACGTTGCGGGCTGTTGGGCTTGAAAAGGACAAAGACAAACTTCCAGTGGAGTTGTCGGGAGGAATGCGCAAGCGTGCCGGATTAGCGAGAGCTCTCGTGCTCAACCCGAAACTCCTGCTTGTTGATGAACCGAGCAGTGGCCTGGACAGAATCACCGCCGGCGAGATTGACGACCTTCTGCTTCGGGTAAAAACAGAGCGTAACACAACATTGGTGATTGTCACACACGATGTTCGCTGTGTAAGGAGAGTCGCTGACCAAGTTGCGGTGCTTGACAAGGGCCACTTAGCCTCTCTTGGCACACTGGATGAACTTGAATCAAGCGAAAATCTAGTCGTTCGAGAGCTAACTTCGGAGTCTGCAAAATGAAACATAGCATGGTTGCTGCCGGCATCTTTGTTGTCTCCGCGTTGGTCCTGTTCAGCATTGGGCTGTTCCTGATTGGAACCAGCCACAATCTCTTCACTCGTCATGTCACTTTCTACACTGAATTGTCTGAAGTGAATGGCATCACCTCCGGCTTGAAAGTCCGAGTGGGGGGCTTTGACGCAGGCCAGGTCGAAAGCATCGGAATACCGGACAAACCCTCGGGAGAATTCAGAATAAAGCTTAAGATCGACAGCAAGCTCCGCAACCTTGTTCGCGAGGACTCGGTTGTCACTGTCGACTCCGATGGCTTGGTTGGAGACAAGTTCTTGTTCATCCACAAAGGAAGCGACAACTCTCAGGAAGCCCCGGCCGGCATGACCCTTCCCAGCAAGGAACCAATCGAGCTGTCTGCCATCATTGCCAAAGCTTCAGGGGTCATTGACCAGACGAGTGGGGCAATCGGCGATGTTCAGGGCAAGCTCAACGTTACGCTCGACACAGTCACAAGGACAGTCAACAACGCAGATGGGCTGGTTAGCGATGCCCGGCATGGCAAAGGAACGATCAGTGTCCTCCTGAATGATCCGCAGACAGCCTCCCAACTGAAGAAGACTGTTGCGAATGCCGAACAGGCCAGCGCCAACGTGAAGCAAATCTCTGTCCAGGCCGGGCAACTGGTAACAGACGTACAGTCGCGCAAGCTTCCCGCAAAGCTCGACGACACCGTGATCACCGCTCGACACGCCGCCCAGCAGATCGACGAAGCCTCACAGAAGGTGAATGCAACCCTGGATGAGGCACTGGGGCCGGATCGCTCCGGGGAGAACGCGGCTGAGAATATCCGCGAATCGCTGTCAAACGTAAATCTTGCGGCTGCGAACCTTGCCGACGACACAGAAGCGCTCAAACATGAATTCTTTTTCAGAGGCTTTTTCAGGAAGCGCGGATACTACAGCCTCGAAGAGCTGACGCCAGATCAATATAGGACCAATTCCTTCTTTCAAAATGAAAGCAACCGTCGCTCCTGGCTCGCAGCAGCAGTTGCATTCACCAAGGATGCAATGGGAAACGAAATTCTCTCGATTGAGGGCGAACGGCAGATTGATCAGATTATCGGCAAGAAGAAAGATTCGATTGTAGGTGAGCCGCTCGTTGTTGAGGGTTATTCGAGCCAAGCAACCGCAGCGAATGAGATTATCGCCTCAAGGTCGCGGTCTCTCCTTGTAGCACAGTACCTGGAGAAGCACTTTTATCTGAAATCGACGGATATAGGGACGATGCCTCTGAATGCAACTCCGCCGTCTAAGTCCGGAAAGGCCACATGGGACGGCGCTTGCATCGTCTTTCTCGCGGCGAGGAAATGAAGACGCGTTCGGCAAGGTACTGCAGGGTCTTCGTTAGGCGCGAAGCTTGGCAACGGACTGGTCCGGCGAGATTTCCGATTGGGGGCCAAGGCGCAGCGACTGAGAGTTGTGCTCAGGAAGGCGATCGAGCAGGACTGCATTGAGAAGCGATTTGTGAACCTGGATGCGGCCGTTGTAGTCAATGAACCCGAGTTTGCGAAAGCGGTTCATGAAGAAGCTGACGCGTGAGCGAGTAGTGCCGACCATCTCTGCCAGGGTCTCCTGAGTGACACGAGGAATGAACTTTGTCGGTTCCCCAGGCTCACCGTATTCGGCCATCAAAAGCAGGAGTCTTGCCAGTCGCTTCTCGCTGGAGTTGAAGAGCTGATCGACAAGATCTTCCTGTGTTCGCATGCTGCGGGCCAAGAGGTGCGACAGGAACAGATCAGAGAATGCGTGTTCGTCGTGCATCACTCGAATCATCTCACTTCGAGTGATCTTCATCGCATACGATGGCGTGATTGCAGTGACAGTGACCAATCGGTGTCCAGGGGCCCCGGCAAGCGAATTCTCACCTATAAAGTCGCCAGCAAAGAGGAGCGTAATCGTAGCTTCCTTGCCGTTCGCCGAAACAACAGTGACTTTTAATCTGCCGCTCTGGATATAGAAAACAGAATCGGCCAAGTCACCCTGGGAAAACAAGGCGCCTTTTGGACCGCAGTGGACAATTCTTCTGCCCACTCCAGCGCATGCAAGAAAGTGAGCAAGGTCGAATCCCGGTTCCCCGTCGATCGAGTGAATCCCGGTATGAGCCATATGAGGATCGCCCCTTTCTGGAGTGAACCGCCACCCGAAGCAGGGGCGGAGGTTGCTTGAAGGTGCGAAGAACAACGTGAACATCAGGGAAAGAAGCGCCGCGCAGCGCGGCGATCTAGAATCGCATTACAAATCGAACAACTGAAAATGAAGCATCTGAGCGCTCGTCATCCGAGCATCCCGCGGTGCCCGCGCTGACAGTATCCTAAACTCGCGAGGGGGGTGTCTGTTCCGAATTGCTCACATTCTCAGAAGTGCGCGAGAAATATCGTTTTGGAATTGCTCACGCATTCACGACGCGCGGTTCGGTGTCCCTTGCGCCAGCCTGGACGGCAAGCTTCCCGTTAGCCGATTCCGCATAATAGGCGCGAGCCCGCAGGAAAGCAGCCATGTACGACTGCGCTACCCTCTTCCAGACCATAGGCCGAGCATATAGGTAGGCACGTTCGCGCATATCCTCGCGTGCTTCATCGTTGGCCAAGAGTGCGATAGCCGCTGTTGCGATGGCAGCTGGGTTTTCAAACGGCACCAGCAATCCGCGTCCCTGGTCCAGCACTTCTGCGGCGTACCAATATGGAGTGGAGACGATGGCCTTTCCGGCACCCATGGCATAGGCCATGGTTCCCGATACAGCCTGTGCTTCGTGACAGTAGGACGTAATGTAAATGTCGGCAGAGCCCACCAGCGAAGCCATCTCTTCAGGACTGACGAACCGATTGACGAACAGTACCTGCTGTTCCACTCCAAGCTTCTTGGCCAAGGCCTGCAACTCAAGCCGGTAGCGATCTCCTTCCCGAGCCCGGATCTGCGGGTGAGTGGCGCCCGCAATCATGTAAACAGTGTTGCTGTGGCTCGCCAGGATGCGCGGCATGGCTTGAATTACGCTTTCGAACCCTTTGTTTGGAGAGAGCAGACCAAACGTGAGAAGGACACTCTTACTCTGGCAAGAGAAGCGCTTCTTATATAGGTCCGGCTGCTCAAACGGCAGGTCGGGGATGCCATGAGGAATCAGTTCGATCTTCTCGGCCAGGACCTTGAATACCTCCTGCAAAATACGCGAGGAGTATTGGCTCATGACGATAAGGCGCTCGGAGCGTGCGGCAATCTTGTGCATTACGACCCGTTGGTCCAGATTCGGCTCGCGAAGCACCGTATGTAGAGTTGTGATTACAGGCATTTTGAGGCGCTTCAGCAACTCCATAATATAATTCCCGGATTTGCCTCCGTAGATTCCATATTCATGCTGCAAGCACACCAGATCGACATTGGTCGCATTCAAATAGTCGGCGGCCGCTCTGTAGGATGCAATGTCGCCTTCGCCGATCTCGAATCGCACCCTCTCTGGGTACGAGTAGGTAGAATTCCCGTCGTTGACTGCCACCACCAATAGTTGGGCTGCTCCGTATTCGGCAGCAATCGCGTTACACAAATCTGTAGTAAAAGTCGCGATTCCGCACTGCCTCGGAAGGTGATTACCAATCACCGCTATCCTGACCGGGCGCTGTGGGCGAGGCGCCAGTTGAAGGGAGAATGTTGAATCGACCGCGAAAACTGGGCACCGTGCTTTGGAACGGATATGGTTGTTTATTGGCGAATTGAAAGTGGTGCTTGGAGCGGCCATCCAACGTGTCTCCCATGATCGTAAGGTTGTAATTGAAAGTGATTTAAGCCCTCATAGGGACTTGATATTGCTTCGCGATCTCAAGTGTTTTCTCAGAAGCCGCCATTGAGTAATCCTGAGCCCTTGAGTTCAACTCTTCCGCGGCTTCGTGATCGCCACGGTGATGTGCGGCTGCGGCGGCAGTATGGGCGTGGGCTGCGTAGATATGCAGGTCTGCGGCGGTGTCATCTTTGCTCTGGGACACTGTGTCCTCCACTTTGCAGGCACCATTCTGGATGTTGCATATGCAGTCTTCCACGGGGCATTTGAAGGCGCTGAGCAATCGGATACATACCCGGCAAGCCGCACCATTGCGTCCATATCGACAATGCTGACGGCGGGTGATTGGTGACCCAAGAAGAGAATCGCAGAGCCTCAATGCGCCTTAGGACATTGTGGCCTCCTGCGCGTTAATGGCGAGCCATGTTCAATTGTGAACAGTTGCATCATGGTTGTCAGTCGTAGATTCATCTCACTCGATGTGAGAAAGCCCGTCAAGTTGTCGCTGGTCATCAGCAGCAGGGCGAGTGATCAGTGCAGTTCGCACAAATCTGAAAAGGAATGAAGGGAGCTAAACAATGTCGAAGAGGTTCACAGCTTTTCTCTTTGCGGCCGTGGTTTTATCTACTTGGCTGCCGACCAACCTGGTAGCCGAGACCAAGAGTTCAAAGGAACCGACGGTGGTAGAGAAGACCAATGGCCACCCGCAAAAATCAACCTCAACAGTTGCCGTTCATCAGACCGCCAAACCGAAACCTGCTGCGAAGGTGGAGAAGGTTCCCAAGGCGCTTCACGAAAACTCTAGCTGGGTGCCCGGCGACTACTACTGGAACGGCCTCGACTGGCAATGGGCTGATGGCTATTGGCAGGACAACGCATGGACGGATGTCACGTGGATCCCCGGCCACTGGAGCGATCGCTGGTGGGGCTATACATGGGTTCCCGGCTATTGGTTCTGAGCGATGCCCAAGCATGATCGGTTGGATTCAATGGCGTAGTTCACACAACGCTCGCGCCGCCCCAAGGGGACATTCATAAATCTTGGGGCCAGCCGCGAGATCATAATCAGCACCGTCAGGAGATAACCATGTACTACTACTTTTGGGGAATGCATTGGTATTGGTGGTTTTTTTGGGTACTTCTCTGGGCCTTGTTCTTTTCGTTCATGATGCCCATGCGCCGAACTACTTACCGGGAAATGCAATCGCCTCTGCAGATCCTGAAAAGGAGATATGCCGCAGGAGAGATCACAAGCGAGGAGTACGAGGAACGGCGGGCTAAGCTCGTGCGGGATGAAAATGTGAAGTAGAGGTGTCTCCCTGAAGTCAGCCAGCCACGATCTAAAGAAATCCGGGGATCTTTGTGTTTATCAGGCAAGATTCTGTAGGCCGTGGATCCGCACAGCATGGTGACAATTACTCTGCGAGCAACCGCAGCACATGGTTGACGATCATCAAGTCCTCGGCGGGAGGAATGACGCGCACTGCAACAGGCGAGTTTGTTGCCGAAATCACCGCCGCGTCATGGACGTTGTTACGCGCAGCATCGAGTACGATGCCCTGAGTACCCAATCCAGCGCAGATCTCAGCGCGGGAGTTGACGTCGTTTTCTCCGATGCCGCCCGTGAAAATCAGCATGTCCATACCACCTAACTCGGCCGCATAGCCGCAGATCCACTTGGCAATGGTCCGGGTGAACATCTCCACGGCAAGCCGCGCCTTCGCGTTGCCGTGGGCTAGGGCGTTGCGCAGGTCACGCATGTCGCCGGAGAGTTCACTGACGCCCTGGAGGCCGGACTTCTTGTCGATCACGGCCTCCAGCAGATTGGCGGCTTCGGTGGTATCTTTGGCTGTCTCCGCGATATTGCGCAGAATGAACAGCAGTACTCCAGGATCGATATCACCGGTGCGTGTGCCGCTGATGATGCCGCCAAGGGGGGTAAGTCCCATCGAGGTGTCCAGGCTTTGCCCGTTCAGGATGGCCGCGATTGACGCTCCATTGCCAAGATGGGCAACTACCAGTTTCTCCGGCACGTTGGGTTCCAGTTGGTAAACGATAGATTCGTAAGACAGACCGTGCGCGCCATAGCGGTGTACGCCCATAGCGGCATATTCTTCCGGAATCGGCAAGCGGGTGACGACTTCAGGCATGTGCCTATGGAAGTATGTGTCCAGGCAAACGAAATTGGGAATGTCGGGAAACATCTGGATAGCCTCGCGCATGATATAGATGGCGATGGGAGTGTGCAGTGGCGCGAAGGCCTTGTAACGCTCCATCTCTTCAATCAATGCAGGCGTGATGCGCTGGTTTGTCTGAACTGTAGGGCCGCCCGAAACCATTCGGTGGCCGATGGCCGACGGCGCGGGGAATCCCTTGGAATGGAGCGCATCTGTCACCAGTTTGAAGGCAGCGGCCATGGTAGGCAGGGCCGGGGACTCATCGACCAGCTTCTTACCCTTATCGTCCTTGATCCAGAACTCGCCCTGATCGGTGCCGATGCCGTCGACCGCGCCCTCGTGGAGTTTCTGCGGTTCGCCCTCGCCGGTTCCATAGACGGAAAACTTGATAGAGGATGAGCCGCTATTCAAAACCAATATTGGCGTAGGCGCCATGAACATAACCTTTCGGTTAGAGTTGAACGAGTCCAGGGTGGAGGGTTGAACGCGGCGTCACAATTGACTGTACGTAACTCCCAGAAAATGCCCTGTGTTGCGCGTGACGAGTTTGAATCATGCGCAAAGGTTCTGGGGACAGCCACAAGCCATTTTGCCCAAGGAACGGTTGCGGCGTTCGGCCGCATCGAAACCTGCGGCCCACAGGATAAGGGTTGCCGCTCCTGCATCGCGGCGACGTCCGATGTGGTGTCAGCCCCAGCGATCGACGCCATGCCTCAACTCGGATGCCGCTAATTCTAGCGGCCGTACTCGCGCAGTTCGTGAATCAGTATCCGCGCAGAAGCTGGGACTGGGACCTTTCCGTCCAGAATGTTGTGCCTGTCCATGTTATCTCCGTACAATGCTTGATCCCCGCTTTTATCGGCCTGAACGACGGCGCCGTTTAGACTCACCCCTGCAAAAAGGCCCTTGCTGCGCGAATAAGACAGGATCTCTGCATTCAGCTTCAGGTCCGTTGAGGCTGCGGCCTTCCGCCCGACCGGCCCTGCAGCCACAGAGGCGTCGGCTCCCAGTTTGAACTTATCGCTTAGAAGGCTATGCAATGCGTGCTCGTTCATAAAGAGCATGATGAGGTCCGTTGAAGAGCCCCA
>Ga0302141_1000200_pt1 | contig 16647 bp, 9 predicted proteins | sample I_Bog_E1_2_FD_198556 | JGI IMG/M metagenome (GOLD analysis project Ga0302141, IMG submission 198556) | Peat permafrost microbial communities from Stordalen Mire near Abisko, Sweden - I_Bog_E1_2 | ecosystem: Environmental > Terrestrial > Soil > Wetlands > Peat | place: Sweden: Abisko, Stordalen... | reverse complement strand
CGGGTGATAACTCCAGACAGCGCAGTTCATGTTCTCGATGAAAAAACCATCACGGATGCCCCCGCAAAAGAAAATGCGGATCATGTCTTCAGCGATCGCCGCGTCCTAAGGGCTCCGCTACCTGCAATCGCCCCCGGTTCGCTCGTCGAAGAAGAACTGGTCTCAACCGAGAGCGCACCCTTTTTTGGCGCCGGTAGCGTGGAGCGCTTCTACTTCGGCTCGTCCGTACCGGTACAACATACTCGCTTAATACTGGACGCCCCTGCGGCCCTTCCGCTTCGTTACAATATCCAATTACTTCCGGATCTAAAGCCGCAGCGCAACGAAAACGAGGGCCGCGTACGCCTCACCTTTGACTACGGACTGATGGAGACGCCCGACGACGCTGAGACCAAACTACCCAGCGATTTACCTGCCTACCCCAGCATTACTTTTTCGAGCGGAGACTCGTGGCGCCAGGTGGCCGAGGAATATGGAAAGATCGTTGACAAACAGATAACGGGTGCCGACTTGAAATCTCTCGTCGGCAAGCTAATCGCGGGGAAAGTTTCTCGTGATGAGAAAGCAGCCGCGATTCTCGCATACCTGGACCGGGAAGTCCGCTATACCGGAGTCGAGTTTGGCGAATCTGCCATGGTTCCGCATTCCCCCAATGAAACCCTTGGCCGGAAGTACGGGGATTGCAAAGACAAAGCCTCCTTGCTGGCGGCGATGTTGCGGGTCGCGAATATCCCCGCGTACATTGCTCTTCTCAACGCTGGGAGCCGGGAAGACGTTGCTCCCGATCTTCCCGGCATGGGCATGTTCGATCACGCCATCGTTTATGTTCCCGGCCCGCCTGATCTGTGGATCGACGCCACCGACGAATATGCGAGGCTCGGTGAAATTCCCAACGTCGATCAGGGGCGTCGCGCACTGATTGCGCGGCCCGGCAGCACTGACTTGCTGCACACTCCAGTTAGTTCCTCCGCGGACAACGTGCTGATTGAGAAAAGAGAAGTCTATCTTGCAGAAAACGGTCCGGCTCGAATTATCGAAACTTCGCAACCTCACGGAAGCAGCGAATCCTCGTACCGGCGAGATTACGCTGACAAACAAAACAAAGCTGCCAAGGACGGGCTGACCAACTACGTTAAGTCTCAGTACCTAGCGGAGAAACTCGATCGAATAGATCGTTCCGATCCAACCGACTTCTCGAAGCAGTTCGAATTGGTTCTTGAGAGCGATCACGCTAAGCGTGGAGTTACTGACCTCAACGTAGCCGCAGTTGCCATCCGTTTTGAAGGCTTGTTTAGCCTTCTTCCTGCAGACCTTCGGCAACGCGAAAAACAGGAGGATAAAGCTGACAAAGACAGCGGTCAAAAGCCCAAGAAGAAACGCACCGCCGACTATCAACTGCCAGAAGCGTTTGTGACCGAGTGGCACTATTCCATCGCACCTCCGGCAGGTTTCAGACCTAAGCCCTTGCCTTCGAACGCGCAGCTCTCCCTTGGCCCTTGCACTCTTACCGAGGAGTTTGCAGGTGACAAGGATGGCGTGGTTCACGCCACCTTGCGATTCGACACAGTGAAACGGCGGCTGACAGCCTCCGAAGCCACCGAGCTACGCAACAAAGTTGTCCAACTCATTGCCGGGGAGCCCATTCTCATTTATTTTGAGCCCGTCGGCCAGACGCTGGTCAGCCAGGGCAAGGTGCGCGAGGCGCTACAGTCCTATCGCGAGTTGATCGCGCTTCACCCCAAAGAGGCAGTTCACCATTTGCAGATTGCGGCGGTGCTTCTAACCGCAGGGTTGGGCGAAGCGGCTCGCGCCGAGGCCCTGACCGCGGTCAAACTGGAGCCGACTTCGGCGTTGGCGGAAAAAACGCTTGCCGACATTCTTGAATACGACATGGTCGGACGGAGGCTCCGACCCGGCAGTGACTACGCCGGAGCGGAAGTCGCGTTTCGGGCGGCCGAAAAACTCGATCCTGACGACAAAACGACGGTCGCGAACCTTGCCGTTCTTCTCGAGTACAACCACTGGGGACTCCGCTACGGCCCGGGCGCCCGCCTCAAGGAAGCATTAGTCGAGTACCGCAAACTCACACCCGAAAAGATCGCCGAATTCGGCATGCAAAACAACATCCCGTTCGCGCTCTTCTACGACGGTCAATTCGTCGAGGCCAGGAAAGCTGCCGAGGTTCTCAATCCGCAGCCTATCGCACTGATCGTGGCCTGCGAGGCAGCCCTCAATGGGTCTTCAGCCGCCCTCGCAGAAGCGAGAAAACGCACCGGACAGGAAGAACAATTCAAACAGATTGCCGCAGCTGCCGGCCAAATGCTCGTCAACTTGCGCAAATACCCCCAAGGCGCAGACCTTGAGGAAGCCGGCGCATCCGGGAATACCGCCTCTGACACCGCCGCCTATGCCGCCTTGTACCGCAAGACCGTGCCTCGCGAACAACTCAAATTCTCCGACGATCCCTCCGGAGCCGCTCTGCGGTTCATAGTCCTCACCGACGATCCCGGCCTTACGCTGGATCAATTGCGCTCCGTCAGCAGCCGCAACGGCGCCAGGGCGCTGGTGACTTCAGATGTGTTGGATGGGTTAGTCAAGGAGGCAAAAGGCACGCTGAGCCAGAAGGCCCGCAACGGCGACTTCGCGGACGTTGGCCTTGATCTCCAACTCACTCGCGCTCAGCCAAAGATTGAAGGTAACGACTCAACCGGATATAAAGTTATTCTTTGGCCTTCGTACGGTAAGAGCGCGCGTTACATCGTCAAAGAAGACGGCCACTACAAGCTGCTCGGCACTTCCCGTGATGAGGAAGGTGTCGGCATAGAGGTTCTGGAGCGCCTATCCGCCAACGATCTAGCCGGGGCTCGCGTCCTCCTTGATTGGTTAAGGGAAGATTGGCATCTCGCGGGTGGTGACGACCCTCTATCGAGCGCTGCCTTTCCGCGGACATGGACGAAGGGAAAAGAGGCGGATGCGACTACCATGAAGGTGGCCGCCGCCTCGATTCTAACGTGGTACAAACAGACGGCGCCGCAGGGGCTGGCCATACTGGAGCCAGCCAAAGATTCCGCTCGCAACGACGCGGAAAAAGTGAATATCCTTCTCGCCGTGCTCAATGGCTACAGCAATCTGGATGAGTATGACAAAGCCCTCGCCGTTGCAGCGGATCTGGCAAGACAATACCCGGAGTCAGAACGGGCATTTCTCGCCCAAACGTTCAACTTGCGAGCGCTCGGGCGATCCGAAGAAGCCGACGGACTGGCTGCCGAGCGGCTGAAGCGTATTCCCGGCGATCCCGTTGCGATGCGCGTTCTGGTCTATAACGCAACGACCCGCGGAGACTATGGCAAGGCGCATGCTCTTGCGCAGAACATTATCGACGAAGGGAAAGGCGAGGCTCAGGATCTGAACCGCATCGCATGGGACTCGCTTTTTACTGGCAAAGTCGAACTTAGTGATATCGAAGACGCCCTCAAAGGCGCTCAGTTGGGCAATAACAACTCTTCCATCTTGCACACTTTGGGTTGCGTTTACGCCGATGTGGGCAAGACCAAAGAGGCCCGTGAAGTGTTGATCCAAGCCATGGATGTGCTCAACCTTGATGAGCCAGACGAAAATTATTGGTATGCTTTCGGGCGCATTGCAGAACAATATGGGGAGCGAGATGCAGCGCTTGCCAACTATGCGCGGGTGACGAAGCCGAAGAGAGCGGTGGAAATTCCCGACTCGACCTATTACTTGTCTCATGTGCGGATGCAAACATTGCGCGGTGAGAAGTGAGCACGGTAGTCTTCATGTTTATTGGCAGGAACATTGGATGGGCGTTGTCGAACCATTAGCCTGCTTGAAGTGAGAGTTGCCGGCCCTTCATCCATTCCTGCAGCATGCGCTCACCCACTTCCTTGAAGGCGGGATGTTCGTTGATGTAGGACCGAAGATCGATTTCTGTTTGCGAAAGGGCGTCCGAGATACGCTCAAGGATCGCGCGAATTTTTGCGGGTGTGCCCGTCATTCGAGTTTCGCCGAGCCGACGGAGAGCTTTGCTGTCGGGCCACTGGGTTGTTCCGTTGAGCGTAAGCGCCAGACTGTCCTTCGGCAGGTAGATGGAAGTGGTTACGAGATCGTAGACCGGTGCGAGTCGAGCTTCACCGAGCACGTCGTCATAGACGATGCCGAAATTCTTGAGATGAGCATCGCCGTTGCGCAATGCGCAATTTAGTGCGATTAACGTGAATAGTCTTTCGGCATCCGCGAGTACCGCGGGTGAGTTTGCGAACTGCTGAAATCGCTTCATCACTGACGTTTCATAGCTGCCGCGATACTTCTCATCCGTTCTTCTCGCGTTCAGGACGCAAAAATCTTCAAAGCCCCGGTAGGTACCATCTGAGCGCAAGTCGAAACGGTCAACGACAAGGGCCATCCCGTCTTCTGCAAGCCGATACCGAGGTACGTCCAGACCGCAACGCTCAGCGGCTTTCAGGCAGAAGTACTCGTTCGCAGCGAGCTGAGGAAATTCGTTCGGCTCCCAGAACTTCACGATGTGAGTTGCACCCCTACAGCTCGGTGAGATTCGGGGTTGCGCATTTGTCAGTGTCAGGGACGCGTTCTCGTCGCGCACAAGAACTTTCGGCTGGACGCCGCTGATACCGGAAAAGGATGCAAACTTCTCAATGAGGTAGCGAAACAAGTCCCCGTCGCGACGACTCGCCAAAATCTCGTCTACCGACTGAAAAGGAACATCCTCGTTGAGCCGTTCCTTGTCGCCGGTGTACCGTATGCGGCCCACTTGTGAGCGGCCAACAATGGCGAGCAGATCAAAATCATCGAATGTTCCAGTCGCCTTCGCAAAGGTGAGTCGCAGCCGTTCCCGCAACGCGCCTTCCGGGAGGTTCATCTCGAAGATCGGAGGAAGGCCAAAGGACACGTCCCAGGAGGGAAGCCGCACGGGCATGGTAACGGAGACGGCGCGCTTTGGGACTGTCTCTGGCAAGTACGCAAAAGCACTTCCGCGATCCCGCTGCCTGTCCAACAGTCCTGCCTCAGCGGCGTCTGTCCAGACCTTTATCATCACGGTCCTCTTCTAAGAGTTCGTCCAGCGTGGGCCGTTGCAAGTTTGCCTCTTGTAGTTTCAACTCTAGGCCGAGTGCCGACAAAATGTTGGCGACTTTAGAAAAACCAAGTTCACCGGATCGGCCATTCTCCAGTGCTTCGATCGTTGCCCTACTCACGCCGGCCTTGTCAGCCAACGCGGACTGGCTAAACCCGAGAGCCTTCCGTCTGGACGCGATCTGAGCGCCAATGGAGTGCAGCCTTAGCATAATATGCCTAATATACTAGCCATATAATCGAATAGTCAAGGTTGTGACTAGTATATTGGTCGTTAATTTGAGAACGGCATCGTTGGGTGACCGGAGAGTCGTTTTCGCGACCAAGCGCCCCGCGGCAAGCCACTCGCTGCTGTGCCAGGCGACCGGCACCTAGCAGACGAAGCTTCGGACGCGACAACTGACGGGTTCGCAAACTGTGAGATTATTCCTGATCGAGTCACAGATTGTAGACGGCGACAATGGCTTCACGTGAACGAATCTAATCCCAAGCTCCCGGACCTGCCGTCTGCTCTTGCAGAGATGCAGCGCTTGCGTGAAGAAAATGTTCGTCTACGGTGTCTTTTGCAGGAGCACGGCATCCAGATTCCGGCGGCGCAGTCGACTACCGAGATTCCCGTCACAACGAACGCACTGCCAAGTGCTCATATTCCTGTCTTGAAAGCCGAACAACGAATCGCATTGTTCCGGAGCTTTTTCCACGGGCGCGACGACGTTTATGCCGTCCGTTGGGAGAACACCGACGGGCGATCTGGGTACATGCCCAAGGCAGATCGGGACTGGAAGGCCTACTTTCGCGCCAAGGACGAGGACCGCAAGAAGGTTGACCGCCAGACTCGGAAGTTCAGACCGTTGACCGACGAGGTAGTACGTGGGCACCTCGTTGGAGATCACACCATGGGCGTTTATCCGCTGCTGCAGGATGAGACCTGCTGGTTTCTCGCGGTTGATTTCGACAAGAAAACATGGCAAAGGGATGCTACTGCGTTTCTGGCCGTATGCAGCGAACTGAACGTGCCAGCGGCACTAGAGCGTTCACGCTCAGGAAACGGTGGCCACGTGTGGATCTTCTTCGACCAAGCGATCCCCGCAACCACCGCACGAAAACTCGGCTGTGCAATCCTGACTCGTGCGATGGAGTCCCGTCACCAACTTGGACTGGATTCGTATGACCGCTTTTTCCCCAACCAGGACACCATGCCAAAGGGAGGGCTTGGCAACTTAATCGCTCTACCTCTGCAAAAACTTCCTCGTGCAGACGGAAACAGCGTCTTCGTAGATGCGGAGTTTCGTCCGTACAGTGACCAATGGGCCTTTCTGGCGAGCGTGAAACGGATGCCTATTGCTGCTGCTGAGGCCGTTGTTCTGGTAGCCCAACGAAGTGGAGATCTTGTCGGAGTGAGAATCAGCTCTGCGGAAGATGATGGACAAGATGCTTGGACGTTGCCACCATCCCGAAAGCGAGCAGAGCGTCCAATACCAGGCCCCTTTCCGGTGCAGGTCCAAGTTGTTCGTGGCAACCTCTTGTATATCGAAAAGAAGGATCTTCCTTCCGCGATGCTGAACCGGTTGCTTCGCCTTGGGGCATTCCAGAACCCCGAATTCTATAAGGCGCAAGCAATGCGGCTTCCCACTTTCAACAAGCCGCGAGTCATCGCCTGTGGCGAGGAACTTGCCGACCACATTGCCCTACCACGTGGTTGTCTGGCGGGGGTCATCGAGCTATTGAAATCGCACCGCATCAAGCCCATGGTTAGGGACGAACGGTCCGTTGGTCGCCCGATCGAAGTAGAGTTCTCCGGTCGACTTCGCCCGTTACAGCAGGATGCCGTTGACGCGTTCGCACAGCACGATGAGGGGATTCTTTGCGCTCCCACAGCTTTTGGCAAGACGGCAGTCGCAGCATGGTTGATTGCGTCACGGAAGGTGAACACATTGATCTTGGTGCATCGTCAACAGTTGCTGGACCAGTGGCATGCAAGATTGGCGATGTTTCTCGGTCTTCCCGCAAAGTCAATCGGCCAAATCGGGGGAGGGGTGGCCAAACGCAGCGGCTGTGTGGATATTGCCATTCTTCAAAGCGCCCACGACAAGGAAGGGGTGAAAGACTTCGTGGCAGAGTATGGCCAAGTGATTGTTGACGAATGTCACCATCTATCGGCGTTTACTTTTGAGCAGGTGTTGAGGCAGGTGAAAGCAAAGTATGTCGTCGGATTGACAGCAACTCCAGAACGGAAAGATGGACATCATCCCATCATCTATATGCAGTGCGGCCCGATTCGATTCAAGCTCAGCGCCCGCTCAATGACGGCAGCTACGCCGTTCGAGCACGAAGTAGTTCCGCGGCTGACGGACTTCTTCTTGCCGTCTGAGCAAACCGATATGACGATTCAGGAGGTGTACGCAGCACTTGTTGATGATCGCGTCCGCAATGAATTGATCCTTACCGATCTCATCCAGGCAAGCAGTGATGGCCGCTCACCGTTGTTTCTTACCGGCAGAACTGAGCACTTGAAATATTTCGAGGCGGAGCTTGCTGGCAGAGTGAACAACGTGTTCATCCTCAAGGGGGGCATGGGCAAGAAACAACGACGATCGACAGCAGAGGCAATCGCGGCCGTGCCAGAGTGCGAGCCAAGAATCATTCTGGCGACCGGCAGTTACATCGGCGAAGGATTCGACGACGCCCGCTTGGATACGCTCTTTCTGGCGATGCCCATCTCTTGGAAGGGAACGCTACAGCAATACGTAGGGCGTCTCCACCGACTTCATGATGCCAAGCGAGTTGTGCGAGTCTACGATTACGTGGATTCCAACGTCCTCATGCTGGCGCGAATGTACGCGCGTCGTCTGAAAGGGTACAACCTGATCGGCTATACGATCCGGGACGCCAGCAACGGAACGTCGTTCTTTCAGCGGGTTGAAAATCGATCTCCCAAAGAGCCTTTGATTAACGGAGAAACATGACGAAACGGAGCAGTCGCCCGGCGGTTCTGCATCTCCGGAAGCTGAAAGGCGAGTCTGGGATATATCTCCCTTCGCTCAGCAAGGCGAGGCTGAAGGAACTGATCGAACAAGCGATCGTGGATGCTTACGGCGAAGAAGAACAAGTGGGCGGTTTTTTCACCATGATTGAGGAGCACCTAGCGTTGCCTTTCCGTGTGAAAGTCCTCGGCGTCGATGTTGACGTGCAGAAAGTCGACATGACGCTAGATGGCCAAATTGTTGCCATTTGCCGTCGAGGCAAAACGCGCCAGAAGATCCCAATCCTTGACCTGCCTTTGCCCACGCCGGCACCGGCAGGCATGGAGTGGATTGTCGCTTATCGCCACTGGCGCCGAGGGACCTGGTGAGCGAATACCAGTACTACGATTTCCGCGCAATTGACCGTCCGCTGACGAAAAAAGAGATGGCAGCACTCCGTTCCATCTCTTCGCGGGCCGCAATCACCGCCACGAGCTTCACGAACCACTACGAATGGGGAGACCTGAAAGCCGATCCGAGCAAGCTGCTGGAGAAATACTTTGACGCTTTTGTCTATGTCGCGAACTGGGGGACGCATGAGTTCTATATTCGCCTCCCGCAGGAATCGGTCGACTACAAGTTGCTCAAGGCCATGGTCCCAGGCGAGACCGTGCGTGTCCGAAGAACCGCGAGATTCGTGATCGTTGAATTTGGAAGTGAGTCGGAGTGGGATGGTGAGGACGACGGGACCGGATGGATGGCCTCCCTGATGCCTCTGCGCTCGGACCTGCTTCGCGGCGACCTCCGATGCCTGTATCTCGGCTGGCTTCGCAGTGCGCAGGATGGAGGACTTGATGAAGATGAAATGGAGCCGCCCGTGCCTGCAGGCCTGCAAGAATTGTCCGGTCCTCTCGGCGCGCTGATCGAATTCCTCGAAATCGACGAGGATCTCGTCGACGTTGCAGCACAGGCTTCAAACCCACTCGCCGCTGGACCGAGCCGCAGAGAGCTGTCCGCATGGATTCGAGGCCTGCCGGAAAAGGACAAGAACAAGTTGCTCATTACTGCGGTCGTGGAGCAGGGCGAGCGCTGGCGAAACGACTTCATGCGGCGTTTCCGGCGTAGGGACGTACAGCAACCCTCTGATGTGCCCTTTGCAAGCGAACGGCGTAAGGTGGGCAATCTTCTGGCAGCGGCCCATGCGCGTGCGAAGGAGAGGGCCCGGCTACTGAACGAACAGCGCATAGCGGAAGCGGCAAAACGACGGGTAGAGGATGAGGCAAACCGGGCTCGGTATCTCGATCAAGTAGGACGACGCCAACCGGAAATCTGGAACCAAGTTGCAACGCATATCCAGATGCGGCAGCCCAAAGATTATGACAAAGCGGTCAGTTTGCTAACTGACCTGCATGATCTCGCAGTTCGCCGCGGCCAGACGGTAGGATTTCAAACAGAACTGGAGAAGATCCGGCAAGTACACGCCGCCAAGGAGAGCTTCCTGCGTCGACTTGCCAAGGCAAACTTGTAAGTAGCAAGCAAGTTCACATGGCTTGCCAAGTGTGCCAATTGTAGACGTGTCTCAATCGAAGGGTACACCCTATTTCAGGTGTGCCATAAGTGTGCCGTACCGTTCGATCCCATGTGCGCTAACTTGCTTCTTTTCAATACCAGACCAAATTGCTCCCGTGCGGGCTTGATTGTCGGTAAGTCATTGATTCTTAAAAGCAGTAAGACGTGGAAGACCCTATCAGACTCGCCTACTCTTAATCAGTAGGTTGTAGGTTCGATTCCTACCGCGCTCACCATCGTTTCAACAACACACAGCCGTTTCAACTTGCCAGTTCCCTTTACTTTGCGGGAGTCGCCAACAGGCTCTTGAGCGAATTCATAGCTTTCTGCGCTTCCGCGAGTTGGGCCCTGGCTTGATCCAATACCGCTTTCGGCAAGAATCCTTGCGTCCCGCTCGTTTGCCCCGCTTGCGACGGCTGCCCCGGGGATGTTCCAGACTGGTTTGTTCCAAACAAGGAGGCCAGCGCTTCGTCGAGCGATGGTTCCATCACCACTTTGTCGCCGGTTGCCACGATCACCCGTTTCAGTTGCGGGAAATTCGTGCCTTCGGCCTTGAGATACAGTGGCACAACATAAAGAAAAGAATTCTCAATCGGAATCACAATCAGCTTGCCGCGAATCACGCCGGAGCCCTTTTGATCCCAGAGCGTGAGCTGTTGAGAAATCAGCGTGCTCTGATCGATCATCGCGCTAATCTGGTTCGGTCCGTAGATCAGCTTTTCTTTCGGGAGTTCATAGAACAGCATTCTTCCGTAGTCGGGGAAATCGCAGCGGGCGGCCAACCACGCGATCATGTTATCCCGGTTCTGCGGGGTGAAGGGAGTCATGATGAGGTACTCCAGTTGCTCGCTCCCCGGCAGCTTCATGAGGATGTAATAGGGTTCCATGGGGTTGACTGCGCCGTCGTATTTCTCTTTCGGCGCAACCCAGAGATCTTCCCGGTTGTAGAAGACCTGTGGATCGGTCATGTGGAAGGTCTCGTATTGAGCAGCTTGAATGGCGAAGAGATCCTCCGGGTAGCGCAGATGGCTTTTTAGATCCGCTGACAGATCGGCAAGATCTTTGAACACGCCGGGGAACGCGCGCCGATAGACCGCAAGCACGGGATCGTTCGGATCCATGATGTAGAACGAAACGGTTCCGTCATACATGTCGACGACGGCCTTGACGGAGTTGCGGATGTAATTGATGCCGGCGGCCGCGCCTGTGGTCTGCGGCTGTGCGTAGGGGAAATGGTCCGAGGTGGTATACGCGTCCTGAATCCAATATTGCTTCCCTTCGCTCACCACGGCGTACGGGTCCTTGTCCAGAAGCAAGAAGGGCGCCACTTGCGAAATACGCTCCTGCACGCTTCTCCAAATCTGGATTTTGCTTTGCGGCCTCAGATACGAAGTGAGCAAAATATTGATGTCGGCTTGAGTCCAGGAAAATAAAAGCCGTTTCCACACGCTGTCCAGTGGAATTCCGCCCTTGCCCTGATAGCTGGTATAGACATTTTCGTTGCCCTTGGGATAATCAAATTCTTTAATGCCGGTAGAAACGATCTTGTAGCCCGGTGTTACCTCTCCGTAGTAGATAGCCGGCTGAGAGATATTCAGACGGGCATACTGAGATTCGGGCGGAATATTGTCGATAAGATACTGCGGGAATCCGCCACCCTGGGTCTTCGATACAGAGTTCATGACCACGCCATAGCCATGGGTGAATTGCAATTCCTCGTTCACCCAGGTTTGCGCCTGCGAGGGCAGTTGGGAGGCAAGTTCCCGCGAGGCAAGCATCACCTGGTGATAACCATCGGACAAATGGTAGCGATCGACATCCACGTTATAGAACTGGTAGTAGAGACGAATCGCCTGCGTTTGCTGATAGGTCTGAAGTAAAGGCCGAGAATCCCAGAGCCGCACATTCTGAATCGTATCTTGATTTCGAGAGAGGACCTCTGGAGTTAGATCGGTCAAGGCCGGGTACGCGGTTTCCTGGATCCCGCCAAGGTTATAGGCCTTGCGCGTGAAGTCGATGTAATGGTTAAGATATGGGGTTTCCCTGACTAGCTCACTGGGGCGAACCACAAAGGCTTGAACTAACGGAGGCAAAGCCAATACTCCGCCAATGTACAGCAAGGCATAGACACCGATTCCGATTGCCAGGAATTTGATTCGTGGACGGCGATAGGCAAGGACAAGAAGCGCGCAGGCCAGAATGGAGGCGCCCAGCATCATCCAGAAGACGACCCGAGTTACGTGAGCCGCTGCGTAGCCGGCTCCGTAAACCACGCCGAGCGTCGAATAAACGAGCTCGTAATGATCCAGATAAAAACCCCACGCGAGAGTGCCCGCCAAGATGAAGAGTAGCAGGATCAGATGGCGGGCCGTATTGTCCGCGATCGTAAGCTTCTGACCTGGCTTAAACTGCCGAAGGCCAAACAAGCCGAATAGGCCAAGAATCGCGAGAGCGCCGACCGTAAGAAACGCCAGGTTACCCTGCAGTAACTCATAGAACGGAAGGCGGAATAAGTAAAAGCCAAGGTCCACTCTATAGAGAGGGTCGGTAACGCCAAAAGATCCGCCGTACCGAAATCTGAGATAAGTATCCCACTGCGACGATACTGCGGCCGCAAACGCCAGAGAAACGAACATTACGGCCACACCGCTCACCCACATCAATGCCTTGGGGCTTAAATCGGCGCTGATCCCTCGGAGCGCATCCGAGGCAGCGAAGACTTTTCCGGCAGGAGACATGGTCGTGACCCTCAAAGGAGGGACTGTCGAGGGTGAAAGGTCGATGCGCTTGGCCGCAAGCCGAGCGTTGCCCCACAAATAGAGAAATGCGAACACCAAGGCCACCGCAAACATTCCCCACTTGACCGACAGCAGTGTCCAGAAGATGCCGACATAGTCGAGCTCCCGCATCCAAAGCAGCTTTTGGATTAGCCCGAGAAGAACTCCCAGAACGATGACGCAGGCGGCTGCTGAAAATAAGCTCCACCTCAGGATGTGGCTTTTCTTGGGTGGCTCGCTCCGGTGGCCGATATCGTGCCGTTTATTTGTGTCGGGCGTGATTTTCTCAACCAGGGTAGCGCTCATTATGCATTCACCGTGGGACTCTCTGAAGTCCTCCCCACTATCAGGCAGAAGGCGATTTGAAATCTGGTCAATTGTGCACATTCTCAATAGGTGCGCAGAACTGCCCTGGGTTAGGTCACGGGACTATTGCGTTGACCAGATTGGATTGTGATCTTTATTGCACAGAAACGCGTTCGCTTACTGCTTAGGATTCGTCTTGAGATTATTTAAGGAGAAATGACAACATGTTGAAACGTAGTCTGATCGTTACAGCCCTGACTTTTGTCGTGACGCTAACCGCAGTTGCATCGGACCGCGACGATGACATTTATCGCACTCAGAAGGCTGCCCAAGTCTTCCAGGAGGTCATGAACACACCGGATCAGGGTATCCCTCAGGGTTTGCTGGAATCGGCAAAATGCATCGCGATCGTTCCAGGGGACAAGAAATTCGCCTTCATATTTGGCGGCAGCTACGGGAGGGGAGTGGCAACCTGTCGCACCGCGAACGGCTGGAGCGCCCCCATGTTTGTAGCGATCGATGGAGGGAGCGTGGGTTACCAGATCGGTGGTTCGTCCACTGACCTCGTGATGCTCTTCATGAACGATCACGCGCTGCAAAGTCTGATGAGCGACAAATTCAAGATGGGAGCAGATGCCTCCATAGCCGCGGGCCCGGTTGGCCGCAACGCTTCCGCCGGCACCGATCTTAAACTGAGTGCGGAGATTCTGTCGTATTCACGTTCCAAGGGAATATTTGCCGGAGTGAGCCTGGATGGAGCGGTGATGCAAGCCGACAAGAGCGGAGATCAAGCAATGTACGGTTACGATGTAAGCCGCCGGGAGATTCTAAACGGCAAAGTTGCCGTTCCCGCTTCCGCGCAACCACTGCTGGATGAAATTGGTGGATACGCTCGGGTGGCGAAAGCCGAATAGTGAAGGTAATCCTGTCACAGTGAAGGCGCAAAGGGCTGTCAGCCAGTTGTCCTTCACAGTCGTAGAGGTTGGGCGTTGGAGGTCCAATCAAGAGCCCAACCTCTCCTCAATCTTCTAGCCCATGAAAAATGTCAGGCTTCTCGCCGGCGCTGCGGTTGGAGGCGAGGCTGATTCGCGCAGTCGTGCTGGTCGAACGCTTCCTTTACTCCTGCCGGCGCCTGTTCCCGAACGGGGCCGGGTTTCGATACGATCCAACTGCAACCGCTGCATCCCCAGGCAGCAAACGTGTCATTGTCCAGCCAAACCAACTCCCTCGGCATAGCGCGGCCCACCCCGGTTTTTTGGTCTTAACCAAACCAGAAGAAATTTGTTATTCTGTTTTTCCAAAAATAAAAAGACATCTCACATTTTACGAAATGTTAAAGTAAAGCGATTTAATGAAGCATTGCGGAAAGCCTTACTGAAATTGCACTCGAGATTTTAAAGCGTAAAGATAAAGCTGAATTGCGTCAAGATAGGATGGATTCTCGTACCTGGTACTTAAATTATGACCAAGAGCTGCAGTTCCAACACGGACGAACTGCGTCGCGCTTTTAAGATGCTTACCGGGAAGTGGAAACTGGAAATCCTCTTCCTGCTCCACCAGAGCGATCATCGTTTCGGAGAGCTGAAACGCTCCCTGCCCGGTATCACGCAACATATGCTGACCAGTCAACTACGGGAACTGGAAGCCGATGGGCTGATTTCACGGCAAGTCTATGCCGAGGTCCCGCCGCGCGTGGAGTACGCGCTGATGCCTGCGACGTTGGGTTTGACTCCCGTAATCGAAGGACTGCTTAGTTGGTGCCGCGAAAATTCTCCCAGGATCCAGGTACGGCAAACGCCAGCTGAACCGAAAAGCAAATCCGCCGCTCGGGTTGCAGAGACAGCGTCGAGGCGACGCCGCCAGTGAGGATCCTTCCCTTGTGCCCTTGACGCGAACCGTCTCAGCACACGATTTGAGCTTCAATCGAATCCGCCGCAGGGTGCAACTTTGATCAGATATGCGGTCGCCAAGATGTTTTAATCGCTGCTTCGGGTTTCAAAATCAGGAACTCAAGCCTGCCGGGCTGAGACGCTTCTTCATCTGTAAACCTTCCACGCATGCGTCGACAAGTCTGTGCACTATGAATCACTTCTCTGGAATGACGCAAAGAAAGCTGCCGCTTCATTGTCCTTGGGAAGACGTCTTCGAGATGACCCGGTTCGTGCCGGAGAAAGCGTCGCGACGCCTGGAGAGTGGGACGCGTCGAGCAAGCGTCCGTCCAAACCGAGCGGAGTGTCGAACCGCCGTTGATCCTCGTAAGCCCCGCCGCGGTCAATATTGATCAGTAATCGAAGCGTCGATGCTCGACACTTGCCATGGAGTTACCCTCGACGCGGACATCAGGCTACCGGACTATATTTCTTGTGAGCCGACTTACGGAGTCCGAAGATTTAACGGCGTAATAGTTGCGGTTGGTCTTTAGGAGCGACGCTGGAGCCGCTCAATCTGGAATTGCGACACCTGCGGGCTGGGAACCTGCTTTCGTGCGCGCAGCCTGCGTTTCCGGCTAACCAGGCCGCGACTGAAACAAGCGCTGGGCGACGCCCACAAAACTGCATGGATCCTGAAAATCACGATCACGGAGATTCCCAATGCAACAGGCGACTGCCTCCCATTTCATTCCCAAGAGAATTCTGGTGCCATTGGACTTCAGCTCATCAAGCGACGCCGCGCTCGAGACCGCATCCGACCTCGCTCAGCACTTTCACGCTGAACTCTACCTTGTGAATGTGGTTGCCATGCTTCCCATGGGAACAAAGATCGTCTCTTTCCCGGAGACAGGATATCTTCACAAGGCAGAGGACAATGCGGATGGACGGTTGGCCGCTTGCGAGGCAGCTCTCGCTTCCAAGGGGATCAAGGCTAGTTCCAGTATCGAGGTTGGAGATGACGTGGCTGGAAACATCATGCTGGTAATCGAACGAGAGCATATCGATATGGTTGTGATTTCCACGCACGGCGTCTCTGGTTGGCGCCCGATGGTCTTCGGATCGATCGCGGAACAAGTCGTCAAACGCGTGGAATGTCCGCTCTTGCTGCTGCGTTCCGTCAAGCCAGGTGGCGTTGTGGCGCGGGAGACGCAATCCTGATGGCAATTGATTCGAATACGACCGGCCAGCCAGGACGAAAATCGCCGCGGTTCGGAATTGGAAGATTCCTGTTCGTGGTCATCTTGGTGGTTCTCTTTCTTCTGCTGGGGCAGAGCATGGTGCGGCATCGCTTCTTTCGAGGTGGCTGGGTCTATCGGAACGGCTCAATCCGACCATAGAACCTGCTGAAAAAAGTCTTGCGATGAAGTTCTCATGCGTGAGCCCACTTGCAAAATATTTTTGAACTTGCAGTCGCCAAGCCGGATTCACGAACTTCGGAATGAAAATGGACATATTCATAAATAAGATTCTTCTTCCAGTTGCCGTTCCTGACGCCGAGCTCAACGCGGTTCGTCAAGCCGCATTCTTGGCCCGCCATTTTGGCTCCGAGGTCGTACTCGTGCACGTGGTCGCGCCGATGAGTTATCCGGTCGGCATTCTGGAGATTGGGTATGAACTCTCCGGAGATCTGCATGCAAAAATCATCGAGCGGGCACAGACAGACCTGCATCAATTACTGGGGTCCGAACTCGATGGAATTGCAGTCAGACCCTTATTGCTCAAAGGAGATCCGGCCGTTGAAATCGCGCAGATCGCTCGCGACGAACACGTGGACTTGATCGTACAGTCGACGCGTGGCCATGGGATGTTTTACCGCTTCCTGCTGGGCTCGGTGGCGGCGAAAGTGCTGCACGAGAGCACTTGCCCGGTTTGGACCAATACTCAGCTGGACGCAGCGCCAGCGCGCAAGTTCGTTATCGACAGCGTTGTTTGCGCGGTTGACTTGAACCCGCACAGCCGCAACACCGTGTTGCGTGCTGCCCGGATTGCTAAAGA
>Ga0302141_1000175_pt1 | contig 17455 bp, 17 predicted proteins | sample I_Bog_E1_2_FD_198556 | JGI IMG/M metagenome (GOLD analysis project Ga0302141, IMG submission 198556) | Peat permafrost microbial communities from Stordalen Mire near Abisko, Sweden - I_Bog_E1_2 | ecosystem: Environmental > Terrestrial > Soil > Wetlands > Peat | place: Sweden: Abisko, Stordalen... | reverse complement strand
GTATCGCGCCACATAGCCCGCGAATCTCTCGATCGATGTCCGCATGGGCAGCAGCTCCATTCGGCCAAATCCGTACTTCTGCGCGTGTTCCCGCCAAAATTTCCACTCTGCCCGCAGGTGAGCCGAAGCGCTTGAATAATCTCTTCGTTTGACTGCTTCAAAATCAAATCCCGTCCTGATGTCCTCTTTGCAGACTACGACCAGGTGAAGGTGGATTCTCCCATCCTTGTGTCTCTGGAATACCGAAAGCCACTCCTCAAAACGCCCTCTCATGGCGTTCGTGTTCATCGAATTGAACCGACGCTGTGCCTCTCTGATCGTTTGAACGTTGTCGGGAAACGTCCCGGTGAAGAAGCCTAAGCGCTCGAAACCCCATCTTTAGGCCATCCCTGTTATCTCTATCTGTACTGCCTGTTTTTGTTTCTTCTGTGTTTTCCCTCCTCTCGTCCAATTGAATTGTTCCCCTGTAGACAAGGAAGGGCCGGGGCAGGGCGGGCGTGCGCCTGCGGCGCACCGCCCGCACCCGCCTCCGGCCCGCCAATGCCCGAATGTTCGATCCCTAATGCTGCTGGGGAGGTCATGAGCCGTCTCCCTTCCAAGGCCTAGCTAGCCCTAGGATAATCTCCTGGATCTCACGCTCTACTCCTGGCCACCAACGGACAAGCTGCCTCAGTTCCGGACTCAGTATCCCAAATTTTCGGGAAGCTCCTGGGGAAGGTAGCGTTTCCCAACTTACATCTGGATCATACCCATCAACATCTTGCGAAAGGAGTACCGGGGGTTCGAATCCCTCCCTCCCCGCCACTTTGATGTGGCCTTCAAACAGAGCCAGGATTTGACAGATGGGCAGGCCACGCGCCGTTGGAAAAGGCGCACCCAAAAAGGCCGGCCAATACGGAGAATCGCCGCGGGTGCCGTTCTGTGTATAGTCCGCTGACTCCCTATGCAAAACGCCTTCGATCACGTTCCCGCCTGCGCCGGTTGCGGGGGCTGCTGCCACCTTGTGGTCGAACTCATGCCAGGCGACGACGATATACCCGATGGCCTCGTTGTGGAACACTCCGGGATCCGATGCATGGACCAACGTGGCGACGGCGCCTGCGTGGCTCTGGATCCTGACACCAAACTCTGCAGGATCTACGAGCGACGTCCAATAACCTGCAGAAATTTTATGCGTGGAGAGACGCTCTGCCTTAAGGCCATCGCTAGGTTCGTCCCGGCTAGCCCTTGAATCCGTAGCCCCTCTCCATGAAGATCAAATCTGCCGAATTCGAGGTCAGTGCGCCGGACCTGCGATCGTGTCCCCAATGGGCCTTGCCCGAGTTCGCCTTTATTGGGCGTTCAAACGTTGGGAAATCCTCGTTGGTGAACCTGCTTACCGAGCGCCGCGAACTCGCCAAGGTCTCCGATGCTCCGGGTAAGACCCAGCTCATAAATTTTTTTGTCATCAACGGAACCTGGTGCCTCGTCGACCTGCCGGGCTACGGATTTGCGGCGGTGGCGAAGCAGCGCCGCATTGAGTTTAACGACGCCGTCGCTGGATTCCTCTCTGGTCGACGGAATCTCCGGTGCGTGTTCGTGCTCATCGATTCGCGGCTCCCTCCTCAACCGATTGATCTCGGACTCCTTCAATGGCTTGAGGGGGAAGGGGTGGCGTATGCCCTTATTTTCACAAAGACGGACAAATTGTCGGCCTCGAAGCTCAAGGACGCGGTGGAGACCTTCAAGAAGACCATGGGTGGTTGGCGCTCCGACTTGCCCCTGATATTCACAAGCTCATCAAAATCCCGGGTTGGGCGGGCCGACATTCTCGGCTGCATTGAGAACATTCTGCTCGAGATCAATCGAGATAAGGGGTGACGGGCCGGGCACGTGGGGAGGGTTTGGGATGCCCTTGGCGCCATTGGGTGGAGCGAGCGAGGATTGTATTCTTCCAATGAAAAGGCTTAATATATCGCTGTCGCCCGCGTCGTTGGTCTATCGAACGCGCGGTGCGCATCCATTTGGAAACGGATGACGTAAAAGATCCCTATGAATACCCCGCTTAAGCTCAGGTCGGCGGTTGGAGTCCTTTGTGTGGGCGCCGCCACATTAGCTGCCTCGCCCTCCGCCTGCGCGGAGGCGGGCGTAGACGGGGTGACAGCCGTGTCGGGCAAAGTGAGTAGCGACTACATCCGGGTGGCACTGCCGGATGGCACCTTCCAGCCGGAGTACTACGCGTTCGGGCAGGGAGGGGAATGGGCCGGCCAGATCAGCGACGAGTCCCTCAATAAGCTCAATTTTGATAAGGTGGCGCGGGTGATTGCGGCGCCTTTGGCCAGCCGAAACTACCTCCCGGCGAGGGATCCAAGGGCGACTAAGCTCCTCATCATGGTCTACTGGGGCATGACCTATGTTTCGCCTTCGGTCGGCAGCTCGGTGGCCGACTCCAATCTGAGTGGAATCCAGAGCAGCATCAGCAGCGCGCTTAGCGCAGCCAATGCCGTGTCAATGACCTCCTCCACGAACATGGGAATCGGATTCCGGGGGATAGGCTCAGGCTCCACCACCGGGCTCCGAGACGATCAGCTTTCGGACGTCTCGAACGCGCTCCACGTGCTGAACATGGTGAATCACAACCGGGACATCACCGACTTCCGTAACGCAATGATGCTGGGCTATGACTCGGCTGGGTTCATTGGGACCGAGTATGGGCACTACGTCCGGGGAACGGCGTTCAACGTGGACAGGACGGACGTCGAGTCGGAGATCGAGGAAAACCGATATTTCGTCGTCTTGATGGCCTATGATTTCCAGCTCATGTGGAAGGAGAAAAAGCATAAGCTCCTCTGGGAGACGCGGTTCAGTATCAGCGAACGCCGTAACGAGTTCGATAAGGCCCTCCCGGTAATGGCGAGGTATGCTTCGCAATATTTTGGGCAGCCTACCAACGGTCTGCTCAGGACGCGAGTGCTTGGGGGGAAGGTCAATATTGGTGAGATGAAGTCTTTCGGAGAGGTTGAGGAGCCAAGGAAGTAAGGTGCTGAGGTGCCGGGTAAACGGAAGGGCTTAGGCTCACGCCATCCTTCCGGTTGCACTTTGGGTTCGGGGGGCGCAGCCTTTCCGCTGCGGGTCACACAGGGGCCCCTCAACTCATGTCGTACCTAACCCCCCAGCAGGCCAGCGTTCGGTTTTTCTCGGCCTTGAGGGGCGTTTGGGCGCGCTGGGGACGCTGGCTTGAGGAGCGGCCGCGCCTCTCAGCTTGGTTCTATGCAAGGGGGGAGTCCTCGATAGAGGCGGGCCGGAGGGCGCACAATGGACGGATGTTTGCCGATTTCCACGAGCAGGAGCGGATGCTTGCGGACAAGCAGCGCATGGCCTTCTACAAGGCGGCCATTGAACGCCACATACAGCCTGGCGATAGGGTCGTGGACCTTGGCACGGGCACGGGGATACTCGCTGCGCTAGCGGCCCGCCGCGGTGCTGCGCACGTCTACGCAGTCGACCATTCGGAGATTCTTACTCAGGCGCGGCAGCTGGCGCAGGCCAACCAAGTGAGCAATGTCGAATTCATCTCAATGCATAGCAGCAAGTTCAAGGTCGACGAGCCCCTGGACGTGATCCTCCACGAGCAGATGGGAGACTGCCTCTTTGATGAGGGCATGGTGGCCAATGTGGCCGACCTTCGGGACCGCCTGTTAAGGCCGGGCGGACTGATCCTGCCAAGCCTCTTCGAGCTTTATTGTGAGCCAATCAAGGTGAGGGACGACCGGGTCGTCCCCTTTATCTGGGAGCTCAAGGTGCATGGCTACGACTACGCGTGCCTCTCGGGGAGCCGTCCCCAGGAGCCAAGGTATTACAATCTTGCCAGCAGCGACCTGAACCTGGTCGAGCACTTTCTCGGCGAGCCCGAGCCTGTTCTCCGCGTGGACCTGCTCACGATCAACGAGGACGCCATGCCCAGGAAGGTGTCCTTCACGCGCAGGGTGATTAACCCGGGCCGATTGGACGGCTATGCTGTGTTCTTCCGGGCAATGGCGGGCGAGGGCATTTCCCTCAGCTCCAGCCCACTCGATAGCCAACGTGCGCCACACTGGGGATTCCGCATACTGAGGACCGAGCGAGATGAATTAAAGGAGGGCGACGAGATCGATGTGACGCTCAAGGTGGGCCGGTGGTCCGATCCCGATTCCTGGCACTGGAGCCACCAGAAACGCTCGCTTGTGGAGCCGGGACTGGCGGGGCGCCATCCCTGATCTCGAAACAGGGCGGTTGATCGGGGCCTTTGGCCGCTGCCATGTAGGATAACGGGCGTTGTGAAGGGAACCGCCGGTCTCCGGTGTTATACCCGGCACAACAGATCTGCCAATGAACCTTTCAAAAATCCTCATTTTCCAGGCCGCGGTGCTTTGCGGCGCACTCCCGCTGGCGGTGCACGGAGCGTCCGCGGAATACGAGCCGATCAAGATTAACCAGACGGACTCCCCCGTGTTCCCCAGGAATCTTGTCATGGCGGGCATCAAGAGCGGTGTCGCCAGCATCGCAGTCGCCGTAGATGACGAAGGCAAGATGACCGACTTCCTCGTGACGGCGTACACGCACCCTGCCTTCGCTGAGACTGCCCTTAAATCCCTAAAGAAGTGGACCTTTGAGCCTGCCCGAGTCCGTGGGGCGCCGCGCAACTCAAAGGTGGACCTAACGTTCAACTTCGAGGTGGAGGGCGTGGTCGTCGTGAGCATGACGCCGCTCACCTACGCGGAGCTTCTCCGCTTCAAGATTGCCCCTAATTCCATGACCTACAGCGCGTGCACGTTGGCACAGCTCGACCGCATCCCGACGCCGAAAAAGATCGTGAACCCCATATACCCGAACCAGGTGGCGCGCAGCAGCCGCGGAGGCCATGTCTCGGTCGAGTTCTACATTGACGAGCAGGGTCACGTGCGGATGCCCTCGGTAAGCCGGGAAACCGACATGGCCAATGAGGAACTCTCGGGTATAGCCGTTACGACGGTTACACAGTGGGAGTTCGAGCCGCCAATGTGCAAGGGCCGGCCGGTGCTCGTCCGCGCGCAGCAGGACTTCGATTTTAAGCCCGCTAAGCCGCAGTAGGCCCCTGGGGTCTAGCAGTTGGAGGTCTCTCCGATGAACCTCGCGAGTTCCTTTTTCAGGAGCTGGCGGGCCCGATAAAGCCGGGTCTCGACCCCGCGCTCCGAGCATCCGACCACCGAAGCGATTTCCCGGTAGGAAAGGTGCTCATAGTGATGGAGGAGCACCGTGATCTTCAGGTCGTGCGGCAGGGAGTCGACCGCGGCCTTTAGGGCTTCGACCGATTCGTCGCGTGCCAGGGATGCATCCGGGCCGTCTTCGCCGGTCGCCGGGTCGAGCGCCAGCTCCGCAGACCTGCCCGAGGGGCCCGGTCCCGCCGGGGCGTTCAAGGAGACCGTGGGATGGCGCTGCTTCCAGCGATGGAGGTTATGGCAGAGGTTGGAGAGCGCAGTGAACAACCACGCCGGAAGGTTCGTGTCGGGCCGCAGCTGCGTCCTCCTCTGGTAAAGGCGGACAAACGTATCCGCGACAAGGTCCTGTGCATCCGCCGAGTTCTGGACGTAGCGGTAGGCAAACGAAAACAGCGGCCGCTGCCAACGGGCGATCAGTCTATTGAGCGCCGCCGCCTCTCCCTGCTGTAGGTCGAGCAGGTTATCGCGATCGGTGGCGGGGTCTTTGGACACGACGCGCGGGGCTGCGCTTCAGTTGGTCAGGGGGCGGGCTTGCGGCTCTGCTGCGGCGACAATTCCGAAATAGTGCTCACGCTGCGCCGGGTTCATCTCGCTCGCGGCGGCCATCACGAGGCTGCGGGTTGAGTCTAGGCACTGGCGGCTGATGTTGCGCCGAACCTCCACGAACTGGGCAAACTCGATGAAATCAACCTTGTCGGAAGTGCGCCGAGTGTTCTCGAAGGCGACGAATTCAACCTGCATCTGGGCGACCTGCGAGGCGAGGGAGCGCAAGCGTGGGCTCGAGGCCTGATGCAGCTCCCGGATACGGTTGAACTGGGCATCGCTTAGCCGCAGCTCGGACTTCATCCAGGCGAGCTGCCCATCCAGGGTTCCCGGGTCGTAGGGGTGGTGGAGAGCTAGGGAGAGGTGGTGGGTTGCGACGCCGACCACTAGACCCAGCAAAAGGATGAGGGTGCCACGTTTCATGGGACCTTCGCGACCGGCTCGGTCTTTAGCAGCGGATCGATGAGCTGGAGGTAGCTGCGCGCAAGAAGGGCGCTCTGCTCGCGCTGCTGGCGATTGACGCGTACCTCGGCGAGGAAGAGACCAAGCAGGGCACAGCATGTGACGAAAAGTGCCGCAAAAGGGGGTCTTGATAGCCACGCATCTATTTCTGTCCAAAAGCGTGCGAAGCCTCCGCGACCCCGCTCCTCGAGCGCAATCCGCCGCCAGACCTCCGGGGATAGGTTCGTGTCGGTCCCGCCGGGCCCATCCCAGCGGTCAAGCAGGGGGTCGAGCGGATCGGGTGGGGTGGGCGTGTTCAAATCGATATAAAAGGGGTGTGCGCCCTGCATAACACCAACTCCGCGCAAAGCCCTTCAAAAATTATCACGCGACCTCGGCGCCGTTGGGTTTCCCCCCAGATGGATCAGGTCAACGAGTTGCTTGAGCCTCACGATATACTCGGTATTACGGTAGGAGTGGCTAAAGCGGTACAAAATGTGCGGCCTGCACGAGCAAGGAAGACTCTTCTTGTGCAAAATCAAGGGTGCTGTGCCCATCCCCGGGGCACATAACCCATGACCGCCGGACACCTGCTCTGGGTTGCTGCGATCGGGGTCGTCACCGGGGCCCTTTCGGGGCGCTTTTCGCCGCGCCTGTGGCTTGCTTCGACGGTGACCGGCGTGGCCGCCGCGCTGGTGGCGTCGATCTGGGTTCTCTCCGGCGGCCCCGAATGGGAGTGGCACAGCGCATTCCGGATCGGGGGGGAACCGTTTCACCTGAGGCTCGACTCCATCAGCTCATTGTTCCTTTCGCTGCTCTGCGTCGTGGGCGGAGCCGGTGCCGTCTATTCGAGCGAATATTGGCCTGACAGGGCCCACCCGCGCTCGGCTCGAGCGGGTCGGGTATGGTGGAGCGTTTTGATAATGAGTGTCGGCGCGGTGCTTTTGTCCTCCAATGGGCTGCATTTCCTGATCGCCTGGGAGCTCCTGACGGTCAGCAGTTTTTTTCTGATCACCCTTGATCGCCGGAAGAGCGAGGTGCGAGCCGCTGGCTGGCTTTATCTCGGGGCATCGCATGCGGCCACGCTCAGCCTTTTTGCCTATTTTGCTGCGATTGCGGCAAGTACCGGGGCCTGGGATTTGGGCCCCATGCACGGCCATCCGGAGCTGGCCCCGCTCTTCTGGCTCGCGCTCTTTGGGTTCGGCGTGAAGGCCGGTATCTTTCCCCTTCATATCTGGCTGCCATCAGCCCATGCAAATGCCCCGAGCCACGTCTCCGCGATCATGTCGGGAGTCACGATCAAAGTGGGTATCTATGGGCTAGTGCGTTTCACCGGCTGGATGCCTGTGCCCGAGGGCGCGGGATGGGTGGTTGCCGTGCTAGGGGTCGTCAGCGCAGTTCTGGGAGTGGCTTTCGCGCTTGGCCAGCACGACCTGAAGCGTCTGTTTGCCTACCATAGCGTCGAGAACATCGGCATCATTCTCATTGGATTGGGCTTTGCGCTCGTGGCGGTGGAGCACGGCAACGCAGCCTGGGGCCTTCTGGCACTGGCGGGCGGCCTCCTACACGTCTGGAATCATGGATTGTTCAAGTCGCTATTGTTCCTGGGCGCCGGATCGGTCCTTCACTCGACGCGCACCCGTGAGATGAGCCGCCTCGGGGGCTTGTGGCGCGCGATGCCTTGGACCACCGCACTCTTTGCGCTGGGGGCTGCAGCCATTTCCGGGCTTCCACCGCTCAACGGTTTCGTCAGCGAGTGGCTTATTTTCCTAGGGCTCTTTGATGCTGTAAACATGTCAGGGGATGTTGCGTTGGCCTCGGTTCCTGCCCTTGTGCTGCTCGGGATGACGGGCGCCCTTGCGCTGGCATGCTTCATCAAGGTGTGCGGCGTGGTGTTCCTTGGCCAGGCACGCTCCGCAGCCGCCGAAAACGCCCGCGAGTGCGGCATTGCGATGCGCGGGCCGATGATTCTCCTTGCGGCGGGCTGTGTTGCGATCGGACTGCTTCCCGCCGTCTTCTTCCTCGCAGTGGCACGTGCCGCCGCGGAGTGGAATCCAGCCTGGTCATTCCTTGCCCGGCCTGCGCCGATTGCCACCCTCGGCTATGCGAATCTTGCGCTGGTGGTGGTTGGCGCGTTTGCCGTGTTGCTTCTATGGCGACGGGCAACGGCAAACGGTCTGCTCAGGGGGCCCACATGGAACTGCGGCTATGCCGCGCCCACGGCGCGCATGCAGTACACGAGCGGTTCGTTTGCCGGAATCATCAACGAATGGTTTGCATGGATAATCCGCCCGACACGGCACGAGCGGAAGGTTGAGACACCCTTTCCTGTCCGCGCCAGCTTTGAGGAACATTCGCCCGAGACCGTTCTCGAGCACGTGGTAATACCGGCAGGCGGGGTGGTCATTAGAATCTCTGACATCGTGCGGAAGCTCCAGCACGGGCGCCTCCAGGCTTATCTGCTCTACATCGTGCTAGGCCTGGCGGCGTTGGGGGCACTCGTGCTTTACGCAGGCGCCCACTGAGCATGAGGCGCTAATGATCGACGCAGAAAGAGGATCGCCTAGCGCGGCTGCGTTGTGGCAATATCGACCCTTCGGAAATGTACCTAAACCTAATCCAGATTGCTGAGTCATTTGGAGTTTCTGAAAAGGTCGTTGAAGACTGGATCCGCAGGGAAGGCCTCCCGCATACCCCGGACCGTGGCCGCTTGATGTTTGACCGGGCCCAGGTCGCCGAGTGGGCGGCGGTCCGGGGACTTGCTGCCAAGGCTGGATTTCTCGCTCCGGTTGCGCCTGCCTTTGCGACAGGGATCTCGCTGTGCGCGCTGCTGCGTGCGGGCGGCATCTGGCGTGATGTGGCCGCGACTGATTATCTGGACGTATTGCTCCGGGTGGTTTCTGGGCTCCATGGCACCACACCGGCACTCAAGCAGTTCCTTGTGCAGGGACTCCGTGCCAAGGGCGGGGTCAATATCGCCCCCATTGGCGGCGGGATCGCACTTCCACACCCGAGCGCGCGAATAGCGCTGGGCCGCGACTGCGGGACGGTGGCGCTTCTGCTTCTAAAGGACCCACTGACGTTCACCGAGCCGCATGCAGATGAGGTGCCGCTAACGCGGCTGTTTTTTTTCATCGCGCCGTCACCCCGCGCCCACCTTGACATTCTCGGACGCCTTAGCCGCGGCCTTTCGCGGGGCCCGCTCCGGGAGCTGGTAATGAAAGGCGCCCCAGATGAAGAAATATTTGGCGCCGCCGCCGCCGCTGATAGTTCGGCCCAGGGCGCCGTAGGCGGGGATGCCACGTGATGCCGGGGATGCTGCTGCTACTCGCTGCACTTAGCCTGGTCTCAGGTGCCGTGCTTGGCCCGAGGCACCCTCGGTTATGGTTGGCCCTCATCCTGGCGGCGGCCCTGGCGGAATTTGGGGCCGCTCTGCCCATGCTCTTGGGCTCCGTCCCCGTCGATTGGGAATGGAGGAGCTGTTTTGATCTGGGGGGTGAGCCGGTCCACCTCAGGCTAGACGGACTGAGCGCGCTATTCCTCGTGCTCGTTGGTGTCGTGGGAGCCGCCAGCGCGGTCTATTCGCGCGGGTACTGGTCGGATAGTGAGCATGCCTCCTCGGCCCCGATGGGCAGGCTGTGGATGAGCGTGCTCCTCCTGTCCATGGGGCTCGTGCTCGTTTCGTCGAACGGGTTGCATTTTCTCATCGCCTGGGAGCTGTTTACGGTGAGCGCCTATTTCCTGATCACGCTGGACCGTGAGCGGCCTGCCGCGAGGTCCGCAGGCTGGCTCTACCTTGCGGCATCCCACGCCGGGGCGATGCTCCTTCTCGCCTTTTTCGCATCGCTAGCCGCACGGACCGGGAGCTGGGACCTTGGGCCCATGCGTGAGCAACGGGACCTGGCGCCCCTTTTCTGGCTCGCGTTGTTTGGCTTTGGCGTGAAGGCGGGCTTGTTTCCACTGCATGTTTGGTTGCCCTCGGCGCACGCCAACGCGCCAAGCCACGTGTCGGCGCTTATGTCGGGCGTTGCCGTCAACATGGGCATCTACGGTATCGTGCGGTTCAGCGGTTGGCTGCCCGTCGAGGCCTCTGCGGGTTGGATCGTCTTGGTGCTTGGCGCGTGCGGCACGCTTTTCGGAATTTCGTTTGCCTTCGCGCAGAACGACATCAAGCGGCTCCTCGCTTACTGCACGGTCGAGAACGTGGGCATTGTCGTGATCGGCTTAGGGGGAGCCTTGGTCGGAGTCACGCACGACGACGCGCTTTGGGGGCAACTCGTCTTGGCGGGGGCGCTTCTGCATGTCTGCAATCACAGTTTGTTCAAGTCACTGCTTTTCTTTGGCGCGGGTTCTGTGCTCCATGCCACGGGCAAGCGCGACATGACGCAGCTCGGCGGTCTCTGGCGCAAGATGCCGTGGACAGCCGGGTTATTTGCACTCGGGGCTGTCGCGGTGTCGGGGCTGCCGCCTCTAAACGGGTTTGTCAGCGAATGGCTTGTCTACTCGGGCCTATTTGATGCCGCTGCCAGCCGAAGCGCTGCGGCATGGGCGCTGATACCTGCGGCCATTGTCCTTGGGCTGGGCGGCGCCCTCGCGCTCGCCACTTTTGTCAAAGCAGGCTCCACCGTGTTTCTCGGAGCCAGCCGCACCCAGGCGTCGGAGGACGCCCATGAGTGCGGGACCTGGATGTTGGCGCCGATGTTGGCGCTCGCTGGCGGATGCGTGGTAGTAGGGGTCGCGCCCGTGCTGTTGTGGCGGGCGGTTTCGCGCGCGGTGAATGCATGGCACCCGTCGTGGGCCGCTTCGGCTGCACCCGCGCCGCTCGTAACGCTCGGGTCCGTGCATATCGTCCTTGCCGTGGCCCTCTGCCTGGCGGCGGTGCTCCTGCTCCAGAAGGTGCGTAACAATGGCGTCCGAAGGGCTCCGACGTGGGACTGCGGCTACGCGGCGCCCACGGGTCGCATGCAATACACGGGCGGCTCATTCAGCGGCATAGTGGCCGGTTGGCTTCCTCGCCTCCTCGGTCACGACCGAGTTTTCCGCCGACCGCGTGGAGCGTTCCCCTCGAGCAGCCTCTTGATAGAGGATTTTCCGGATACCGTGCTGACCCGCGTGGTAGAACCTGCGAGCGTCGCGATACTGCGGGTATCTACGGCGACCCGCCGGCTGCAGCACGGCCGCCTGCAATTCTACCTCGTGTATTTGCTGTGCGGACTCGCGGTTCTCGCTATCCTTGTGTGGATTGGGGTGGAGCGATGACACTAATCTTAGAATTTATTGCTCGTTTGGCTGTGTGGCTTTTGCTGGCACCACTGCTTCCTGGCATTATCAACAAGGTGAAGGCATGGGTGGCGGGTCGCAGGGGCCCGCCGGTCCTCCAGCTCTATTACGACCTTGCTCGATTGTGGAAGAAGGGCGTTGTCATGAGCACCCTGGCTTCTCCCGGCTTTGTGGCCGGTCCGGCTGTGGCCTGGGTGGCGCTCGTAGGCGCGGCCATGCTGATGCCGCTTGGACCCGCCGGGAGCGCTCTCAGCTTTCGGGGTGATGTGCTGTTGCTGGTCTACCTGCTTGCGCTGGCGCGATTCTGCACGACATGGGCTGCACTTGAGACCGGCTGCGCGTTCGAAGGGATGGGAGCCGCGCGCGAAGTGAGCTTTGCGGTGCTCTCTGAGGTGGCCCTGATCACCGCGGTATTGGCACTCAGCGTCCAGACCGGGAATATAACGCTGGTTGAGATGCTTTCGCTTTCAGTCGGCTCCGGGGCGATGCTTCTGGCGGCGGGACTCTTCGGGGTCCTGTTGGCTGAGAACTGCCGCGTGCCGTTCGACGATCCTAACACGCATCTGGAGCTGACGATGATCCACGAAGCGATGGTCCTCGACCACAGCGGCCCCCCATTTGCGGTGATTCTCCATGGGGCTTCGATGAAGCTTCTGCTCTTCGCCGTGCTCCTTGGCCAGGTCGTGCTGCCTGTCGCAAAGCTCTCCCCACTCGCGGGAACCGCGGCGCTGGCGGGCGCGGTCCTTGCAGTGACGGTGAGCGTCGGCCTTGTTGAATCGCTGCTCGCGCGAATGGCCTTCCGCCGCGTGCCCCTTATTCTGACGGCGTCGTTCCTGCTGTGCCTGTTTGCGCTCCTTCTGGCGCTAAAGGGAGGTGCATGATGAGTTCGACGATGAACCTCCTGATAGGCCTCGCGATCGGCCTGAACCTCCTGGCCCTTGGCAGCAGCCGACTGCCCGCCGTTATCCGAGCGATGTCCGTGCAGGGCGTGATCCTTGGGGTGATGCCGCTACTGCTGGAGCACTCCTTTGACTGGATGGTCGCGGTCGTGGCGGTTGTGACCGTTTCCGTCAAGGGATTCGTGATTCCCGGTTTGCTGCGCAGGGCAATGCGCACCGCGAAGATCGAGCGAGAGATCGATCCCTTCATTGGGTTTGTGCCATCGCTCCTGCTTGGAGCCGGCGGGACCATTGCGGCGATCGCCGTGACTCGCATGCTGCCGCTCTTGCCCGAGCACACGGGAACGCTGCTGGTGCCAGGGGCCATGGCGACCATCTTCACGGGTCTCATACTTCTGATAGGGCGGGTTAAGGCGATTTCACAGGTGTGCGGCTACCTTATCATGGAGAACGGAATATACCTCTTTGGTCTTCTGCTCATCCACTCCACGCCGCTGCTTGTTGAGTCGGGTATCCTACTTGATCTGACGGTGGGCGTGTTCGTCATTGGCATCATCGTGGACCGCATCCAACGGGCGTTCGATTCGCTCGACACCCGTAAGCTGACCGTGCTTCGCGAATGAGGGAGAATCTCCTAATTGCCATTCCGCTCATCGGAGCCGCCCTTGCACTGATCTGGCGCGGGGACCGAACACGGCCCCTGATCCTTCCTGGGGTGGGATGCCTCCACACCGCGCTTTCCCTCTGGCTGCTCGTGAGCCCGCCTCCCGTTACGCCGGGAGCGTGGTTCGGCTTTGATCCTATCGCGCGAGCGGTGCTGCCTGCGGTCTCAATTCTCTTCCTGGCGTGCGCGGCGTACGGCGTGTCGTACCTCCGGATAAGGACGGAACGCTCCAACCGGGTGTTCGTCGCCCTGATGCTGGCCATGCTTGGGCTGTTGAGTGCGGGCCACCAGGCCAGGCACCTCGGCATGTTGTGGATAACAACCGAGGCGGTCACGCTCGCGGCGGTACCGTTGCTCCATTTCAACGGGACATCTCGAGCCTTCGAGGCGACGTGGAAATATCTTCTGGTGGGAGGCACGGGTATCGCGCTGTCGCTCCTCGGCTCCTTTTGCCTGGGGTATGCATCGCTGCGTGGGGGCGGCAACGGGGACCTTACGTTTGTGGCGCTGGTCGCGCAAGGGGTGGGGCTCTCTCGCCCATGGGTGCTGATCGCGTGGGTGCTCCTGCTCGTCGGCTACGGCACAAAGATGGGCCTGGCGCCTATGCACACCTGGAAGCCCGACGCTTATGGCGAGGCCCCTGGCATCGTGGGGGCAATGCTCGCTGGAGGCGTGACGACCGTGGCCTTCACGGCAATCCTCCGCGTGCGGGCGGTCGTGAGTGCTTCGGGCGATGGGATGATCGCGGACCGGACGCTTCTGGTGATCGGTCTCTTTTCGATGCTCGTTGCGGCGCTTTTCCTCCTGGGCACCCGCGACTTCAAGCGGATGCTCGCCTACTCAAGCGTCGAACACATGGGGATCCTCGTAATAGGCGCGGCCCTGGGGCGCGCGGGTATTTGGGCGGCCTTTTTTCACGTGTGGAACAACAGCCTTACGAAGGGGGCTCTCTTTCTGAGCGCAGGCAACATACGGCGCGCCGCAGGTGCGCGCACGGTCGACGAGGTCAGCGGAATGGCCGCGGTCACTCCGCGCTCCGCCGCGATCTTCGTCACCGGCATGTTTGCCGTGACGGCCTGCCCGCCTTTCGGCCCGTTTTTCAGCGAACTCCGCGTGATAAGGGCGGCCATCGAGACGGGGCATGCCGGAACGGCAGGAATGTTTCTCGGTTGCCTGCTCTTCGCATTCTTTGGCCTGACGCGCCTGGTGTTCGCGACGGTCGACGGGCGTGCGCGAACGAAGGAGAGCAGAGCCAAGAGCCAGCTCAATGAGAGGGCCGGAGTGGTCCTTCCGCCTCTCATACTCCTCGGGCTGTCGTTGTGGCTGGGGCTAGCGACGCCCCATGTTCTCGTCGACGCCTGGTCCGCGGCTGTCGGGCAGCTCCTGCCTAACCCATGAACCCTTCACAGCCCTTCGCTCTCCTTGCCAACGGCACCAGCATCCCCTGGAGGGAGGTTCCCGAGTGGCCGTTGCCAGACCTTGTCCGTGAGACCGGGGCGCAGCTCGATCGCGGGGCGCGCCTGTGCGCCTGGTTCGGCGTGACTGACGGCGGTGCCACGCGCGTGGTCTCATTGATCGCGTTTGACGCCGACAATACGCTCGCGGTCGCGCGAAGCGAGCCGTCGACGGGCGCCTATACCTCGCTTACGTTAACCCATCCGCAGGCGCACATGTTCGAGCGCGAGATATGGGAGCAACATGGCCTGATGCCCGAAGGCCATCCGTGGCTTAAGCCCGTGCGCAGGAGCGCGGGTACCGCCCCTGCGACGGGAGAATTCTTTCGGGTGGATGGCCGCGAGGTTCATGAGGTCGCCGTGGGGCCCGTCCATGCGGGAATAATCGAGCCGGGGCATTTTCGCTTCCAGTGCGCGGGCGAAGAGGTGCTGCACCTTGAGATCGCCCTCGGATACCAGCACCGGGGCATAGAGGAGGCGCTGATAGGTGGGCCGCACCGTGCCACGATGAGTCAGATGGAGGTCGTGGCCGGGGATACCACGGTGGGCCACGCGACGGCCTATTCCTCGACGATGGAGGCCCTCGCTGGCGAGGAGGTGCCGTTGCGGGCGCAATGGCTGCGTGTGATCGCCCTCGAGCTTGAGAGGCTTGCCAATCACACAGGCGACCTGGGGGCGCTGGCCAACGATGTGGCATTCCTTCCCACGGCTTCGGCGTGCGGGAAGATACGCGGCGACTTTCTGAACCTCACGGCGCTCCTCTGCGGGAATAGGTTTGGTCGCGGGCTTGTGCGGCCCGGGGGCTGTCGCCATGACTTGGAGCCGGACCGGGTCGTGACGCTCATCGAGCGACTGGTCGGTGCGCTCGCCGAGGTGGAGGCAGCTGCCGAATGGATGTGGGACGCCTCCTCGGTCCGCTCGCGTTTTGAGGATACAGGGGTCGTCTTTTCGAAGCAGGCAGTGGACCTCGGCCTGGTGGGACCGGTGGCTAGGGCCTGTGGAATCGTGCGCGACGTCCGCTTTGATCACCCGGCGGGGTGGTACCGCCTTGCTCAGGCCCCGGTGGCTGTCTGGCCGGGTGGCGACGTGTTTGCGCGCACGCGGGTGCGCTGGTTGGAGCTACAGCGGTCCGGCCGGTTCCTGCGTGAGCAGTTGGGTGCGCACGTGGAGGGCGATATTCGCTCGGATCAAGGGGCGCTTAAACCTGACACGCTCGCGGTGACCTTGGTAGAAGGCTGGCGCGGGGAGGTATGCCATGTCGCCCTTACCGGCGCGGAGGGCAAGTTCAGGCGCTACAAGATCGTTGACCCGTCGTTTCACAACTGGATCGGCTTGGCGTTGGCGCTTCGCGGCGAGGCGATCTCCAATTTCCCGATCTGCAACAAGAGCTTCAGCCTCTCCTATTGCGGCTTCGACCTGTGAGCCGCGTGCGATTCCCGTCATGTATGTCTTCGACACAATAACCCACCGCATCCGGCGCGGCTGCGAGACGATGGGCTACCCGAAGGGGCCGCCGCCGCTGTTGCCGGATCGTCACGGGGGGTCACTGCGGGTTGAAGCGGCCAAGTGCCCCGAGGGCTGCCGCGAATGCCTATCCGTCTGTCCGACTGAGGCCATATCACAGCCCGCCGGCAGGGCAATCGCGCTCGATTTGGGGCGATGCCTGTTCTGCGCGGCGTGTGTCGAGGCCTGCCCTCACGGAGCCATTACGCAGACGGGCGACTTCCGGATGGCGACCCGACGGAGGGAGGATCTTGTGCTGGGAAGCCCCGGCCATGAGGAGGTCAGGCTTGCGGAGGCCCTCGATGACAAGCTGAGGAAGCTTTTTGGACGCTCGCTCAGGTTGCGGCAGGTGAGTGCGGGCGGCGATGGTGCTGAAGAGGCGGATCTGAACGTGCTCGGCACCATCGGCTGGGATATCGGCCGCTTTGGAATCCAGTTTGTCGCGTCGCCGCGCCACGCGGATGGCCTTGTTGTCACGGGCCCGATTTCCAAGAACATGGAACTGGCGCTCATGAAAACCTGGAACGCCATGCCGGAGCCCAAGATCGTCATAGCCGTGGGCGCAGCCGCGATTTCAGGTGGGCCGTTCGTTGGAGGGGCAGAGGTTAAAGGCGGAGTCGAAACCCTATTGCCCGTTGATCTTTTCATCCCCGGATGGCCTCCGCATCCGCTCACGATCCTCGATGGCCTGTTGCGCCTTCTAGGCCGACTTGAGGAGAAACGAGCGGCAGGTGATGGGGTTCGCAGTCCGGGATAAATCCCCGGAACTCTTTAGGGGCGGTTCGCCTCCCAAAGGTTCAAGCAGACGTGACAATCCCTGCATTCCCACCCAGCATTGTGCAGAGAAGGTGTATTCCCATTTTACCCCATGACGACACCCCGAAGTTTTCCCCGAGCACTCCTATCGGCATTAGCCTCTTTGGCATTGCCCATACTTCTAAGGGCCGCCGACGTGGCGGTTAATCCGCTTCCCCATTTTGAGCAGAAAGACGGCCGGCATGCGCTCTACGTGGACGGATCGCCGTTTCTGATTCTCGGGGGCCAGTGCAACAACTCGAGCGCATGGCCATCATCCCTGCCAGGAGTATGGTCGGCGGTCGAGCGGATGGGGGCAAACACCCTTGAGGCGCCGGTCTATTGGGAGCAGTTTGAGCCCGACCCGGGTCACTATGACACGTCCGTGGTGGACGCGATGCTTCGGCAGGCCAGGGAACACCATGTTCGGCTGGTGTTGCTGTGGTTCGCGACGTGGAAGAATGGGAGCTCGCACTACGTGCCGGCCTGGGTAAAGGCCAATCCGGAGATTTGCCCGAAGATCATAGGGAAAAACGGGCTGAGGGTGGATTCGCCCTCGCCGCATTCGGCGGCGGCGCTCGATGCCGACAGCAAGGCCTTCGCGGCACTCATGCGCCACCTGAAGGTGGCCGACTCGGCCCACACGGTCATTCTCGTGCA
>Ga0302141_1000001_pt1 | contig 134460 bp, 102 predicted proteins | sample I_Bog_E1_2_FD_198556 | JGI IMG/M metagenome (GOLD analysis project Ga0302141, IMG submission 198556) | Peat permafrost microbial communities from Stordalen Mire near Abisko, Sweden - I_Bog_E1_2 | ecosystem: Environmental > Terrestrial > Soil > Wetlands > Peat | place: Sweden: Abisko, Stordalen... | reverse complement strand
ACTCTCATCGAGCAAAGGTGCGAGCTTGAGCGGCGTCTGGCAGTAAAAGTAGAACTGCCATCAAAAATATCTGAATTCAACAAAACGGGAAATGGTTTTGTTCTGCCGGAGGCGAGCAATTACGATGAGGCCATTGATGATTGTGCCAAAGCCATCCGCGCAGCCGGATTTCAGGTTAAAGAGGATTAAATCATGAGCGAACTTACAAAGAAAGAGCGTGATTGGATTGCTGAATTGCAAACTGTCCTTGATAAGTGCCCATCTAAGCGATTGGGTTTCTTTACCATCGGCGACCCTGATATAACTATTTATGATTTAAATAAACACAAAAAAATAACTGAATTAATGAATAAACATGGTAACTATGATTTTTGTACCGCTGTAGATGAACTTGATGCGGGGTTCGTTGGTGGCTACATTAATTTCCCTTCTCCTATAGCAAGCACGGCGGGTTAATAATGAGCAAACTTTTGACGCAGGAAGAGTTAGAAGAAATCAAAGAGTTTGTAAAAATCTCTGAAGATTATGTACAAATAAAATTATTGCACCATATCGACGCGCTGACAGAGCAACGTGACGATGACGTTAAATATCTTATGGCTATTTTTCAGGAATGCAAAAGACGTGCAGAAAAAGCCGAGGACGAACTCAAGCGCCGCGATGCGGTGGCAGGCGAGCCGATAATGGAGCTAGACCATACAGGTGCATTTTACGACTATCGCCTATTAACAGAAAATCTACCAAATGGTAAGTATAAACTCTACGCCGCAGCTATGTCACCAGCCGTGCCGGATTATGCCGCTGCATGGATGATTGTTGGTGATTCGGGAGACCATAGATTTCCACAGGTATTCGAGCAGCTAGGGATGGCCGAACATAAGCTAAAATCCTGCCAGGAAAATGGAGTCAATGCGAGCATAAAGCCTTTATTTTTATCACCTCCAGCAGCATCAATCATGCCTAGGTTGGTCACATATAAGGATTGCCCATCAGAATACGCTGACGATAACGACAGGGAGTGGTGGGCAGAAGGATATAACGCAGGATACGCGGACAAACAATTGCCAGCCGCTTGGCCTGATGGCCAATTCTATCCAATAAGGAGAGAATAAATAATGAGAAACGTTCTTTATGGATTTATTTCAACTCTCGTTATTATTTATTTGCTATTTTTAATTTATAATTTATAATTTGGTGAAAATATGAATCCATTGACCGACGAACAAATTAGAGAAGTCTATGATGGCTGTGTTTCTTGTCTTTCAGATCCAGATAAAGATCGCGGTCTCTTTGAATTGATGTGCGACTTAGAAGGAGATCTTGCGCCAGAAAAAGTTTTTATTCAGCTTATCGATAAGCTTCGCGCGACGAAACGTGATTTAATTGACGGCGTTGAATTATTAAAATTGCTTTATATGGCAGTGCATTTAAATGATATTGAAGAAAAGACGATTGTAAGTTTTATCGAGGGTCATTCAAATGAATAAAATTCAATATTTGCTTGGAAAAGTTGCAGAAGAATGTGCCGAAGTCGCGCAACGGGCATTGAAGGCGCAGCAATTTGGGCTTGATGAATGTCAATCTGAATCTCACATGAACAATTGGGATCGGCTTGAACAGGAGTTAAATGATTTAGATGCTGTTATCAAAATGCTCGAAGAAGCACATCACAAATCTTTCTTTATTGATTATCAGGAAGGACTTATAAAGAAAGATAAGGTTCGCCATTATTATGAATATTCACAAGCTCTAGGAATGGTAGATTAATTGAGTATTCCGTATTGGAACGGAAAGCAATTAGTTTGCTTATGTTCAGCTTATGATTTTCCTCATAGATTTTATGGCGGAAAATGTGACGGTTATGACATGGTAAAAAATTGTTTTGATAATAAATTATCATGTCAGGATTGTAATTGCTTACGTTCCGGCGGATGCGATGTTATTAATGGTATCGAAAGCACTAAAGAATGTCCTTTTATTATCGATTTTTGTGCTGAATATGAAATTAAACTTTAGATCCCACTATAAAGGCCAAGCGAATGAACATAACCATTAGAATAAAATTGGATGATGATGAAATATTGACTTATGATTTATTAAATCTCGACAATAATTTAACGGCGTCTGAAGATTTGGGATTAAATCCTATACATCTTCCTTTAGTTACTAAAGCCATTAATTTAATGCAGTTTGCAATTATAAAAGTAATTGAAATTCATTCCAACGAATCGAGTAATATAAAGAAAGAAGATGAAGTCACGGAAGCTTATAAAAAGTCTCTTAATTAATTGTTTTAAATCAACATTTTCGCTATGCAATAATGATATTATAATAATTAAATCACATAAGGATTATATCATGAATAATCAAAAAGAAAATGATTCCATAATAAGGAAACAAAAGAAAAAGATTAAAATTCTAAGGCGGATTTGCATTGAATCGTATCAAGTTGTATCTGCACTCGCGTTTAAATTAGGCATCTTTGAGTCATCCGTAAAAATTGGCGAAGTTCTTGATAATCTATCTCAATGTAAATTGATTCACGATGACATTTTGCCATTCGATTCCGACGGTTATTTTTCGCCGGGAGATTCTTATAATAATGAATTAAGGAAAATCACGCAAGGCCACGTAAAATTAGTTGATTGTGGTGATATAAAAGACGAAGGGGGTTTTTTAAGACAGAAGGATCAAGCGATTTAAGACGACGCCCGATTGACGATTTAGTTACTGGAAATTGGAATGATGAAGAAATGATCCCTGGGCCGATTAAAATTATTTCCGGTAATGAAGCATTAAGAAATATTATTAATCCATTCGGTTTTATGGGTTATAAGATCGATCCTTTAGATACTGGCAATTCGGAAGTTAAGGTCGATCCCGCCGCGCCTGGAGAAGACAAAACAGTTATTGCATATAAAGATGATTCCTTATTGTCTTCATTAGGTTTTACTTTTGAACTTCATCCAAAAACTGAAAATGATAAAAATACTCTAGTAGAATTTTTCAATGGGCAATTGAAAGTTTATGAGGATACAATTATCAATCGCATCATTCATAAAGTTGTAAATGCAGAACTTAACGGTGTTACTGTTCCATACGAAAAGACTTACGAAATTACATATACTGAACTTCAAAAGATTCTTAAGGAAGAATTAGATCTTATATTAGGAGTCATTAAGGAAGATCAAAATGAAAAATAACGATTTTGAATTAATTGTTTTTGATGCTGAAGATGACGAAGGATACGCGTTTTATAAAGGCAATAAATATTATTTTACTAACGCAGAAAAGAAAATAAATCTTGAGGATAAATTAGAATGTAAATTATCGGATTATGGGACTATCATTCGTGAAACTATCCATATGATTAATAAATTACGTGATAAAAAGATGGGGAAAACTGGACAGTTGAATAATGTTAACGAATTGAGCGAAATACTTTGTTACGCTATGACTGCATATGATCATTGCAATAAGGAAAAATATAAATGATTAATCATCGTAATGCTCCGCCGCCAAAAGAGGGATATCAAGGTGAGATCCCGCCCGCTCCGCCAATGACTATGACCATGCGAAGTGAGTTGGAATATTTGCGCCTTAGCAATGTGATGCAAGGTGATCTAATTTTGTTTTTGCAAAAAGAAAACCGTGACTTAAAAGAAAAATTAAAACTCATGATTCATGACGAAAATCAAATTATGAACACTTGTTATCTGATAGCATTTGATCTGGTCTCCAAAGAAGTTAAACAGGTTGCGGAAGACAGCACCAATTTGAAAGATGATTTAATTAAATTATCCATTAAGTTTAATGAAAGCGCTAGAAAGGCTGAAGTTATATTACGCAAACTTGACGCGCAAAATAAGGAATAATAATGATTAAAGTTATTATCGAATCTCCCTATGCTGGAGAAGTTCGGGATAATCTTGAATATGCAAGATTATGCGTTAAAGATTCATTAGATAAAGGTGAAGCGCCGCTTGCATCGCATCTTCTTTATACTCAACCCGGTATCCTTGATGATTTTAATCAAGCAGAACGCGACAAGGGAATAGAAGCCGGGTTAACATGGATGAAATCCGCCGATAAAGTTATTTATTATATTGACAATGGAATGTCGATAGGTATGAAATATAGTTTGTTGTATGCCAAGTTATTAGAAAAGAAAATAGAATATCGGAAACTTAATGACGGCATGAAAGAAGCCACGCATTATTATTCATATACATACCCCAACGTTCCGCTTATTTTTAAATATGACAAAATTTCTGGATTATTACAGTACGATTTTGAATCCTTATCATGGGTCAAGGCTTCGGAAGCTAATCTTCATAAGTTTTCTATGGCAGATTCAGATATTCAGCGAATGCCAACTGAAGAAATTGACAGAGATTTAATATTAGCATTTTTCAAATCTCAACGGGAAAATAAATAATGAGTTTTCAAAGCGCCTTTATCCCGACAGTTGATATTATTGAAATTGTCATCATTTCCATATTGTCTTATGTATCCTGGCAATTTCCAACCAATAAGAAAAAATATACTGAAGAAGAGTGGTGGCGCATAGTCGCATTGCTCGCCTTCGGATTTGTTTTATCTTTATCTAATTATTTTATTGCAAATGCATTTGGCATTCTTACCTGGATTATTTCTATTTGCTACATGACGAGGACATTATGCAAGTAAACGTCATGACAATACCGGAAATTTTGAAAGTTTATAAAATCTCTAAAACTCGTTTGGCTAATGAGTTAGGTATTGGCCGCGCCACATTGTTAAATTGTTTGTCCGATACCGAAGCGCATCGCCATTGTATTATTAATGGTTGTTTCATGGCGACTAGATATTACAACAAAAAGTTTTCTATCATTAATTTCGATCGGCTTGAAAAGAATATCAATGAAATTCCGACCACAAATTCATGGGACTATATAAAAGATACCGTGCAAAAGCGTCACGTTTGCCGATTTCCTGGATGCGATAATGTATTTTATGGCAATCAGTCGCGCGTATTGTGTCATGATTGCTGGACTGATGATAAAAAACGTTATCAATATTTCGAGTAAACTATTATGAAACAACTTTACGCTTATAAATTCGGGTCGAATAAACTTTATCTATTGATTAATATTGTCATAAGGGAAACAAAATATTATTATTTTTCCGTACCTGACCACTGGTATAAAAATCATTTAGATAAAAATGGGCCAATGAAAATATATACTAGAGACGATCTAGAATATTATACTATTGGTTGTAAAAAGAATGCAAAGACAACTCGTTATTACGATACAAAAGAAAAAGCTTTCGATGCCTATTATGCTAAAAATAAACGCATGGCTGACATGGCAAGTCGTTATATAAGATGGCACGGTGCCATAGATTTTATATATTGCAAAAATATTATCGACTATTGTGATAAAATCGGGCGTGACAATATATTATCATCGCCCGATTTTCAAATGAAATTCGGTTGAGAATTAAAAAAATCTCCCCGGTTCTCTATTCGGTTTCATTACAGCCATAATCGCGGCGTCGGCAATATTTGGTGATTTGATGTCGCGTTTTTTCAGATCCTTTTTAGTTTCTACTAAGAATCGACCATTATTATCAAGGTCTTTATAAGGAGTCGACAATTCAAAGCACATTTTCGTTAAATATGGTTCTTTTACTTTCGACGTGTCAATAGAAATGAGTTGATCTATTGGATGTTTAATGCCAAGTTCAACGACTTCATAGGTCTTTCTAAAGCGTTCAGCGACTTCTACCCAGCCTTGGCCTTTGATATTCGCAAAGTAATCATGGTTAGTAATGATTAAGTGCGCCAGTTTCATAAACGGATCATCAGGATCTTTTACTCCGCCGCCTGCATTGAAAGCATCATAAATTAATCGGAATGGTATATTATTCTTTTTATTTTCAGCATTAAAATCTTTAAAGTTTGCGCCAGCACCACGACCAACGCCCGTCGCGTCAAATGTTACGCTAGTGTTCATTATCCTCGCATGATTGTAAACGCGGTGCGCCGATTTGTTCAATTCATCTTCTAAACCATGCCATTCTTCAACGTGGCTAATGATATTGTCGATAAAATCTACCATAGCGTTTAGATCATCGCCATCGTCGGCCACATCATAACCCGTCCGACGAATACCACGTACCGGCCAATCGACTCCGAGGATCGCCGGAGCTTTAAGGTGGGCATCTTTTGCCGCCAGGACGTATTTAAGATTAATGACGGATTTATCAGCTCCAGTTAATGGTTCTCCACCATAAATATGATCTGCCAATTCTTTATTTTCTTTGTACATCATTTCAATTACGCGGATCATTTTCTTCGACAAGAAAGGATTTTTATCATAATTTATTCGCTGGACGATTGAATTGGGTAATGGATTAACGACGAACCGCTGATAAGCAAAGTCGGTAATTAATTCAGGGTTGAAGATGATCCATATTTCGGAGTTATTGGCGCGGATAGTCGGTTCAAGCGTAAGCCATTGTTTTTCAGTTAAATATTGCGCTTCTTCGAGCCAAAGAATATCTATACCTTCGGCAGATTTTATTTCCGAGAGATTTCGTGCAATGCCATAGAATATAAATTCTGAGCCAGTGTATTTATGTTTAATCGAATTATTGGTTATGACAAATTCATTTTTAAACCCGGACGCTTCTATTTTATCGCATAATAGCGTATAAACTGATTCACTAATTCTATTTTGAAATTGACGTGCGCAAAGAAATTTCAACGTGTATTCTTGCGCTAAAAAAATAGCATGGCCCGCTGCATCATGGCTTTTTGAGCTTGCCCGTCCGCCGTGCAAAACTTTAACGTCCGATGGCCTAGACCAAAAGCGTCGCAAGAAAGGATTAAGCTGAAACATTTGAATGTCCTCTTATTATCATGTACGTAATATATCACTTTTGCTTAAGTATCGAAAGGGCTTGCGTTCATTGGCTGAATGACTGATAATGTTCATTGACGTTTTAACGATGTAGATTCAAGGCGATGACGATGGAAAATGACACAATGATTGAGTTGACACATGACGAACTAATGCAAGAGTTGGAGTTGAATGCAGCCATTCAATCCATTAAAGACACAAAAAACGCTAAACTTTCTGCGCACATCAAAAAGACGTGGGACGATGTAGAAATTTTTCGCAAAAGAACCTTGCGTAATCACGTTACGGTAGAATTTAACGGCAAAGTGACTGAATTTAAATCCGTCGCTGTTGCGTTTAAATTCTACAATCTCCCGATGCATAAACATTCCAGATTTCGGACAGCATTAAAACTGGTCGGCAAAAAGACATATGTTTATCAGCAAAAAATATACAAATTCGAGGTAGTCAAATGATAAAATTTACTCATACTGGTAATGTTACGGTCGATGGATTCAATTTTGAAGAAGTTAAACTATTACAATTTTCAGCAAATATCAATCCGTCATCTGATTTTCTTTGTGCGTTGTGGCGCGATGATTCTAACCGTTTCTATGATGACCAGGGAGAACAACTCAATGGACGTGGACAATATTTACTCGACATCCGTTCGATTCATATTGTTCCAAAAGAAAGAAATGGTAGCGTTATTGTCGATGACGACAAGGAACCCTGGGCATAGAGTAAATTCGTTAATAACGATGACGACAATAAATTTTAAGGATATGACAATGAACATTAAGACCAAAGTTAAATTTCTAACATCTGCTGTGATTATCCTAACATCGGCATTAACAGCAGATTATGCTGTTTCGGCTACTTTTCAATCAACCACGATGGACCGGTCAAATCCTGGCCAGTCGGCGACCGAACAATCCATTTTATCGATGCAGGGAACCATGGGCGTCGAGATAGTCACCCCGGCATTGACCCTCATACTCACGAACTACGCCGGACAATGCTCAGGCGAGGACATAGGCGAGGCGGACGTCATTACCCTGGATGGCAGGGTCGTAGAGCGCCTATGTTGGCACGCTGACCGTAATGCCTACGCTATCGATATCTCAGACGGCCACCGGCAGGCGCTCGACTCCCTGGATTGGTCAGACGCAGGACTTAAATATCTGGGCAAAATTTATCTCAACAATAAAAACGCAGCCAGAACGAATGATACCAGGGTGATTATTAAATGATAATATACGGCAGGAATGGTAGGCAGATTGGCAAGTCAATTGTGCCTACCATTATGAATCATCTGCAACAAAAAAAGAAAATTAAAAAGAATACACAAATAGACATGTGGTTTAATGAATTATTAAATGACGATTCAAGCAAGTCGTTTAATGAAATTATGCAATGGTCAATCGATATGATTGCAAAAGCAACCGGAATTCCTAACGGTTTGTTATTGGGAGAAGAATTAAAAGGATTTGAAACGGAAGAAAGTCGCTATTTAAAACGGCAACGATTATTAACATGGCTATGCGCTCGCAATGAATTTAAAGAACGAGCAAAAAGAGAAAAAATTAATTTCTATCGTCTTTGCCGCGCCAATCATTTGACCTACCCAGGATGAAGATTTCAATCCAAAATGACAAAGCCCTAGAATCGACGCTAGGGCTTTTTAGTTGATAGGGTAATGCAATCGTATGGCTTACCCCTCTTGCACGTCGCCTTGGCCTTCTGGTTGAGGATTTTTGGCCTTTTCCGCCTCTTCTTCCTCCGCTGTCGTCGTTTCGTCTTCCTGCTGAACCTGATCCGCGTAAAAATCGTCCAATTTTCGTACAGCTCGCGATCGGCCTGCATCGTCGACTGTCGTGATACCAAAAATAACATTCAGTTCTTTTATCGCGCTTAATTTTACCGTGTCTTTTGTCGTATCCGCCTTGACCAACGAAATTAGCGAATAAGCGGACATCGCCGGATTCCAAACTTTCGCTAATTTTAGTTCAGCTAGCCGCGCGTCAAATCGTTCGAGATAATACGGATTACTTTCGAGCATATAAATTCGATGCGTAACATATAAATCCTTCGCGTACTCATAACCGAACGCCGTCATTAACGCAATGACCGAGGCTGTGCCTTTTATTTTACGTTCGATATATAAATCAAAAGAGGCTCGATTCATCAGCGCATACTCAACTTTTGAGAATTCCTCAACCTCCAATTGCATATTTTCGCTGTCGTCGTAAGCCATGATAAAAAGTCCTTAATAAATATTAACTCCATAATAAAATTTTATTGCCGCGATAGCAATGCAAAATCCTAGTCCTTAAAAATAGTCCTTGAATATTGCCGCGACTTGTGATAATTGCGACGTGAGGCTAGAAATTGCCGCGATTTGTTATTAAAATCATATAGATAGGTAACCTTAACGGGAACAATCATCAAGAAAATCACGTGATATGAAGATATGAAAGTTTCGTAAGTGATTGAAAATATTAAGACGTATTATTATATATAGGTTACTTTACCATGCTTACCATGAGATATATAAGAATATACTATTAAACAGGGATACAAAGGCTGAATATATATTCAACGTGTAATTCTCTCGTATAGTCTTAAATTTTTATCATTTTGCCGAAGAGTGTTAAAGTTACCACTTTTCGAAAGTCTCGCACCTTAATTTCAATGACTTACAGCACCATTGGTTTTATCACCGGGTTTTATCTTCCCGTGAAGACTCGCGAGAAGATGCCGATTTTCCGTTGACATTCGACAACGCTTACATAATCTTACAACTATTGCCAATATGTTAAGAATTATTTAACCTTTCTGCATCATTTGATATATTCAAATTCGCGGCCATAGTTTCAACTTTATTTTAATAATCTAAACTTTTCTGTGGATGCCTGTCGGCGTACTTACATTCTCTTACATTTTATTTCGGTGATAAAAAAGCCGCAAATAGTTGCGGCTAAAGTGTTTCAATAAACTACCATGGATGACTGACTACTATATCTAGATAAGTTTGTCCAAGATATTGATGAAATCGGCTTCAACATCGTCAAAGTCCTCTCCCAATACTTCTTTGAATTTCTTATATAACGATATTTTATCCTGTAGCGTCCGGGCAACCTTTACCGGTACGCCAGAATTAACGGCTACAGTTTTAGTGCCGGTTGTTACAGTATTAACATTCGCGGCTGATGGGAGCACGCCAGTTTGAACCGGAGCAATGGGCTGCGGCTGAGCTTGGAGAGGATCACTGATGACATTTGCGACACCGTCAACAATCTGAATCGGTTTAACTTCATTATTAATTACGCTTGCATCGCTCATAGAATTCACCTTTAGTTTTGATTGAACATCTTTACTAAACCATTGTTTAATTTTTTGCCAAACACTTTTAAGAAAGTTCATTTTATCCTCATTAGGTCGTCATATCAACCTCACTTTAAAAAGATCCTGAATTTTTGCTAATTAACCGATCACATTCTAATTCGAATTCTTTTAATTCATCTGAGCTAAATTGTTTCTCAGGTTTACCGCCGCGCAATAAATAAAGTTTAAAATCTCTTTCGCTTAAATCACGCGTTAGAAAATATCCGCGATAGGCTATTTGCTTGGTAACAAAACCATATCCCTCCATGTACATCTTTAATGTTTTTGAAAACGGCTCCTTCTTTTTTCTGTTTAAGAATTGTTGTAAAATTTCAAAAGTAGAAGTAAACCACCCTTGTTCCTTTGAATTCTTTCCTACTTTTCTAAAATTACAGTGTAGCAAAATATCCAGTAAGTTATCTTCAATGAAACGGTCTTTAATAATGCCACGTAGCGAAGACTGTTCCTTTTCTGAAAACTGCATGACGTTAAGACTAATATCATCCACAACTTTAACATAATCCACCTGTGAATGTTCTTCCATCCACGCACGGCATTCTGCCATTATTTGCCAGAGATCCTGTTCAAATGTACTGAAGTCTGCTTTAAATTCTTTTTTCCAATCCGGCTGTCCATCTTTATCCGGTAACTGTCCGACAAACATCGGATAAAAACGCCGGTTGCCTGTTTCGTCACGTTGCAAACCTTCGTATGAGTTACCATCCATTACGACGATCCATTGTCGAGCTTTCGTTATAGAATTCTCGAATTTAAAATTTAAATCGTCGGCGGCTTTAGGCACAAATTCTTTAATGCGCTTAAGGTCACCGCTTTTTAAACCTATTTGTTCGCCAACATTCGCAACAATGGATTTCCCTGTAATATCACGCAGAAAATTATTGTAATTATTAACGCTTAAATCTAACTGTACTGGTTTATACTTTTCATCACCCATTAAATATTTGCACAACAGGACACAAAAATAAGATTTTCCTGAACGTTGAGCACCTATTAATGCCAGCGATAACGGAGCAAATGATCCTGGCTTCATTATTCGGTTATATAACGATAACCAAAAATAACGACCAAATTCTTTATTCAACTTCGTATCATCTGAACCAAATATTTTAATGAGTTCCGTTTCCAGGCGACTAATACCGTCCCATTTTGGAATTGTTTTCTCAAAATGATCTTGCAGAAAATCTGACTCATGATCCACGGCCCATGTTTTCAGCGCGGCAAGAACATTAATCGAACGTGGATTGTCCATTCCGCAAATATTAATAGCCGTCATTAAATCACGAATACGGATATTTTTATTTGTTAGTGGTTCCCCAAATTCGTCTACTAACCTTTGCCCGAACGTGTCTTGATGTGGAAATGGAACGGAGCCAGATCCGTAATCATACAACGCGTCAAAAACTGCCATCAAATTTAATTCACTGGCAGGATTGGGCCGTACGGAAATTTCAATCGGATGATCTTTGTTTTGTTTTGATTTAATAAAATGAATATATTTTATTGCATTCTGCCCTAGCAATGATAGAGCCTTAGCCCTTTCAATAATGTCTTTCACCTTATAAATCTTTTTGCGCTCGAATTCAGATTCCTCATTTTGCTTTAGAATTCGGCTTTTTCTTGCTCTAGCCTCCGCTTGCGCATTAATTGTATTTTGGCTTTCAATTGCCGTCTGTCCGTCTTCGAGAGTAAAATTGTCAGATGGATCGCCGTTTGCGTCAAGAACACGCCCGATCCTATCAAGAACGCTGTCAGAATTAACTGATTCATCTTTTTTACCTTTAGTTGACATTTAAAATATCTCCCGAAAATTTTTAATCGAGAGTATCTTGAGTACTGGCCGTTTCTTGTTCCTTAAGAAAAGAATGAGTCGCTGCGCAAACTTTATCATATTGGTCAAGAACGACACGACCTGAATCGTTGAGATCCATTGATATTTTTTCTTTAAAATAATTAAAGTCTGCGTTAAGCAATTTATTGTCGATGAGAAACTTAAGACATGACAATAATACAAGGGCTTTTTGAGGAAGAGTTAATTTGATGTGCATCATTGCGAAGCCAAATAATCCAATGCCTAAATCATTTGGTGTGTTGAACGTTAATACGCATAAATAGCAAGCCTTAGTACCGGGAAATTCCATCGTGATATGACTAATATGCTTTCCCGAATTACGGGCGATATGAACGGCGACGTTTCTATCAAAATGATTAATATTCCTTAATGGAAAGTTGAATCTCAGGGCTGGATCTGCTTTAATTTGATAAATATTGAGGAATAACTCTTTAGAATTCATATACTTACATCCTTTTGAGGCTTAACCGAAACTAAAGCGAGCAAGGTTAATGCACGTCTGGCTATTATTCCACGTTTCGTCCAATAAATATACCGTAATTTAGTAGGACGACTTTTTGATATTTATCTAATATTAGTTGAGGAATAAAATACTGCATTATAATTTCCTTAATTACGCTCTCATTAATGTATCACGATCGACAGTCTTCATTTTTAGTTTATTGGTAGATATTGGATGCCATATAAAAAATACTGAACCTAGGCGCGGCGATCCGTCTGGCAATAAAGTGAATCCGTTTATAAAAGAAAATCTTCCTTTTGTTACGATAACAAATTCATCGCACGTAGAAAGTCCCTCTTTAAACCATGTTGTTGCAGTTTGATTCGGTAATAACATAACAGTACCGATTTTACGCAAATCTCTTTCCGCTGCGGCTTTTCTTATCCAGGGCGTAATGTCAGAATAAGGTGGATTACACCATACATAATAAGGCGCTTTACCAAACAAATCCCAAGGAACTTTAAGCGAGTCTGACCGTTCATCAATAAAATTTTTATGTAAAGCATTGGTAGAACTGGCCGCGACATCGGCGACAAAGTTAAATCGTTTATCATAATATCGATAAACTGGCTTTGGTGTTCCCCACGAATCCTTTAATATTAACGGCGTCGTACTGCTACTTTCTTCGTAGTCCATAATTACCACCAATGCACTGTTGTGTAGAATGCACAAAAACCGTATATAATAGACCAAATGAAAAAAGTGTCTCTCATTGGTCGCAATACTTGTTTTATTGTGAAATAAATAGTACGGTAAAAATTAATAATAAAAGAAGCGTAAAAAACCAATACAATAAACTTATTCATTTATTTATTTCCCTTAAAATAATTTAATAATAAGCCAAATAGCTAATATCCATAAAATCGCGCCTAACGGTTTAGTAAGATCACTCCACATCTTCGACTCCAATACACGTATTTGCGCGTTCTTTAATCCAGGCAACTGCATCATCCCAACTCATTTCTCCATCATTATAAAGAATCCTATCCCTTATATCCAAATGCCCTGATGCAAGCCAAAAATTCTTTCCATAATTATCATGTCCCCTTGCTACCATTGACCACGTATCGCGGTATCCCGTTTCTACATCACGGTATTCAAATCCCGTCCCGCGACTTAAAATAGAAATTCGGCCATGATGACCGGCATCAAAATGCCATGCTCTTTCTGGCTGACCATCGCCGCCGACATCTGTAAGATTAACATAAAATTTTTTAAAATCTTCGACATGTAAAACAGGTTTGCTTTTTGGAGTACAGCAAGTGACATATACACTAGACATGATTAAAATCCTATATTAAGAGAGAACATGAAGAATAATATTAATATGAATAATGCAAAAAATATTATCGTGATCAACCCATTATTCACCACTATCTATTTTACTTTTAAATATATTAAACATTATTATTCTCCAATCAAAGCGCGGCCATGACAGCCGCGACAGTGAATTAAAAAGTTTTAGCTTCTTTCGGTTTATCGTAAGTGGTTTCGTCTTCTTCCGCCGCCCCGTTGTTGTAATCCGCCTTGGAATAGTCGACCGGAACCGTATTTCCTTTGACATCGTTGTGGAATTGCTTAGCCGCCGTATAAAGTTCAACGTCTGCACCATTCAACAAGCGGACCGGAGTGAATTCAACGCCTGACCATGTATTTCCCTGATTGTCCGAAAGAGCAGTTGTTGTGACGTGAATAACATTGGCGTAAGTCGGCGGATTAATTTTTTTGCCGTCCTTGCGGATCACCAATTTTTCTTTCAACAACGTCATCAGTATTTTTGATGATTTAACCTGCGACGAGGTTAACGGAAACAGAGCGCGACTGTATTCGCCGGTATCGGGATCGATGATATAGATAAAATGACTGCGCGTATCGGCGAAATAATCGCTTTTTTGCACATCTACGGTGCCGTCTTTTTCTACGGCATAAAATTTACCTTCTATTTCTTTGACTTGCGTCGGATCTCGTTTCAGTTTATCCATTTCTTCCAGTTGAAGTACGCCTTTAAAACCGGGATTGGCTCCTTTACGACCGCCCCAACGAATATAAGTACGTTCATAATAAACAGGAATAATATCGATACCTGCTTTTCCATCGTAACATTTACGCGTCACGGAGTTGAATAACATGCCAGCCTTCGCGCCAGGGATATATTGCGGTTTATCTTCGTCTACTGCCGGAGTTCCTTTCTGCATGATCTGCAAAAACGGAATAGCAAACGATTCAATGTCTGCATTCTCAAGGCCAGCGCCCGCTTCGTCATCATCGAATTCCAACGCCGTTGCCGGTAAATTTTTTGTTTCTTCAACAGCCGGGGTAAAAGTTTGTTCTTTTGCTGCAATTTCTTTTGATGTGCTCATGTATTCGCTCTCTATGTGAAATTATTTTTTAGGGACAACTATTTTGGCTTCTTTGAACGTGAAAACGCCAAAGATATCTTGAGGGATCGGCGGAATTTTTTCAACATCACTTGTTTCATCGTCAAAAGCTGCAAATTCTTGACCGTCGATTGTCGCTTGCTTTTCTTCTTCAGTCACCTTATTCCGTACTTCTTCAACCGCCGCCAAACGTTCCTTGACAAACGATTTTAACGTCAGGGCGTGAACTGATTGAACGATTTCTGCTGAAACGCCTTGTTCTTTCAGCATCTTTAATGTCTTTTCGGCGTTTTCTACTTCTTCTTTGCCGAATTCTGATATAATCGTAGTCTTAATCATGCCGCCAAAATTGTATTTATTCAACCACGCAAAGGCCGCTGGTTTATTTTTTTCAGCAATCGACGCCTGAACTTTATTTATCACCGAAATTTTTACGCCGGACATCATGGTATATTCTTTCATTTCAAGAGTATCCATGATATTTGGGATCAGAACACGCAAAATATTTGCAAGCTCCTTCGATTTTTCGGAAAGTTCTTCATCATCCTTGTTAATTTCGTCCGTTAAATTCTGCGCCGTTTCTGCAAGTGCACCCAACCTTTCAAGAGTAGTTTCGGAAACCACCTGCGGTACATCGCCTACTAAAAAATCAAGTTCCGGCACTTCTTCAGGATCTTGAGTCGTCGTTTTCTCGATATTAGTCATTTTATACCCTCTTGATTATGAAATACTATAATATCACGATCTGTTCATTGAGTCACTATCTAAAACCACTCCAGCAATGTAATTTTTGAACATTCTATTATTATAAATATTTTGGTCTATCGTATTCATCGCCAGAAAATCGAGATACAATACAGATTCGGTCGTTCCGATCCTATGGTTCCGATCCTCGGATTGCAAACGTAAATAATTATCTTCGGAGCAACTATAATAAATTGATGTTGTTGCTTTTGTAAATTCGATTCCTACTCCGCCAGCCTGCGCTTGTAGGACTGCGCATTGCAAACTTCCTGATGCAATATCATCGATGATATTGTCGCGATCTGTTTTTGATGTGTCGCCAGTATACGCCGCGCTGATAATTCCGTATTCTTTTAACGCTGCCATGATTTGCCGGATTTCTTCTTTATATATTGCCCATACTAAAAATTGTTTTCCAGAGATATAAAGATCTTCCAAATAATCGCGGAACAACAGCATACGCGGGTTATCATTTGGCGGCATTAAAACAGGTTCGCCGTAAATATTAATAAACCCAGACGTAATTTGTTTAAGTTTCGAACGAACGGCAATCCCCTCAAAACTTACCGATTTCATGATGTCGCCATCGGGGAAAAGATAAAGGTGATCGTTATATAATTTATCATAAACTTTTCTTTGTTCGGTCGATAATTCAAAATCAATTGCTTGATAAACTTTCGGTGGAAGATCCAGACATTCTGCTTTCGTTACTCTATAGCAATGAGGCGCGATTAAATTAGTCAGCTTGTCGAGATTCCGATACATCGGATTTCCGTTCGCATCCTTCGCAACGATTTGCGGCAATTCTGGCGATCTAACCATCTTACGTTTAATAGCTCGCATTTTATCGTCATCGTCTGGCAGGAGTACGGAAAATTCAGAGACGAATGCCCGATAAGACGATGTTCCTAACAATGCATGATCTAAAAATTCAAATTGGGAAAATAAATCTGTCGGCGCTTTAGTGATTGGAGTACCGTTAAGAATTCGCCGCGCCGTAGCTTGTCTGCCTAGACGAATAGCCTTTTTAGTGCGAATAGCGTAGGGATTTTTAATGCGTGATGACTCATCAACAACCATCAAAACTTTGAATTCTTTTAAAAATCTTTCCGCCGCCGCAAATCCTTTTTTTGCGTTTAATGCATCGATATTAATAGCAAAAACGCGCAATGGTTGAGTGTTCGACGGGTAATGATTTGCAAACAACGCCTCATATTTTTTACCTTCACGTAATGTTTGCACTTGAGTTTGCCAATAATGGGAAATAACAAACATATCCATATGTTTAGGGATCTCGCGCAATACCCAATTACTGTGAACGCCATTCGGCGCAACGACCATCAAAGCGTTTATTAAACGCGCCTTAAAAAGTCTTTCTACATCTGCTAGAGTTAAATAAGTTTTACCTGTTCCCTGTTCCATCAAAAAAGCAAAATTCCTTTTATTTCGGCTAAGTTCTAGTCCAGTTTCTTGATGTTTCATCGGTTTATTTTTCATTATTTTAATTCTCGCAAATATTCAAGAATATCTTTTATTCCCACTTTAATGAAATATCTTGGTAATTCTTCCTTTGTTACTTTATCCAGTCCATCGATAGGATTAACTAAGTAAAAAATCTTTTTTACCCTAAGCAGGACGTAAGTATTAAATCCCCAACTTTTCCAGTCGAGCAAAAATGGTAATTGCCCTGGTCTAAATTTTTTATGCAATGGGCAAGTGGTATCTCTGACAGGCCAATCAGCAAGATCTTTTAATTCTAGCCAGAATCCTACTCCATGGCAATTTGTTCCGATTACATCTGGCATCCCATCCCCTAAAATATTTTCAACGCGATTTAACTTTAATTTTCCTTGCGCCCATCCTTGGAACGCTTTCCACTCGTTATCTTCTGGTCTCGACATCATTCAACCTTATCTTTATCCATATAAGAGCTATCAAGTTCCATTAAATTTTCAATGAATATCATATCGTAATTTTGGAAACGCCAACCACTAATTAAATACCATTTTCCCTTAGTCGTGGCGTCTGCTTTTTCCTGTAGGAATGGATAATCGGCGGCTTTAATTCGAAATTTCATCGGAACGTCTAATGAATCGTCAATGAAATCTAAATCCATAAACTTTGTATTGCCAGTTTTTCTTATTCCGCCGCGCCTTTTTAATCTCTGTTCGTCATTTTCATCACTTATTTTCTTTTTCATTAATTTAGCAATAAAAAAACCGTTCTGACCTTTTGGAATATCGGCAATATTATGAATGTATTCTATATTATCGAAACCCAACAGACGACCGTTCTTATAAAATTTATCAAACAAAGTATGCGCCGCTTTCAAATCTGCATAGGGTACTTCTGCATTGGCTAAATGTTCTTTTTGTTTATCAGTCAATTTACCGGCGTTTCTCGCTTCGATATATTTTAACGCTTTAACGTCGCCATAGCCTTTCGCATTCATGATGCCGCCAATTAATCGACCATCTGCAACTACCCAATTTAATTCGCTATAATCAGGATCGATCGCCGTATATTCAACGCCTTCTCTAACAAGTTCGCGCAATATTGCGATTGTTTGTTCTTCACTTTTTGACGCACGAAGACAAGCCGCCGAAAATTCTAATTGATGATAATATTTTAAATAGCACGTCCAATAAGTGACGACAGCATAAGAGCAACTATGAGCCTGATTAAAACAATAACCACCAAATTGAACAATCTCGGACCATAATTTTTCAAGTTTTTCGATTGGAATATTTTTTTTAAGAGCACCTTCAATAAAATGTCCTTTCATTTTGTTAATGGCTTCATCGCCTTTACTTTTTGCGATGGCCTTTCTTACTGCGGAAGTTTCTTTCCAATCAAGTCCGCCAACTTCTCGGACGATATTCATAATCTGTTCTTGATAAAGCAATACGCCAAAAGTATCTTTTAGATGTTTTTCAAGTTCAGGGAAATCATATTCAACCTGAGTCGTGCCCTTTGCGCGTGATATATATTTATTTGCCATGCCAGAAGATAATGGTCCTGGCCGCGCTAATGCTGTCAAATTGTCTATTTTAGAAAATTTATCGACATAGACAGAGCGAGTGGCATTGCGGACTGCGCCACCTTCAAACTGAAAGATCCCTAATACACGATCGTTATTCAAAATATCCAATACGTTTTTATCATCTAACGGTAAAGAATATAACTCATCGGCGGCAATAGCATGAGTATCTTCAATAATGCTCAGTGTCCGTAATCCTAATGCATCTATTTTTAATAGATTAAGATACTCGATATCTTTTTTATCTATTTGAGCAATACCCAATGAAGATACAGTACAAAAATTATTAATGGGTTCATTACAAACTAAAATACCAGCCGCATGAACACCTGAATGTGACGGGTGATTTTCGAGTGCAACCATGCATTGTGCGGCTTTTTCGTGTAGTTCTGCATATTCTTTCCCTTCATCTGTCATCAATAAAGTGTCGCGTAAAGTATGAGCCGCACGATCATCATTGGCGGCGTAATCCACCAATGAGTTTTTGATATTTCTATTTTCCGCATCCGTTAAATTAAATTTTTCACTTACTTTTCCAATAACAGATAATGCTTTTAATGTATTCACACTACCAACTTTTGCAACGCAATCAACGCCATATTTTTCTTTTAAATAATCGAAAACCATATAGCGTTTATCATCTGGAAAATCTATATCAATATCTGGCAAATCGTCACGACTAATATCAATAAAACGCTGAAACAACAAATTATGTACAATGGGATCAATTTCGGTAATACCAAGCACATAACATACAAGACTACCAGCACTAGAACCACGAGCAGGACCAACCAACATATGTTGTTTTGCAAACCGTACCAAATCAGAAACGACAATAAAATAACTATCAAAATCCTTTGCCATAATTTGGCTGATTTCTTCAGCAATTCGAAGTTCATATTCTTTTTTCCATTCTTTAATATGGCCTTTTTTCAATCGAGTTTTAATTCCTTCATCTACTAAATCCTGAATATTTCCTGTCGCCTTAATCATTGGCGCTTTTGCTAATTTAATTCCTTTAAATTCTTCTGCCAATTCGTAAGTATTTTCAACAGCCTGATCAAATAATTCTCTAGACATTATTTGATGTAATTGAAACCATAATCCCTCTATTGTGCAAAGCGTATTATTTGCGATCGATCCGCCGACTCCCCATGCATTCGCGACCGATGTATATTGGCGCGACGGAAAATCATTGTAGGATGTGAGAATTATTTTTTTATCATACAATCCAGCGGCTAATAATCCTTTTTTCGCAAGCAATAAACTTGCTGGATTAATATCAACATAATCGTAATTTTCGGGATCTAACGCATCGATGGCCGCGCCTGGAAAACGAATGATCCCGGCAGATTTATTGGGGAATTTTTCAACGCCGATTAATGCTTCAGACGTGAATTGATAAAATTCTTTGGTATCCAGTGCTAAACACCATGCGCGAGGGAAATAATCCACCTCGTCTATAGTATGTTTGATTGGGATTTCCATGCCAAAAATAGGATTAATATTTTCTTTAATGGCCGCTTGTTCAAATCGAGCATGGCCCCATGTTTCAAAATCCACCATCGCGGCAGTATCGCAATCGATTTCTTTCAGCCGAGCGATTATTTCTGAAATGTTGCCGTAAGCTTTTTTGAAACTATATCCCGTTCTAACGCGTAATTGAGGGAATTTATTCATGATGATCCTATACCATTAAATGAAAAATATTTAACGCTTTGCAGATTTCAAATAGCATCAGTACGTCATCATCGGCGCGATGCGTTTGAATTGCTTTCGGACAATACATATTATAGAGGTCGATTAGTTTACGGCGATAACCGAATTGAGGCATTGTGAATTCAACAGTACACCATTGAATTTTTGGAAAACTAATATCATCGAGAGTAAGGCCCATGCGAATCATTTCGTAAAATATGAGGGATCTATCAAAACTCATATTATGTGCAATAACGACATCTGCTTTTGAAAGGAAATTTTTTAAATCAGGGATGTATGTTTTAAATTCTGGCTCACCGCTTAAATCTTCGTTAGTCAATCCTGTAATTTTTGTGATTAAGGGTTCTAAAATTACCGGCTTACCGTTTACAATTGGATTGCAAATAAAATTCAATTTTTCTAGAACATTAACACCATCCGTCAATATTCCGCCGAATTCAATTATTTTAGGTTGCTGTGAAACGTCTACATCTGGATGTTTTGTTAATCCCGTCGTTTCAGTATCGATTATCGCGTAGATGTGAGCCATTATTCAACCTCCTTCACATAAAAAACATCTTCATTATCCGTATGATCATATTCGCCAGTGACTTGAAAACATATTTCGCCTGGAGTGCGAATGACAATGCGAGTATTTCCGAGCAATTTATCTTGATTAATAACGACATCATCAGAATTCAGCGTAATTTCCAATACGTTAATATTTTCTTGAATTCCTAAAATACCGAGGGAATTCAAATCTTTTTTGGGTAAAGCATCTTTTGAAATAATGGGCATTTATTTATCCTTACCAAAGAAAATGCTAGAGATTTTTACGTCTCTAGCATTATATCGTTCATTGTCGAAATAGGCAAACTTTAATACATTAGAATGTCTTATGTATTATTCGTAATCTTCATCCGACTGATCGCTTTCGCCTTCGCCTTCGTCTGCGAAATCGTCATGCAAAACCGGGCGATCGGATTCGGTTTCTACCGGCACATCTACCGGAGTAATGAAATCAATCTGGCCGTATTCTTCCAGTTTGCCGAGATACGAACGCACGTTAGTGCCATACAAAAGAGGTTTAACTTCCGCGCCAAAAAGTTCCACATTGATTTTATCGCCAATATTGTAATTGTCTTTCAAATATTGGAACACTTTGCCGCGAATACTGAATTGCTGCGGCGTTGAAAATCCGTCACCCTGATAGATAAAATCAGTAGCTTTGCGACGACGACCGGGGAACTTCGCCAATTCTTCCTGACGGGCGGTAAATTTATCTTTGCGCTCTTTATTTTCGCTCTGCTTCTGAGTTTTAAGCGTCGCGGCGACGGCTTCGCGTGCAGCTTTTGCTTCCAGGGCTTTGGCTGCTTTTTCGGCTTTTTTATCGATCTTAGCCTGCAACTTGGCTTTTTCTTCGTCGATACGTTTTTGCTCTTTTTCCGCCTGTTCTTTTTCGTACTGTTCGGCGTTGTCGAGGATTTGCTGTTTACGTGCTTCAAGCGCCGCCAATTTGCCTTTATTTTTCAGCGCTAACCGTTCCGTTTGCTGATCAAGTCGCAATTGTTTTTCGCCGATAGCGCGAAGATCTCGTTCGGCCTCTTTGTCGTAAAATTTTTGCCATTCTACTTTGTCTTGCGCATCGAGTTTCGCCTGAGCTTCGTTGATTTGCGTGTTGATCTTAGCAAGCGCCTTTTCCAGCACGGTAGACCCGGCGGCCAGCGCGTCGGCTGCGTCATCTCCTGCCTTGGCATTTTCGTCTTGCGCCGGGTCTTCGTCTGTCGTCTCAACGTCGCCGATAATCTCATCTCGGGCGTCATTATCATTCTGGGATACCACGGAAAATTGCGCGTCGGGGCCGAGTTCGAGATCAGCACTGAGTTCGGCATCTATGATCGGGTTAAAGCTGGTATCGGCTGTCGGAGAAAATTCGGTTTCTTTCGTTACAACTGCTTTCTTATGTGCCATTTTCGAACCTCTATATTAAGTGAATTTTAAAAGATTTAATCAACACATCGAGTATATGAGTTTTTGGCGTTCATTGCAAAATAAATTTTACTGATTACGATAAATTATCAATTTATTAATGGCTCGCGTGATTGCGGTATACATCATCAATCGATATGGGATACTCGGGATTTTTTCGTCGAGTATCATGACATTCGGCCATTCCGATCCCTGCGATTTGTGGACTGTTAGCACATACCCAAAATCTAAGCCGCCGACATGTTTTAACGCCTCTTGCCGCGCCTCGGGATCGACACTAAATGAGTCAGGATTAAACTTTATTTTAATTTCTTTATTGTTGGTCAGGCTTAAAACGCGAGCCATCATTAGACCGCTAAGATCGTTATCGTCTAATTCATATCCAGGTAACGGCTCCAGTCCGAGCAAAATGCATTGCTCGCCATTCATAAAATCGTATTTATGCTGATTGAATACGCATACTAATTTTTCTCCGATACAAGGCATACTTCCGACATGGCCGCGCAATGTTCTAATTAATGTATTATAGGATTGCCGAGTTGCATTGCGAGAGCAAATAATCTGCGAATCATTTTCCGAATATTCCACCAGCAATTTAGAATTCGGCTTCCCATCCCTTACGGCCACGTCTCCATATTCTCTAACTGGTAATGAATAACCATCGCGAACGAATACTGATGCTCGAACAATATTAGAATTTTCTTTTTGCCTTTCTATTTGCGTCAACATATAGTCAACATTATTTTTATTAAAGAATGGAGAATCCTTAACAGGCGGCAATTGATGAAGATCGCCGAGAGCTAACAATGATATGTTGTGCGACAAAATTTTGTCGGCATCGTACATCCCAACCATCATTGCCTCATCTAAAACGATTAATTTTGGTTGTTCCTCTAATTGTTTTTTTGAGTGAAATATAAGATCTCCGTCATCGCTTTCGCCCATAAAATTATAGATAAAGTGGTGCATCGTTTGTGCTCTTGAGCAACCTTTTTGTTTAAGACGACTGGCAGCTTTACCCGTGGGAGCCATAAAAACAGAATTGCTCATGCCGCAGCATTGGTTAGCGATATGTTTTGCAAGAAAGGTTTTTCCCGATCCTGCGACTCCAGATAAAAAGAAAAATGGCTTATTTGATATAAATTTTTTTCTATCATTGTACCATTCTACGGCTAAACCCAAACCTTCCTGCTGTTGATTATTTAATGTATCAGTCATTATTTTGTTTCCATTCGGGAATAAAAGATTGAATAGTGTCTAAGATAATCTGCACGCGCTTTCCGTCCTGATCGCAATTATAAGACCATCCCGTTTTTTTGTTGAATATTAATCCATCGTCGCTTATATAGCGCGTTATAGTTTCCGTTAGATAGATAGCCTTAGTATAAGACAGCCGTTTACCGTAAGGCCGTGCCTGTGCGCTGTGCGTAATTGGCAGGTATACTCTAGCTGGGTTGGGAGTAATATGTTCAAGTAATAGGCGAGGAACCGCTTTTTGACTCCCAGCTAAACCGCCATCTGACCGCCGGAATCGGCCCCCAGCGGGCGCGAGCCAGTGCCGATGCCCTAGCCTAAGACTGATCAATCGACGGTCTCCCAGCGTGTTCATAATGAGGATTCCTTCGTATGAAACCTCATTTTTGTCTATTGTCATTTTTCGTAAATTCTCCCAAAAATATTGATAAGTCGATTTTGCGGCAAAAATTAAAGTTTTTCAATCGAAATCGTTTGATCTGCCAGCGCATAAAATGCGATAATGAATTTTGATGATAAGACGTAAGTTCTCTAACCTCATGATCTAAGGGGCTTTATAAATGAATCGGCGCGAAATTACGGAAATCGCGGAAAAATTTTTAACTGAATTGCAGAACACGATCCCAGACACCGAACGCGTAATGGCCGGTTATGCAGATGAAGCAACGGTCCAAGTAGATGAATACGGTAAAAAAATAAACGCCGGTTGGTGGCCCGCTCCGTGGAAATTAGGCAAACCCATTAATACTAATGCCAATTGTTACGCGTGCATTTCCTCGTCTATTAAAACTCCCAATCCGAAAACCGGTCTCATGCGCTTTTGGCGCGGCGATGCGTCGTTTGGTCATGGGTTAGCGCTCATGGTAGATGACATAGGCCACGGTAATGGATCGAAAGGCGGATTAGATTTAGATCATTTCAAAAAAATATTGCCGCCGACTGCCATTGTAGAGACATCCCCTGATAATTTTCAATTGTGGTATTTTTTCAGAGAACCGCAAGAAAGTCTCCTTTATTTCCGCGCTTTATTAATCGGATTCGTTAGTAATGTTTTAGAAAAGGGCGGCGATTATACTATCAAAGATGCTTCGCGTTATGGCCGGATGCCTTGCGGAATTAATAATAAACGTAACAAATCGGGAGAATATAAGTATGAAGATGGGAAATATCAAGTTCATTTAATCGAAGCTGATTATTCGCGTCGTTATAATCCAGACGAAATAGCACAAGCATTTCAATTCGAAATTATATTACCCACTCGTCGCCAGCAAGAATTTAACGAAACCGATTATAAGATAGATGCTATTTGGCTTAAAATGGCTATCCAGATAACAAATGAGTTAAGAATGGGTGAAGGCGCTGGCGGCGAAGTTGTACAAAATCAATCAGGGAAATATAGAATTCGTTGTCCTTGGGGATATGAACACGCTAACGGCGATCCTTTTGGAGCGTATTTTCGCGGACCTATTCCAGGCGCGGAAAACGAATTTGTTTTTGGTTGCGGACATGATACTTGCAGAAAAGAAAATCATAGAACATGGTCATCTTTTATTGATGAAGTTGTTATACCCTATATTTCCGATAAACTTGAAAGAATTAACGAGGCTGCGGCAAAATGAAAATAAATAAACAGTTCTTGAAAGATTCTATACGCGATATTGTAATGATAATTGTCGTTGCGATATTAATTAATTTATTAATATTTGTATTTTGAGGTCATATGAACGAAATAGGCATACCGAAATATATATGTTATGTTTGGGCGGCTAAAATAAGAGAGATTATTCCAGACATAAGAGGCGGAGCAGTTTTGCAAAGTGACGATAGCGATCACGATTTCTTCGTTAGTGAAGACTACATTAAAAGGTGGAATCCAGTTAAAGGAGCGTATTATTGTTTACTTTTTGACGGAGTCCAGTTTTATGCTGTGGCGGAAGATATTCACCGTTATTACACGTTAATAGAAGGTAAAAAATCATGAATTGGAGCGATTTAGAAAGTGCCATAGGCAAAGCTGCGCCTATTCTCGGAACTTTACTCGGCGGTCCCGCTGGCGCGGCGGTCGGTTCGTTAATATCATCGAGTCTGGGCATTGCCAATACCCCGGATGCGTTGAACAATGCAATTGCTGCCGATCCTACGCTAGCGGAAAAGCTGCAAGAAATACAAATTAATTCTAAAGTTCAATTGCAACAACTCCAGGTAACTGCCGCGCAAAATCAATTAGTCGCTGCTACGGCGCAATATCAAGCGGAAGCTGCCGACCGTGACAGTGCGCGCAAACTTGCCGCGCAACAGCCTAAAGATTGGATACGCCCATCGATTGCTATTATATTAACTATCGGTGTTATTGGCCTAACAATTTTAATTTTCGGCGGATTCGCCGAGGCGCAATTAGCTAATCCAACATCAGCGGCTATTATCGGTACGGTATTAGGCTATTTATTTAACGAATTGAAACAAGTTTACGGCTTTTATTTCGGCATGACAAAAGACGGTTCAACGCAAACCAATGCGATTACGCAGTTTGCAATGGCTCCCGGTTCGGTAACAACTGAGGATAAAAAATAATGGAAACATTAGAAACGACTTTTGATTTAATCGAAGCTTGGGCCAATGATAGGAACATTATTAAAGGTTCAACCGCTAAGGATCAGTTTATTAAATTAATTAGTGAATTCGGAGAATTGTGCGCCCATGCGGATCATTTTCTGACTGATTTAGAAGAGGATGACGAATATGAGGATATTAATTTAATTAAAGATGACATTGGAGACATATCTGTTGTTTTTAAAATTCTATCTTCACAGTTAGGATTATCCTTTAATGAACTACTTTATATAGACTCTCTTCCAGATACTGATAATAACGAAATATTATTAGGTTCATGTCTCGGAAAACTTGGCGATGCAATCCTTAAAAACGATTTGGACACCACAAGGATCTTCATTGGATTGAGTCTTCAATATCTCACTTCCGCCGCTATTTATTATGATTTGGATTATAAAGATTGCGTTGAATCGGCTTATAAAGAAATTAAAAACCGTAAAGGCATTATGTATAACGGCGCATTCATTAAGTCGACAGATACCAAATACGAACCTATTTTAAAGGAGCTTGGCTTAGAAAAATGAATATCAAAAAGGGTGAAACCGTTTATTTTGTGAATCGAGACGGTGAGATAAAAGAAGTTATCGCTAATGAAGATATGGCGGGAAGCAATATTTACGTTCAGTTCAAAGGCGGACGAATTTTAAGTGTATCTTCCATCCGAGTATTTAGAACAATGAAAGCCGCGCAACGTGCATCAGAATATTATTCTCATTTAGGAATTTTAAAATAATGCCAAAATATCCAGCTATTATAAAACCCATGAAAGGCGAACACTATGTACCGGAATTATTAAAATTCCCTTGTGTCTTATCCGCTAAACTTGATGGCATTCGTTGTCATGGTGTTGCTAATTTACCTTTGAGTAATACCAATAAACTGATCCCTAATTTATTTATTCAATCAAAATTATCTATGCAGGAATTTACAGGGTTTGATGGAGAATTGATCGTTGGCAACCCTAATCTTCCAGAAACATATAACAATTCACTGTCTGGAGTTATGACTATAAAGGGAGAACCAAATTTTAATTTTTTCATGTTTGATACGTGGAATAATTGCGACACGCCTTTTATTGAAAGATATGACTTATTTTATGGCCGCGCAAAAGTTGTTAATCAAATTCTCGAAAATTCAGGATCGCAAAATCGTGTTATTGTGTTGAGACAAAAATTAATTCACAGTCTAGAAGAGTTGGATTTTGAAGAAGATAAAATTATAACTGCCGGTTATGAGGGAGTTATGCTTCGTGCTCCCGAAGGATTGTATAAATTTGGTCGGAGCACGGTTAAACAAGGCTGGCTATTAAAGGTCAAACGATTTGTAGATGATGAAGCGACTATTATTGACGGGGAAGAATTAATGCATAATGATAACGAATCGTTCACAAATGAACTAGGGCATTCTGCCAGATCGACTAATGCAGAAGGTTTATCAAAATCTGGGATATTAGGGGCTTATTGGTGTACATCGCCAAAATGGAAAGATCCGTTTAAAGTGAGTTGCGGTAGCATGAAAAAAGACGAACGTGCGGCTAGATTCGCTTCGCTGACTCAAGATAAAGGCAAACAGATAACATTTAAGCATTTTCCGAAGGGCGCAAAAGATAAGCCGCGCCATGGTATTTTTAAAGGGTTTCGTCATCCCGACGACGTGACCGACTATTGATTTAAAATATTTTTAAAATTCCGCCAATGAACACTTTACATCGGTGTTCATTGGCGTTATTGTATCTGTGTCGAAACGGGACTGAGGAACGAAAATGAAAAATATCAGTATTTTCCAAGGCGTCGTAGAGTTCGTGACGCCAAGTGGTAAAAGTTATCAATTTAATGAGAAAGATAACAGCGTTTATGAGCTGGTAAATGGTGATTGGATTTATCTAAAGCCTTATCATGGGAAATCTAAATCGCCGTCTGCCATCCTTCGCGCAGTTAATAATTAACAATTCAGCCCGGTTCGCCGAGCATAATCTTAGAGGAATAGAAAATGGAAATTGAGGAATTATTCGAAAATGTTTTTGATGCCGTACCAAATGCCAAACAGGAAGCGGAAGCCGATCTCGAATATGAAAAGCAACGCTTACATTTCGAACAGTGGTACGCAAAACAACATTCAATTGGCGCTGATCCGTCTTTTATATTCAGCCTTCGAGCTAACAAAGACAGTTATATAGATCCTCGCGTTGATGAGTTTTATCAATCTTTTTACAAGGCTCTATGTATATTATGTTATTGAGTATCAGAACGGCATTAGGCATCGGCGACGAACAATAATTATCATCGCGGCTATCACGGCCGCGCTTTACTTATGGAGATTAAGATCATGAAGAAATTTTATTTCACATTCGGTAGTAATCACATAGACGTATTGGGTAATTCTTTGGGAAATTTTTATGTTATTGTTCAAGCAGAAAATTATGCCGATGCGCGCACAAAAATGATCATGGTGCGAGGTGCTAAATGGTCTTTTGTTTATTCGGAAGATGAATTCGGCGACCAAGCTGAACGTTTTGACTTATCGGAAAGATCCTTAGAAGATGTCGCCCTCTTCTAATTGGCTTTCTGTTGATTACTTTTTGACCAATTTTAGGCGTCGCTACGTGAATTCTGGCCTATAGTGATAGCCGCCGTTTGCCAGAATTCAAAATTTAATGAACACGAAATTTATACATATCTATAGTAAAACTTACAATATCTTGACAATTGATATTGGCCGGATAGCCCTGTATAATGACCTGGAGAAAATTACAATGTCAAAGCTTAATGTTAAATCAATGATCCTGGCGGCTGCTTTTCTGGCCTTTACCTCTTCCTCTTTTGCTGGTTCTATCGATCTCAGTCATGGAAATAATAATGTTGATTTTCAAATGCAGAACTTGCATGGAAAATGGTTATTTTCTAATAGTAAATTTGCTAATGGAAATGAAACCGAAAATGACTGTTTGCAAAGTACCATGTCTTACGAAAAATACGGTAGACCATATTTTTGCAATGATACAGTGAAAGACGAAAAAGGAACAGTAGCCGGAGTTTCTTTATACATGCCGACAGATGTTTATTTCGAACCTCAAGATCCGTACACTTTAATTCAGGTTCACTATACATTAGTCGATGGAACGGAATTGACCAGAAAATATATTGTCATGAAAATGATTGATTATGGTCATGACAATTTAGTCCAATTTATAGCTGCGCAACATGTAATAGATTTTATTTATTACACTCCCATTGCGAGACGTTTAGATATTACATATAACTTATCGAAAGATAAAAGCATGACGTTCTCTATTATTAATCCTATGTTCGATAAAAAAGGTCATTTGACTAAAAATTACAAGATCGATGAATAGAGAAGTTAAGGGGCGTTATGAATGAAAAATTTAAACGGATCTCTAAGAGATTCGTTAATTTCTTTTTGCCCGATATACTAGACGCGGCGTTTTCTTTCTTGTTAAGTTTTATTGGAAATTCAATAAAAGATAGACTAGTGAGAGCTATTATTATAGGCATTTTAAGTGCATTGGGGAATTTTTTTATGTCCGGGAATACGGTTCAATTGCCGATTCATGATATTATTCATACCGTCACAAATACGAAATAGGCCGCGCGTTGCGGCCTTATCTTTATTTAAACATTGCTGCGGTAGAACGAAAACGGTTTATACGCAATGTTCCTTGATTTGCTACACAAGGAATTTCTCCATTTATATTTTTAACAATCTCTGAAATTTTACCAGCATCAGCTAATTCATTGCATTTATTAGACGAAAAAAACCACGCCGCCGACAATGCGCCAGCTTTAGGTTTTTGCAATAGATCCGGCGGTTCGCTAGTCAGGCCAATAGCCGCCAAGCAGCGTAAAATATTTGACTTACCAGTGATCTGAATTGGTCCTTGACCGCGATATGTCCATCCATCGCCGCTCTGTTCGTCTCCGTTCCCCATTCGACTAGCGTAAACATTATTTGCGATGGCTTCAGGTCCAGCCGCCGCCAATTTTATTGCTAATTCGTTCGGAGTTTTTAATTCAGCTAAATTTTTGACTGCGTAACGTGTCGGCCAGACTTTCGCCAATTCTGCGGCGGAATAATGCAAGTTTTCCTCAAATCGAGTGAGACTTGTAGACTCAACCCCAACGTTAGCGAGAAACGCCGCAATACGATTTACCGTATTAACATTGTACTTATCACAAGCTGCCTGTATAAAAGGCAACCATACATCGGCGACACCGCTGGTACATGCGGTTCCATTCATAAGAATTTCTTTTGTTATGTTCATAAATATCCTTTATATCATAGCCATAATGTAAAAACTTAATTGAAATGCACTAAAAATATTAACTGAGTTAGCATTAACCGATTCTATTCCATATTCAAACGCTACGCTACTCCCGCCATCAGTTAACCCTGATAATCCTATAATAATTCCTGGAGTAGCCACGAATGCGCTCGGAAAAGTCCACGTCAAACTATTACTTCCATGCGCTGTTCCCTGAATTGTATATTGCGGAGAAATACAATATTGATGTCCTCCGGGGAATTTTTGAAAATATCCGTTGCTATTGCTACCGTTTGCGAAATCATTATTATATTGAGAAAATGGTACTTTACTTGTATCAGATGGATGATAATGATCAATTCTTGCGATTTGATTCGAACCGCCAGGGGAACCGGAGCCATAATCTACTAACGGAATGTTATTTGAAAGTTGGGTCTGATCAACTTTACTAGTATCGCTAGGATGAATATGTCCTCCATCAGCCCATTGACCTGTTTCTCCAGGATCGGCATTTCCGTCCATATTCGGATCGCCGCCGAATCTGCTAGGAACGACAGGTTTATTATTTTGAACAAAAGCGGTTGTCGCAATTCTAGTTGAATTATCGCCGGTTCCCATTGTTGCGGCATGACTTATTAACGCTGAATACCATGTACCGCCATCTGAATAATACACACGCTCTTCGCCTGATACCATAGTTTGAAATGTCGTATTGCTAATGCCAGGATAAACGATTGAAGCGATAGCAACATTAATGACTACCGATCCGGTTCCATTAAAAATAAATCTAATTGTTCCGCCGGGAACTAAATTAACATTAGGTAATGTTATAGTATAATTACCTGTAGCTAAAATACATAAACTACCAATATGCTGTTGACCTAAAACGGTGTTGTTATTAAAAACATAAACTCCATTTGCATTCCCGGTAAATTGCTTTACAAATGAAGTTGTGGCGATGCGTTGTGAATTATCAGAAAACGGCGGCTGACTTGTCAAGGTTTTTGAAATTTGCAATAAAGAAGTTCCGTCGATTGCAGCATATAAATTATTAGATGGCAATGCGGTTAATTGCAATGAATCTCCAGGTTGTAAAAGAAAAATTGTTATATTTCCGGATTCAGAAGAAATAACGTCTGCCCCTTGCGTCACAATGTTTATTGCGCCCGATCCGTTATTATTAAACCATAAAAATTGATTTGCTATTAACGAACTTTTTACCGGTAGAGTTATTGTTCCTGTAGAGCCAGTCCATATTATTGTGTTACCGCCCGCAATAGCTGTCAATATAGTTGATGATGATAGTGTTATATTACCATCAGATCTCCCATACGAAGTCGCGGCTAAGATCCAAGATGAAAAAGAGCCATTAATACTGCCGCGATTAGCCGTAATGCCGGTTCGTGAAACGTATCTTTGAATTGAATAATTGACCGAATTAAACGACCATTGCATAGTTTCAATCATGCCCGCTTGCGCAGTAGATCCTAACGCAATTGGAATGTTAGCACAAGCTGCTGCGATAGCATCACTAGCAATTTCAAATGTCCCTAACGGCAAGGAATTTAGATTTGTCGCCGTTGTAATTAACGATGATGACGCGCCAATTGCTCCACCTGAAGGCATAGGAATAGCGGCGTTAATTGCGGTGATTGAGTAATCGAATTCCCAATTAACGGAATTAACTAACGGATCGGAAATGTTTGCAGCAATTAACGATCTGAATGGTAACCACGTCCCCGCATTATTTTGCCGAACGACTTTATCATTAATTCCATAACCTCCAGGCATCGAGGCATACCAAATGCAATAACCGTGTTGCTGTAAAAAAGATATATTATCGGTAGTGACATAAAATAAATAATTTTGAATAGTTCTCTCTACTGGTTTCGCATTTGGATTCCCGGTATTAAGAGGTAATTCATAATCAGTAGTATATCCTTCTTCGAAGCTGACAAAATTCTGCGGCGATAATTGAGGCGGTACAGTTTTATCACCATCGATAGAAAATGCTGTAGGAATAAGATCTGGCATTTTATGACTCCTGAATTACGGCATATTTAATGCCCGTACATGTTGGAATTATACCATATAGGGGAGTGTTAAGTAATGTAATAAACTGATCCGATAGTCCCAGCTCTGCCCCTACCCTATATTCCATATAATACGGAGTCGTTACCGGGGCGACATTCGCCGATGCTACTATAGTGCTATCTGCTAAATAAAAATAATTTTTAGAGGTATAATCCCAGTCTTCGCCTTTATTAAAAATGTATTTTAGCATACGATTGATGTATTGTATTCTACCGTTGGAAACTAAACTAGCATAACGTAATTGCAAAACTTGTATAACTTCCACTAAATTAATTATAGTTGTATCGCCGCCGCCGTAAAAATTACCGCCAATATTAAAAGGAACTTCTGCCGCCGGTTCAGGATTACTATTTACTACATCATTCCATTCATTTAGAGCGAAGGTGCTAATGCCTGTTGTAGCAAAATTTTCCCTGTTAATTCCGTAGGCCCACGCATTATCTACTGGATATAAACCGAATAATTTAGACGGGACACCCAAAATAATACTCCACACTGCTATCCCAAATATTCCGCATGTCTGTAGATTAAAAATATCAGTATAAAAATTTTCCCAAAATTGAGTTTGATTTATAGCGTACCAATTAGCCTTAGCCTGAATTAGCGCTGGGAGTCTAACGGCATTATTTTGCATCCATTTTAAAACCTGCGTTTGGTCTGTATTATATGGTGTTATCATGATAATAATACCTGAATATTACCGACTTTAATTGTCGCTTCTTGATATGGGAGCATAGAAAAATATTGAACAAATCCAGTAGGCCATGCCGGCGGCGGAGATCCTGAGGCTAAAACGCAAATGGTACATTCAGAAATGATTATTCCCGGCAATGTAGTAATAACGGCACTGGAAAGTAAAAAGCCAGAAATATCTACGCCAGTTCCTAAACCGTCTTGGCCGTCAATAAGTCCCGCTGCGTAATTCATAATAGCATTTTGAATTGAAATTTCAGATGCAGCGCTAGTACCTTGTTTTGCCGTTATATGTACATAACAATCGAATTCGATAGGCGTCGTATATTTTACGTAATAAGGTAAATTACTTTCTGGATCTATAACTTGCACACCAAGCGGCGGACTAACGGGATTTCCCTCGCCAGGAGCGCCATAATCCCATGGGCAACCTGAGCCATGAGCTGCGAATAGAGCTGCGGCAATGTCATTCGGTATCGCGGTGCCTGATACACACGCATACATGGCGCTTGGTAGAGTGAAATTTATTCCGTTAACGAGTCCAGCCGCGCCCGTATTATTTTCAATCGCTATCGAACTAGTAACATTATCGACGGCCAATAAATTTGCGTTAATTGCCCCTAAAGATCCAAGCCCCTGGACAAACAACATCTGATTTCTACGGCTTCGTAATTGTGCATCAGTTAATTGTAATGTCCCTAAAATGACCGTGGAATCAGACGATACAGAAGCACTACCCCAGCCTATTACACCATCTACGATCGTTAACGTTTCGACTGGAAGAGGGATCGGGCCTGACTGTTGAGATTGTATTTGTGCGCCAATTGTAGATGATGCCGGAATAATAGTATCCGCCACTAATACGAAATAATCGCCCGCCGTCGTCTGAACACGATTTCCTGCGGGTATCGTTATTTGTATTGTCCCACTATTAACGAGTTGAATGTTATTGCCAATGGTTGATTTATTAATCGACGGTATAATGCCCAATAAGGCACACGTGGATGCTAGAAATACGCCATATGCTTGATCTGGATTTAGCGTATTAGCCATATCAGCATTATTTTTCATTACGCTTGTACGCGACACCGTTTCATTTTGTATTAATGTTCCCTGTGGCGTACTTGCGTCAACGTCTAGAGTCGTACCGAAAATGGCTTGCCATTCGGATTGCACATCAGTTAATAAATCTTGAGTATTTGCCGTTACTGTTCCTGTATCGACATTTAAAGTATAATTTGCAGCCATTATTAAGCCTCCATTCCGCCAGCCGTTCTACCGGAGCCGTTATTTTGTTGTTCGTGACCATGAGAAGCGACATTAATACTATCGACCGTAGTCGTTGCGGGTAAGATGCAAACTTCCGATCCACTTCCTCCCGTTGCGTTAAATCCACCATTTACCGAAGACATCCCGGTAACGGTTAAATCCCCATCAACTAATACATTTTGCGAAAATTCCGCCAATGCCGTTCTAACTAAAACTTTTGTTGGCGCGGCAATAATAATATTATCATTTTGAATGGAAAGTTTAACCGTTCCAGATGTATTTTGAATTACTAATGCTCCCGAATCTTCAGAAGCTAAAGTAAATTTTCGAAACGCATCTGGAATAAAAATTCCATCGGCAAATTGATGCGCTCTACCAGAATTAGGCGCAGCATCGGATAATGATTGTTTGAATAATGATAGATCTCGATCTCCCGCAAATAACCAACCAAGATCGCCAACATTGACTGGGAAATTAATCAAATAACCACCCGCTCCAATAGAAAGTATATTTATTTTTTCAAGACTTTGCCGCGATAAAGTGGAATTATCCATTTTTACTAAGTAAATCATCGGCTGTAAATCTACGGTGCCACCGTCGCGATCAACGCTTAATACTCTACAAGGGATAAGATTGTCATCGTCATACCTATGCTGTTCTAATGTATAATTTAATGCAGCGGTAATCGAATTTTTATCCGTTAAATTCGCATTAGTAATTTGTTCAGACATGGATTATCCTATTTTTGAGGATGTTTAATGGCGTAATCGGCGCTATAAGCCTCGCTAACACCTTGTGCGACTAACGCATCAAATAGAATATAAGCATCTTCTAGAGAGTAATATTGTTCAAATTTCTCTAATGTCCCATATCCATTATGGATTAATTGGGCGATCATAGGTTCTATGTGCGGAGAAAAAACATGTTTAGCATCAGACGCAAATTTTGCTGGAGTTTTAATCATTTTAAAATCTGATATAAAACTAAAACTATAATCAGAAATATATTTTATCAAACCTCTTAAAACTATAGCTCCAGGCAAATGATTTATTTTATCAACCACATAAGAATTTATTTCGTTTTTACCAGATAAAAGAATAAAATCATTTTCTATCTTTACGCTCGTTAACGATAATAATTGAATAGGGTCTAAATTGTTTGGTTTTTTAATTATATCCAACGATTGCATAGCGCTAAATTGCGTCGTTTTATAATCTATTCCAAAAATTTGAAATTCTTTTGTTTTTCTCATGATGTTACGCCGATGGACATACGTTAGCTGTTATTGAAAATTGTTTATCTCTACTTTCTAAATTATAATCCAATTCAATAATGACGAAATTGGTGTTATTAATGGATGGATTTAAAATAGACATCAAATTAACACCACCAGCCAATTTAATTGCATTGTTAAACAGTACCGTAAAATTAATACCCCATTCATTCCATGTCGGCATACCTAAAAATTCTGATATCGTTAATATATTAGCTGGATTAATAATTTTATTTTTATCTTTAACGATAAGTTGGTCATCGTCTATATAAGCAGCTATTGTTATTCTATCATATCTTTGCAAATCAAGTAATAACGCAGATACAGTAAAGCACGTTCGGCCTGGATTGTAAATAATGGTATTAGCATACGCCGTGTCGATATATAATGAAAGCCCCATTTGATTAGCCGCCCATGCTGCATAAGCTGCATAGGTAATGCCGGATGGCGCTTGAGTTGTGATGAAATTAACAGTATCTTGCTGTTGCGTATAACAAACTATTTGCAAAATGACATTCGGCGGCGGAGATACTAGCCCACAAGAAACGATTTGCCCTTTATAAACCTGAGTTAGAGTTGCGACTCCGCCGATTGAATACCCAGCTTGAATAGTTACCGGAATATAACTATCCGCTAATTCTCCCATTGTTCTTTGACGCTGAGAATAAGCTGTAAAATTAGTTAATAATTGTTCACGTAATTGTTGAGTCAATCCGCCTACGTTAATAGTAGCCTTATTTCTTAATGCTAAAGCAGCTTTTTTTATTCTTATAGAAAGCGTTAAATTTTCATCGAGAGTTACCGTCTGACCATTAATTATCATAATAACTCTTAACAGTCTAGTTTTCATAACCATGATATAGCCCTTAATATTTAATTCCGCTAGCGACGCTATTAGTCATCTGATCTATATCGGGGCTTAAAAAAGTATTTGTCAATGCTCCCTTGACGGCTTTACCTGTTAATAAAGGATCTTGCGATCCGTCTACCTGAATCCAGACGCCTTTTTCATTTACCGTTATATCTCTTCCGCCCGGTCTTGCCGCGCCTTCAATTTGTGAACCGTATTGTTTTATACCAGCCAAATGCATTGCTTGAATACGTAAATCTTTTTGCGCTTCCGCTTGTTGGCGCGGCAATGCTCCTGGCGTCGATAGCATTAGTTGATCGCGTTGAATTTGCATTTGTAATGAATATTCGGAATTCTCTCTAGCAAAATTAACGTCGCCTTTGTTAACGCGTCCCTGTCTTAATTGGTCCACATTTATTCCTAATTGCGCGGCGATCGCTTGCTGTGCGTTGAATAATGTCAAATCATTAGGCGTTATGCCTTTTATTGGGCCGCCCGCGCCCGTTCCCGCTTGATTGAGTCCGTTAATATTTCTAGGAGCACTTTGGTAATTACCCGATCTGAATGACGGCGAATTAGGGTCAATTGTGTTTGACTGAGAATATCCAAGTACTTTTCCAGGATAAGCGGCGTTTACCGCTCCCCATTGACTTTGATTCGGGCCACCTTCGTACATCCTAAGCGCCTGTTCCATATCTCCTCCAGACGCTTTTAAATACTGCGATAATAGTTGGACAGCCGCGCGCAAATTTTGCTGAATATTAAATGGATTTGTAATTCCTGTTGATGCAAAATTTGATTGATTTATTTGCGCCAAGCCATACGCAACGGGTTTCCCGTATTTATCATGACTAACAGCATTAGGATTTCCGCCTGATTCCGTGGCGACAATTCCAGCCAATACATTAGCAGGTATATTTGTACCTTTTACCGCAGTATTAACAGCGGACATTATTTGAGACGGTAACGGCTTCGCTTGCGATTGCGGATAATTCATAGGTCCCAAACCCGCCGCTTGACCAATACCGCCCGCCCATGCGGCTAACGCTGCATGTTCATCTATTACCCCAGCAAATGTAGAAACAGCCCCAGCAAATAAATTTACGTCCCGAGTAAATAACGAGGCCGATTCCCTTATCGATTGATTGCTCTGGTCTTGTTTTTGTTGCAATTCTGTAGCTTTTTTATCATGTTCTTCTATTACCATTTTTCTAGCACGTTCTTCAGTCTGCCAGAAAGGTTCTTTCGTAGTTTGCCAGAAAGGTTTTTTAGTTTTAGGATCAACAGCATCTAAAAGTTGTCCAGTTTTCTTTCTGGTATCTAGCATAATATCAAAAGCGTCGATCGGTTTATTAAGTTTTTGAACTATTTTATCAATCCACGTCAAAAATTTATCCAATGCCGGAATTAATTCAGCGCCTAAATCATTAGCCAATATTCTTATATGTTCGTTCAAATCTCCAGTAACATTACGCAAATTGTCCATTGTGACGATAGCTTCTTCACGCCGGATTCTTTCTTCATTAGTCAAATTTGCCGAATTTTTTACGCTTGTATTTCTATTTCTAATCGCTTCAACTTCGTCATGGGAAAATCCGATTGTCTGACCGATGGCCTGAGCTTGAATATCTGAAGATGCTTTTAATTTTTTAGTCAGATCATTTAAAATATCAGTTGTACTTTTAATGGCCCCGTTACTATTGAACGGACTTGATCCGCCTTCTCTTAATAGTAAGGATTCTCTTGATAAAGGATTCGGATTTGTATAAGCTGAAAACGCCAATCCTTGAACTTTATCAATTATTCCTCTAGACTGTTCTCCTCCGATCCTGCCGCTGGAAGAAACGTTCATTTGACGTTGAAAATTTTCGATATCATTAACATTCATTCCCGCTCTAAAACTTAAATCGCGTTGAGCATTATATTCTTTCATTAGACGATTCATAGCGGTAAAACCTAAAACAAGCGTTGAAATAACGCCAGTAACTACTGTCAATGTTCCTGCAAGTTCTCCGACAACGCCAATGATCCCGGTAATTTCTGGCGTTACTTTAGATAAATTTTGGCCGACAGCTTTCCCGATATCTTTAAATTTCGATTCGCTCTTTTCTCCCTTTTGAGTAATTTTATCCATTTTATCGGCAAGCGCATCCAATTGCTTTAATGTATTGCCAGCATCCGTCTGATATTGTAAGACGAATTTATCCATGTTAGAATCATCAGCCATCTTATTATTCCTTCTTCTGATTCTTAGATGTATATTCTATTATCGGTCCCATTAAATTTGACATTTCAGCCAGAAAAGACGTTGCCATTTCTTCGCCAGCCCTGCTCCAATAACGTTTTACATCTTCTTCTGCATGGTGAACGGGATCTATTCCGTTATATTTAAGAATTTCTTCAAACACTATTTTAATATTTTCCCATGTTTGAAGATGATTATCTATTAGCGCATCTGTAGATAACGGCAATTCATTAGATTGCAATCGCACTTTCGCGTAAGACAAAATATCCATGGTGTATTGCCGACGTTCAAAAGGATCCTTACTTTCTGAAAATTCAAGAAAACGACGTTGCAAATCCCATCCATCCATAGCCGCGAATTTGTATAGATTAATAAGTTTTTGTTTTCCGTCTACGGCAATTTCTATTATTTTTTCCATCTTATATACCTAATTGATTTGGGATATTTGAAATAAAAGTTCCCGCCGATGCAATTTTACTTTGTATTTGTGAAGCGAAATTACTTACGGTAGTCGTTAAACTTGTCGGAGTTTCGAAAGATGTTCCGACCATCGAACTATCGCCAGACTGTTGCGGCGTATAAGATCCTATAGTCGGTGCACTTGTTTGTTGAAAAATAATATTTATTTGCGATGCATCGAGCATGTCTGGAGATTGAGTTACAACGATATCAATAATAACCAGATATTGAATTATAACAGATCTGGTTATTATTTTAATAGAGGATTCTAAATCTTCCCATTCAGAGAATAAACTAGCCGTTACTGATACATCATCGGAAAAAGCATCTACGGTGACTCTTGACGGCATCACAACCTTACCGGCTCCAAGATCGCTACGCTGAGTACTTTTAAAAATTACCGTGCTATTTAATTGTGAATCGGCCAGTGGCAATTCACTAACATCAGCTAAGTTTTCAATAGTGACTGATTTTATTTTAAGACTTTGCATTACTGGCGTATTTTTTCTTTCGTCAATAATTGATATGCTGCCACTATTTGATAATAAGGAAAGTACAGTATTCGGCATATTATTCCCTATGAGAAAGCGTTTTTAAATAGATTGCTAGTAAAACTTGATACAGATGTGGCCGCGCTTTCTATGGAATTGGTCGCTGAATTTAAATTATTTTTCAGATTTGTGATGCCATTATCTATGACGGAAGCATCGCCAGTTTGCGCACAAGTCGGATTATTATTATTTTGCAATAAGCGTTGTTGAAAACTTAATTTAATTGGTGATGCTGATAAAACATCAGGCGATTGGATAATACTATTATTTTTTAATGTTAAATTCTGAAAAGTTAATCCTTTACTTGTTATCGTATATATTGAATTAATATCTTTCAGAATATTATTAATTTTTTCTACTGCATCAATTGTCCCGCAAATAACATCTACATCAATAGAAGTTGGCAATAAAACTCTAGCATCTACGATACTCGTTCCATCTTCTCGACGATTATCAAATAAACTAGATGATAAATGCATCGTAACGCGTTGAATATAAATTCCAGATAGAGATATAGATCCGCTAACAAAATTGGTTAGCGAAAAGCTTGTTCCGAAAGTGACATATTGAGCTAATGAGTTTGACATTATAGTATGCTCAAAGCGCTAGTGACGATAGTCGCGGCAATTTCCTTTGCTGTTTGCATTCCGGCGAAAACTCCGAAAGCAAAATTAAAAGTGTTACTTTTTTTCTTACCGCTAGTCGAAATTGAATTAACCAATGGACCGTTTATAATAGTTCCATTCGTCAAGAGAATTAATCCATTATTAGGGTAATTAATAGAAACACTAACAAAATCTTCGATCGGCAATAAATTAGTCACGATACTTCTACTTTGCAATAAAATCTTTAAATTAATATCATCGTCGCTGTCGGCAATCACGGATATTCCGACTTTGATAACTGATGCTTTCGAAAAAGTAAATATAGATCCGTCATAAAGCAATTCATATCCAGCCGGTTCTACCGCTTCAGCCGTAAGCGGATCGACATCATCAGAAAATTGACTAATGGTGAAACCTAGAGGAAACGTTTGCACCGCTAATAAATTTATTGTAGTGCCAAATCCGCTTACGTCTTGCATAAAATTTCCTTATTTTGCTGCGGGCTGAACCGCCGCCTTGACGGGTTCCACCGGCGCAACTACTTTGACTTTTTCTGCGGCTTCCGCTTGCGCTCGCGCCTGTTCTTCTTGTTCCACTTTCTGAGCTGCGGCCAGTTGTGCCGGGCTTAGTACCGGAGCCGGGTTGGACAGATTCGCCGCGCCTGCTGTAGCGGGTTGAGTCGTGATTGCCGCCGGTTTGCTTGATTTCACTTTAGATTCCGGTTCGGGCGGATATTCTCGTTTACTAAAATTATTTGCAAAAACCATAACGCCATGCGCAAATTGAATTTTGTTAGTCATATTAATTTCCCGTAGTTAAATTTCCGTAAATAGTCGATACATCTGCGGTGTACGAAAAAATATTATCACCGATAGTTAGAACTAACGATTTAATACTTAGAACATCAGGCTTTTTTAAGATTGCATTGGAAATAGAAGCCCGAGCCAGATCATAATTAACCTGCGGCGTAAAAATAGTGCCTAGATAATCGACTCCGTTTGTAGTGTCATAAATATCTTCTCCAGTTCGCATTAATCCGGCCAATTTAAGATCCTGCGCCAGAGCATCAACGCCAGTTAATACGCCAAAATTTCGGCCATCAGGCAAAAATAGGTCGTTGTTATCATCAACTTGTAACGTTGTTATTGCCATAGATCAAAGTCTCTTTAATAGTTGTGTTATATTCTGCGAATTCATCAGCCGTCAAATAATATAAATTACAAGTCGTTTGAAAATTGTTCCAGTCGGCATCTGAATCAAAAATAAAATTACCGAATGGCGCTTGTAAATAAGCAAACGGAATTAATGGAACGCCAGCAAACGCCCGCGCCCCATTAATAACATTATTTCCGTTACACACAATGTCTACGCAAACAAAATAAATGCTTGTGTAGACATGTATTTGCCAGTAAGCGCCGTCAATATTAAAGGCGATGCTTTGATTAGGCACTGGAGATAATAAAATTTGCTGCATATTATGCGGTCGCGGTCGGAACGTTCGACTTATCCATATTCTCGAACCGGAACCGGTATAAGTGAGTTTTCAGCCGCCCGTTACTGGCCGTGCTTGACACTAAATTACCCGTGATTATAACGCCATTGTTCAGCGTAATAATCTGACCAGTAGGATAAGTGTGAACCAAAGTGATAATATCGCCTGCCGAAGTTTTCCCTAATCCCGCGCGATTTGCTTCCGTCAAAATAGATAAATTAATATCTCCTGGAGTCAACGGTAACATATTGTAAACTACTTCAATCCCTTGCGGTTTTACCCAGAAAACCATATGACCGTTCAAACCGAAACCGGCATCCGCAACCGTATAATCCGGCGAGTCCATCGGATCTGCATCGTCTGCGTATTCGTTGAAATTAAATCCATTCGAAAACGTGTTCGACGCTTTAATATTGGTTGTCTCGCCAAATCCTGATATATTTTGAGTCATTTTATTAAATCTCCTTTACTTAGATCAGGACGTCGTTACCAGTTACCGATCTAATCGCATTATTTTTGGCATAAATTAAAACGTAATTTGCAAACCATTCCGTTAAACCACTATTCGCGTTAATTTGCGAATTAAAAATCACGTTCAGCCAATAGCCTATTGATTGAATTTGACGCCATGCATTAGGATCGGCGGAAAGACTTGTTATATATTGTTGCTGTTCCACCGTTAAAGATGAACCTGCTGCAATAATTCCGCTATTCTTCGCCCTGGTAATAGGATCTTGAATGACAAGACGCAAAGACGCGGCTCCGCTCACGGTAGCCGGAACAATAGACGCTGTTAGAAAAAAAGTAAAAAGACTGGAGCCAATGTCAGATTTTAAATAAATCTCATTATAAAACGTATTCATATCTGTCGCTGCGGTAGCTCCGCCGCACAATACGCCGCGCTGATAAAACGATAACGTCTGACCGTTGGTTTGTGTGATACCGATATAGTTGGATCTGTTTGCATCTAACAGATTAGCGTTCGTATCGTCCGATGCAGTAACGTTAAGATTAGGAAATTGATAAAACATAAAATTTTGCGTAGAATTCGCGGCGGTATAATCCGTCGCTGCGGCAATATCTGCTGGAACTTGTTCGATATAATCGTTAGGCTGCGTCGCACTTAAATTATTTATTCCAACTCCAGAATATCCTTTAATCAACGCAAATAACGCTTGGACATTTGATTCAGGAGTCGAGAGAGAATAAACATAATTGTTATTTTGCGAATCAGTCCATTGTGCAATCGCCGTAATATCAGAATTTAACAATGGAGTGGCTGGAGTACATAACGAAAACGTGGCAAAATTATTACTCACAGCAACACTTTTTGTAACGGCCAATAATGGCGTATCGGCGATCTGACCGGCCACAATAACGGTGCCTCCAGTCGTCCATCCCAGAAGTGCCGAAATATCTGTGCTAAGGCTGGTAGGAACGGCGGTTAAATTCCCGGTTCCAGTAATTACTCCAGTCAATACAAATTGATTTGTATTGGTATTATATGTGACTGTAGATGTTGCCGCCAATTGAGGATCTAACGACGCTCGCAATGCCGTTTGCAATATCGTGGCGGCGGCGGTCAAATTGGATACACCCGTAAAGTTAATAGGTCCAAAAGTTACCGGAGTTCCATTACTATTTAACGTTAATGTCCCGGTAGAAATTGCCGTAAATTGAGATAAAGTTTTCTCTACAGCATCGCCAATAATCATCGGAGCGATTGCAATATCAACCCAACGCGCGAAACTAATTCGAGTTGGCGAAGTAATATTTTTGCTAATAAATGAAAAATACATTACTGATCGTAAATATTCTTCACTAGTTAACCCGAAATAAGATCCGACATCATCAGATGATGTGAATTCTAATACCACGCCGGGCGGTACTAATGTATTTTGCGTTATTAGACGTAAGATCATTTGACGCGCGGCAACTCCAGCACCAGCGCCAACGCCCGATATAATATCGACATATCTTGTTTGACTAATCACAATTAAGATCCTTTCTTGATTATCATGCTAGTGACCGCTTGCCACATGGTACCCTTATCTATCAACGGCTTATCGAAACCCTTCCGGGCTTTAGTGCTCGGGGCGTTGGGCGTCCAATCGCCATTTTTAATACTTCTTATAATACAGTATTCTAGATAATCAGCAACATCTTTAAGCGCTTGATCTGCGGGTATATTTTCATGGAACATGCGTTCGGCCAAATTCTTCATAAACCGACTTTTACCTTTGACAAATAATTCGTATGCATACGTCATAAATGGCCGCGCCGGAATCGTTACTTTATGGGACGGAATAACTACAACGCTTTTTTGCGCATATTTTCCTTTTCCATGTTTAACGAATTTATATATTATCTTTCCTTTTCTATCTATCTTAAATTCATTAATAATCGTCTGAGTATGTGCGGGAATAGTAATTGTTGCGCCATCATTATTTATTCTAGCAATATAAGCTACTGATGGGCCGGGTTCTCCATTAACAGATCTATATCGAGCACTTTCGAAAAATCCGGCCTCAATTGTATAACCCTTTAAATCGTTTAGCACTTCAATATGTTTACGCACTAAAGATTTTTTTGGTTTTAGCATTAATTACTGTCCAGTTTGCGGCGGTGCGGTAAATCCACTCGTCGCATCCCATAAATAGCCAATCGCGCAAAATACGCCGTCTGGAACAATGACTAGAGTATATTGTGGGCCTGGATTATATGGCGTTACTCCATCCCAAACAATAATATTAACCACAACGCCATTTTCTACCATTGCATAATTTGACATTTTTAAGCTCCTAATTAAGAATACATATATAACAATACTGCTCCTGCTGTACCTGACTGTCCAGTCACTGATGCGTTAGAAGTTCCTGCAAATTCTGAAGATCCGCCCTTACCATAATAATCTATAGGAAAATATGTTTTACTTGCGTATCCTGATTCAGTAACGTTACTAGTTGAATCAGGCTTAAAAATCATAGTAGAACTTATCCACCCAGTTAAGGGACTGTCAGTTATCCAATCTATTCCAGAAACGTTTTTACTAGATAAAATAGTTACATTAGAAGCAACAGTCAAAACCATTGAAGTTACTCCTGACGAATTTAATGTTTTTGGAACTAATAACGGCGTCGTACTGGTTCCTAATTCTTGCGCAGCGGTCGCCGCCGATGCCGCACCACCACCACAAGAAATGATTGCTGGACTATCAATTGTAGAAGCTCCCCCACCAGTTCCCACGCCACCTCCAGCGCCAATTGTGATTATTATTGTATTGTTAGATTCTGTCGATAATAAACTTTTCTTAAATTCTAATTTTCCATATACACCCGGACATCCAGGCGTAGAAGCGGAATATTGAAGTGAAGATGTGGTAGAAGTTCCTGCTGAAGCCGATCCGCCGCCAACGATCTCCGCTATAATAGTATTTGTTCCCGTTAACAAAGTGAAAGTCTGAGAAGAAGTTATTAATGCAACTCCTAATAATTCTCCAGCGCTTCCGCCGCCGCTACTTATTCCTAAATTGGCCTGCGCTGCTGCTTGTGCTGCTGATCCTGCCACTGCAATTTCAGAAAGATTATTTGCAATTAGTAGAGATAATCCAGATTGCTGAGCGCCTAAATTATTTCTTGCTGTTGCAGCGTTTGCCACATCAGATAGATTATTCGAGGCTTGCAAGAAATTTGATAAAATTATACCCAAATTAGTGCGGGCAGTTGCTTGTGATGCACTTCCTAACGCTGCTATCTCAGAAAAAAGATTTGCAATTAATAAGGCCAATCCTGTTTGCTGAGCGCCTATATTTGTTCGCGCAGATGATTGAGCGGTTGGCCCTGCGGCGGCTATTTCTGAAAGATTATTGGATGTTTTTAAATATCCAGATAATGATATTCCCAAATTAGTTTGGGCGGCTGATTGTGCCAACGGTCCAGCGGCTTCAATCTCAGAAAGATTATTCGCGGTCAACAATGAAACGCCCGCTTGTTGCGCCCCGATATTGTTTCGCGCTGAGGTTTGCGCTACCGATCCAGCCGCCGAAATTTCAGATAAATAATTCGCAATTAATAGCGAAAGCCCTGATTTTTGTCCACCTAAATTTGCTAACGCGGTAGCCTGATCTGGCGCTCCAAGAGCTGCAATCTCACTCAATAAATTTGCGACTTGCAAAAATCCTGCCGTACTTACACCCAAATTAGTTTGCGCCGTTTCTTGCGCAGTTGGGCCTAGCGCCTCTATTTCACTCAATAAATTTGAGACTTGCAAAAAGGTGGACGGAGACGGAATTGCTAAATTAGCCTTAGCGGCATTTTGCGCCGTTGCGCCTCTAGCTTCAATTTCAGATAAATTATTATTTGTCTGTAATGTCTCAGCTAAAATCGTAGTTATTGCGCCTTGCAATTGTCCATAATTAATAGCCTGATTAGTTTGTGTTCCGCCCTTAATAGGCAAAGATCCATTACTCGTTCCTAATAACGTAGCAGTTCCGGCAGAATTCAGCAAAAATTCAGCGTCAAACGAGGCTGTTAATTCCCCTCCCTGTAACGCTAAATTATTCATACCGACAATATTTATCGGAGAGCCATTGTTTATAGAAATAGTTGTTGCGCCAGTATTGCTAGCGATGATTCCCGTTACAGTAAAAATATAACCATCTAAAATATTGATCGCTCCGGGCATAATTGCTAATGCGTTTACAACCCCGGAGTCGGGGAATGTCAGTGGCGAGCTACTTCCGCCGCCGCCAGATACGTTATATCCCCAATTATTCATTTGTCCCATTTTATTATGCCTCTTAATTAGGAATAAAACCACAAACGTACTGCGCCAGAGTTACCAGCTATTCCATTTTCCGCACCACTGTTGCTAATTCCATATAGCTGACCAGTGCCACCACATCCATAATCACCAGTCGAAAAGAAATTCTTACCGAATGCAGAAAAAATAGGCGATCCGCCAGCATTACCAAATATGAAGATTCCGGTAGTTATCCATCCAACTGATTTAGAAATTCTAACATAATCAGTTCCATCTAAATTTTTTGATGAAATTATAATAGATGGACTAGTCGCAGTAAAAATATAAGTATTTGTTGTTGGGGGAATTTCATTTGAGATGTAAGGAGTCGTAGCAGTTCTTGCAGAATCAGAACTGCTACCCAATCCACCACTTATCACCACTAAATTCGTGTCAATTGTAGTATTCCCACCTGCCGATCCTGCCGTTGCTCCCGATCCTGCTGCTCCGCCCGCCCCAATTGAAACTATTATTGTGTTTGATGCATGGGTAGATAATTGAGAAACCGGAATTTCGACGATACCCCATGGTCCGGCTTTCCCTGGTAAATTCACCGCTTGTTGAGTTGAGCTAGTTGCTGGCAATCCTCCGCTACCGCCGCCGCCGCCGCAAACTTCAGCATAAATAGTATTCGTGCCTGCTGGCATAGAATACGTCTGTGAAGAAGTGATCAAGGCGGTTCCTAATAATCTTCCTGGACCACTTTCGCCGCTAGATATGCCTAAATTACTTTGTGCGGTCGCTTGCGCGGTCGGTCCTAATGCTAAAATCTCATCTAATAAATTGGGAACTTGTAAATAATTAGACGGCGGCGGAATGGCAAGATTAGTTTGTGCTGCTAATTGTGCAGCGGAACCTTCTGCCGCTATTTCAGAAAAATTATTCGATGTTTTTAAATATAACCCTAATTGGGTTACTAACTGTCCGATCGTAATAGCGTGATGATTTTGTACGCCATCAGCAATTTGTAATGCGCCACCCATAGCAGAAATTAATGTCACAGTGCCGACAGAGTTTAAGAAAAATACAGCATCTAGCCCGGCAACTAATTCATGGCCCTGCATGGGAGTGTTATTCAAACCGACAATAGCAACTGGAGTTGCGCTATTGATTGAAATAGTCGTCGGCCCGGTATTATTAGCAACAACATTCGTTATCGTGAAAACGTCCCCGATTAACAGCACATATGATGCCGTTTGAATAGCCAATGCATTAGCCGCGCCAGCATCAGGAAATGTTGGTAAATTACCGCTTCCTCCGCTATCTCCCTGACCGTATCCCCAATTTTCTATATATCCAGACATTTATTATCTCCAAACCAGGGAATATGGATGGCCGGCCAATCCGCTAATAACAGACAATCCTGCTGGAGCGTCACTTTGCACCGTACCCCCCGGGGCTTGTAATGTTCCAGCACCTGAACCGGGGGACAAACCAAACGATCCCGGCGCTAAAATAACCGCATTTCCGCCTGAATCTCGAAAATAGAGCGAATGCGTTAACGATAAATTTTGCAATCGATATTCAATCATTGCTGCGTTCGCAGCCAAAATGGTTTGTGCTGTATTTGCTGCGGTGACTGTACCGCTAGCATCTGTCCATGTATAAGGTGCTGGGCTGGTCGTTACTGGAAAATTTGGCATAATTAATTGTCCGCATTCATAGCAAACCAGAATCGTTTTCCGTCTGCGCGTAAATAATAAAAAGTTGGCATTCCGATATTTTTTGTTTCATCAGTTTCTACCATCCAGAATCCTACTGAATTAGCAGGAATAGCAGAAAATGTCGCGACTTGATTGACATTGTTTTCAGCTAATGCGGTCACAACGTCGATAGCTTGTTGCCCCGGTAACTGCGCCCATAATTGCGCTGTTCCGTCTGACATATGCTGATAGAATTTAAATGCTGGAGTGACATTAGCACCCTGAACGACGAAAAATCCTTGACCGACTGTTGTTCCAGCAAGCCCAGCAATTGTGCCGTCAGGATCAGATGGCGGATTAGGATAAAATACTTCGTCGGTGATTGTCGCCGTTTGAATCGCTTCTAATATAGATTGGCATTCAGACAATATATTTTCCGATCCGGCTTCTGCGGTTGCGGAATTAACTGCCGACGCAGCGGACGCAGTTGCGGATGTCTGAGAATTTGTTGCAAAGCCACTTGATGAGACGGCGGACGCAGCGGACGCAGTTGCACTGTTTCCGGCTGTAATAACATCAAGTGCAACTTGTGCGGCTGCATTAATAACGTCTTGACCATCAATAAATTCCACAGTCATTCGTGGCGCGGTATAAACAGACGATGCCGTAACGAGATCGTAAATTCCGTTTGGCGCTTTCACGGCTATTTTTGCATTCGCATCAGCAGTAAATGGATTTAAAAGCGGATTTCCATTTGCGTCTTCCAATCCAGTCGCAAAAGTATCAGTTCCGGTTAAATACATCGTAACTGAGGCGTTAGGAATAATATTTCCAAATTGGTCTTGAGCAAAATAAGTTTTTAATTCCATTTTAAGCCTCAATAACCGTTATTTAATAGGAATAATTAAATTAGCATTAGCATTTAAAGACGATCTGCTAACATCTATTATCGTTCCCGTTACCGTAGAAGTAAAAGGAGCGGTATTATTAATAACTTTTTGATGGGTAATAACCCATTCGAAAGTTGGCAATGCTTGATATTGAGATTTATCATTATCGTAATATAAATTTGTTAATTCTCTTATTCTAAGCATTCCGGCACTATTCGCTGATAGTATTCTTAAATTCGCGGCTGATGATAAATATAATTGCAACATTCCTAGGACATCTGAACCTGTCTGAGAATATTCCCCCGGAATCTCATTTATAAATGCACCAATTTCAAAATACGATTCTACGTATTGAGTCGTAATTTCTGTAAATATATTATTTACGTTATCGAAAGATTCTGAAGTTTGCGGAAACCCGTAAGCAATATCCCATTTTTTCTTAAATGTAATCGATGATGCTGATGGCGTTCCCTGCTGCGTTGGTTGAGCTGCTTTTATAATGACATAATTATAACCAGCCGCGACTTGCGCGGCGGATAATTGATTTTGAACTAAAGCTAATAATTCCAAATCTGTCATGATACCGCCATTTCAACTTTAATTGCAATCGCAGAATTCCATCCGTCCATGTCATACCATTCAGTGTTATCCTGAAAAGTATACTTTTCGCCAGCAAAAACGAATTGATCTCCGGCAACATCCCGATCCAAATCTATAGAATTATATGGGACGAATATTTTTACATATTTCTTTTGGAAATCTAAATCAAGGAAAGCGTATTTAGATCTCGGAATAGGTTGAACTGATGCGCCGATAGTAAACATGGGGCCGTAGGTAACTACCCATCGGCCCATGTTATCTTTTACTCTACTCACGCAAGGATAATATTCAACTTTAGTTAGTTGAATTACCGTAGCTGCAACGTGGAGTAAATTAATGCCGGGTATCATAAAAATACTCCGCCAATTTTTCTAAATCCGGTACGTTCAGGTAATCCATTAACGGCGGTTCCTCCAACGGATTTAAGTTTTAGAAGCGCCCATAATGCCTGTCCATAAGGAGAACTCGCGAGCCAATATTGCCAGCCATCTTCAACCGGTGGCGCTAATTTCGTGGCGCTAATTTCGCCAATAGATGCACTTGTTACCATTCCGCCGCCATTATAAACTGGCGAAACGGCATTCGTAGCTGTCAAGCTTAAATATAATAAATGCGCGGTAAGATAATTCATTGCAACAACTAACGCATTGCCGCGCAATGTTCTGCATGGAGAATTAACATCATTAATGAAAGCTGTTGCGGTAAAATATGAATTGCTGATAGTAATAGCCGGATACGCGGTAGGGTCCGCGAATTCTGGAAATTGCGCCCGAAATGCAGGATCATTATAAGCCATTGTATCCGCCTAATTTTAGTTACGTGGAATATCGTCGAAATTATCGTTTTTATCTGCCGATACGATTTTCATTTTTTGATTAATCATGTCTTTGAATGTTTCGTTGTTCAATTGAGCAAACTGATCTTTTTCTTCCATGCTTTTAACTTCCCGCATGATAGCTTTATTATTTCCGCGAATATCCGTATCAACTACGCGGACATAACCTTTTTCAAGATGTTTTTTAAAGACGACATTATCAAGCAATAGTTCCATGTCCTCATCTTTAACAGCCGTCACCACGCCGTGCGCCGTCCAAATAGGGACGCCGCTATTTTTATCTTTTACCATATCGCCTGAGCCGCTAGTTTCCGATGGAATACCCGCACCGCCGCGAATAATTATTTTTTTCAAAATCTTAGGCAATCTTGATAAAGCTGGCATCCCTTGCTTGCGAGGTTCCAGCCCTGTATTTTGTTCATAAATGCAATAACCCACACTTGATGTCATTGTTGATGTCACATATTTAGTCATGATTTTGTCGTCCTATTTATTATGATCTTACGGCCCCGACAGCACGTAAAGATTCTTGGAAAATATGGGGAGTAAATTCTCCCCATATTATTTAAATACCGTACATCCGAACGACTGCATACGGACGTTTACACATAACGCCTGCGGTGCCGTTAGCATAATCTTCGATATAAGATTTTGCTTTCTTTTCGACACCCAGCGTAGTGTATTTTGTCTGTACCATCTGGATAAAGACTTCACCGCCATCCGTTGAACCGTCCAAAGATGAATCAACTTCCTCGGCATACAGCATACAGATATTGTCATCATCCGTAGGATGTGCGCCGGAGAATTCAGGACAGGATTCAATACGCATTTTCGGATAAGTTTGTTCGATCCAATCACTTACCGAAATACCGAAATCCGTTGTAGTGGAAAGATAATCAACAACGGTCATTGGTAGAGCCAACGTAGTATTGACTTTATTTGCATCAATATTATTTTGACTCTGAATACGTAATTGGCGAACCATAATACGAATATCAGCCGTTATTTCTTGGAATGTAGCCGACGCCCAGCCGCCACCACCGGTAATACTGGTTGTAATAAAGGGCAGCAATTGCGGATCATTCAACAAACCGAAAGTACGTTGATTTGCGGAATTCCAGCCAAAGAAACCGATCGCGTTACGCATAATTTCCAGAGAAATTGCACATTGATTTCGCTTAATATCTGCGGAATTCAAACGCATTTTAGCGGCACGGCCTTCTTCTAACATCCCGACCAACAACCCCAATTCGCCACGCACAATAGTCCGGCGTTCAAAATTGGTATTCCAGTTAACGAACGGAATATTAGAGAAATCACCATATTCCGTAGGCATCCCGGACGGTTCAACGATGCTCTGAACGATTTCTTCATCTTCCCATGAACCAATCGTCTTAATACCAATCAGGCGATCAATAGCACGGTCCGCCGTCATAATTTTGACGAACCCAGGTAGCCACATTTGTAAAAACTGAATCGGCGTCGGAATAGACGGAGAGGTTATGGGAGCGACAAACGCCGCATCCATACCATTACCGGAGCCATTAAAAGCGCCCATTTCTCCGAGATTTCTGATCTGATCCATAACGAATTGACGGGAAAAAGAAATCCCGATTCGCGACAAACTTTGTACGGCTGAGTCGGTAACTTTGCTCAATATTAGCGGATTACCCGGAATAATACTGCGCGGCTTAATCGTCGATCGTACAACGCTAATTTCGCCTCTCATTTTTTATTTTCCTTATTATTGGGTCAATTGGACAGCGGTGTAGGTCGAAACTAAAGCGCCGACTGCCGAAGCGGCCAGAGCAACATCATTAACGATCCGCGCGTTGGGAATTAATACAAGACCGGTCGGAAGTGCCGCGCTCGCATCGAAAGCAACTAAAGCGCCGTATGGAACGCCCAACGGATTGTTTGCGCCGCTAATATTATTCGGCACATAGGCAACTTGATCATCATAATTAATAGTTACCGCGCCGGTCGTGAAATTAAAAATTTCGACGACAAGAGCTGTACACATATCGGTAAATTCAGCTTCAACGCCTTGCGGCAAGTCCAAAGTCGGAGCCAAAGTTCCGCCTTCTAGCCCGTCCGCGACGGTGCCGACCAGTGCATAATGTTGCGGATTGAATAGGACGCCAAAAAAGTTTACACCGCCAAGCGTGACTTCATACGACCGCGCGGCATTAGTGATTGAAGTACCTGAACCAATAGAGCCGTAGCCGGATACCCAGCCAAATACTCGCGAAATGCGATTAGTATTCACGCCGGCCGGATCATTTGCCGAAAGAATTCGGCCAACCCGCGCACGATGCGGACCGCCTTCGAGAATATCGCCGGGAAAACCGGTCGTAAATTCTCTGTTTACTAATCCTTGAAATGGCATATTATTTACCCCCGTTAATATAGGAATCTAATTCCGGCGTTCCCGTAGGGGCGTCGTAAATAGCGCTATCCATTGCTGCAACGCGTTGCGCTTGAATTGCTTTTTGCTGCGTAGCTGCTTTTTCAATTGCAGAAAAATAAGCATCCAGCGCCACGGATTCAAAACCTTTCTGGCATGGAAGACCCAATTTTTTAACGCCATAAGCGCCAACCTGTTTTGAGTCCATGGTCGAATGATTAAACGCTCCGATGACGCGAGAGAGTCTGTTATATAATTTCAATTTTTTTGATTCGTCTTCGCGGAAATATTTCAACGCCGCATCCATCGAAACTTTGTTATCATCAGTTTTCATCATCGCCCCTGGTTTACTTTGTTCTTGCAGCCCCGCTACAGCATCCGTCGATTCATCGGTGGGCAATTCTTCCGTGTCCTTGCCTTTGGCTGGCATCGGCACCGGATACGGTTCAGCGTCTTTGCCTGCGGGCAAATTTTCCGGCGCGTCGGTCGCAGCGCCACCTTCGATCTGAGCAAGCAACGCTTTGACTTGTGCAATCAGCGATGGCAAATCGCCGCCAGCGGCATTAGGATCGGTTTGTTCCGGCGCAGTCGCGGTAGGCTCTTCGCCCGTTTCGTTCGACGTAGGTTCTTCAGGACTGGCCGGAATATCAGTCGGATCAGTAGGTTCGCCGTCTGTCTCGGGTTCTACTGGTTCGGTTGCGGCGGGCGCTGCGTTCGGATCTTCGTGAGCCGGTTCAGTTTCTTCCTGACCGAAAAATGCGGTCAGAGCTTGTGTGAGTTGTGGCAATAGGGAAAGAATTTGGGCAGCGGGATTGCCATCGTCCATCCCTTGTTCACCTTCTTTCAACGCAGTTTCACCTGCATCTTTAGCAACTTTCGATAATTCTGCGGCTTTCTTTTTCAAAAAATTAATTTTGTTAACCGGAATTGGCTTTTTCATTGTTTCAATACCCATATTATTAATAATGTCGAAATTTAGATGATCAAAACAACGACCGTCTAAAACCCTCGCGCCCGGTATCCTTCCTTCATCGACAAGCGCTAAGTGGTTGCCGCGAATATGATCTTGCACAACTTCATATGCTTGACCATTCCATACACCGGATTCTAAACGATATTTGCAGCCGAATCCTAATGAAAGATCGTCTTTCATTTTAGAAAGAATTTTATCTTTCACTCCACGCGAAAATATTTTAATATCGCCGCGCATCCAGGGTTTTTGATAATAGATATGACTTGTTAATATTCCAGAAACGCCCTTTTCATCCGGGTCTACGTTTTCAGGATCATTATCAAATCCCGATAACATAGTGTGGTCATCAACTAAAGGAACGTCCTTGAATGATTCAATGGCCTGCGGGTCTTTGACGGCGTATTCTGGGCGATATACTTTAACAATTCTGTTCGGATCGCCGTCTAAACCTATCTGTCCGGCGCTGTAATCAAACACGCCGTAAGTTGAAATAGGGCATCCACGAACGATTAAAAACCCGTTAGAATCAATCTCTCTAGCCGATTCGGGCATTTTCAACGCCTTATAAATGGAATTGTTATGATTATATCCCGACCACAATGATTCATCAATAATTCTTAAGTATTGCAGGATTAAAAATCGGGATTACCATGAGATTTAAGCCAAATTTAACGTGATATGAAGAAACGAAATTGCCGCAAGTTGTTGATCTGTATGTATCTATAATAAGAATATCACTTACCTTACCATGTATAACATCATATATAGTAGTAAGTACATATATTTAAATAGTGTTCATTGATTATATATATAGAGATTTAAAATTTTCAATTTTTGCCGATAACGTGGGAAAGTGACTATATTTATCTTTCAAATCATAAAGTTAGCGTTCCCACGTCTGCGGTTATGTTCCCGTGATGATTCAGCAACAGTCACTAATTTTATCCAATAAATCGCAAAGTGCGGCTAATTGTTCCGGCGTCGCCTTGGGTATGACTGCGTCTTTATTTTTTCTCTGAACTGAATAAGCAATAGCTGCGGCTTGTTTCGGATCTTTACCTGCGCCAATTTCCTTGCCTATATTTTTTCCTAATGTCTTTTCTGATTTACCCTGAATCAACGGCATTTTATTTACCTCATCGAATAATTGGAATTTTGCGGCAACGACACCGAATTGCCCATCCTGGCGGCCCTTGATCCGCTTTCGGTCCTTCCCATAATCTAGAATCGTCTAATTTAAAAATTTGATTATTCTTCGCTACATGAGTTTTACGCGGGACTTTACCGGCTGATGAATGAAGCCAGCGAAATTCATCTACGTTATTTTCTCTCATTCTTTCGTCACTTAAAGCGCTATATAATTTACTAGTTTGATCTTCAGTAATTAACGCAATTCTTTTTTTAGAAAATCCACCAACTGATTTTAATGTATTTTCGATTCCAGTCATTCCTTGCTCTTCGGGATTAGGAGAAGTTAAAGATAACATTATTGAATTGTAAATTTTTTCGTGGATGTCTTCGGAAATATTAGTAATCAATGTATGATTAAAATCAGTAGCTGCACCAAGTGTATTCATTACAGAACTTTTATATTCTGCTTTTGGAAGTTTAATTCCGGCAACTTTTAAACTATATAACGTTGAATTTGTCGCGCTTGTGTCTATTTTTCCAATAAAATCTTTAGAAGTTGTTTTTGCAAAACCGTTAAAAACATTAAACCATTTTTTGTCTAATTCTTTTAAAATACGATCAAATAAAGAATTTATAGAAACGTCCATGCCGTAAAATTTTCTGACGCGCGGATCTTGAAATAAATGCCCTAATTCGTGCCGATAATCTTCAATCATGGCATTCGTTACCATTTCCAATTGCGCATTATACCATGAAATAATAGCGCGTGATGGAGTGATAGGCTTACCGGTTCCAACCGGATCGGGATCTTTTCTACTTTTTATTTTAGATGCCATGATTTGTTATCCCGGTATCGGCGCGTTAGTTGTTTGTTCAGCAATATTCCTTTCGCATAACGGAGTATTGCAATTACCTGCGGCGAATTGTTTAAAATTATTGACTGACAAAGTTTTTAATCCGCCGAATCCTTTCCACCCTGGTTTAAATGATTGCAGGTACGCATCCTTCGCGTCATTGGAATTATTAAAGCCAATCATACATTTATGCTCATCGAAATTGCCGTTTTCGTCATACTGATCTATGACGAAAACACGTTTAGAGTTTAAATTTCTCCCGATGAAGCAATCCAATTCATCACCGTCAGCGCCTTTTGTGCCATCAATAAAACCGTAATGGTGCGGCATTTTAATAGACCATGGACCGTCCTGGCCTTCACCTTTGCGTATTGAATCGCGAGGATTTTCGACGTAACAAATCATACCATTGATTTTCATCCGTTGCATTTTGTCGCGCGGCGTTTTCTCGATAACTGAGCTGATACCTGACACGTTAGGGCGTATCCCGGTCACTGAAGGCCGTACTGAGCGCCCATGGCCTGTTATGTCGGGGTTTATGTCTTGCCCTTCAGGGACCAGTAAAGCGTCAATTTGAGTGAGGTAATCGCGTAAAAGCTTGATTTTGTTAACATCTACTTTAGCCGTCCGTTGTTCATTAAAATTTGAATTCTGAGAATCGGTGGGGGGAGTTGTACCCGATTTTTCACGTAGCGACGCCTGATTATCGTCTGGATTTGCCTCGGGAGCCTGTGGATCAACAGCTTTTGATACGGCGGCTTCTCCTTTCTTTTGTTCAGCCCCGGCCTTCTCCAGCGCGGCAATATTTTCCGGCGTCATGCCTGCCTGCGGGTTAGATTCATTCGTCGAATTATCTTCTAACTGATTGTAACCGCTAAATTTATCGTTTTTGACACGTTTGAATTCATCGTCGGGGGAAATGACACCGAGGTTAACGTAAATTTCTCCCGTCTGCGCCTTCTGATAGTTCAAGGCTGCGCGTTGGGTTGCGGTCAGTGAATCTACGGGTTGCCACACGACCGTGAGGCCATAACTTAAACCCATCGATTTAGCCATTAGAAGATAATGGTGATCAAGCATCATTTGATACGGACCATTTTGAATTGATTCCAATTCTTCATGATAAGAAACAATTTCAAATTCACCGGACGCATTAAATCCCTTTGGCGAAGTGCCAAGTAATTTTGTTGCTGGAACTTTTGCAATAGCAGAAACTAGTTGATATTGATTCATGATAACAGAATCAAGATCTGTTAAATTCGTATCTATTTGTTCTAATGATTCTTTTAACCCAACGATTTTTACTGAATTGTTATCACGATAAAAAACCCATTTTTGCATTTTAAGTAAAAATGAATCTTCGTCTGCCATAACTTGATCCATGTCCGTATGCATAATAGTCATACGTTTATTCATAGCTAGCAATGGCGCTTCGTTCGCCGTTCTTTCTGCGGCGTAACAACGTTCGTAAATAACTTGGACTAGCGAAACTCCGCCAAAAATATAAGTCGGCTTCAATATATCGGCAACTTCATCACCAATAGCAATAGATAAATGAGATCGGTGATATTTCTGTCCGCTAATAATCCAGTAATCAGGCTCATAAAAATGTTGTCCTGATGGATCTGCCGTAGAATCTGCGGTTAGCATTGGAGTCATCCAATATGGATCTACCTGAGATATTCCGTAATAAGAGCCTTTCGTAACACTATCAATATTAAAAGGCTTTTCGTAATATCTGGAATCGTCGCTTTTAACTTGAAATATCGCTACACGAATCCCGAATATATTTTTAAAACGATTAAACTCTTTTAGATTTTTTGTTACTTCCATCTGAATATCTTTATGTCGAATCGCAAAAAGAGTTTTTGAATCAAGATCCGAGCCATCATCCGCTTTAATGTCCCAACCATTTCTAGCGGCATCTTCTCCGGCCATGGAACACGCTTTATTTACTAGCCATTGCTGGGCTATGATCGCACATGCTTGATACCCAATGAAAGATTGAGTGGCATACCAACGCATGATCCCTTCAGGCACCGTATATTCTGAATTGAATTTAGAATTTATGGGTTCGGGAGCTTGATAGCCGTCATCGTCCATAGCCTTCCCATCGATTTCTGTCGATTCAGAGGCATCGGTCGCGGCGGCTAAAATTTCTTTTGCTTCGTCATAAATGGGGAATTCATTAGCTTTCGTTAACTGTAACGCCTCAATTGAGAAAGGCACTTTCCATTCATCACGTCGACCAGCGCCATAGTTTCCATGCTCCGGGTCAAGTTCAGTCGCGACAGGGATCTCCGGCACGACTTCCTTATAAAAAATCTTGTCTAACAGTTTGATTTTCATCATATTTTATCGCTTATCACTTTTTAACTATTATCTCTCATTTTAAGGTTTCGCCGCGCTAATGACAAGATAACTCTTGACATATATAAACCGATTAATCTTGTCATTAAATATCTTAAGATCCTCTAATGAATAAATCCTAAGAAAAGATTTGTAAATTAAGATGTTTTTATTGCCTTTTGTTCATTGGCGTTTATAATGGATGGAAACTAAAGGAGATTTAAAATGAGTGAAGACATAAAAATAGACGGAGAGGTGATAGATATAATCTTTGTTGTTAAGGATAAAGCGGACAACATGATTTTAGGTCTGTTTCATAACGAAATTGACGCTCAAGAGTTAGTCGCGTTAACCAAAAATAGCGATTATGAATCGTGGTGTATTGAAAAAGAAGGGCCGAAATTAAATTTCAAATATACTAAAAAAGAAATGTACGACAAGAAAGATATAGTATTTTTCAGAACATTTAGCCACTCCGGGATATTAACGCTAGATTATTCAGATCATGATTATAACGGCGGATTTGAAAACATTCTTTATCATGGTAGAGACAAAAACGATAAAGATTTTTGGATTTTGGGTTACGAAATTTACGGAGTTATTAACAAATGAAATCAGACGTAGAAAGTATTGTAACTAGCATCGATGAAGACATTAACGCTTTATTGGCTGTTAATTATTTTCATCTTGATCTTGGAGAAGTTAATAGCTTAATGCTAGTTTTGTTAAACACAAGCAAGAAAGTTCGCGCATTAAAAAGCGTAGCACGGTCTTTCGATGAAATAATTAATAACCAATATCGTCAATCTATCTCTGAAGTTCAATCCGTTAACGATAAGGAAGGCCGATAATGAATACCGTAAAAGATGACACTAAATTTATAAAAATGATGTATTTTTATTATAATATTACATACAAAGCTTTTACTGCATCGGATTGCAATTTTGGAGAAGAAGACGAAGATTATCTTTTTATAACTAAAAAAGAAATTAGTTTCGATAAACCTGATAAAAATATTCTCACTGATCGGATTATTGAAAAGTTAAAAAAATCAAAGGAGATTATCCAAGCAGAAACTTTCATTAGATTGAAAGAAATTGATGAACATATCGCAACTTTACTCTGTTTAGAAAATAAAGGTTAATATGACAAACGATCTTGATTACATTATCGACAATAAGCAGACTGTAGACGTTTTCTTGTATTTTGATTTAAAAGAACAAGAATTCAGAGTCAAGCTTTACGAAATTTACCCTAAAGATATTCGTTATATTTATATTAAGCGGTTTGAAGTTGTTTTAGATCTTCCTAACAAGTCATTGTTTAATAATGACAGGATAGGATATTTATATATTGAACGAGATAAAATGTGGTCTGATATGCGTGAAAAGGATTTTGACATAGACAAAACTAGAGATAGTCAGTCGACTAAAAATTGGAAAAGGCATCAAGAAATCGAAGCTGAAGTTTTATTTTTGAAAACGCAGAACTCCGTTGCCGAAGCCAAGACTGCATCTTCCGATCATCCAGCCGACTAAACAATTTTACAAACTTTTCGCCAATGAACACTTTACAAGATCCGTTCATTGGCGCATAATCTCTTCATCGAAACAACGGAGATTATGAAAATGGCAACGAAAAGTTATACGGCGGCGGAAATCAAAGAAATCTTGAATAATGCAGGTGACAAAAGCTGTTTTGCTTTCGCTAAGAACAATCCTTACTTCGCGAACGATGAACGAATTAAAGCTATGGTTAATCGTTGGGAACGTTTTCAAGAATTACATATCGACACAATTAACAGCCGCACGTTTCAATCTGTAGAAAATTGGTTACAGGCTTTCAGAGATAAATATCTTTAATCTGCCGCGCCCGGCGAACCGGGCTTAATTGGATTGAATAAAAATGATAACTTTCGGAAAACGTTTTTCTGTCGGCATGCCGACGACTGAAGTAAAAAATTCTACCGGTATTTATGAAGACGGTAAAGAAGTAGGTGTTATCTATTTCGCACCTATGAGTTTTAATCAAGGGTTTGAATACGGAATCGTCCTAAAAAAGAAGCATCTTGGATTTTTCCAATCGCTTGATACAGCAAAAAGACACATCCTTACGGGATTTCCCGTTGCCGTAAAATATTTCTGATATTGCTAAGCCCGGCGAACCGGGCTTAAGGATTTGAAATGAATTTCAGAATGTCAACGGATCGAGTATTTTCCTTAGTATGTTTATTTTTTATCATCGTGTTTATTTTAATCGGATATTTTTGGTATGCTGATACCGTAGAAATGAGAATTCAGGAACGTCAAATCACAAACGAGTCAAAGCCCGTAATGCATTTTCAAACTATTTACGGATCTAAAGGCGAATTTTTAGCAATGATTCCCGTTCAGTACTTTGAGCATAAATATGTATGCAAAGATCATGATAGGTGGAGATAATGAACATTCGAGAATATACCGACGCAGGTCTAAAATCTTTATTCATGAATAAAGAAACAGAAATAAAAATGATAAGGGCGCGGCAATTATCATTACAAAAAGAATTAGAGGAACTTATTTCTGATCGCGAAGAAATTATTTTCTTACTTGTTGAGCGCGGATTTAAAGTTAAATTTCAACTTTAGGAATTTATCATGGCTAAATACGCCATCTTTACATTATCAATGCCGAATAATAATTCATGGAACGGGCGCTGGACTGGTCAGGATAAAAAATATATCGAGGCTCGTGAATTGCCAAAAGGCAAAACATTACTTGATCATCATTCGTATAATTTTGGTGACGGCTGGAGAGCTGTGATTGATATTCAAATCGTTGATGATGTAAAACGAAAGAATAAGCTAATGAAGTATAGCGATGGATTTTGCGGATACGATTGGATGATTGATTCAATCATGAAACATGGTGCTATTAAGACGGATGACTAATAATGTCTCATTTAAAAGAACGTTATGAAAATTTTATCGCCGCAGCCGAATCTAAAGGCGAAAAATTTTTGTTATTTAAATACCCGGAATGCAATGCTAAACTAAAAACTTTTCCGAATCTTGGCTATGACAATGAAGATTCTTTTTGTACTTGTCCTTATTGTGAAAGTCAATTTTTAAAAGTTGTTCATCCGCATAACACCGTAACTGTATATTCAATGAAGGAGTTAAGATGAAAATTAAGACATTGGAAAATAATAACTTGTTCTTTAACGATCTTGCGCCGGGTGATGTTTTCTCATTATCTTTAAATAAACTGTTCTATATGAAAGTGGCATCTGAATCAGCAGATGCATTTAATGCCGTTCATTTGTCTCCTGGAGACAAGGTTCACCTGAATAGTTCCGATTCTGTTGTTTACTATCCTAAAGCAATTTTATTGCTGAATGGTGAAAGAGAATGAAAAAATCAAAAATTTACGCTGAGATTTTAGAACAAGGCGCACTCGATCAATATAATGCGGTCATGGCATTGCCTGATGTTGTCCAGGGCGCATTAATGCCAGACGCGCATACTGGATATGTATTACCAATCGGTGCGGTCATTGCAACAAAAGGCACTATTTATCCGTCATTCGTCGGATACGATATCGGCTGCGGTATGTCTGCTACAAAATTAGATTTTGATGCAAACGATTTAAAAACAGTACCGCACGCGTTTCAATATGCAATTGAACAGAAAATACCACTAGGGTTTAATAAAAACAATCAAGAACAAGAAGACCGCGCCGCAAATGCGCAACATTCTTTGGGCGATTCCTATAGTGATTTTTTACGCGAGCATGTTTCCTATGGGCCTAAATGTCTTGGCACATTGGGCGGCGGCAATCATTTCATTGAAATTGGTCGTGACGATAAAGACGGTAAAACCTGGGTTGTCATTCATTCTGGTTCACGCTCTATCGGTCATGCCGTAGCTACTGAATATATGCGTCTAGCCGCATTGCAATATTGTGATGGCCGAAAAGATGAAACTGCCAGCGCATTAAGCATTGATACGCAATTAGGGGTTAATTATATCATTGATCTCGATTGGTGTTTACAATTCGCTTTACTCAATCGACAATTAATGTCTGAATGCGTAATTTCAATTTTGTCAAATGTATTGCAATCAAAAATACCTGTTTTACAGTTTATTAATCGCAATCATAATCATGCTGAACAAGTTGGCGATCGCTGGATACATCGTAAAGGCGCAACTCATGCCGACGCAGGAATGTTTGGTGTTATCCCTGGTAATATGCGCGACGGTTCATTTATTACTATCGGTAAAGGTAATCCAGAGTCTATGAATTCTTCTTCTCATGGTGCCGGGCGCGTGATGTCAAGAACTCAAGCTAAAAAATTGATCACAATGGCTGATTTTGATCAATCTATGCGTGGAATTGCCGCGCCGGTAGATGTCAAACATATTGACGAATCTCCCATGGCCTATAAAAATATTTATGAAGTCATGGATCTGCAAAAAGATTTAGTTGACGTTGTTACACACGTCACACCACTCATTAATGTTAAGGGTTAATCATGGACATCAAATTATTTTTACCGCAAAAGCAAACGACTTTTGAAAATGTTCTCATTGGTAATTGTTTTTATGCCAAGGGTGAATATTATATGAAGATCGTTTGCGGCAATCAAACGCCCTGTGCGGTAAACCTAAAAACAGGTTTTGTTGAAACTGACATGCCCGGTCAAACTAAAGTCAACAAATTATCAAGCTCTCAATTTGTTGTAAATCTGGACGGTGAATGATGAAAATTATTGATAATAGAAATAATAAGCTACAAAAATTATCAAGCATAGAAGCCGGACAATGTTTTATTTATAATGGAAACTTTTTACTTTTATTAGATAAAACTTTATCAAATGGATTTCTGTACAATGCCGTTTATTTATCATCTGGCAATTTGTTCCATTCTGATGTTGATATGGTAGTTAATGTTGTATTTGACGCGGCAGTTATTATCAAATAATCTTTACAAATCTTTTAGCCAATGAACATTGACGCTTGATGTTCATTGGCGTTATAGTATTTCCAGTTGTTTTACTGGAGATCTAAAATGAAAATCATGGTTATTCTTCAGGACGGAACGATTGGAACGGTAGAAGCTCCGACTGTTGCGATGATCGGCCAAGAAGTAGAAGTGCTTGTGCATTATGAAAACAACGCCCCCGTAATAGTCAAAGGGATTGTTGAATATGTTGTTGACGTTCTTGAGTTTTACGCTGGAGATAAAAATGAGAGCAACATTTGAAGATCTCGTTCCTGGTAAAATCTTGTTTACTGTTTGTTGCGTTATTGGGGAAAGCGTATCAACTCCGAGAAAAATGATCGTCCAGGCTGAACCGACTTGGCATGAATTTAAAAGATTAGGCGGCGGAGCATGGTTTGTAAAGATTAGAGAATTTTACGAAGATGAATCCTTTAATCTTGAAATTTCACTACAAGACAATGGGATCAGATGCCCCGAACCGGAAGGACATCGAGTTTACAATTTACATCGCGTTTATACTACGACGAAATCAGCATTGTCTTATGTCCATCAGATCAAAAATCGTCATATTACCGATGACGAAGAAGATGACGCTTTTTTGCAAAAGAATATTGAAAACGGTTTCTCTAGACCTGCGCCGTTTGTCCTGTATTTTCCTAAATTCGATCACTCAAAAGATTATAGAATTTCTATAGAAACTTTTCTTCCAATAATGGACAAAAATATTTAACTATTTAGCCAATGAACACTTGAACAATTCGTTCATTGGCGTATACTGACTCTATCGAAACGAGATGGAGGGTAAGAAAATGGCAACTGTACGCGATATTAAAGAAATCGTCGAAACGACTACAGAATTTAAATGCTTTACGTCAACTGTAAATTCTCGTGGTCAAATCCTAGTTAGCGTTGTGGCTAACCCATTAGCTAAGAATAAAAATGATGGCGAAGTAGTTTATCAGAAAAAATTTCCTAAATTCTACATCGTATCAGCACAAGACCTTTGCGATGTCGAAATGGCAGTCAATGCGGAGTATATAAAATGAAAAATAAATTGATTCCTCTGATTGTCGTTCGGGAACAGGTTATACGCGTACAGAATAAAATGGATAAGGTTAATAAAACACTTAGCAAGACGTGTGAAACTATTATTCTGCTGAACGCATTAGCCGACAATGAAAATTCCGAATCTCTTGAGGCAAAAAGAAATTCTTGGTTAAAAATACTTGTTCTTAAAGAACACCTTTCTTATCGATTAAGTCGTTATTATGCTAAACGTCTTCATGTTTTGCATTGTGTCTTAAGTTCTAATGGTGGAGAATTATTTTCGAAAATAGTTCCTGTACCTTCTGTCTGCCGTATAGCATAATTTCTTTACCTTTGCGTCTTTAACCAGGGCGCAAATGCCAAGTTATTATCATCAACAAAGGAGTATTTAATGAGATACATCAAGATAAATCCTGACACGCCAACTCGCGCCCAACGTCGCAAAAGTTTTCACGACAAGGTTAACAATCGCGACGCGCGTCGAATGGCCCATCGAATGAATCGACCTGAACGCATGGACTTGATCAGCAACGGTCACTATAAATTGACGCAATTTTTTAATATTGCGTAGTTTCCTGCCAAGCGCATCTATAAGGTGCGCTATTATTGAGGTCATATTATGTCACCTATCGCTTTATCAGCTAAACAGATAAAAGATTTTGATGAATTAAATAATGATAAAATGGCTATTGATAAAACCCTGTCAGTCGCTTTGACTTATCATTCCAATTTAGCCAATGAAAACGCGAAGCGCGAACGTGAACTCTGGAATGATCTCATTGACACTTATCGTTTATCAAAAGATGTTTCTTATAAAATTAAGCCTTCGCCAAACGGTCCGGTCATCGTTGAAAATGTTGAGGAATGAAAATGAATCGTGTTAAATATCTGACTATCGACTATAAATTAACGGAGAAAGAAGAAAATGACATCAAGAAAAATTAGCAAAGTGCTGGTTCATGATGAAGCAGAACGCCCTAGTACGGATTTGGAAAATATTCTGGATTCCCAAGCCGACAACCAATCTCTTGTCGATACAATTAACCATAAGATTTACTCTTTAATAGAGCGTTTAGCCTATAGCTCGAAAGAAAGTCATACGACTGAAGATAAGCCGGAGCAGACCGGATTGCTAGAAATTTTGGCCGAAAGACTTACTGATGAACATTCAAAATTAGTCAGTATTTTGGAAGGTATCGATAGACTGGAAACTATTTTGTAAAGTTTTCACTCTCTTATAGTAATTTCCGTTCATTGGCGTTATAGTGGTTCTTGTCAAATAGAGAGGAGCCACTATGAAAAATCTCAAAAAGAAATATCTTACCACTTCACAACATTTGGACGTGATTTTGTTTGGTCAAGCTACGTTCAAAAATTGTCTTAAAGTTTGTGAACCTTCCTATGCGTGGTTAGCAGCCATGACAGCTATGAAAACCGCACGTACCCAAATTTTTAAAACTGGGAAAATTTTAAAATGACACCTGAAGACAATAATAGAATTTTGATTTACATCAAAGATAATTCGCCATTGACAATTACTCATGGCATTCCTGATCAAGTCTTAAGTATTTTAATCGATTATGCCGTATCTGGTTACAAAAAAATTCATCCTGAATTAGGAATTAGAGAATTAAAAGAAGAAATAGATAAACTTAAAAATGATCTTAGATTTTCAGATGCATTGAAAAATGATCTTGCAGCCAAAATTTCGAATGCTCTTAATATTTTAGACGTATCAAGAGAAGAATTTGAAGAATCGTTCGGCGATCTCCGTTGGTTCGTGTCCGTAGTTGTTGATCAAAAAAAGGAATTGCGCTCGGCACTGCAATCATTGTTTGATGATTACAGCATTGTCTCGGATATGGGGAATAATGATGCAGGCCAAAAGGCTTTGTCGGTGCTGGAATTGACGAAATGAATAAATCAACTTACGAAGAATTGGAGAAAAGATTTCAAAGTTATTGTCGACATGATGGCGGACGAACATACGTCGGCGAAAAGACAGATATCTGCGCCATTTGTGGCTGGGATTTAACGAAGTGCCAGCATCGCGGCGAAACCGGTAAATTTTGTAGTCAATGTGGTGAAAGGTTAAGAGGGTTGAAAGGTGAATAAATTACCAGAGCATACTTTGAATGCCATGGCTAATGACGATAGCCCCGGCGGTTGGAGCAATCAAACAGTTAAACCAATGGCCGCCGAAATCCTAGAACTCCGCGCCGAAAATGAACGGTTGCAGGCGATAGTCGAGACTCCTATTAAATTGCCGCGCCTAAGATCTGTATATTATCTTGATGCAAACGATAATTTTAATCCATATGCTTACTTATGGGATTTACATAAAAATATCAGAGAACACGGCTTAACGGCGGCGAAAGATGAATAAATTAACGGATGAAGATATCGATACTGTATATCAACACTGCAAAAATTTTTTCGACCCACAAGTATCAACCGGGTTTATGATTCAACTCATCGACCGATTGCGTGAGGTTGAGCGTAATTGCAAAGAATGGCAAAGACTTTTAGATAAATGCACAAACGTCGGTATGACTCTCATCGAGCAAAGGTGCGAGCTTGAGCGGCGTCTGGCAGTAAAAGTAGAACTGCCATCAAAAATATCTGAATTCAACAAAACGGGAAATGGTTTTGTTCTGCCGGAGGCGAGCAATTACGATGAGGCCATTGATGATTGTGCCAAAGCCATCCGCGCAGCCGGATTTCAGGTTAAAGAGGATTAAATCATGAGCGAACTTACAAAGAAAGAGCGTGATTGGATTGCTGAATTGCAAACTGTCCTTGATAAGTGCCCATCTAAGCGATTGGGTTTCTTTACCATCGGCGACCCTGATATAACTATTTATGATTTAAATAAACACAAAAAAATAACTGAATTAATGAATAAACATGGTAACTATGATTTTTGTACCGCTGTAGATGAACTTGATGCGGGGTTCGTTGGTGGCTACATTAATTTCCCTTCTCCTATAGCAAGCACGGCGGGTTAATAATGAGCAAACTTTTGACGCAGGAAGAGTTAGAAGAAATCAAAGAGTTTGTAAAAATCTCTGAAGATTATGTACAAATAAAATTATTGCACCATATCGACGCGCTGACAGAGCAACGTGACGATGACGTTAAATATCTTATGGCTATTTTTCAGGAATGCAAAAGACGTGCAGAAAAAGCCGAGGACGAACTCAAGCGCCGCGATGCGGTGGCAGGCGAGCCGATAATGGAGCTAGACCATACAGGTGCATTTTACGACTATCGCCTATTAACAGAAAATCTACCAAATGGTAAGTATAAACTCTACGCCGCAGCTATGTCACCAGCCGTGCCGGATTATGCCGCTGCATGGATGATTGTTGGTGATTCGGGAGACCATAGATTTCCACAGGTATTCGAGCAGCTAGGGATGGCCGAACATAAGCTAAAATCCTGCCAGGAAAATGGAGTCAATGCGAGCATAAAGCCTTTATTTTTATCACCTCCAGCAGCATCAATCATGCCTAGGTTGGTCACATATAAGGATTGCCCATCAGAATACGCTGACGATAACGACAGGGAGTGGTGGGCAGAAGGATATAACGCAGGATACGCGGACAAACAATTGCCAGCCGCTTGGCCTGATGGCCAATTCTATCCAATAAGGAGAGAATAAATAATGAGAAACGTTCTTTATGGATTTATTTCAACTCTCGTTATTATTTATTTGCTATTTTTAATTTATAATTTATAATTTGGTGAAAATATGAATCCATTGACCGACGAACAAATTAGAGAAGTCTATGATGGCTGTGTTTCTTGTCTTTCAGATCCAGATAAAGATCGCGGTCTCTTTGAATTGATGTGCGACTTAGAAGGAGATCTTGCGCCAGAAAAAGTTTTTATTCAGCTTATCGATAAGCTTCGCGCGACGAAACGTGATTTAATTGACGGCGTTGAATTATTAAAATTGCTTTATATGGCAGTGCATTTAAATGATATTGAAGAAAAGACGATTGTAAGTTTTATCGAGGGTCATTCAAATGAATAAAATTCAATATTTGCTTGGAAAAGTTGCAGAAGAATGTGCCGAAGTCGCGCAACGGGCATTGAAGGCGCAGCAATTTGGGCTTGATGAATGTCAATCTGAATCTCACATGAACAATTGGGATCGGCTTGAACAGGAGTTAAATGATTTAGATGCTGTTATCAAAATGCTCGAAGAAGCACATCACAAATCTTTCTTTATTGATTATCAGGAAGGACTTATAAAGAAAGATAAGGTTCGCCATTATTATGAATATTCACAAGCTCTAGGAATGGTAGATTAATTGAGTATTCCGTATTGGAACGGAAAGCAATTAGTTTGCTTATGTTCAGCTTATGATTTTCCTCATAGATTTTATGGCGGAAAATGTGACGGTTATGACATGGTAAAAAATTGTTTTGATAATAAATTATCATGTCAGGATTGTAATTGCTTACGTTCCGGCGGATGCGATGTTATTAATGGTATCGAAAGCACTAAAGAATGTCCTTTTATTATCGATTTTTGTGCTGAATATGAAATTAAACTTTAGATCCCACTATAAAGGCCAAGCGAATGAACATAACCATTAGAATAAAATTGGATGATGATGAAATATTGACTTATGATTTATTAAATCTCGACAATAATTTAACGGCGTCTGAAGATTTGGGATTAAATCCTATACATCTTCCTTTAGTTACTAAAGCCATTAATTTAATGCAGTTTGCAATTATAAAAGTAATTGAAATTCATTCCAACGAATCGAGTAATATAAAGAAAGAAGATGAAGTCACGGAAGCTTATAAAAAGTCTCTTAATTAATTGTTTTAAATCAACATTTTCGCTATGCAATAATGATATTATAATAATTAAATCACATAAGGATTATATCATGAATAATCAAAAAGAAAATGATTCCATAATAAGGAAACAAAAGAAAAAGATTAAAATTCTAAGGCGGATTTGCATTGAATCGTATCAAGTTGTATCTGCACTCGCGTTTAAATTAGGCATCTTTGAGTCATCCGTAAAAATTGGCGAAGTTCTTGATAATCTATCTCAATGTAAATTGATTCACGATGACATTTTGCCATTCGATTCCGACGGTTATTTTTCGCCGGGAGATTCTTATAATAATGAATTAAGGAAAATCACGCAAGGCCACGTAAAATTAGTTGATTGTGGTGATATAAAAGACGAAGGGGGTTTTTTAAGACAGAAGGATCAAGCGATTTAAGACGACGCCCGATTGACGATTTAGTTACTGGAAATTGGAATGATGAAGAAATGATCCCTGGGCCGATTAAAATTATTTCCGGTAATGAAGCATTAAGAAATATTATTAATCCATTCGGTTTTATGGGTTATAAGATCGATCCTTTAGATACTGGCAATTCGGAAGTTAAGGTCGATCCCGCCGCGCCTGGAGAAGACAAAACAGTTATTGCATATAAAGATGATTCCTTATTGTCTTCATTAGGTTTTACTTTTGAACTTCATCCAAAAACTGAAAATGATAAAAATACTCTAGTAGAATTTTTCAATGGGCAATTGAAAGTTTATGAGGATACAATTATCAATCGCATCATTCATAAAGTTGTAAATGCAGAACTTAACGGTGTTACTGTTCCATACGAAAAGACTTACGAAATTACATATACTGAACTTCAAAAGATTCTTAAGGAAGAATTAGATCTTATATTAGGAGTCATTAAGGAAGATCAAAATGAAAAATAACGATTTTGAATTAATTGTTTTTGATGCTGAAGATGACGAAGGATACGCGTTTTATAAAGGCAATAAATATTATTTTACTAACGCAGAAAAGAAAATAAATCTTGAGGATAAATTAGAATGTAAATTATCGGATTATGGGACTATCATTCGTGAAACTATCCATATGATTAATAAATTACGTGATAAAAAGATGGGGAAAACTGGACAGTTGAATAATGTTAACGAATTGAGCGAAATACTTTGTTACGCTATGACTGCATATGATCATTGCAATAAGGAAAAATATAAATGATTAATCATCGTAATGCTCCGCCGCCAAAAGAGGGATATCAAGGTGAGATCCCGCCCGCTCCGCCAATGACTATGACCATGCGAAGTGAGTTGGAATATTTGCGCCTTAGCAATGTGATGCAAGGTGATCTAATTTTGTTTTTGCAAAAAGAAAACCGTGACTTAAAAGAAAAATTAAAACTCATGATTCATGACGAAAATCAAATTATGAACACTTGTTATCTGATAGCATTTGATCTGGTCTCCAAAGAAGTTAAACAGGTTGCGGAAGACAGCACCAATTTGAAAGATGATTTAATTAAATTATCCATTAAGTTTAATGAAAGCGCTAGAAAGGCTGAAGTTATATTACGCAAACTTGACGCGCAAAATAAGGAATAATAATGATTAAAGTTATTATCGAATCTCCCTATGCTGGAGAAGTTCGGGATAATCTTGAATATGCAAGATTATGCGTTAAAGATTCATTAGATAAAGGTGAAGCGCCGCTTGCATCGCATCTTCTTTATACTCAACCCGGTATCCTTGATGATTTTAATCAAGCAGAACGCGACAAGGGAATAGAAGCCGGGTTAACATGGATGAAATCCGCCGATAAAGTTATTTATTATATTGACAATGGAATGTCGATAGGTATGAAATATAGTTTGTTGTATGCCAAGTTATTAGAAAAGAAAATAGAATATCGGAAACTTAATGACGGCATGAAAGAAGCCACGCATTATTATTCATATACATACCCCAACGTTCCGCTTATTTTTAAATATGACAAAATTTCTGGATTATTACAGTACGATTTTGAATCCTTATCATGGGTCAAGGCTTCGGAAGCTAATCTTCATAAGTTTTCTATGGCAGATTCAGATATTCAGCGAATGCCAACTGAAGAAATTGACAGAGATTTAATATTAGCATTTTTCAAATCTCAACGGGAAAATAAATAATGAGTTTTCAAAGCGCCTTTATCCCGACAGTTGATATTATTGAAATTGTCATCATTTCCATATTGTCTTATGTATCCTGGCAATTTCCAACCAATAAGAAAAAATATACTGAAGAAGAGTGGTGGCGCATAGTCGCATTGCTCGCCTTCGGATTTGTTTTATCTTTATCTAATTATTTTATTGCAAATGCATTTGGCATTCTTACCTGGATTATTTCTATTTGCTACATGACGAGGACATTATGCAAGTAAACGTCATGACAATACCGGAAATTTTGAAAGTTTATAAAATCTCTAAAACTCGTTTGGCTAATGAGTTAGGTATTGGCCGCGCCACATTGTTAAATTGTTTGTCCGATACCGAAGCGCATCGCCATTGTATTATTAATGGTTGTTTCATGGCGACTAGATATTACAACAAAAAGTTTTCTATCATTAATTTCGATCGGCTTGAAAAGAATATCAATGAAATTCCGACCACAAATTCATGGGACTATATAAAAGATACCGTGCAAAAGCGTCACGTTTGCCGATTTCCTGGATGCGATAATGTATTTTATGGCAATCAGTCGCGCGTATTGTGTCATGATTGCTGGACTGATGATAAAAAACGTTATCAATATTTCGAGTAAACTATTATGAAACAACTTTACGCTTATAAATTCGGGTCGAATAAACTTTATCTATTGATTAATATTGTCATAAGGGAAACAAAATATTATTATTTTTCCGTACCTGACCACTGGTATAAAAATCATTTAGATAAAAATGGGCCAATGAAAATATATACTAGAGACGATCTAGAATATTATACTATTGGTTGTAAAAAGAATGCAAAGACAACTCGTTATTACGATACAAAAGAAAAAGCTTTCGATGCCTATTATGCTAAAAATAAACGCATGGCTGACATGGCAAGTCGTTATATAAGATGGCACGGTGCCATAGATTTTATATATTGCAAAAATATTATCGACTATTGTGATAAAATCGGGCGTGACAATATATTATCATCGCCCGATTTTCAAATGAAATTCGGTTGAGAATTAAAAAAATCTCCCCGGTTCTCTATTCGGTTTCATTACAGCCATAATCGCGGCGTCGGCAATATTTGGTGATTTGATGTCGCGTTTTTTCAGATCCTTTTTAGTTTCTACTAAGAATCGACCATTATTATCAAGGTCTTTATAAGGAGTCGACAATTCAAAGCACATTTTCGTTAAATATGGTTCTTTTACTTTCGACGTGTCAATAGAAATGAGTTGATCTATTGGATGTTTAATGCCAAGTTCAACGACTTCATAGGTCTTTCTAAAGCGTTCAGCGACTTCTACCCAGCCTTGGCCTTTGATATTCGCAAAGTAATCATGGTTAGTAATGATTAAGTGCGCCAGTTTCATAAACGGATCATCAGGATCTTTTACTCCGCCGCCTGCATTGAAAGCATCATAAATTAATCGGAATGGTATATTATTCTTTTTATTTTCAGCATTAAAATCTTTAAAGTTTGCGCCAGCACCACGACCAACGCCCGTCGCGTCAAATGTTACGCTAGTGTTCATTATCCTCGCATGATTGTAAACGCGGTGCGCCGATTTGTTCAATTCATCTTCTAAACCATGCCATTCTTCAACGTGGCTAATGATATTGTCGATAAAATCTACCATAGCGTTTAGATCATCGCCATCGTCGGCCACATCATAACCCGTCCGACGAATACCACGTACCGGCCAATCGACTCCGAGGATCGCCGGAGCTTTAAGGTGGGCATCTTTTGCCGCCAGGACGTATTTAAGATTAATGACGGATTTATCAGCTCCAGTTAATGGTTCTCCACCATAAATATGATCTGCCAATTCTTTATTTTCTTTGTACATCATTTCAATTACGCGGATCATTTTCTTCGACAAGAAAGGATTTTTATCATAATTTATTCGCTGGACGATTGAATTGGGTAATGGATTAACGACGAACCGCTGATAAGCAAAGTCGGTAATTAATTCAGGGTTGAAGATGATCCATATTTCGGAGTTATTGGCGCGGATAGTCGGTTCAAGCGTAAGCCATTGTTTTTCAGTTAAATATTGCGCTTCTTCGAGCCAAAGAATATCTATACCTTCGGCAGATTTTATTTCCGAGAGATTTCGTGCAATGCCATAGAATATAAATTCTGAGCCAGTGTATTTATGTTTAATCGAATTATTGGTTATGACAAATTCATTTTTAAACCCGGACGCTTCTATTTTATCGCATAATAGCGTATAAACTGATTCACTAATTCTATTTTGAAATTGACGTGCGCAAAGAAATTTCAACGTGTATTCTTGCGCTAAAAAAATAGCATGGCCCGCTGCATCATGGCTTTTTGAGCTTGCCCGTCCGCCGTGCAAAACTTTAACGTCCGATGGCCTAGACCAAAAGCGTCGCAAGAAAGGATTAAGCTGAAACATTTGAATGTCCTCTTATTATCATGTACGTAATATATCACTTTTGCTTAAGTATCGAAAGGGCTTGCGTTCATTGGCTGAATGACTGATAATGTTCATTGACGTTTTAACGATGTAGATTCAAGGCGATGACGATGGAAAATGACACAATGATTGAGTTGACACATGACGAACTAATGCAAGAGTTGGAGTTGAATGCAGCCATTCAATCCATTAAAGACACAAAAAACGCTAAACTTTCTGCGCACATCAAAAAGACGTGGGACGATGTAGAAATTTTTCGCAAAAGAACCTTGCGTAATCACGTTACGGTAGAATTTAACGGCAAAGTGACTGAATTTAAATCCGTCGCTGTTGCGTTTAAATTCTACAATCTCCCGATGCATAAACATTCCAGATTTCGGACAGCATTAAAACTGGTCGGCAAAAAGACATATGTTTATCAGCAAAAAATATACAAATTCGAGGTAGTCAAATGATAAAATTTACTCATACTGGTAATGTTACGGTCGATGGATTCAATTTTGAAGAAGTTAAACTATTACAATTTTCAGCAAATATCAATCCGTCATCTGATTTTCTTTGTGCGTTGTGGCGCGATGATTCTAACCGTTTCTATGATGACCAGGGAGAACAACTCAATGGACGTGGACAATATTTACTCGACATCCGTTCGATTCATATTGTTCCAAAAGAAAGAAATGGTAGCGTTATTGTCGATGACGACAAGGAACCCTGGGCATAGAGTAAATTCGTTAATAACGATGACGACAATAAATTTTAAGGATATGACAATGAACATTAAGACCAAAGTTAAATTTCTAACATCTGCTGTGATTATCCTAACATCGGCATTAACAGCAGATTATGCTGTTTCGGCTACTTTTCAATCAACCACGATGGACCGGTCAAATCCTGGCCAGTCGGCGACCGAACAATCCATTTTATCGATGCAGGGAACCATGGGCGTCGAGATAGTCACCCCGGCATTGACCCTCATACTCACGAACTACGCCGGACAATGCTCAGGCGAGGACATAGGCGAGGCGGACGTCATTACCCTGGATGGCAGGGTCGTAGAGCGCCTATGTTGGCACGCTGACCGTAATGCCTACGCTATCGATATCTCAGACGGCCACCGGCAGGCGCTCGACTCCCTGGATTGGTCAGACGCAGGACTTAAATATCTGGGCAAAATTTATCTCAACAATAAAAACGCAGCCAGAACGAATGATACCAGGGTGATTATTAAATGATAATATACGGCAGGAATGGTAGGCAGATTGGCAAGTCAATTGTGCCTACCATTATGAATCATCTGCAACAAAAAAAGAAAATTAAAAAGAATACACAAATAGACATGTGGTTTAATGAATTATTAAATGACGATTCAAGCAAGTCGTTTAATGAAATTATGCAATGGTCAATCGATATGATTGCAAAAGCAACCGGAATTCCTAACGGTTTGTTATTGGGAGAAGAATTAAAAGGATTTGAAACGGAAGAAAGTCGCTATTTAAAACGGCAACGATTATTAACATGGCTATGCGCTCGCAATGAATTTAAAGAACGAGCAAAAAGAGAAAAAATTAATTTCTATCGTCTTTGCCGCGCCAATCATTTGACCTACCCAGGATGAAGATTTCAATCCAAAATGACAAAGCCCTAGAATCGACGCTAGGGCTTTTTAGTTGATAGGGTAATGCAATCGTATGGCTTACCCCTCTTGCACGTCGCCTTGGCCTTCTGGTTGAGGATTTTTGGCCTTTTCCGCCTCTTCTTCCTCCGCTGTCGTCGTTTCGTCTTCCTGCTGAACCTGATCCGCGTAAAAATCGTCCAATTTTCGTACAGCTCGCGATCGGCCTGCATCGTCGACTGTCGTGATACCAAAAATAACATTCAGTTCTTTTATCGCGCTTAATTTTACCGTGTCTTTTGTCGTATCCGCCTTGACCAACGAAATTAGCGAATAAGCGGACATCGCCGGATTCCAAACTTTCGCTAATTTTAGTTCAGCTAGCCGCGCGTCAAATCGTTCGAGATAATACGGATTACTTTCGAGCATATAAATTCGATGCGTAACATATAAATCCTTCGCGTACTCATAACCGAACGCCGTCATTAACGCAATGACCGAGGCTGTGCCTTTTATTTTACGTTCGATATATAAATCAAAAGAGGCTCGATTCATCAGCGCATACTCAACTTTTGAGAATTCCTCAACCTCCAATTGCATATTTTCGCTGTCGTCGTAAGCCATGATAAAAAGTCCTTAATAAATATTAACTCCATAATAAAATTTTATTGCCGCGATAGCAATGCAAAATCCTAGTCCTTAAAAATAGTCCTTGAATATTGCCGCGACTTGTGATAATTGCGACGTGAGGCTAGAAATTGCCGCGATTTGTTATTAAAATCATATAGATAGGTAACCTTAACGGGAACAATCATCAAGAAAATCACGTGATATGAAGATATGAAAGTTTCGTAAGTGATTGAAAATATTAAGACGTATTATTATATATAGGTTACTTTACCATGCTTACCATGAGATATATAAGAATATACTATTAAACAGGGATACAAAGGCTGAATATATATTCAACGTGTAATTCTCTCGTATAGTCTTAAATTTTTATCATTTTGCCGAAGAGTGTTAAAGTTACCACTTTTCGAAAGTCTCGCACCTTAATTTCAATGACTTACAGCACCATTGGTTTTATCACCGGGTTTTATCTTCCCGTGAAGACTCGCGAGAAGATGCCGATTTTCCGTTGACATTCGACAACGCTTACATAATCTTACAACTATTGCCAATATGTTAAGAATTATTTAACCTTTCTGCATCATTTGATATATTCAAATTCGCGGCCATAGTTTCAACTTTATTTTAATAATCTAAACTTTTCTGTGGATGCCTGTCGGCGTACTTACATTCTCTTACATTTTATTTCGGTGATAAAAAAGCCGCAAATAGTTGCGGCTAAAGTGTTTCAATAAACTACCATGGATGACTGACTACTATATCTAGATAAGTTTGTCCAAGATATTGATGAAATCGGCTTCAACATCGTCAAAGTCCTCTCCCAATACTTCTTTGAATTTCTTATATAACGATATTTTATCCTGTAGCGTCCGGGCAACCTTTACCGGTACGCCAGAATTAACGGCTACAGTTTTAGTGCCGGTTGTTACAGTATTAACATTCGCGGCTGATGGGAGCACGCCAGTTTGAACCGGAGCAATGGGCTGCGGCTGAGCTTGGAGAGGATCACTGATGACATTTGCGACACCGTCAACAATCTGAATCGGTTTAACTTCATTATTAATTACGCTTGCATCGCTCATAGAATTCACCTTTAGTTTTGATTGAACATCTTTACTAAACCATTGTTTAATTTTTTGCCAAACACTTTTAAGAAAGTTCATTTTATCCTCATTAGGTCGTCATATCAACCTCACTTTAAAAAGATCCTGAATTTTTGCTAATTAACCGATCACATTCTAATTCGAATTCTTTTAATTCATCTGAGCTAAATTGTTTCTCAGGTTTACCGCCGCGCAATAAATAAAGTTTAAAATCTCTTTCGCTTAAATCACGCGTTAGAAAATATCCGCGATAGGCTATTTGCTTGGTAACAAAACCATATCCCTCCATGTACATCTTTAATGTTTTTGAAAACGGCTCCTTCTTTTTTCTGTTTAAGAATTGTTGTAAAATTTCAAAAGTAGAAGTAAACCACCCTTGTTCCTTTGAATTCTTTCCTACTTTTCTAAAATTACAGTGTAGCAAAATATCCAGTAAGTTATCTTCAATGAAACGGTCTTTAATAATGCCACGTAGCGAAGACTGTTCCTTTTCTGAAAACTGCATGACGTTAAGACTAATATCATCCACAACTTTAACATAATCCACCTGTGAATGTTCTTCCATCCACGCACGGCATTCTGCCATTATTTGCCAGAGATCCTGTTCAAATGTACTGAAGTCTGCTTTAAATTCTTTTTTCCAATCCGGCTGTCCATCTTTATCCGGTAACTGTCCGACAAACATCGGATAAAAACGCCGGTTGCCTGTTTCGTCACGTTGCAAACCTTCGTATGAGTTACCATCCATTACGACGATCCATTGTCGAGCTTTCGTTATAGAATTCTCGAATTTAAAATTTAAATCGTCGGCGGCTTTAGGCACAAATTCTTTAATGCGCTTAAGGTCACCGCTTTTTAAACCTATTTGTTCGCCAACATTCGCAACAATGGATTTCCCTGTAATATCACGCAGAAAATTATTGTAATTATTAACGCTTAAATCTAACTGTACTGGTTTATACTTTTCATCACCCATTAAATATTTGCACAACAGGACACAAAAATAAGATTTTCCTGAACGTTGAGCACCTATTAATGCCAGCGATAACGGAGCAAATGATCCTGGCTTCATTATTCGGTTATATAACGATAACCAAAAATAACGACCAAATTCTTTATTCAACTTCGTATCATCTGAACCAAATATTTTAATGAGTTCCGTTTCCAGGCGACTAATACCGTCCCATTTTGGAATTGTTTTCTCAAAATGATCTTGCAGAAAATCTGACTCATGATCCACGGCCCATGTTTTCAGCGCGGCAAGAACATTAATCGAACGTGGATTGTCCATTCCGCAAATATTAATAGCCGTCATTAAATCACGAATACGGATATTTTTATTTGTTAGTGGTTCCCCAAATTCGTCTACTAACCTTTGCCCGAACGTGTCTTGATGTGGAAATGGAACGGAGCCAGATCCGTAATCATACAACGCGTCAAAAACTGCCATCAAATTTAATTCACTGGCAGGATTGGGCCGTACGGAAATTTCAATCGGATGATCTTTGTTTTGTTTTGATTTAATAAAATGAATATATTTTATTGCATTCTGCCCTAGCAATGATAGAGCCTTAGCCCTTTCAATAATGTCTTTCACCTTATAAATCTTTTTGCGCTCGAATTCAGATTCCTCATTTTGCTTTAGAATTCGGCTTTTTCTTGCTCTAGCCTCCGCTTGCGCATTAATTGTATTTTGGCTTTCAATTGCCGTCTGTCCGTCTTCGAGAGTAAAATTGTCAGATGGATCGCCGTTTGCGTCAAGAACACGCCCGATCCTATCAAGAACGCTGTCAGAATTAACTGATTCATCTTTTTTACCTTTAGTTGACATTTAAAATATCTCCCGAAAATTTTTAATCGAGAGTATCTTGAGTACTGGCCGTTTCTTGTTCCTTAAGAAAAGAATGAGTCGCTGCGCAAACTTTATCATATTGGTCAAGAACGACACGACCTGAATCGTTGAGATCCATTGATATTTTTTCTTTAAAATAATTAAAGTCTGCGTTAAGCAATTTATTGTCGATGAGAAACTTAAGACATGACAATAATACAAGGGCTTTTTGAGGAAGAGTTAATTTGATGTGCATCATTGCGAAGCCAAATAATCCAATGCCTAAATCATTTGGTGTGTTGAACGTTAATACGCATAAATAGCAAGCCTTAGTACCGGGAAATTCCATCGTGATATGACTAATATGCTTTCCCGAATTACGGGCGATATGAACGGCGACGTTTCTATCAAAATGATTAATATTCCTTAATGGAAAGTTGAATCTCAGGGCTGGATCTGCTTTAATTTGATAAATATTGAGGAATAACTCTTTAGAATTCATATACTTACATCCTTTTGAGGCTTAACCGAAACTAAAGCGAGCAAGGTTAATGCACGTCTGGCTATTATTCCACGTTTCGTCCAATAAATATACCGTAATTTAGTAGGACGACTTTTTGATATTTATCTAATATTAGTTGAGGAATAAAATACTGCATTATAATTTCCTTAATTACGCTCTCATTAATGTATCACGATCGACAGTCTTCATTTTTAGTTTATTGGTAGATATTGGATGCCATATAAAAAATACTGAACCTAGGCGCGGCGATCCGTCTGGCAATAAAGTGAATCCGTTTATAAAAGAAAATCTTCCTTTTGTTACGATAACAAATTCATCGCACGTAGAAAGTCCCTCTTTAAACCATGTTGTTGCAGTTTGATTCGGTAATAACATAACAGTACCGATTTTACGCAAATCTCTTTCCGCTGCGGCTTTTCTTATCCAGGGCGTAATGTCAGAATAAGGTGGATTACACCATACATAATAAGGCGCTTTACCAAACAAATCCCAAGGAACTTTAAGCGAGTCTGACCGTTCATCAATAAAATTTTTATGTAAAGCATTGGTAGAACTGGCCGCGACATCGGCGACAAAGTTAAATCGTTTATCATAATATCGATAAACTGGCTTTGGTGTTCCCCACGAATCCTTTAATATTAACGGCGTCGTACTGCTACTTTCTTCGTAGTCCATAATTACCACCAATGCACTGTTGTGTAGAATGCACAAAAACCGTATATAATAGACCAAATGAAAAAAGTGTCTCTCATTGGTCGCAATACTTGTTTTATTGTGAAATAAATAGTACGGTAAAAATTAATAATAAAAGAAGCGTAAAAAACCAATACAATAAACTTATTCATTTATTTATTTCCCTTAAAATAATTTAATAATAAGCCAAATAGCTAATATCCATAAAATCGCGCCTAACGGTTTAGTAAGATCACTCCACATCTTCGACTCCAATACACGTATTTGCGCGTTCTTTAATCCAGGCAACTGCATCATCCCAACTCATTTCTCCATCATTATAAAGAATCCTATCCCTTATATCCAAATGCCCTGATGCAAGCCAAAAATTCTTTCCATAATTATCATGTCCCCTTGCTACCATTGACCACGTATCGCGGTATCCCGTTTCTACATCACGGTATTCAAATCCCGTCCCGCGACTTAAAATAGAAATTCGGCCATGATGACCGGCATCAAAATGCCATGCTCTTTCTGGCTGACCATCGCCGCCGACATCTGTAAGATTAACATAAAATTTTTTAAAATCTTCGACATGTAAAACAGGTTTGCTTTTTGGAGTACAGCAAGTGACATATACACTAGACATGATTAAAATCCTATATTAAGAGAGAACATGAAGAATAATATTAATATGAATAATGCAAAAAATATTATCGTGATCAACCCATTATTCACCACTATCTATTTTACTTTTAAATATATTAAACATTATTATTCTCCAATCAAAGCGCGGCCATGACAGCCGCGACAGTGAATTAAAAAGTTTTAGCTTCTTTCGGTTTATCGTAAGTGGTTTCGTCTTCTTCCGCCGCCCCGTTGTTGTAATCCGCCTTGGAATAGTCGACCGGAACCGTATTTCCTTTGACATCGTTGTGGAATTGCTTAGCCGCCGTATAAAGTTCAACGTCTGCACCATTCAACAAGCGGACCGGAGTGAATTCAACGCCTGACCATGTATTTCCCTGATTGTCCGAAAGAGCAGTTGTTGTGACGTGAATAACATTGGCGTAAGTCGGCGGATTAATTTTTTTGCCGTCCTTGCGGATCACCAATTTTTCTTTCAACAACGTCATCAGTATTTTTGATGATTTAACCTGCGACGAGGTTAACGGAAACAGAGCGCGACTGTATTCGCCGGTATCGGGATCGATGATATAGATAAAATGACTGCGCGTATCGGCGAAATAATCGCTTTTTTGCACATCTACGGTGCCGTCTTTTTCTACGGCATAAAATTTACCTTCTATTTCTTTGACTTGCGTCGGATCTCGTTTCAGTTTATCCATTTCTTCCAGTTGAAGTACGCCTTTAAAACCGGGATTGGCTCCTTTACGACCGCCCCAACGAATATAAGTACGTTCATAATAAACAGGAATAATATCGATACCTGCTTTTCCATCGTAACATTTACGCGTCACGGAGTTGAATAACATGCCAGCCTTCGCGCCAGGGATATATTGCGGTTTATCTTCGTCTACTGCCGGAGTTCCTTTCTGCATGATCTGCAAAAACGGAATAGCAAACGATTCAATGTCTGCATTCTCAAGGCCAGCGCCCGCTTCGTCATCATCGAATTCCAACGCCGTTGCCGGTAAATTTTTTGTTTCTTCAACAGCCGGGGTAAAAGTTTGTTCTTTTGCTGCAATTTCTTTTGATGTGCTCATGTATTCGCTCTCTATGTGAAATTATTTTTTAGGGACAACTATTTTGGCTTCTTTGAACGTGAAAACGCCAAAGATATCTTGAGGGATCGGCGGAATTTTTTCAACATCACTTGTTTCATCGTCAAAAGCTGCAAATTCTTGACCGTCGATTGTCGCTTGCTTTTCTTCTTCAGTCACCTTATTCCGTACTTCTTCAACCGCCGCCAAACGTTCCTTGACAAACGATTTTAACGTCAGGGCGTGAACTGATTGAACGATTTCTGCTGAAACGCCTTGTTCTTTCAGCATCTTTAATGTCTTTTCGGCGTTTTCTACTTCTTCTTTGCCGAATTCTGATATAATCGTAGTCTTAATCATGCCGCCAAAATTGTATTTATTCAACCACGCAAAGGCCGCTGGTTTATTTTTTTCAGCAATCGACGCCTGAACTTTATTTATCACCGAAATTTTTACGCCGGACATCATGGTATATTCTTTCATTTCAAGAGTATCCATGATATTTGGGATCAGAACACGCAAAATATTTGCAAGCTCCTTCGATTTTTCGGAAAGTTCTTCATCATCCTTGTTAATTTCGTCCGTTAAATTCTGCGCCGTTTCTGCAAGTGCACCCAACCTTTCAAGAGTAGTTTCGGAAACCACCTGCGGTACATCGCCTACTAAAAAATCAAGTTCCGGCACTTCTTCAGGATCTTGAGTCGTCGTTTTCTCGATATTAGTCATTTTATACCCTCTTGATTATGAAATACTATAATATCACGATCTGTTCATTGAGTCACTATCTAAAACCACTCCAGCAATGTAATTTTTGAACATTCTATTATTATAAATATTTTGGTCTATCGTATTCATCGCCAGAAAATCGAGATACAATACAGATTCGGTCGTTCCGATCCTATGGTTCCGATCCTCGGATTGCAAACGTAAATAATTATCTTCGGAGCAACTATAATAAATTGATGTTGTTGCTTTTGTAAATTCGATTCCTACTCCGCCAGCCTGCGCTTGTAGGACTGCGCATTGCAAACTTCCTGATGCAATATCATCGATGATATTGTCGCGATCTGTTTTTGATGTGTCGCCAGTATACGCCGCGCTGATAATTCCGTATTCTTTTAACGCTGCCATGATTTGCCGGATTTCTTCTTTATATATTGCCCATACTAAAAATTGTTTTCCAGAGATATAAAGATCTTCCAAATAATCGCGGAACAACAGCATACGCGGGTTATCATTTGGCGGCATTAAAACAGGTTCGCCGTAAATATTAATAAACCCAGACGTAATTTGTTTAAGTTTCGAACGAACGGCAATCCCCTCAAAACTTACCGATTTCATGATGTCGCCATCGGGGAAAAGATAAAGGTGATCGTTATATAATTTATCATAAACTTTTCTTTGTTCGGTCGATAATTCAAAATCAATTGCTTGATAAACTTTCGGTGGAAGATCCAGACATTCTGCTTTCGTTACTCTATAGCAATGAGGCGCGATTAAATTAGTCAGCTTGTCGAGATTCCGATACATCGGATTTCCGTTCGCATCCTTCGCAACGATTTGCGGCAATTCTGGCGATCTAACCATCTTACGTTTAATAGCTCGCATTTTATCGTCATCGTCTGGCAGGAGTACGGAAAATTCAGAGACGAATGCCCGATAAGACGATGTTCCTAACAATGCATGATCTAAAAATTCAAATTGGGAAAATAAATCTGTCGGCGCTTTAGTGATTGGAGTACCGTTAAGAATTCGCCGCGCCGTAGCTTGTCTGCCTAGACGAATAGCCTTTTTAGTGCGAATAGCGTAGGGATTTTTAATGCGTGATGACTCATCAACAACCATCAAAACTTTGAATTCTTTTAAAAATCTTTCCGCCGCCGCAAATCCTTTTTTTGCGTTTAATGCATCGATATTAATAGCAAAAACGCGCAATGGTTGAGTGTTCGACGGGTAATGATTTGCAAACAACGCCTCATATTTTTTACCTTCACGTAATGTTTGCACTTGAGTTTGCCAATAATGGGAAATAACAAACATATCCATATGTTTAGGGATCTCGCGCAATACCCAATTACTGTGAACGCCATTCGGCGCAACGACCATCAAAGCGTTTATTAAACGCGCCTTAAAAAGTCTTTCTACATCTGCTAGAGTTAAATAAGTTTTACCTGTTCCCTGTTCCATCAAAAAAGCAAAATTCCTTTTATTTCGGCTAAGTTCTAGTCCAGTTTCTTGATGTTTCATCGGTTTATTTTTCATTATTTTAATTCTCGCAAATATTCAAGAATATCTTTTATTCCCACTTTAATGAAATATCTTGGTAATTCTTCCTTTGTTACTTTATCCAGTCCATCGATAGGATTAACTAAGTAAAAAATCTTTTTTACCCTAAGCAGGACGTAAGTATTAAATCCCCAACTTTTCCAGTCGAGCAAAAATGGTAATTGCCCTGGTCTAAATTTTTTATGCAATGGGCAAGTGGTATCTCTGACAGGCCAATCAGCAAGATCTTTTAATTCTAGCCAGAATCCTACTCCATGGCAATTTGTTCCGATTACATCTGGCATCCCATCCCCTAAAATATTTTCAACGCGATTTAACTTTAATTTTCCTTGCGCCCATCCTTGGAACGCTTTCCACTCGTTATCTTCTGGTCTCGACATCATTCAACCTTATCTTTATCCATATAAGAGCTATCAAGTTCCATTAAATTTTCAATGAATATCATATCGTAATTTTGGAAACGCCAACCACTAATTAAATACCATTTTCCCTTAGTCGTGGCGTCTGCTTTTTCCTGTAGGAATGGATAATCGGCGGCTTTAATTCGAAATTTCATCGGAACGTCTAATGAATCGTCAATGAAATCTAAATCCATAAACTTTGTATTGCCAGTTTTTCTTATTCCGCCGCGCCTTTTTAATCTCTGTTCGTCATTTTCATCACTTATTTTCTTTTTCATTAATTTAGCAATAAAAAAACCGTTCTGACCTTTTGGAATATCGGCAATATTATGAATGTATTCTATATTATCGAAACCCAACAGACGACCGTTCTTATAAAATTTATCAAACAAAGTATGCGCCGCTTTCAAATCTGCATAGGGTACTTCTGCATTGGCTAAATGTTCTTTTTGTTTATCAGTCAATTTACCGGCGTTTCTCGCTTCGATATATTTTAACGCTTTAACGTCGCCATAGCCTTTCGCATTCATGATGCCGCCAATTAATCGACCATCTGCAACTACCCAATTTAATTCGCTATAATCAGGATCGATCGCCGTATATTCAACGCCTTCTCTAACAAGTTCGCGCAATATTGCGATTGTTTGTTCTTCACTTTTTGACGCACGAAGACAAGCCGCCGAAAATTCTAATTGATGATAATATTTTAAATAGCACGTCCAATAAGTGACGACAGCATAAGAGCAACTATGAGCCTGATTAAAACAATAACCACCAAATTGAACAATCTCGGACCATAATTTTTCAAGTTTTTCGATTGGAATATTTTTTTTAAGAGCACCTTCAATAAAATGTCCTTTCATTTTGTTAATGGCTTCATCGCCTTTACTTTTTGCGATGGCCTTTCTTACTGCGGAAGTTTCTTTCCAATCAAGTCCGCCAACTTCTCGGACGATATTCATAATCTGTTCTTGATAAAGCAATACGCCAAAAGTATCTTTTAGATGTTTTTCAAGTTCAGGGAAATCATATTCAACCTGAGTCGTGCCCTTTGCGCGTGATATATATTTATTTGCCATGCCAGAAGATAATGGTCCTGGCCGCGCTAATGCTGTCAAATTGTCTATTTTAGAAAATTTATCGACATAGACAGAGCGAGTGGCATTGCGGACTGCGCCACCTTCAAACTGAAAGATCCCTAATACACGATCGTTATTCAAAATATCCAATACGTTTTTATCATCTAACGGTAAAGAATATAACTCATCGGCGGCAATAGCATGAGTATCTTCAATAATGCTCAGTGTCCGTAATCCTAATGCATCTATTTTTAATAGATTAAGATACTCGATATCTTTTTTATCTATTTGAGCAATACCCAATGAAGATACAGTACAAAAATTATTAATGGGTTCATTACAAACTAAAATACCAGCCGCATGAACACCTGAATGTGACGGGTGATTTTCGAGTGCAACCATGCATTGTGCGGCTTTTTCGTGTAGTTCTGCATATTCTTTCCCTTCATCTGTCATCAATAAAGTGTCGCGTAAAGTATGAGCCGCACGATCATCATTGGCGGCGTAATCCACCAATGAGTTTTTGATATTTCTATTTTCCGCATCCGTTAAATTAAATTTTTCACTTACTTTTCCAATAACAGATAATGCTTTTAATGTATTCACACTACCAACTTTTGCAACGCAATCAACGCCATATTTTTCTTTTAAATAATCGAAAACCATATAGCGTTTATCATCTGGAAAATCTATATCAATATCTGGCAAATCGTCACGACTAATATCAATAAAACGCTGAAACAACAAATTATGTACAATGGGATCAATTTCGGTAATACCAAGCACATAACATACAAGACTACCAGCACTAGAACCACGAGCAGGACCAACCAACATATGTTGTTTTGCAAACCGTACCAAATCAGAAACGACAATAAAATAACTATCAAAATCCTTTGCCATAATTTGGCTGATTTCTTCAGCAATTCGAAGTTCATATTCTTTTTTCCATTCTTTAATATGGCCTTTTTTCAATCGAGTTTTAATTCCTTCATCTACTAAATCCTGAATATTTCCTGTCGCCTTAATCATTGGCGCTTTTGCTAATTTAATTCCTTTAAATTCTTCTGCCAATTCGTAAGTATTTTCAACAGCCTGATCAAATAATTCTCTAGACATTATTTGATGTAATTGAAACCATAATCCCTCTATTGTGCAAAGCGTATTATTTGCGATCGATCCGCCGACTCCCCATGCATTCGCGACCGATGTATATTGGCGCGACGGAAAATCATTGTAGGATGTGAGAATTATTTTTTTATCATACAATCCAGCGGCTAATAATCCTTTTTTCGCAAGCAATAAACTTGCTGGATTAATATCAACATAATCGTAATTTTCGGGATCTAACGCATCGATGGCCGCGCCTGGAAAACGAATGATCCCGGCAGATTTATTGGGGAATTTTTCAACGCCGATTAATGCTTCAGACGTGAATTGATAAAATTCTTTGGTATCCAGTGCTAAACACCATGCGCGAGGGAAATAATCCACCTCGTCTATAGTATGTTTGATTGGGATTTCCATGCCAAAAATAGGATTAATATTTTCTTTAATGGCCGCTTGTTCAAATCGAGCATGGCCCCATGTTTCAAAATCCACCATCGCGGCAGTATCGCAATCGATTTCTTTCAGCCGAGCGATTATTTCTGAAATGTTGCCGTAAGCTTTTTTGAAACTATATCCCGTTCTAACGCGTAATTGAGGGAATTTATTCATGATGATCCTATACCATTAAATGAAAAATATTTAACGCTTTGCAGATTTCAAATAGCATCAGTACGTCATCATCGGCGCGATGCGTTTGAATTGCTTTCGGACAATACATATTATAGAGGTCGATTAGTTTACGGCGATAACCGAATTGAGGCATTGTGAATTCAACAGTACACCATTGAATTTTTGGAAAACTAATATCATCGAGAGTAAGGCCCATGCGAATCATTTCGTAAAATATGAGGGATCTATCAAAACTCATATTATGTGCAATAACGACATCTGCTTTTGAAAGGAAATTTTTTAAATCAGGGATGTATGTTTTAAATTCTGGCTCACCGCTTAAATCTTCGTTAGTCAATCCTGTAATTTTTGTGATTAAGGGTTCTAAAATTACCGGCTTACCGTTTACAATTGGATTGCAAATAAAATTCAATTTTTCTAGAACATTAACACCATCCGTCAATATTCCGCCGAATTCAATTATTTTAGGTTGCTGTGAAACGTCTACATCTGGATGTTTTGTTAATCCCGTCGTTTCAGTATCGATTATCGCGTAGATGTGAGCCATTATTCAACCTCCTTCACATAAAAAACATCTTCATTATCCGTATGATCATATTCGCCAGTGACTTGAAAACATATTTCGCCTGGAGTGCGAATGACAATGCGAGTATTTCCGAGCAATTTATCTTGATTAATAACGACATCATCAGAATTCAGCGTAATTTCCAATACGTTAATATTTTCTTGAATTCCTAAAATACCGAGGGAATTCAAATCTTTTTTGGGTAAAGCATCTTTTGAAATAATGGGCATTTATTTATCCTTACCAAAGAAAATGCTAGAGATTTTTACGTCTCTAGCATTATATCGTTCATTGTCGAAATAGGCAAACTTTAATACATTAGAATGTCTTATGTATTATTCGTAATCTTCATCCGACTGATCGCTTTCGCCTTCGCCTTCGTCTGCGAAATCGTCATGCAAAACCGGGCGATCGGATTCGGTTTCTACCGGCACATCTACCGGAGTAATGAAATCAATCTGGCCGTATTCTTCCAGTTTGCCGAGATACGAACGCACGTTAGTGCCATACAAAAGAGGTTTAACTTCCGCGCCAAAAAGTTCCACATTGATTTTATCGCCAATATTGTAATTGTCTTTCAAATATTGGAACACTTTGCCGCGAATACTGAATTGCTGCGGCGTTGAAAATCCGTCACCCTGATAGATAAAATCAGTAGCTTTGCGACGACGACCGGGGAACTTCGCCAATTCTTCCTGACGGGCGGTAAATTTATCTTTGCGCTCTTTATTTTCGCTCTGCTTCTGAGTTTTAAGCGTCGCGGCGACGGCTTCGCGTGCAGCTTTTGCTTCCAGGGCTTTGGCTGCTTTTTCGGCTTTTTTATCGATCTTAGCCTGCAACTTGGCTTTTTCTTCGTCGATACGTTTTTGCTCTTTTTCCGCCTGTTCTTTTTCGTACTGTTCGGCGTTGTCGAGGATTTGCTGTTTACGTGCTTCAAGCGCCGCCAATTTGCCTTTATTTTTCAGCGCTAACCGTTCCGTTTGCTGATCAAGTCGCAATTGTTTTTCGCCGATAGCGCGAAGATCTCGTTCGGCCTCTTTGTCGTAAAATTTTTGCCATTCTACTTTGTCTTGCGCATCGAGTTTCGCCTGAGCTTCGTTGATTTGCGTGTTGATCTTAGCAAGCGCCTTTTCCAGCACGGTAGACCCGGCGGCCAGCGCGTCGGCTGCGTCATCTCCTGCCTTGGCATTTTCGTCTTGCGCCGGGTCTTCGTCTGTCGTCTCAACGTCGCCGATAATCTCATCTCGGGCGTCATTATCATTCTGGGATACCACGGAAAATTGCGCGTCGGGGCCGAGTTCGAGATCAGCACTGAGTTCGGCATCTATGATCGGGTTAAAGCTGGTATCGGCTGTCGGAGAAAATTCGGTTTCTTTCGTTACAACTGCTTTCTTATGTGCCATTTTCGAACCTCTATATTAAGTGAATTTTAAAAGATTTAATCAACACATCGAGTATATGAGTTTTTGGCGTTCATTGCAAAATAAATTTTACTGATTACGATAAATTATCAATTTATTAATGGCTCGCGTGATTGCGGTATACATCATCAATCGATATGGGATACTCGGGATTTTTTCGTCGAGTATCATGACATTCGGCCATTCCGATCCCTGCGATTTGTGGACTGTTAGCACATACCCAAAATCTAAGCCGCCGACATGTTTTAACGCCTCTTGCCGCGCCTCGGGATCGACACTAAATGAGTCAGGATTAAACTTTATTTTAATTTCTTTATTGTTGGTCAGGCTTAAAACGCGAGCCATCATTAGACCGCTAAGATCGTTATCGTCTAATTCATATCCAGGTAACGGCTCCAGTCCGAGCAAAATGCATTGCTCGCCATTCATAAAATCGTATTTATGCTGATTGAATACGCATACTAATTTTTCTCCGATACAAGGCATACTTCCGACATGGCCGCGCAATGTTCTAATTAATGTATTATAGGATTGCCGAGTTGCATTGCGAGAGCAAATAATCTGCGAATCATTTTCCGAATATTCCACCAGCAATTTAGAATTCGGCTTCCCATCCCTTACGGCCACGTCTCCATATTCTCTAACTGGTAATGAATAACCATCGCGAACGAATACTGATGCTCGAACAATATTAGAATTTTCTTTTTGCCTTTCTATTTGCGTCAACATATAGTCAACATTATTTTTATTAAAGAATGGAGAATCCTTAACAGGCGGCAATTGATGAAGATCGCCGAGAGCTAACAATGATATGTTGTGCGACAAAATTTTGTCGGCATCGTACATCCCAACCATCATTGCCTCATCTAAAACGATTAATTTTGGTTGTTCCTCTAATTGTTTTTTTGAGTGAAATATAAGATCTCCGTCATCGCTTTCGCCCATAAAATTATAGATAAAGTGGTGCATCGTTTGTGCTCTTGAGCAACCTTTTTGTTTAAGACGACTGGCAGCTTTACCCGTGGGAGCCATAAAAACAGAATTGCTCATGCCGCAGCATTGGTTAGCGATATGTTTTGCAAGAAAGGTTTTTCCCGATCCTGCGACTCCAGATAAAAAGAAAAATGGCTTATTTGATATAAATTTTTTTCTATCATTGTACCATTCTACGGCTAAACCCAAACCTTCCTGCTGTTGATTATTTAATGTATCAGTCATTATTTTGTTTCCATTCGGGAATAAAAGATTGAATAGTGTCTAAGATAATCTGCACGCGCTTTCCGTCCTGATCGCAATTATAAGACCATCCCGTTTTTTTGTTGAATATTAATCCATCGTCGCTTATATAGCGCGTTATAGTTTCCGTTAGATAGATAGCCTTAGTATAAGACAGCCGTTTACCGTAAGGCCGTGCCTGTGCGCTGTGCGTAATTGGCAGGTATACTCTAGCTGGGTTGGGAGTAATATGTTCAAGTAATAGGCGAGGAACCGCTTTTTGACTCCCAGCTAAACCGCCATCTGACCGCCGGAATCGGCCCCCAGCGGGCGCGAGCCAGTGCCGATGCCCTAGCCTAAGACTGATCAATCGACGGTCTCCCAGCGTGTTCATAATGAGGATTCCTTCGTATGAAACCTCATTTTTGTCTATTGTCATTTTTCGTAAATTCTCCCAAAAATATTGATAAGTCGATTTTGCGGCAAAAATTAAAGTTTTTCAATCGAAATCGTTTGATCTGCCAGCGCATAAAATGCGATAATGAATTTTGATGATAAGACGTAAGTTCTCTAACCTCATGATCTAAGGGGCTTTATAAATGAATCGGCGCGAAATTACGGAAATCGCGGAAAAATTTTTAACTGAATTGCAGAACACGATCCCAGACACCGAACGCGTAATGGCCGGTTATGCAGATGAAGCAACGGTCCAAGTAGATGAATACGGTAAAAAAATAAACGCCGGTTGGTGGCCCGCTCCGTGGAAATTAGGCAAACCCATTAATACTAATGCCAATTGTTACGCGTGCATTTCCTCGTCTATTAAAACTCCCAATCCGAAAACCGGTCTCATGCGCTTTTGGCGCGGCGATGCGTCGTTTGGTCATGGGTTAGCGCTCATGGTAGATGACATAGGCCACGGTAATGGATCGAAAGGCGGATTAGATTTAGATCATTTCAAAAAAATATTGCCGCCGACTGCCATTGTAGAGACATCCCCTGATAATTTTCAATTGTGGTATTTTTTCAGAGAACCGCAAGAAAGTCTCCTTTATTTCCGCGCTTTATTAATCGGATTCGTTAGTAATGTTTTAGAAAAGGGCGGCGATTATACTATCAAAGATGCTTCGCGTTATGGCCGGATGCCTTGCGGAATTAATAATAAACGTAACAAATCGGGAGAATATAAGTATGAAGATGGGAAATATCAAGTTCATTTAATCGAAGCTGATTATTCGCGTCGTTATAATCCAGACGAAATAGCACAAGCATTTCAATTCGAAATTATATTACCCACTCGTCGCCAGCAAGAATTTAACGAAACCGATTATAAGATAGATGCTATTTGGCTTAAAATGGCTATCCAGATAACAAATGAGTTAAGAATGGGTGAAGGCGCTGGCGGCGAAGTTGTACAAAATCAATCAGGGAAATATAGAATTCGTTGTCCTTGGGGATATGAACACGCTAACGGCGATCCTTTTGGAGCGTATTTTCGCGGACCTATTCCAGGCGCGGAAAACGAATTTGTTTTTGGTTGCGGACATGATACTTGCAGAAAAGAAAATCATAGAACATGGTCATCTTTTATTGATGAAGTTGTTATACCCTATATTTCCGATAAACTTGAAAGAATTAACGAGGCTGCGGCAAAATGAAAATAAATAAACAGTTCTTGAAAGATTCTATACGCGATATTGTAATGATAATTGTCGTTGCGATATTAATTAATTTATTAATATTTGTATTTTGAGGTCATATGAACGAAATAGGCATACCGAAATATATATGTTATGTTTGGGCGGCTAAAATAAGAGAGATTATTCCAGACATAAGAGGCGGAGCAGTTTTGCAAAGTGACGATAGCGATCACGATTTCTTCGTTAGTGAAGACTACATTAAAAGGTGGAATCCAGTTAAAGGAGCGTATTATTGTTTACTTTTTGACGGAGTCCAGTTTTATGCTGTGGCGGAAGATATTCACCGTTATTACACGTTAATAGAAGGTAAAAAATCATGAATTGGAGCGATTTAGAAAGTGCCATAGGCAAAGCTGCGCCTATTCTCGGAACTTTACTCGGCGGTCCCGCTGGCGCGGCGGTCGGTTCGTTAATATCATCGAGTCTGGGCATTGCCAATACCCCGGATGCGTTGAACAATGCAATTGCTGCCGATCCTACGCTAGCGGAAAAGCTGCAAGAAATACAAATTAATTCTAAAGTTCAATTGCAACAACTCCAGGTAACTGCCGCGCAAAATCAATTAGTCGCTGCTACGGCGCAATATCAAGCGGAAGCTGCCGACCGTGACAGTGCGCGCAAACTTGCCGCGCAACAGCCTAAAGATTGGATACGCCCATCGATTGCTATTATATTAACTATCGGTGTTATTGGCCTAACAATTTTAATTTTCGGCGGATTCGCCGAGGCGCAATTAGCTAATCCAACATCAGCGGCTATTATCGGTACGGTATTAGGCTATTTATTTAACGAATTGAAACAAGTTTACGGCTTTTATTTCGGCATGACAAAAGACGGTTCAACGCAAACCAATGCGATTACGCAGTTTGCAATGGCTCCCGGTTCGGTAACAACTGAGGATAAAAAATAATGGAAACATTAGAAACGACTTTTGATTTAATCGAAGCTTGGGCCAATGATAGGAACATTATTAAAGGTTCAACCGCTAAGGATCAGTTTATTAAATTAATTAGTGAATTCGGAGAATTGTGCGCCCATGCGGATCATTTTCTGACTGATTTAGAAGAGGATGACGAATATGAGGATATTAATTTAATTAAAGATGACATTGGAGACATATCTGTTGTTTTTAAAATTCTATCTTCACAGTTAGGATTATCCTTTAATGAACTACTTTATATAGACTCTCTTCCAGATACTGATAATAACGAAATATTATTAGGTTCATGTCTCGGAAAACTTGGCGATGCAATCCTTAAAAACGATTTGGACACCACAAGGATCTTCATTGGATTGAGTCTTCAATATCTCACTTCCGCCGCTATTTATTATGATTTGGATTATAAAGATTGCGTTGAATCGGCTTATAAAGAAATTAAAAACCGTAAAGGCATTATGTATAACGGCGCATTCATTAAGTCGACAGATACCAAATACGAACCTATTTTAAAGGAGCTTGGCTTAGAAAAATGAATATCAAAAAGGGTGAAACCGTTTATTTTGTGAATCGAGACGGTGAGATAAAAGAAGTTATCGCTAATGAAGATATGGCGGGAAGCAATATTTACGTTCAGTTCAAAGGCGGACGAATTTTAAGTGTATCTTCCATCCGAGTATTTAGAACAATGAAAGCCGCGCAACGTGCATCAGAATATTATTCTCATTTAGGAATTTTAAAATAATGCCAAAATATCCAGCTATTATAAAACCCATGAAAGGCGAACACTATGTACCGGAATTATTAAAATTCCCTTGTGTCTTATCCGCTAAACTTGATGGCATTCGTTGTCATGGTGTTGCTAATTTACCTTTGAGTAATACCAATAAACTGATCCCTAATTTATTTATTCAATCAAAATTATCTATGCAGGAATTTACAGGGTTTGATGGAGAATTGATCGTTGGCAACCCTAATCTTCCAGAAACATATAACAATTCACTGTCTGGAGTTATGACTATAAAGGGAGAACCAAATTTTAATTTTTTCATGTTTGATACGTGGAATAATTGCGACACGCCTTTTATTGAAAGATATGACTTATTTTATGGCCGCGCAAAAGTTGTTAATCAAATTCTCGAAAATTCAGGATCGCAAAATCGTGTTATTGTGTTGAGACAAAAATTAATTCACAGTCTAGAAGAGTTGGATTTTGAAGAAGATAAAATTATAACTGCCGGTTATGAGGGAGTTATGCTTCGTGCTCCCGAAGGATTGTATAAATTTGGTCGGAGCACGGTTAAACAAGGCTGGCTATTAAAGGTCAAACGATTTGTAGATGATGAAGCGACTATTATTGACGGGGAAGAATTAATGCATAATGATAACGAATCGTTCACAAATGAACTAGGGCATTCTGCCAGATCGACTAATGCAGAAGGTTTATCAAAATCTGGGATATTAGGGGCTTATTGGTGTACATCGCCAAAATGGAAAGATCCGTTTAAAGTGAGTTGCGGTAGCATGAAAAAAGACGAACGTGCGGCTAGATTCGCTTCGCTGACTCAAGATAAAGGCAAACAGATAACATTTAAGCATTTTCCGAAGGGCGCAAAAGATAAGCCGCGCCATGGTATTTTTAAAGGGTTTCGTCATCCCGACGACGTGACCGACTATTGATTTAAAATATTTTTAAAATTCCGCCAATGAACACTTTACATCGGTGTTCATTGGCGTTATTGTATCTGTGTCGAAACGGGACTGAGGAACGAAAATGAAAAATATCAGTATTTTCCAAGGCGTCGTAGAGTTCGTGACGCCAAGTGGTAAAAGTTATCAATTTAATGAGAAAGATAACAGCGTTTATGAGCTGGTAAATGGTGATTGGATTTATCTAAAGCCTTATCATGGGAAATCTAAATCGCCGTCTGCCATCCTTCGCGCAGTTAATAATTAACAATTCAGCCCGGTTCGCCGAGCATAATCTTAGAGGAATAGAAAATGGAAATTGAGGAATTATTCGAAAATGTTTTTGATGCCGTACCAAATGCCAAACAGGAAGCGGAAGCCGATCTCGAATATGAAAAGCAACGCTTACATTTCGAACAGTGGTACGCAAAACAACATTCAATTGGCGCTGATCCGTCTTTTATATTCAGCCTTCGAGCTAACAAAGACAGTTATATAGATCCTCGCGTTGATGAGTTTTATCAATCTTTTTACAAGGCTCTATGTATATTATGTTATTGAGTATCAGAACGGCATTAGGCATCGGCGACGAACAATAATTATCATCGCGGCTATCACGGCCGCGCTTTACTTATGGAGATTAAGATCATGAAGAAATTTTATTTCACATTCGGTAGTAATCACATAGACGTATTGGGTAATTCTTTGGGAAATTTTTATGTTATTGTTCAAGCAGAAAATTATGCCGATGCGCGCACAAAAATGATCATGGTGCGAGGTGCTAAATGGTCTTTTGTTTATTCGGAAGATGAATTCGGCGACCAAGCTGAACGTTTTGACTTATCGGAAAGATCCTTAGAAGATGTCGCCCTCTTCTAATTGGCTTTCTGTTGATTACTTTTTGACCAATTTTAGGCGTCGCTACGTGAATTCTGGCCTATAGTGATAGCCGCCGTTTGCCAGAATTCAAAATTTAATGAACACGAAATTTATACATATCTATAGTAAAACTTACAATATCTTGACAATTGATATTGGCCGGATAGCCCTGTATAATGACCTGGAGAAAATTACAATGTCAAAGCTTAATGTTAAATCAATGATCCTGGCGGCTGCTTTTCTGGCCTTTACCTCTTCCTCTTTTGCTGGTTCTATCGATCTCAGTCATGGAAATAATAATGTTGATTTTCAAATGCAGAACTTGCATGGAAAATGGTTATTTTCTAATAGTAAATTTGCTAATGGAAATGAAACCGAAAATGACTGTTTGCAAAGTACCATGTCTTACGAAAAATACGGTAGACCATATTTTTGCAATGATACAGTGAAAGACGAAAAAGGAACAGTAGCCGGAGTTTCTTTATACATGCCGACAGATGTTTATTTCGAACCTCAAGATCCGTACACTTTAATTCAGGTTCACTATACATTAGTCGATGGAACGGAATTGACCAGAAAATATATTGTCATGAAAATGATTGATTATGGTCATGACAATTTAGTCCAATTTATAGCTGCGCAACATGTAATAGATTTTATTTATTACACTCCCATTGCGAGACGTTTAGATATTACATATAACTTATCGAAAGATAAAAGCATGACGTTCTCTATTATTAATCCTATGTTCGATAAAAAAGGTCATTTGACTAAAAATTACAAGATCGATGAATAGAGAAGTTAAGGGGCGTTATGAATGAAAAATTTAAACGGATCTCTAAGAGATTCGTTAATTTCTTTTTGCCCGATATACTAGACGCGGCGTTTTCTTTCTTGTTAAGTTTTATTGGAAATTCAATAAAAGATAGACTAGTGAGAGCTATTATTATAGGCATTTTAAGTGCATTGGGGAATTTTTTTATGTCCGGGAATACGGTTCAATTGCCGATTCATGATATTATTCATACCGTCACAAATACGAAATAGGCCGCGCGTTGCGGCCTTATCTTTATTTAAACATTGCTGCGGTAGAACGAAAACGGTTTATACGCAATGTTCCTTGATTTGCTACACAAGGAATTTCTCCATTTATATTTTTAACAATCTCTGAAATTTTACCAGCATCAGCTAATTCATTGCATTTATTAGACGAAAAAAACCACGCCGCCGACAATGCGCCAGCTTTAGGTTTTTGCAATAGATCCGGCGGTTCGCTAGTCAGGCCAATAGCCGCCAAGCAGCGTAAAATATTTGACTTACCAGTGATCTGAATTGGTCCTTGACCGCGATATGTCCATCCATCGCCGCTCTGTTCGTCTCCGTTCCCCATTCGACTAGCGTAAACATTATTTGCGATGGCTTCAGGTCCAGCCGCCGCCAATTTTATTGCTAATTCGTTCGGAGTTTTTAATTCAGCTAAATTTTTGACTGCGTAACGTGTCGGCCAGACTTTCGCCAATTCTGCGGCGGAATAATGCAAGTTTTCCTCAAATCGAGTGAGACTTGTAGACTCAACCCCAACGTTAGCGAGAAACGCCGCAATACGATTTACCGTATTAACATTGTACTTATCACAAGCTGCCTGTATAAAAGGCAACCATACATCGGCGACACCGCTGGTACATGCGGTTCCATTCATAAGAATTTCTTTTGTTATGTTCATAAATATCCTTTATATCATAGCCATAATGTAAAAACTTAATTGAAATGCACTAAAAATATTAACTGAGTTAGCATTAACCGATTCTATTCCATATTCAAACGCTACGCTACTCCCGCCATCAGTTAACCCTGATAATCCTATAATAATTCCTGGAGTAGCCACGAATGCGCTCGGAAAAGTCCACGTCAAACTATTACTTCCATGCGCTGTTCCCTGAATTGTATATTGCGGAGAAATACAATATTGATGTCCTCCGGGGAATTTTTGAAAATATCCGTTGCTATTGCTACCGTTTGCGAAATCATTATTATATTGAGAAAATGGTACTTTACTTGTATCAGATGGATGATAATGATCAATTCTTGCGATTTGATTCGAACCGCCAGGGGAACCGGAGCCATAATCTACTAACGGAATGTTATTTGAAAGTTGGGTCTGATCAACTTTACTAGTATCGCTAGGATGAATATGTCCTCCATCAGCCCATTGACCTGTTTCTCCAGGATCGGCATTTCCGTCCATATTCGGATCGCCGCCGAATCTGCTAGGAACGACAGGTTTATTATTTTGAACAAAAGCGGTTGTCGCAATTCTAGTTGAATTATCGCCGGTTCCCATTGTTGCGGCATGACTTATTAACGCTGAATACCATGTACCGCCATCTGAATAATACACACGCTCTTCGCCTGATACCATAGTTTGAAATGTCGTATTGCTAATGCCAGGATAAACGATTGAAGCGATAGCAACATTAATGACTACCGATCCGGTTCCATTAAAAATAAATCTAATTGTTCCGCCGGGAACTAAATTAACATTAGGTAATGTTATAGTATAATTACCTGTAGCTAAAATACATAAACTACCAATATGCTGTTGACCTAAAACGGTGTTGTTATTAAAAACATAAACTCCATTTGCATTCCCGGTAAATTGCTTTACAAATGAAGTTGTGGCGATGCGTTGTGAATTATCAGAAAACGGCGGCTGACTTGTCAAGGTTTTTGAAATTTGCAATAAAGAAGTTCCGTCGATTGCAGCATATAAATTATTAGATGGCAATGCGGTTAATTGCAATGAATCTCCAGGTTGTAAAAGAAAAATTGTTATATTTCCGGATTCAGAAGAAATAACGTCTGCCCCTTGCGTCACAATGTTTATTGCGCCCGATCCGTTATTATTAAACCATAAAAATTGATTTGCTATTAACGAACTTTTTACCGGTAGAGTTATTGTTCCTGTAGAGCCAGTCCATATTATTGTGTTACCGCCCGCAATAGCTGTCAATATAGTTGATGATGATAGTGTTATATTACCATCAGATCTCCCATACGAAGTCGCGGCTAAGATCCAAGATGAAAAAGAGCCATTAATACTGCCGCGATTAGCCGTAATGCCGGTTCGTGAAACGTATCTTTGAATTGAATAATTGACCGAATTAAACGACCATTGCATAGTTTCAATCATGCCCGCTTGCGCAGTAGATCCTAACGCAATTGGAATGTTAGCACAAGCTGCTGCGATAGCATCACTAGCAATTTCAAATGTCCCTAACGGCAAGGAATTTAGATTTGTCGCCGTTGTAATTAACGATGATGACGCGCCAATTGCTCCACCTGAAGGCATAGGAATAGCGGCGTTAATTGCGGTGATTGAGTAATCGAATTCCCAATTAACGGAATTAACTAACGGATCGGAAATGTTTGCAGCAATTAACGATCTGAATGGTAACCACGTCCCCGCATTATTTTGCCGAACGACTTTATCATTAATTCCATAACCTCCAGGCATCGAGGCATACCAAATGCAATAACCGTGTTGCTGTAAAAAAGATATATTATCGGTAGTGACATAAAATAAATAATTTTGAATAGTTCTCTCTACTGGTTTCGCATTTGGATTCCCGGTATTAAGAGGTAATTCATAATCAGTAGTATATCCTTCTTCGAAGCTGACAAAATTCTGCGGCGATAATTGAGGCGGTACAGTTTTATCACCATCGATAGAAAATGCTGTAGGAATAAGATCTGGCATTTTATGACTCCTGAATTACGGCATATTTAATGCCCGTACATGTTGGAATTATACCATATAGGGGAGTGTTAAGTAATGTAATAAACTGATCCGATAGTCCCAGCTCTGCCCCTACCCTATATTCCATATAATACGGAGTCGTTACCGGGGCGACATTCGCCGATGCTACTATAGTGCTATCTGCTAAATAAAAATAATTTTTAGAGGTATAATCCCAGTCTTCGCCTTTATTAAAAATGTATTTTAGCATACGATTGATGTATTGTATTCTACCGTTGGAAACTAAACTAGCATAACGTAATTGCAAAACTTGTATAACTTCCACTAAATTAATTATAGTTGTATCGCCGCCGCCGTAAAAATTACCGCCAATATTAAAAGGAACTTCTGCCGCCGGTTCAGGATTACTATTTACTACATCATTCCATTCATTTAGAGCGAAGGTGCTAATGCCTGTTGTAGCAAAATTTTCCCTGTTAATTCCGTAGGCCCACGCATTATCTACTGGATATAAACCGAATAATTTAGACGGGACACCCAAAATAATACTCCACACTGCTATCCCAAATATTCCGCATGTCTGTAGATTAAAAATATCAGTATAAAAATTTTCCCAAAATTGAGTTTGATTTATAGCGTACCAATTAGCCTTAGCCTGAATTAGCGCTGGGAGTCTAACGGCATTATTTTGCATCCATTTTAAAACCTGCGTTTGGTCTGTATTATATGGTGTTATCATGATAATAATACCTGAATATTACCGACTTTAATTGTCGCTTCTTGATATGGGAGCATAGAAAAATATTGAACAAATCCAGTAGGCCATGCCGGCGGCGGAGATCCTGAGGCTAAAACGCAAATGGTACATTCAGAAATGATTATTCCCGGCAATGTAGTAATAACGGCACTGGAAAGTAAAAAGCCAGAAATATCTACGCCAGTTCCTAAACCGTCTTGGCCGTCAATAAGTCCCGCTGCGTAATTCATAATAGCATTTTGAATTGAAATTTCAGATGCAGCGCTAGTACCTTGTTTTGCCGTTATATGTACATAACAATCGAATTCGATAGGCGTCGTATATTTTACGTAATAAGGTAAATTACTTTCTGGATCTATAACTTGCACACCAAGCGGCGGACTAACGGGATTTCCCTCGCCAGGAGCGCCATAATCCCATGGGCAACCTGAGCCATGAGCTGCGAATAGAGCTGCGGCAATGTCATTCGGTATCGCGGTGCCTGATACACACGCATACATGGCGCTTGGTAGAGTGAAATTTATTCCGTTAACGAGTCCAGCCGCGCCCGTATTATTTTCAATCGCTATCGAACTAGTAACATTATCGACGGCCAATAAATTTGCGTTAATTGCCCCTAAAGATCCAAGCCCCTGGACAAACAACATCTGATTTCTACGGCTTCGTAATTGTGCATCAGTTAATTGTAATGTCCCTAAAATGACCGTGGAATCAGACGATACAGAAGCACTACCCCAGCCTATTACACCATCTACGATCGTTAACGTTTCGACTGGAAGAGGGATCGGGCCTGACTGTTGAGATTGTATTTGTGCGCCAATTGTAGATGATGCCGGAATAATAGTATCCGCCACTAATACGAAATAATCGCCCGCCGTCGTCTGAACACGATTTCCTGCGGGTATCGTTATTTGTATTGTCCCACTATTAACGAGTTGAATGTTATTGCCAATGGTTGATTTATTAATCGACGGTATAATGCCCAATAAGGCACACGTGGATGCTAGAAATACGCCATATGCTTGATCTGGATTTAGCGTATTAGCCATATCAGCATTATTTTTCATTACGCTTGTACGCGACACCGTTTCATTTTGTATTAATGTTCCCTGTGGCGTACTTGCGTCAACGTCTAGAGTCGTACCGAAAATGGCTTGCCATTCGGATTGCACATCAGTTAATAAATCTTGAGTATTTGCCGTTACTGTTCCTGTATCGACATTTAAAGTATAATTTGCAGCCATTATTAAGCCTCCATTCCGCCAGCCGTTCTACCGGAGCCGTTATTTTGTTGTTCGTGACCATGAGAAGCGACATTAATACTATCGACCGTAGTCGTTGCGGGTAAGATGCAAACTTCCGATCCACTTCCTCCCGTTGCGTTAAATCCACCATTTACCGAAGACATCCCGGTAACGGTTAAATCCCCATCAACTAATACATTTTGCGAAAATTCCGCCAATGCCGTTCTAACTAAAACTTTTGTTGGCGCGGCAATAATAATATTATCATTTTGAATGGAAAGTTTAACCGTTCCAGATGTATTTTGAATTACTAATGCTCCCGAATCTTCAGAAGCTAAAGTAAATTTTCGAAACGCATCTGGAATAAAAATTCCATCGGCAAATTGATGCGCTCTACCAGAATTAGGCGCAGCATCGGATAATGATTGTTTGAATAATGATAGATCTCGATCTCCCGCAAATAACCAACCAAGATCGCCAACATTGACTGGGAAATTAATCAAATAACCACCCGCTCCAATAGAAAGTATATTTATTTTTTCAAGACTTTGCCGCGATAAAGTGGAATTATCCATTTTTACTAAGTAAATCATCGGCTGTAAATCTACGGTGCCACCGTCGCGATCAACGCTTAATACTCTACAAGGGATAAGATTGTCATCGTCATACCTATGCTGTTCTAATGTATAATTTAATGCAGCGGTAATCGAATTTTTATCCGTTAAATTCGCATTAGTAATTTGTTCAGACATGGATTATCCTATTTTTGAGGATGTTTAATGGCGTAATCGGCGCTATAAGCCTCGCTAACACCTTGTGCGACTAACGCATCAAATAGAATATAAGCATCTTCTAGAGAGTAATATTGTTCAAATTTCTCTAATGTCCCATATCCATTATGGATTAATTGGGCGATCATAGGTTCTATGTGCGGAGAAAAAACATGTTTAGCATCAGACGCAAATTTTGCTGGAGTTTTAATCATTTTAAAATCTGATATAAAACTAAAACTATAATCAGAAATATATTTTATCAAACCTCTTAAAACTATAGCTCCAGGCAAATGATTTATTTTATCAACCACATAAGAATTTATTTCGTTTTTACCAGATAAAAGAATAAAATCATTTTCTATCTTTACGCTCGTTAACGATAATAATTGAATAGGGTCTAAATTGTTTGGTTTTTTAATTATATCCAACGATTGCATAGCGCTAAATTGCGTCGTTTTATAATCTATTCCAAAAATTTGAAATTCTTTTGTTTTTCTCATGATGTTACGCCGATGGACATACGTTAGCTGTTATTGAAAATTGTTTATCTCTACTTTCTAAATTATAATCCAATTCAATAATGACGAAATTGGTGTTATTAATGGATGGATTTAAAATAGACATCAAATTAACACCACCAGCCAATTTAATTGCATTGTTAAACAGTACCGTAAAATTAATACCCCATTCATTCCATGTCGGCATACCTAAAAATTCTGATATCGTTAATATATTAGCTGGATTAATAATTTTATTTTTATCTTTAACGATAAGTTGGTCATCGTCTATATAAGCAGCTATTGTTATTCTATCATATCTTTGCAAATCAAGTAATAACGCAGATACAGTAAAGCACGTTCGGCCTGGATTGTAAATAATGGTATTAGCATACGCCGTGTCGATATATAATGAAAGCCCCATTTGATTAGCCGCCCATGCTGCATAAGCTGCATAGGTAATGCCGGATGGCGCTTGAGTTGTGATGAAATTAACAGTATCTTGCTGTTGCGTATAACAAACTATTTGCAAAATGACATTCGGCGGCGGAGATACTAGCCCACAAGAAACGATTTGCCCTTTATAAACCTGAGTTAGAGTTGCGACTCCGCCGATTGAATACCCAGCTTGAATAGTTACCGGAATATAACTATCCGCTAATTCTCCCATTGTTCTTTGACGCTGAGAATAAGCTGTAAAATTAGTTAATAATTGTTCACGTAATTGTTGAGTCAATCCGCCTACGTTAATAGTAGCCTTATTTCTTAATGCTAAAGCAGCTTTTTTTATTCTTATAGAAAGCGTTAAATTTTCATCGAGAGTTACCGTCTGACCATTAATTATCATAATAACTCTTAACAGTCTAGTTTTCATAACCATGATATAGCCCTTAATATTTAATTCCGCTAGCGACGCTATTAGTCATCTGATCTATATCGGGGCTTAAAAAAGTATTTGTCAATGCTCCCTTGACGGCTTTACCTGTTAATAAAGGATCTTGCGATCCGTCTACCTGAATCCAGACGCCTTTTTCATTTACCGTTATATCTCTTCCGCCCGGTCTTGCCGCGCCTTCAATTTGTGAACCGTATTGTTTTATACCAGCCAAATGCATTGCTTGAATACGTAAATCTTTTTGCGCTTCCGCTTGTTGGCGCGGCAATGCTCCTGGCGTCGATAGCATTAGTTGATCGCGTTGAATTTGCATTTGTAATGAATATTCGGAATTCTCTCTAGCAAAATTAACGTCGCCTTTGTTAACGCGTCCCTGTCTTAATTGGTCCACATTTATTCCTAATTGCGCGGCGATCGCTTGCTGTGCGTTGAATAATGTCAAATCATTAGGCGTTATGCCTTTTATTGGGCCGCCCGCGCCCGTTCCCGCTTGATTGAGTCCGTTAATATTTCTAGGAGCACTTTGGTAATTACCCGATCTGAATGACGGCGAATTAGGGTCAATTGTGTTTGACTGAGAATATCCAAGTACTTTTCCAGGATAAGCGGCGTTTACCGCTCCCCATTGACTTTGATTCGGGCCACCTTCGTACATCCTAAGCGCCTGTTCCATATCTCCTCCAGACGCTTTTAAATACTGCGATAATAGTTGGACAGCCGCGCGCAAATTTTGCTGAATATTAAATGGATTTGTAATTCCTGTTGATGCAAAATTTGATTGATTTATTTGCGCCAAGCCATACGCAACGGGTTTCCCGTATTTATCATGACTAACAGCATTAGGATTTCCGCCTGATTCCGTGGCGACAATTCCAGCCAATACATTAGCAGGTATATTTGTACCTTTTACCGCAGTATTAACAGCGGACATTATTTGAGACGGTAACGGCTTCGCTTGCGATTGCGGATAATTCATAGGTCCCAAACCCGCCGCTTGACCAATACCGCCCGCCCATGCGGCTAACGCTGCATGTTCATCTATTACCCCAGCAAATGTAGAAACAGCCCCAGCAAATAAATTTACGTCCCGAGTAAATAACGAGGCCGATTCCCTTATCGATTGATTGCTCTGGTCTTGTTTTTGTTGCAATTCTGTAGCTTTTTTATCATGTTCTTCTATTACCATTTTTCTAGCACGTTCTTCAGTCTGCCAGAAAGGTTCTTTCGTAGTTTGCCAGAAAGGTTTTTTAGTTTTAGGATCAACAGCATCTAAAAGTTGTCCAGTTTTCTTTCTGGTATCTAGCATAATATCAAAAGCGTCGATCGGTTTATTAAGTTTTTGAACTATTTTATCAATCCACGTCAAAAATTTATCCAATGCCGGAATTAATTCAGCGCCTAAATCATTAGCCAATATTCTTATATGTTCGTTCAAATCTCCAGTAACATTACGCAAATTGTCCATTGTGACGATAGCTTCTTCACGCCGGATTCTTTCTTCATTAGTCAAATTTGCCGAATTTTTTACGCTTGTATTTCTATTTCTAATCGCTTCAACTTCGTCATGGGAAAATCCGATTGTCTGACCGATGGCCTGAGCTTGAATATCTGAAGATGCTTTTAATTTTTTAGTCAGATCATTTAAAATATCAGTTGTACTTTTAATGGCCCCGTTACTATTGAACGGACTTGATCCGCCTTCTCTTAATAGTAAGGATTCTCTTGATAAAGGATTCGGATTTGTATAAGCTGAAAACGCCAATCCTTGAACTTTATCAATTATTCCTCTAGACTGTTCTCCTCCGATCCTGCCGCTGGAAGAAACGTTCATTTGACGTTGAAAATTTTCGATATCATTAACATTCATTCCCGCTCTAAAACTTAAATCGCGTTGAGCATTATATTCTTTCATTAGACGATTCATAGCGGTAAAACCTAAAACAAGCGTTGAAATAACGCCAGTAACTACTGTCAATGTTCCTGCAAGTTCTCCGACAACGCCAATGATCCCGGTAATTTCTGGCGTTACTTTAGATAAATTTTGGCCGACAGCTTTCCCGATATCTTTAAATTTCGATTCGCTCTTTTCTCCCTTTTGAGTAATTTTATCCATTTTATCGGCAAGCGCATCCAATTGCTTTAATGTATTGCCAGCATCCGTCTGATATTGTAAGACGAATTTATCCATGTTAGAATCATCAGCCATCTTATTATTCCTTCTTCTGATTCTTAGATGTATATTCTATTATCGGTCCCATTAAATTTGACATTTCAGCCAGAAAAGACGTTGCCATTTCTTCGCCAGCCCTGCTCCAATAACGTTTTACATCTTCTTCTGCATGGTGAACGGGATCTATTCCGTTATATTTAAGAATTTCTTCAAACACTATTTTAATATTTTCCCATGTTTGAAGATGATTATCTATTAGCGCATCTGTAGATAACGGCAATTCATTAGATTGCAATCGCACTTTCGCGTAAGACAAAATATCCATGGTGTATTGCCGACGTTCAAAAGGATCCTTACTTTCTGAAAATTCAAGAAAACGACGTTGCAAATCCCATCCATCCATAGCCGCGAATTTGTATAGATTAATAAGTTTTTGTTTTCCGTCTACGGCAATTTCTATTATTTTTTCCATCTTATATACCTAATTGATTTGGGATATTTGAAATAAAAGTTCCCGCCGATGCAATTTTACTTTGTATTTGTGAAGCGAAATTACTTACGGTAGTCGTTAAACTTGTCGGAGTTTCGAAAGATGTTCCGACCATCGAACTATCGCCAGACTGTTGCGGCGTATAAGATCCTATAGTCGGTGCACTTGTTTGTTGAAAAATAATATTTATTTGCGATGCATCGAGCATGTCTGGAGATTGAGTTACAACGATATCAATAATAACCAGATATTGAATTATAACAGATCTGGTTATTATTTTAATAGAGGATTCTAAATCTTCCCATTCAGAGAATAAACTAGCCGTTACTGATACATCATCGGAAAAAGCATCTACGGTGACTCTTGACGGCATCACAACCTTACCGGCTCCAAGATCGCTACGCTGAGTACTTTTAAAAATTACCGTGCTATTTAATTGTGAATCGGCCAGTGGCAATTCACTAACATCAGCTAAGTTTTCAATAGTGACTGATTTTATTTTAAGACTTTGCATTACTGGCGTATTTTTTCTTTCGTCAATAATTGATATGCTGCCACTATTTGATAATAAGGAAAGTACAGTATTCGGCATATTATTCCCTATGAGAAAGCGTTTTTAAATAGATTGCTAGTAAAACTTGATACAGATGTGGCCGCGCTTTCTATGGAATTGGTCGCTGAATTTAAATTATTTTTCAGATTTGTGATGCCATTATCTATGACGGAAGCATCGCCAGTTTGCGCACAAGTCGGATTATTATTATTTTGCAATAAGCGTTGTTGAAAACTTAATTTAATTGGTGATGCTGATAAAACATCAGGCGATTGGATAATACTATTATTTTTTAATGTTAAATTCTGAAAAGTTAATCCTTTACTTGTTATCGTATATATTGAATTAATATCTTTCAGAATATTATTAATTTTTTCTACTGCATCAATTGTCCCGCAAATAACATCTACATCAATAGAAGTTGGCAATAAAACTCTAGCATCTACGATACTCGTTCCATCTTCTCGACGATTATCAAATAAACTAGATGATAAATGCATCGTAACGCGTTGAATATAAATTCCAGATAGAGATATAGATCCGCTAACAAAATTGGTTAGCGAAAAGCTTGTTCCGAAAGTGACATATTGAGCTAATGAGTTTGACATTATAGTATGCTCAAAGCGCTAGTGACGATAGTCGCGGCAATTTCCTTTGCTGTTTGCATTCCGGCGAAAACTCCGAAAGCAAAATTAAAAGTGTTACTTTTTTTCTTACCGCTAGTCGAAATTGAATTAACCAATGGACCGTTTATAATAGTTCCATTCGTCAAGAGAATTAATCCATTATTAGGGTAATTAATAGAAACACTAACAAAATCTTCGATCGGCAATAAATTAGTCACGATACTTCTACTTTGCAATAAAATCTTTAAATTAATATCATCGTCGCTGTCGGCAATCACGGATATTCCGACTTTGATAACTGATGCTTTCGAAAAAGTAAATATAGATCCGTCATAAAGCAATTCATATCCAGCCGGTTCTACCGCTTCAGCCGTAAGCGGATCGACATCATCAGAAAATTGACTAATGGTGAAACCTAGAGGAAACGTTTGCACCGCTAATAAATTTATTGTAGTGCCAAATCCGCTTACGTCTTGCATAAAATTTCCTTATTTTGCTGCGGGCTGAACCGCCGCCTTGACGGGTTCCACCGGCGCAACTACTTTGACTTTTTCTGCGGCTTCCGCTTGCGCTCGCGCCTGTTCTTCTTGTTCCACTTTCTGAGCTGCGGCCAGTTGTGCCGGGCTTAGTACCGGAGCCGGGTTGGACAGATTCGCCGCGCCTGCTGTAGCGGGTTGAGTCGTGATTGCCGCCGGTTTGCTTGATTTCACTTTAGATTCCGGTTCGGGCGGATATTCTCGTTTACTAAAATTATTTGCAAAAACCATAACGCCATGCGCAAATTGAATTTTGTTAGTCATATTAATTTCCCGTAGTTAAATTTCCGTAAATAGTCGATACATCTGCGGTGTACGAAAAAATATTATCACCGATAGTTAGAACTAACGATTTAATACTTAGAACATCAGGCTTTTTTAAGATTGCATTGGAAATAGAAGCCCGAGCCAGATCATAATTAACCTGCGGCGTAAAAATAGTGCCTAGATAATCGACTCCGTTTGTAGTGTCATAAATATCTTCTCCAGTTCGCATTAATCCGGCCAATTTAAGATCCTGCGCCAGAGCATCAACGCCAGTTAATACGCCAAAATTTCGGCCATCAGGCAAAAATAGGTCGTTGTTATCATCAACTTGTAACGTTGTTATTGCCATAGATCAAAGTCTCTTTAATAGTTGTGTTATATTCTGCGAATTCATCAGCCGTCAAATAATATAAATTACAAGTCGTTTGAAAATTGTTCCAGTCGGCATCTGAATCAAAAATAAAATTACCGAATGGCGCTTGTAAATAAGCAAACGGAATTAATGGAACGCCAGCAAACGCCCGCGCCCCATTAATAACATTATTTCCGTTACACACAATGTCTACGCAAACAAAATAAATGCTTGTGTAGACATGTATTTGCCAGTAAGCGCCGTCAATATTAAAGGCGATGCTTTGATTAGGCACTGGAGATAATAAAATTTGCTGCATATTATGCGGTCGCGGTCGGAACGTTCGACTTATCCATATTCTCGAACCGGAACCGGTATAAGTGAGTTTTCAGCCGCCCGTTACTGGCCGTGCTTGACACTAAATTACCCGTGATTATAACGCCATTGTTCAGCGTAATAATCTGACCAGTAGGATAAGTGTGAACCAAAGTGATAATATCGCCTGCCGAAGTTTTCCCTAATCCCGCGCGATTTGCTTCCGTCAAAATAGATAAATTAATATCTCCTGGAGTCAACGGTAACATATTGTAAACTACTTCAATCCCTTGCGGTTTTACCCAGAAAACCATATGACCGTTCAAACCGAAACCGGCATCCGCAACCGTATAATCCGGCGAGTCCATCGGATCTGCATCGTCTGCGTATTCGTTGAAATTAAATCCATTCGAAAACGTGTTCGACGCTTTAATATTGGTTGTCTCGCCAAATCCTGATATATTTTGAGTCATTTTATTAAATCTCCTTTACTTAGATCAGGACGTCGTTACCAGTTACCGATCTAATCGCATTATTTTTGGCATAAATTAAAACGTAATTTGCAAACCATTCCGTTAAACCACTATTCGCGTTAATTTGCGAATTAAAAATCACGTTCAGCCAATAGCCTATTGATTGAATTTGACGCCATGCATTAGGATCGGCGGAAAGACTTGTTATATATTGTTGCTGTTCCACCGTTAAAGATGAACCTGCTGCAATAATTCCGCTATTCTTCGCCCTGGTAATAGGATCTTGAATGACAAGACGCAAAGACGCGGCTCCGCTCACGGTAGCCGGAACAATAGACGCTGTTAGAAAAAAAGTAAAAAGACTGGAGCCAATGTCAGATTTTAAATAAATCTCATTATAAAACGTATTCATATCTGTCGCTGCGGTAGCTCCGCCGCACAATACGCCGCGCTGATAAAACGATAACGTCTGACCGTTGGTTTGTGTGATACCGATATAGTTGGATCTGTTTGCATCTAACAGATTAGCGTTCGTATCGTCCGATGCAGTAACGTTAAGATTAGGAAATTGATAAAACATAAAATTTTGCGTAGAATTCGCGGCGGTATAATCCGTCGCTGCGGCAATATCTGCTGGAACTTGTTCGATATAATCGTTAGGCTGCGTCGCACTTAAATTATTTATTCCAACTCCAGAATATCCTTTAATCAACGCAAATAACGCTTGGACATTTGATTCAGGAGTCGAGAGAGAATAAACATAATTGTTATTTTGCGAATCAGTCCATTGTGCAATCGCCGTAATATCAGAATTTAACAATGGAGTGGCTGGAGTACATAACGAAAACGTGGCAAAATTATTACTCACAGCAACACTTTTTGTAACGGCCAATAATGGCGTATCGGCGATCTGACCGGCCACAATAACGGTGCCTCCAGTCGTCCATCCCAGAAGTGCCGAAATATCTGTGCTAAGGCTGGTAGGAACGGCGGTTAAATTCCCGGTTCCAGTAATTACTCCAGTCAATACAAATTGATTTGTATTGGTATTATATGTGACTGTAGATGTTGCCGCCAATTGAGGATCTAACGACGCTCGCAATGCCGTTTGCAATATCGTGGCGGCGGCGGTCAAATTGGATACACCCGTAAAGTTAATAGGTCCAAAAGTTACCGGAGTTCCATTACTATTTAACGTTAATGTCCCGGTAGAAATTGCCGTAAATTGAGATAAAGTTTTCTCTACAGCATCGCCAATAATCATCGGAGCGATTGCAATATCAACCCAACGCGCGAAACTAATTCGAGTTGGCGAAGTAATATTTTTGCTAATAAATGAAAAATACATTACTGATCGTAAATATTCTTCACTAGTTAACCCGAAATAAGATCCGACATCATCAGATGATGTGAATTCTAATACCACGCCGGGCGGTACTAATGTATTTTGCGTTATTAGACGTAAGATCATTTGACGCGCGGCAACTCCAGCACCAGCGCCAACGCCCGATATAATATCGACATATCTTGTTTGACTAATCACAATTAAGATCCTTTCTTGATTATCATGCTAGTGACCGCTTGCCACATGGTACCCTTATCTATCAACGGCTTATCGAAACCCTTCCGGGCTTTAGTGCTCGGGGCGTTGGGCGTCCAATCGCCATTTTTAATACTTCTTATAATACAGTATTCTAGATAATCAGCAACATCTTTAAGCGCTTGATCTGCGGGTATATTTTCATGGAACATGCGTTCGGCCAAATTCTTCATAAACCGACTTTTACCTTTGACAAATAATTCGTATGCATACGTCATAAATGGCCGCGCCGGAATCGTTACTTTATGGGACGGAATAACTACAACGCTTTTTTGCGCATATTTTCCTTTTCCATGTTTAACGAATTTATATATTATCTTTCCTTTTCTATCTATCTTAAATTCATTAATAATCGTCTGAGTATGTGCGGGAATAGTAATTGTTGCGCCATCATTATTTATTCTAGCAATATAAGCTACTGATGGGCCGGGTTCTCCATTAACAGATCTATATCGAGCACTTTCGAAAAATCCGGCCTCAATTGTATAACCCTTTAAATCGTTTAGCACTTCAATATGTTTACGCACTAAAGATTTTTTTGGTTTTAGCATTAATTACTGTCCAGTTTGCGGCGGTGCGGTAAATCCACTCGTCGCATCCCATAAATAGCCAATCGCGCAAAATACGCCGTCTGGAACAATGACTAGAGTATATTGTGGGCCTGGATTATATGGCGTTACTCCATCCCAAACAATAATATTAACCACAACGCCATTTTCTACCATTGCATAATTTGACATTTTTAAGCTCCTAATTAAGAATACATATATAACAATACTGCTCCTGCTGTACCTGACTGTCCAGTCACTGATGCGTTAGAAGTTCCTGCAAATTCTGAAGATCCGCCCTTACCATAATAATCTATAGGAAAATATGTTTTACTTGCGTATCCTGATTCAGTAACGTTACTAGTTGAATCAGGCTTAAAAATCATAGTAGAACTTATCCACCCAGTTAAGGGACTGTCAGTTATCCAATCTATTCCAGAAACGTTTTTACTAGATAAAATAGTTACATTAGAAGCAACAGTCAAAACCATTGAAGTTACTCCTGACGAATTTAATGTTTTTGGAACTAATAACGGCGTCGTACTGGTTCCTAATTCTTGCGCAGCGGTCGCCGCCGATGCCGCACCACCACCACAAGAAATGATTGCTGGACTATCAATTGTAGAAGCTCCCCCACCAGTTCCCACGCCACCTCCAGCGCCAATTGTGATTATTATTGTATTGTTAGATTCTGTCGATAATAAACTTTTCTTAAATTCTAATTTTCCATATACACCCGGACATCCAGGCGTAGAAGCGGAATATTGAAGTGAAGATGTGGTAGAAGTTCCTGCTGAAGCCGATCCGCCGCCAACGATCTCCGCTATAATAGTATTTGTTCCCGTTAACAAAGTGAAAGTCTGAGAAGAAGTTATTAATGCAACTCCTAATAATTCTCCAGCGCTTCCGCCGCCGCTACTTATTCCTAAATTGGCCTGCGCTGCTGCTTGTGCTGCTGATCCTGCCACTGCAATTTCAGAAAGATTATTTGCAATTAGTAGAGATAATCCAGATTGCTGAGCGCCTAAATTATTTCTTGCTGTTGCAGCGTTTGCCACATCAGATAGATTATTCGAGGCTTGCAAGAAATTTGATAAAATTATACCCAAATTAGTGCGGGCAGTTGCTTGTGATGCACTTCCTAACGCTGCTATCTCAGAAAAAAGATTTGCAATTAATAAGGCCAATCCTGTTTGCTGAGCGCCTATATTTGTTCGCGCAGATGATTGAGCGGTTGGCCCTGCGGCGGCTATTTCTGAAAGATTATTGGATGTTTTTAAATATCCAGATAATGATATTCCCAAATTAGTTTGGGCGGCTGATTGTGCCAACGGTCCAGCGGCTTCAATCTCAGAAAGATTATTCGCGGTCAACAATGAAACGCCCGCTTGTTGCGCCCCGATATTGTTTCGCGCTGAGGTTTGCGCTACCGATCCAGCCGCCGAAATTTCAGATAAATAATTCGCAATTAATAGCGAAAGCCCTGATTTTTGTCCACCTAAATTTGCTAACGCGGTAGCCTGATCTGGCGCTCCAAGAGCTGCAATCTCACTCAATAAATTTGCGACTTGCAAAAATCCTGCCGTACTTACACCCAAATTAGTTTGCGCCGTTTCTTGCGCAGTTGGGCCTAGCGCCTCTATTTCACTCAATAAATTTGAGACTTGCAAAAAGGTGGACGGAGACGGAATTGCTAAATTAGCCTTAGCGGCATTTTGCGCCGTTGCGCCTCTAGCTTCAATTTCAGATAAATTATTATTTGTCTGTAATGTCTCAGCTAAAATCGTAGTTATTGCGCCTTGCAATTGTCCATAATTAATAGCCTGATTAGTTTGTGTTCCGCCCTTAATAGGCAAAGATCCATTACTCGTTCCTAATAACGTAGCAGTTCCGGCAGAATTCAGCAAAAATTCAGCGTCAAACGAGGCTGTTAATTCCCCTCCCTGTAACGCTAAATTATTCATACCGACAATATTTATCGGAGAGCCATTGTTTATAGAAATAGTTGTTGCGCCAGTATTGCTAGCGATGATTCCCGTTACAGTAAAAATATAACCATCTAAAATATTGATCGCTCCGGGCATAATTGCTAATGCGTTTACAACCCCGGAGTCGGGGAATGTCAGTGGCGAGCTACTTCCGCCGCCGCCAGATACGTTATATCCCCAATTATTCATTTGTCCCATTTTATTATGCCTCTTAATTAGGAATAAAACCACAAACGTACTGCGCCAGAGTTACCAGCTATTCCATTTTCCGCACCACTGTTGCTAATTCCATATAGCTGACCAGTGCCACCACATCCATAATCACCAGTCGAAAAGAAATTCTTACCGAATGCAGAAAAAATAGGCGATCCGCCAGCATTACCAAATATGAAGATTCCGGTAGTTATCCATCCAACTGATTTAGAAATTCTAACATAATCAGTTCCATCTAAATTTTTTGATGAAATTATAATAGATGGACTAGTCGCAGTAAAAATATAAGTATTTGTTGTTGGGGGAATTTCATTTGAGATGTAAGGAGTCGTAGCAGTTCTTGCAGAATCAGAACTGCTACCCAATCCACCACTTATCACCACTAAATTCGTGTCAATTGTAGTATTCCCACCTGCCGATCCTGCCGTTGCTCCCGATCCTGCTGCTCCGCCCGCCCCAATTGAAACTATTATTGTGTTTGATGCATGGGTAGATAATTGAGAAACCGGAATTTCGACGATACCCCATGGTCCGGCTTTCCCTGGTAAATTCACCGCTTGTTGAGTTGAGCTAGTTGCTGGCAATCCTCCGCTACCGCCGCCGCCGCCGCAAACTTCAGCATAAATAGTATTCGTGCCTGCTGGCATAGAATACGTCTGTGAAGAAGTGATCAAGGCGGTTCCTAATAATCTTCCTGGACCACTTTCGCCGCTAGATATGCCTAAATTACTTTGTGCGGTCGCTTGCGCGGTCGGTCCTAATGCTAAAATCTCATCTAATAAATTGGGAACTTGTAAATAATTAGACGGCGGCGGAATGGCAAGATTAGTTTGTGCTGCTAATTGTGCAGCGGAACCTTCTGCCGCTATTTCAGAAAAATTATTCGATGTTTTTAAATATAACCCTAATTGGGTTACTAACTGTCCGATCGTAATAGCGTGATGATTTTGTACGCCATCAGCAATTTGTAATGCGCCACCCATAGCAGAAATTAATGTCACAGTGCCGACAGAGTTTAAGAAAAATACAGCATCTAGCCCGGCAACTAATTCATGGCCCTGCATGGGAGTGTTATTCAAACCGACAATAGCAACTGGAGTTGCGCTATTGATTGAAATAGTCGTCGGCCCGGTATTATTAGCAACAACATTCGTTATCGTGAAAACGTCCCCGATTAACAGCACATATGATGCCGTTTGAATAGCCAATGCATTAGCCGCGCCAGCATCAGGAAATGTTGGTAAATTACCGCTTCCTCCGCTATCTCCCTGACCGTATCCCCAATTTTCTATATATCCAGACATTTATTATCTCCAAACCAGGGAATATGGATGGCCGGCCAATCCGCTAATAACAGACAATCCTGCTGGAGCGTCACTTTGCACCGTACCCCCCGGGGCTTGTAATGTTCCAGCACCTGAACCGGGGGACAAACCAAACGATCCCGGCGCTAAAATAACCGCATTTCCGCCTGAATCTCGAAAATAGAGCGAATGCGTTAACGATAAATTTTGCAATCGATATTCAATCATTGCTGCGTTCGCAGCCAAAATGGTTTGTGCTGTATTTGCTGCGGTGACTGTACCGCTAGCATCTGTCCATGTATAAGGTGCTGGGCTGGTCGTTACTGGAAAATTTGGCATAATTAATTGTCCGCATTCATAGCAAACCAGAATCGTTTTCCGTCTGCGCGTAAATAATAAAAAGTTGGCATTCCGATATTTTTTGTTTCATCAGTTTCTACCATCCAGAATCCTACTGAATTAGCAGGAATAGCAGAAAATGTCGCGACTTGATTGACATTGTTTTCAGCTAATGCGGTCACAACGTCGATAGCTTGTTGCCCCGGTAACTGCGCCCATAATTGCGCTGTTCCGTCTGACATATGCTGATAGAATTTAAATGCTGGAGTGACATTAGCACCCTGAACGACGAAAAATCCTTGACCGACTGTTGTTCCAGCAAGCCCAGCAATTGTGCCGTCAGGATCAGATGGCGGATTAGGATAAAATACTTCGTCGGTGATTGTCGCCGTTTGAATCGCTTCTAATATAGATTGGCATTCAGACAATATATTTTCCGATCCGGCTTCTGCGGTTGCGGAATTAACTGCCGACGCAGCGGACGCAGTTGCGGATGTCTGAGAATTTGTTGCAAAGCCACTTGATGAGACGGCGGACGCAGCGGACGCAGTTGCACTGTTTCCGGCTGTAATAACATCAAGTGCAACTTGTGCGGCTGCATTAATAACGTCTTGACCATCAATAAATTCCACAGTCATTCGTGGCGCGGTATAAACAGACGATGCCGTAACGAGATCGTAAATTCCGTTTGGCGCTTTCACGGCTATTTTTGCATTCGCATCAGCAGTAAATGGATTTAAAAGCGGATTTCCATTTGCGTCTTCCAATCCAGTCGCAAAAGTATCAGTTCCGGTTAAATACATCGTAACTGAGGCGTTAGGAATAATATTTCCAAATTGGTCTTGAGCAAAATAAGTTTTTAATTCCATTTTAAGCCTCAATAACCGTTATTTAATAGGAATAATTAAATTAGCATTAGCATTTAAAGACGATCTGCTAACATCTATTATCGTTCCCGTTACCGTAGAAGTAAAAGGAGCGGTATTATTAATAACTTTTTGATGGGTAATAACCCATTCGAAAGTTGGCAATGCTTGATATTGAGATTTATCATTATCGTAATATAAATTTGTTAATTCTCTTATTCTAAGCATTCCGGCACTATTCGCTGATAGTATTCTTAAATTCGCGGCTGATGATAAATATAATTGCAACATTCCTAGGACATCTGAACCTGTCTGAGAATATTCCCCCGGAATCTCATTTATAAATGCACCAATTTCAAAATACGATTCTACGTATTGAGTCGTAATTTCTGTAAATATATTATTTACGTTATCGAAAGATTCTGAAGTTTGCGGAAACCCGTAAGCAATATCCCATTTTTTCTTAAATGTAATCGATGATGCTGATGGCGTTCCCTGCTGCGTTGGTTGAGCTGCTTTTATAATGACATAATTATAACCAGCCGCGACTTGCGCGGCGGATAATTGATTTTGAACTAAAGCTAATAATTCCAAATCTGTCATGATACCGCCATTTCAACTTTAATTGCAATCGCAGAATTCCATCCGTCCATGTCATACCATTCAGTGTTATCCTGAAAAGTATACTTTTCGCCAGCAAAAACGAATTGATCTCCGGCAACATCCCGATCCAAATCTATAGAATTATATGGGACGAATATTTTTACATATTTCTTTTGGAAATCTAAATCAAGGAAAGCGTATTTAGATCTCGGAATAGGTTGAACTGATGCGCCGATAGTAAACATGGGGCCGTAGGTAACTACCCATCGGCCCATGTTATCTTTTACTCTACTCACGCAAGGATAATATTCAACTTTAGTTAGTTGAATTACCGTAGCTGCAACGTGGAGTAAATTAATGCCGGGTATCATAAAAATACTCCGCCAATTTTTCTAAATCCGGTACGTTCAGGTAATCCATTAACGGCGGTTCCTCCAACGGATTTAAGTTTTAGAAGCGCCCATAATGCCTGTCCATAAGGAGAACTCGCGAGCCAATATTGCCAGCCATCTTCAACCGGTGGCGCTAATTTCGTGGCGCTAATTTCGCCAATAGATGCACTTGTTACCATTCCGCCGCCATTATAAACTGGCGAAACGGCATTCGTAGCTGTCAAGCTTAAATATAATAAATGCGCGGTAAGATAATTCATTGCAACAACTAACGCATTGCCGCGCAATGTTCTGCATGGAGAATTAACATCATTAATGAAAGCTGTTGCGGTAAAATATGAATTGCTGATAGTAATAGCCGGATACGCGGTAGGGTCCGCGAATTCTGGAAATTGCGCCCGAAATGCAGGATCATTATAAGCCATTGTATCCGCCTAATTTTAGTTACGTGGAATATCGTCGAAATTATCGTTTTTATCTGCCGATACGATTTTCATTTTTTGATTAATCATGTCTTTGAATGTTTCGTTGTTCAATTGAGCAAACTGATCTTTTTCTTCCATGCTTTTAACTTCCCGCATGATAGCTTTATTATTTCCGCGAATATCCGTATCAACTACGCGGACATAACCTTTTTCAAGATGTTTTTTAAAGACGACATTATCAAGCAATAGTTCCATGTCCTCATCTTTAACAGCCGTCACCACGCCGTGCGCCGTCCAAATAGGGACGCCGCTATTTTTATCTTTTACCATATCGCCTGAGCCGCTAGTTTCCGATGGAATACCCGCACCGCCGCGAATAATTATTTTTTTCAAAATCTTAGGCAATCTTGATAAAGCTGGCATCCCTTGCTTGCGAGGTTCCAGCCCTGTATTTTGTTCATAAATGCAATAACCCACACTTGATGTCATTGTTGATGTCACATATTTAGTCATGATTTTGTCGTCCTATTTATTATGATCTTACGGCCCCGACAGCACGTAAAGATTCTTGGAAAATATGGGGAGTAAATTCTCCCCATATTATTTAAATACCGTACATCCGAACGACTGCATACGGACGTTTACACATAACGCCTGCGGTGCCGTTAGCATAATCTTCGATATAAGATTTTGCTTTCTTTTCGACACCCAGCGTAGTGTATTTTGTCTGTACCATCTGGATAAAGACTTCACCGCCATCCGTTGAACCGTCCAAAGATGAATCAACTTCCTCGGCATACAGCATACAGATATTGTCATCATCCGTAGGATGTGCGCCGGAGAATTCAGGACAGGATTCAATACGCATTTTCGGATAAGTTTGTTCGATCCAATCACTTACCGAAATACCGAAATCCGTTGTAGTGGAAAGATAATCAACAACGGTCATTGGTAGAGCCAACGTAGTATTGACTTTATTTGCATCAATATTATTTTGACTCTGAATACGTAATTGGCGAACCATAATACGAATATCAGCCGTTATTTCTTGGAATGTAGCCGACGCCCAGCCGCCACCACCGGTAATACTGGTTGTAATAAAGGGCAGCAATTGCGGATCATTCAACAAACCGAAAGTACGTTGATTTGCGGAATTCCAGCCAAAGAAACCGATCGCGTTACGCATAATTTCCAGAGAAATTGCACATTGATTTCGCTTAATATCTGCGGAATTCAAACGCATTTTAGCGGCACGGCCTTCTTCTAACATCCCGACCAACAACCCCAATTCGCCACGCACAATAGTCCGGCGTTCAAAATTGGTATTCCAGTTAACGAACGGAATATTAGAGAAATCACCATATTCCGTAGGCATCCCGGACGGTTCAACGATGCTCTGAACGATTTCTTCATCTTCCCATGAACCAATCGTCTTAATACCAATCAGGCGATCAATAGCACGGTCCGCCGTCATAATTTTGACGAACCCAGGTAGCCACATTTGTAAAAACTGAATCGGCGTCGGAATAGACGGAGAGGTTATGGGAGCGACAAACGCCGCATCCATACCATTACCGGAGCCATTAAAAGCGCCCATTTCTCCGAGATTTCTGATCTGATCCATAACGAATTGACGGGAAAAAGAAATCCCGATTCGCGACAAACTTTGTACGGCTGAGTCGGTAACTTTGCTCAATATTAGCGGATTACCCGGAATAATACTGCGCGGCTTAATCGTCGATCGTACAACGCTAATTTCGCCTCTCATTTTTTATTTTCCTTATTATTGGGTCAATTGGACAGCGGTGTAGGTCGAAACTAAAGCGCCGACTGCCGAAGCGGCCAGAGCAACATCATTAACGATCCGCGCGTTGGGAATTAATACAAGACCGGTCGGAAGTGCCGCGCTCGCATCGAAAGCAACTAAAGCGCCGTATGGAACGCCCAACGGATTGTTTGCGCCGCTAATATTATTCGGCACATAGGCAACTTGATCATCATAATTAATAGTTACCGCGCCGGTCGTGAAATTAAAAATTTCGACGACAAGAGCTGTACACATATCGGTAAATTCAGCTTCAACGCCTTGCGGCAAGTCCAAAGTCGGAGCCAAAGTTCCGCCTTCTAGCCCGTCCGCGACGGTGCCGACCAGTGCATAATGTTGCGGATTGAATAGGACGCCAAAAAAGTTTACACCGCCAAGCGTGACTTCATACGACCGCGCGGCATTAGTGATTGAAGTACCTGAACCAATAGAGCCGTAGCCGGATACCCAGCCAAATACTCGCGAAATGCGATTAGTATTCACGCCGGCCGGATCATTTGCCGAAAGAATTCGGCCAACCCGCGCACGATGCGGACCGCCTTCGAGAATATCGCCGGGAAAACCGGTCGTAAATTCTCTGTTTACTAATCCTTGAAATGGCATATTATTTACCCCCGTTAATATAGGAATCTAATTCCGGCGTTCCCGTAGGGGCGTCGTAAATAGCGCTATCCATTGCTGCAACGCGTTGCGCTTGAATTGCTTTTTGCTGCGTAGCTGCTTTTTCAATTGCAGAAAAATAAGCATCCAGCGCCACGGATTCAAAACCTTTCTGGCATGGAAGACCCAATTTTTTAACGCCATAAGCGCCAACCTGTTTTGAGTCCATGGTCGAATGATTAAACGCTCCGATGACGCGAGAGAGTCTGTTATATAATTTCAATTTTTTTGATTCGTCTTCGCGGAAATATTTCAACGCCGCATCCATCGAAACTTTGTTATCATCAGTTTTCATCATCGCCCCTGGTTTACTTTGTTCTTGCAGCCCCGCTACAGCATCCGTCGATTCATCGGTGGGCAATTCTTCCGTGTCCTTGCCTTTGGCTGGCATCGGCACCGGATACGGTTCAGCGTCTTTGCCTGCGGGCAAATTTTCCGGCGCGTCGGTCGCAGCGCCACCTTCGATCTGAGCAAGCAACGCTTTGACTTGTGCAATCAGCGATGGCAAATCGCCGCCAGCGGCATTAGGATCGGTTTGTTCCGGCGCAGTCGCGGTAGGCTCTTCGCCCGTTTCGTTCGACGTAGGTTCTTCAGGACTGGCCGGAATATCAGTCGGATCAGTAGGTTCGCCGTCTGTCTCGGGTTCTACTGGTTCGGTTGCGGCGGGCGCTGCGTTCGGATCTTCGTGAGCCGGTTCAGTTTCTTCCTGACCGAAAAATGCGGTCAGAGCTTGTGTGAGTTGTGGCAATAGGGAAAGAATTTGGGCAGCGGGATTGCCATCGTCCATCCCTTGTTCACCTTCTTTCAACGCAGTTTCACCTGCATCTTTAGCAACTTTCGATAATTCTGCGGCTTTCTTTTTCAAAAAATTAATTTTGTTAACCGGAATTGGCTTTTTCATTGTTTCAATACCCATATTATTAATAATGTCGAAATTTAGATGATCAAAACAACGACCGTCTAAAACCCTCGCGCCCGGTATCCTTCCTTCATCGACAAGCGCTAAGTGGTTGCCGCGAATATGATCTTGCACAACTTCATATGCTTGACCATTCCATACACCGGATTCTAAACGATATTTGCAGCCGAATCCTAATGAAAGATCGTCTTTCATTTTAGAAAGAATTTTATCTTTCACTCCACGCGAAAATATTTTAATATCGCCGCGCATCCAGGGTTTTTGATAATAGATATGACTTGTTAATATTCCAGAAACGCCCTTTTCATCCGGGTCTACGTTTTCAGGATCATTATCAAATCCCGATAACATAGTGTGGTCATCAACTAAAGGAACGTCCTTGAATGATTCAATGGCCTGCGGGTCTTTGACGGCGTATTCTGGGCGATATACTTTAACAATTCTGTTCGGATCGCCGTCTAAACCTATCTGTCCGGCGCTGTAATCAAACACGCCGTAAGTTGAAATAGGGCATCCACGAACGATTAAAAACCCGTTAGAATCAATCTCTCTAGCCGATTCGGGCATTTTCAACGCCTTATAAATGGAATTGTTATGATTATATCCCGACCACAATGATTCATCAATAATTCTTAAGTATTGCAGGATTAAAAATCGGGATTACCATGAGATTTAAGCCAAATTTAACGTGATATGAAGAAACGAAATTGCCGCAAGTTGTTGATCTGTATGTATCTATAATAAGAATATCACTTACCTTACCATGTATAACATCATATATAGTAGTAAGTACATATATTTAAATAGTGTTCATTGATTATATATATAGAGATTTAAAATTTTCAATTTTTGCCGATAACGTGGGAAAGTGACTATATTTATCTTTCAAATCATAAAGTTAGCGTTCCCACGTCTGCGGTTATGTTCCCGTGATGATTCAGCAACAGTCACTAATTTTATCCAATAAATCGCAAAGTGCGGCTAATTGTTCCGGCGTCGCCTTGGGTATGACTGCGTCTTTATTTTTTCTCTGAACTGAATAAGCAATAGCTGCGGCTTGTTTCGGATCTTTACCTGCGCCAATTTCCTTGCCTATATTTTTTCCTAATGTCTTTTCTGATTTACCCTGAATCAACGGCATTTTATTTACCTCATCGAATAATTGGAATTTTGCGGCAACGACACCGAATTGCCCATCCTGGCGGCCCTTGATCCGCTTTCGGTCCTTCCCATAATCTAGAATCGTCTAATTTAAAAATTTGATTATTCTTCGCTACATGAGTTTTACGCGGGACTTTACCGGCTGATGAATGAAGCCAGCGAAATTCATCTACGTTATTTTCTCTCATTCTTTCGTCACTTAAAGCGCTATATAATTTACTAGTTTGATCTTCAGTAATTAACGCAATTCTTTTTTTAGAAAATCCACCAACTGATTTTAATGTATTTTCGATTCCAGTCATTCCTTGCTCTTCGGGATTAGGAGAAGTTAAAGATAACATTATTGAATTGTAAATTTTTTCGTGGATGTCTTCGGAAATATTAGTAATCAATGTATGATTAAAATCAGTAGCTGCACCAAGTGTATTCATTACAGAACTTTTATATTCTGCTTTTGGAAGTTTAATTCCGGCAACTTTTAAACTATATAACGTTGAATTTGTCGCGCTTGTGTCTATTTTTCCAATAAAATCTTTAGAAGTTGTTTTTGCAAAACCGTTAAAAACATTAAACCATTTTTTGTCTAATTCTTTTAAAATACGATCAAATAAAGAATTTATAGAAACGTCCATGCCGTAAAATTTTCTGACGCGCGGATCTTGAAATAAATGCCCTAATTCGTGCCGATAATCTTCAATCATGGCATTCGTTACCATTTCCAATTGCGCATTATACCATGAAATAATAGCGCGTGATGGAGTGATAGGCTTACCGGTTCCAACCGGATCGGGATCTTTTCTACTTTTTATTTTAGATGCCATGATTTGTTATCCCGGTATCGGCGCGTTAGTTGTTTGTTCAGCAATATTCCTTTCGCATAACGGAGTATTGCAATTACCTGCGGCGAATTGTTTAAAATTATTGACTGACAAAGTTTTTAATCCGCCGAATCCTTTCCACCCTGGTTTAAATGATTGCAGGTACGCATCCTTCGCGTCATTGGAATTATTAAAGCCAATCATACATTTATGCTCATCGAAATTGCCGTTTTCGTCATACTGATCTATGACGAAAACACGTTTAGAGTTTAAATTTCTCCCGATGAAGCAATCCAATTCATCACCGTCAGCGCCTTTTGTGCCATCAATAAAACCGTAATGGTGCGGCATTTTAATAGACCATGGACCGTCCTGGCCTTCACCTTTGCGTATTGAATCGCGAGGATTTTCGACGTAACAAATCATACCATTGATTTTCATCCGTTGCATTTTGTCGCGCGGCGTTTTCTCGATAACTGAGCTGATACCTGACACGTTAGGGCGTATCCCGGTCACTGAAGGCCGTACTGAGCGCCCATGGCCTGTTATGTCGGGGTTTATGTCTTGCCCTTCAGGGACCAGTAAAGCGTCAATTTGAGTGAGGTAATCGCGTAAAAGCTTGATTTTGTTAACATCTACTTTAGCCGTCCGTTGTTCATTAAAATTTGAATTCTGAGAATCGGTGGGGGGAGTTGTACCCGATTTTTCACGTAGCGACGCCTGATTATCGTCTGGATTTGCCTCGGGAGCCTGTGGATCAACAGCTTTTGATACGGCGGCTTCTCCTTTCTTTTGTTCAGCCCCGGCCTTCTCCAGCGCGGCAATATTTTCCGGCGTCATGCCTGCCTGCGGGTTAGATTCATTCGTCGAATTATCTTCTAACTGATTGTAACCGCTAAATTTATCGTTTTTGACACGTTTGAATTCATCGTCGGGGGAAATGACACCGAGGTTAACGTAAATTTCTCCCGTCTGCGCCTTCTGATAGTTCAAGGCTGCGCGTTGGGTTGCGGTCAGTGAATCTACGGGTTGCCACACGACCGTGAGGCCATAACTTAAACCCATCGATTTAGCCATTAGAAGATAATGGTGATCAAGCATCATTTGATACGGACCATTTTGAATTGATTCCAATTCTTCATGATAAGAAACAATTTCAAATTCACCGGACGCATTAAATCCCTTTGGCGAAGTGCCAAGTAATTTTGTTGCTGGAACTTTTGCAATAGCAGAAACTAGTTGATATTGATTCATGATAACAGAATCAAGATCTGTTAAATTCGTATCTATTTGTTCTAATGATTCTTTTAACCCAACGATTTTTACTGAATTGTTATCACGATAAAAAACCCATTTTTGCATTTTAAGTAAAAATGAATCTTCGTCTGCCATAACTTGATCCATGTCCGTATGCATAATAGTCATACGTTTATTCATAGCTAGCAATGGCGCTTCGTTCGCCGTTCTTTCTGCGGCGTAACAACGTTCGTAAATAACTTGGACTAGCGAAACTCCGCCAAAAATATAAGTCGGCTTCAATATATCGGCAACTTCATCACCAATAGCAATAGATAAATGAGATCGGTGATATTTCTGTCCGCTAATAATCCAGTAATCAGGCTCATAAAAATGTTGTCCTGATGGATCTGCCGTAGAATCTGCGGTTAGCATTGGAGTCATCCAATATGGATCTACCTGAGATATTCCGTAATAAGAGCCTTTCGTAACACTATCAATATTAAAAGGCTTTTCGTAATATCTGGAATCGTCGCTTTTAACTTGAAATATCGCTACACGAATCCCGAATATATTTTTAAAACGATTAAACTCTTTTAGATTTTTTGTTACTTCCATCTGAATATCTTTATGTCGAATCGCAAAAAGAGTTTTTGAATCAAGATCCGAGCCATCATCCGCTTTAATGTCCCAACCATTTCTAGCGGCATCTTCTCCGGCCATGGAACACGCTTTATTTACTAGCCATTGCTGGGCTATGATCGCACATGCTTGATACCCAATGAAAGATTGAGTGGCATACCAACGCATGATCCCTTCAGGCACCGTATATTCTGAATTGAATTTAGAATTTATGGGTTCGGGAGCTTGATAGCCGTCATCGTCCATAGCCTTCCCATCGATTTCTGTCGATTCAGAGGCATCGGTCGCGGCGGCTAAAATTTCTTTTGCTTCGTCATAAATGGGGAATTCATTAGCTTTCGTTAACTGTAACGCCTCAATTGAGAAAGGCACTTTCCATTCATCACGTCGACCAGCGCCATAGTTTCCATGCTCCGGGTCAAGTTCAGTCGCGACAGGGATCTCCGGCACGACTTCCTTATAAAAAATCTTGTCTAACAGTTTGATTTTCATCATATTTTATCGCTTATCACTTTTTAACTATTATCTCTCATTTTAAGGTTTCGCCGCGCTAATGACAAGATAACTCTTGACATATATAAACCGATTAATCTTGTCATTAAATATCTTAAGATCCTCTAATGAATAAATCCTAAGAAAAGATTTGTAAATTAAGATGTTTTTATTGCCTTTTGTTCATTGGCGTTTATAATGGATGGAAACTAAAGGAGATTTAAAATGAGTGAAGACATAAAAATAGACGGAGAGGTGATAGATATAATCTTTGTTGTTAAGGATAAAGCGGACAACATGATTTTAGGTCTGTTTCATAACGAAATTGACGCTCAAGAGTTAGTCGCGTTAACCAAAAATAGCGATTATGAATCGTGGTGTATTGAAAAAGAAGGGCCGAAATTAAATTTCAAATATACTAAAAAAGAAATGTACGACAAGAAAGATATAGTATTTTTCAGAACATTTAGCCACTCCGGGATATTAACGCTAGATTATTCAGATCATGATTATAACGGCGGATTTGAAAACATTCTTTATCATGGTAGAGACAAAAACGATAAAGATTTTTGGATTTTGGGTTACGAAATTTACGGAGTTATTAACAAATGAAATCAGACGTAGAAAGTATTGTAACTAGCATCGATGAAGACATTAACGCTTTATTGGCTGTTAATTATTTTCATCTTGATCTTGGAGAAGTTAATAGCTTAATGCTAGTTTTGTTAAACACAAGCAAGAAAGTTCGCGCATTAAAAAGCGTAGCACGGTCTTTCGATGAAATAATTAATAACCAATATCGTCAATCTATCTCTGAAGTTCAATCCGTTAACGATAAGGAAGGCCGATAATGAATACCGTAAAAGATGACACTAAATTTATAAAAATGATGTATTTTTATTATAATATTACATACAAAGCTTTTACTGCATCGGATTGCAATTTTGGAGAAGAAGACGAAGATTATCTTTTTATAACTAAAAAAGAAATTAGTTTCGATAAACCTGATAAAAATATTCTCACTGATCGGATTATTGAAAAGTTAAAAAAATCAAAGGAGATTATCCAAGCAGAAACTTTCATTAGATTGAAAGAAATTGATGAACATATCGCAACTTTACTCTGTTTAGAAAATAAAGGTTAATATGACAAACGATCTTGATTACATTATCGACAATAAGCAGACTGTAGACGTTTTCTTGTATTTTGATTTAAAAGAACAAGAATTCAGAGTCAAGCTTTACGAAATTTACCCTAAAGATATTCGTTATATTTATATTAAGCGGTTTGAAGTTGTTTTAGATCTTCCTAACAAGTCATTGTTTAATAATGACAGGATAGGATATTTATATATTGAACGAGATAAAATGTGGTCTGATATGCGTGAAAAGGATTTTGACATAGACAAAACTAGAGATAGTCAGTCGACTAAAAATTGGAAAAGGCATCAAGAAATCGAAGCTGAAGTTTTATTTTTGAAAACGCAGAACTCCGTTGCCGAAGCCAAGACTGCATCTTCCGATCATCCAGCCGACTAAACAATTTTACAAACTTTTCGCCAATGAACACTTTACAAGATCCGTTCATTGGCGCATAATCTCTTCATCGAAACAACGGAGATTATGAAAATGGCAACGAAAAGTTATACGGCGGCGGAAATCAAAGAAATCTTGAATAATGCAGGTGACAAAAGCTGTTTTGCTTTCGCTAAGAACAATCCTTACTTCGCGAACGATGAACGAATTAAAGCTATGGTTAATCGTTGGGAACGTTTTCAAGAATTACATATCGACACAATTAACAGCCGCACGTTTCAATCTGTAGAAAATTGGTTACAGGCTTTCAGAGATAAATATCTTTAATCTGCCGCGCCCGGCGAACCGGGCTTAATTGGATTGAATAAAAATGATAACTTTCGGAAAACGTTTTTCTGTCGGCATGCCGACGACTGAAGTAAAAAATTCTACCGGTATTTATGAAGACGGTAAAGAAGTAGGTGTTATCTATTTCGCACCTATGAGTTTTAATCAAGGGTTTGAATACGGAATCGTCCTAAAAAAGAAGCATCTTGGATTTTTCCAATCGCTTGATACAGCAAAAAGACACATCCTTACGGGATTTCCCGTTGCCGTAAAATATTTCTGATATTGCTAAGCCCGGCGAACCGGGCTTAAGGATTTGAAATGAATTTCAGAATGTCAACGGATCGAGTATTTTCCTTAGTATGTTTATTTTTTATCATCGTGTTTATTTTAATCGGATATTTTTGGTATGCTGATACCGTAGAAATGAGAATTCAGGAACGTCAAATCACAAACGAGTCAAAGCCCGTAATGCATTTTCAAACTATTTACGGATCTAAAGGCGAATTTTTAGCAATGATTCCCGTTCAGTACTTTGAGCATAAATATGTATGCAAAGATCATGATAGGTGGAGATAATGAACATTCGAGAATATACCGACGCAGGTCTAAAATCTTTATTCATGAATAAAGAAACAGAAATAAAAATGATAAGGGCGCGGCAATTATCATTACAAAAAGAATTAGAGGAACTTATTTCTGATCGCGAAGAAATTATTTTCTTACTTGTTGAGCGCGGATTTAAAGTTAAATTTCAACTTTAGGAATTTATCATGGCTAAATACGCCATCTTTACATTATCAATGCCGAATAATAATTCATGGAACGGGCGCTGGACTGGTCAGGATAAAAAATATATCGAGGCTCGTGAATTGCCAAAAGGCAAAACATTACTTGATCATCATTCGTATAATTTTGGTGACGGCTGGAGAGCTGTGATTGATATTCAAATCGTTGATGATGTAAAACGAAAGAATAAGCTAATGAAGTATAGCGATGGATTTTGCGGATACGATTGGATGATTGATTCAATCATGAAACATGGTGCTATTAAGACGGATGACTAATAATGTCTCATTTAAAAGAACGTTATGAAAATTTTATCGCCGCAGCCGAATCTAAAGGCGAAAAATTTTTGTTATTTAAATACCCGGAATGCAATGCTAAACTAAAAACTTTTCCGAATCTTGGCTATGACAATGAAGATTCTTTTTGTACTTGTCCTTATTGTGAAAGTCAATTTTTAAAAGTTGTTCATCCGCATAACACCGTAACTGTATATTCAATGAAGGAGTTAAGATGAAAATTAAGACATTGGAAAATAATAACTTGTTCTTTAACGATCTTGCGCCGGGTGATGTTTTCTCATTATCTTTAAATAAACTGTTCTATATGAAAGTGGCATCTGAATCAGCAGATGCATTTAATGCCGTTCATTTGTCTCCTGGAGACAAGGTTCACCTGAATAGTTCCGATTCTGTTGTTTACTATCCTAAAGCAATTTTATTGCTGAATGGTGAAAGAGAATGAAAAAATCAAAAATTTACGCTGAGATTTTAGAACAAGGCGCACTCGATCAATATAATGCGGTCATGGCATTGCCTGATGTTGTCCAGGGCGCATTAATGCCAGACGCGCATACTGGATATGTATTACCAATCGGTGCGGTCATTGCAACAAAAGGCACTATTTATCCGTCATTCGTCGGATACGATATCGGCTGCGGTATGTCTGCTACAAAATTAGATTTTGATGCAAACGATTTAAAAACAGTACCGCACGCGTTTCAATATGCAATTGAACAGAAAATACCACTAGGGTTTAATAAAAACAATCAAGAACAAGAAGACCGCGCCGCAAATGCGCAACATTCTTTGGGCGATTCCTATAGTGATTTTTTACGCGAGCATGTTTCCTATGGGCCTAAATGTCTTGGCACATTGGGCGGCGGCAATCATTTCATTGAAATTGGTCGTGACGATAAAGACGGTAAAACCTGGGTTGTCATTCATTCTGGTTCACGCTCTATCGGTCATGCCGTAGCTACTGAATATATGCGTCTAGCCGCATTGCAATATTGTGATGGCCGAAAAGATGAAACTGCCAGCGCATTAAGCATTGATACGCAATTAGGGGTTAATTATATCATTGATCTCGATTGGTGTTTACAATTCGCTTTACTCAATCGACAATTAATGTCTGAATGCGTAATTTCAATTTTGTCAAATGTATTGCAATCAAAAATACCTGTTTTACAGTTTATTAATCGCAATCATAATCATGCTGAACAAGTTGGCGATCGCTGGATACATCGTAAAGGCGCAACTCATGCCGACGCAGGAATGTTTGGTGTTATCCCTGGTAATATGCGCGACGGTTCATTTATTACTATCGGTAAAGGTAATCCAGAGTCTATGAATTCTTCTTCTCATGGTGCCGGGCGCGTGATGTCAAGAACTCAAGCTAAAAAATTGATCACAATGGCTGATTTTGATCAATCTATGCGTGGAATTGCCGCGCCGGTAGATGTCAAACATATTGACGAATCTCCCATGGCCTATAAAAATATTTATGAAGTCATGGATCTGCAAAAAGATTTAGTTGACGTTGTTACACACGTCACACCACTCATTAATGTTAAGGGTTAATCATGGACATCAAATTATTTTTACCGCAAAAGCAAACGACTTTTGAAAATGTTCTCATTGGTAATTGTTTTTATGCCAAGGGTGAATATTATATGAAGATCGTTTGCGGCAATCAAACGCCCTGTGCGGTAAACCTAAAAACAGGTTTTGTTGAAACTGACATGCCCGGTCAAACTAAAGTCAACAAATTATCAAGCTCTCAATTTGTTGTAAATCTGGACGGTGAATGATGAAAATTATTGATAATAGAAATAATAAGCTACAAAAATTATCAAGCATAGAAGCCGGACAATGTTTTATTTATAATGGAAACTTTTTACTTTTATTAGATAAAACTTTATCAAATGGATTTCTGTACAATGCCGTTTATTTATCATCTGGCAATTTGTTCCATTCTGATGTTGATATGGTAGTTAATGTTGTATTTGACGCGGCAGTTATTATCAAATAATCTTTACAAATCTTTTAGCCAATGAACATTGACGCTTGATGTTCATTGGCGTTATAGTATTTCCAGTTGTTTTACTGGAGATCTAAAATGAAAATCATGGTTATTCTTCAGGACGGAACGATTGGAACGGTAGAAGCTCCGACTGTTGCGATGATCGGCCAAGAAGTAGAAGTGCTTGTGCATTATGAAAACAACGCCCCCGTAATAGTCAAAGGGATTGTTGAATATGTTGTTGACGTTCTTGAGTTTTACGCTGGAGATAAAAATGAGAGCAACATTTGAAGATCTCGTTCCTGGTAAAATCTTGTTTACTGTTTGTTGCGTTATTGGGGAAAGCGTATCAACTCCGAGAAAAATGATCGTCCAGGCTGAACCGACTTGGCATGAATTTAAAAGATTAGGCGGCGGAGCATGGTTTGTAAAGATTAGAGAATTTTACGAAGATGAATCCTTTAATCTTGAAATTTCACTACAAGACAATGGGATCAGATGCCCCGAACCGGAAGGACATCGAGTTTACAATTTACATCGCGTTTATACTACGACGAAATCAGCATTGTCTTATGTCCATCAGATCAAAAATCGTCATATTACCGATGACGAAGAAGATGACGCTTTTTTGCAAAAGAATATTGAAAACGGTTTCTCTAGACCTGCGCCGTTTGTCCTGTATTTTCCTAAATTCGATCACTCAAAAGATTATAGAATTTCTATAGAAACTTTTCTTCCAATAATGGACAAAAATATTTAACTATTTAGCCAATGAACACTTGAACAATTCGTTCATTGGCGTATACTGACTCTATCGAAACGAGATGGAGGGTAAGAAAATGGCAACTGTACGCGATATTAAAGAAATCGTCGAAACGACTACAGAATTTAAATGCTTTACGTCAACTGTAAATTCTCGTGGTCAAATCCTAGTTAGCGTTGTGGCTAACCCATTAGCTAAGAATAAAAATGATGGCGAAGTAGTTTATCAGAAAAAATTTCCTAAATTCTACATCGTATCAGCACAAGACCTTTGCGATGTCGAAATGGCAGTCAATGCGGAGTATATAAAATGAAAAATAAATTGATTCCTCTGATTGTCGTTCGGGAACAGGTTATACGCGTACAGAATAAAATGGATAAGGTTAATAAAACACTTAGCAAGACGTGTGAAACTATTATTCTGCTGAACGCATTAGCCGACAATGAAAATTCCGAATCTCTTGAGGCAAAAAGAAATTCTTGGTTAAAAATACTTGTTCTTAAAGAACACCTTTCTTATCGATTAAGTCGTTATTATGCTAAACGTCTTCATGTTTTGCATTGTGTCTTAAGTTCTAATGGTGGAGAATTATTTTCGAAAATAGTTCCTGTACCTTCTGTCTGCCGTATAGCATAATTTCTTTACCTTTGCGTCTTTAACCAGGGCGCAAATGCCAAGTTATTATCATCAACAAAGGAGTATTTAATGAGATACATCAAGATAAATCCTGACACGCCAACTCGCGCCCAACGTCGCAAAAGTTTTCACGACAAGGTTAACAATCGCGACGCGCGTCGAATGGCCCATCGAATGAATCGACCTGAACGCATGGACTTGATCAGCAACGGTCACTATAAATTGACGCAATTTTTTAATATTGCGTAGTTTCCTGCCAAGCGCATCTATAAGGTGCGCTATTATTGAGGTCATATTATGTCACCTATCGCTTTATCAGCTAAACAGATAAAAGATTTTGATGAATTAAATAATGATAAAATGGCTATTGATAAAACCCTGTCAGTCGCTTTGACTTATCATTCCAATTTAGCCAATGAAAACGCGAAGCGCGAACGTGAACTCTGGAATGATCTCATTGACACTTATCGTTTATCAAAAGATGTTTCTTATAAAATTAAGCCTTCGCCAAACGGTCCGGTCATCGTTGAAAATGTTGAGGAATGAAAATGAATCGTGTTAAATATCTGACTATCGACTATAAATTAACGGAGAAAGAAGAAAATGACATCAAGAAAAATTAGCAAAGTGCTGGTTCATGATGAAGCAGAACGCCCTAGTACGGATTTGGAAAATATTCTGGATTCCCAAGCCGACAACCAATCTCTTGTCGATACAATTAACCATAAGATTTACTCTTTAATAGAGCGTTTAGCCTATAGCTCGAAAGAAAGTCATACGACTGAAGATAAGCCGGAGCAGACCGGATTGCTAGAAATTTTGGCCGAAAGACTTACTGATGAACATTCAAAATTAGTCAGTATTTTGGAAGGTATCGATAGACTGGAAACTATTTTGTAAAGTTTTCACTCTCTTATAGTAATTTCCGTTCATTGGCGTTATAGTGGTTCTTGTCAAATAGAGAGGAGCCACTATGAAAAATCTCAAAAAGAAATATCTTACCACTTCACAACATTTGGACGTGATTTTGTTTGGTCAAGCTACGTTCAAAAATTGTCTTAAAGTTTGTGAACCTTCCTATGCGTGGTTAGCAGCCATGACAGCTATGAAAACCGCACGTACCCAAATTTTTAAAACTGGGAAAATTTTAAAATGACACCTGAAGACAATAATAGAATTTTGATTTACATCAAAGATAATTCGCCATTGACAATTACTCATGGCATTCCTGATCAAGTCTTAAGTATTTTAATCGATTATGCCGTATCTGGTTACAAAAAAATTCATCCTGAATTAGGAATTAGAGAATTAAAAGAAGAAATAGATAAACTTAAAAATGATCTTAGATTTTCAGATGCATTGAAAAATGATCTTGCAGCCAAAATTTCGAATGCTCTTAATATTTTAGACGTATCAAGAGAAGAATTTGAAGAATCGTTCGGCGATCTCCGTTGGTTCGTGTCCGTAGTTGTTGATCAAAAAAAGGAATTGCGCTCGGCACTGCAATCATTGTTTGATGATTACAGCATTGTCTCGGATATGGGGAATAATGATGCAGGCCAAAAGGCTTTGTCGGTGCTGGAATTGACGAAATGAATAAATCAACTTACGAAGAATTGGAGAAAAGATTTCAAAGTTATTGTCGACATGATGGCGGACGAACATACGTCGGCGAAAAGACAGATATCTGCGCCATTTGTGGCTGGGATTTAACGAAGTGCCAGCATCGCGGCGAAACCGGTAAATTTTGTAGTCAATGTGGTGAAAGGTTAAGAGGGTTGAAAGGTGAATAAATTACCAGAGCATACTTTGAATGCCATGGCTAATGACGATAGCCCCGGCGGTTGGAGCAATCAAACAGTTAAACCAATGGCCGCCGAAATCCTAGAACTCCGCGCCGAAAATGAACGGTTGCAGGCGATAGTCGAGACCCCTATTAAATTGCCGAGCGGAAATATGGGTTGGAGCATTGATACAAATATATGTTGGAATAATGCTCTAACCGCTTGTTCTATGATAATAAAGGAACACGGCTTAAAGGTGGCGAAAGATGAATAAATTAACGGATGAAGATATCGATACTGTATATCAACACTGCAAAATTTTTTTTGACCCACAAGTATCAACCGGGTTTATGATTCAACTCATCGACCGATTGCGTGAGGTTGAGCGTAATTGCAAAGAATGGCAAAGACTTTTAGATAAATGCACAAACGTCGGTATAAC